>Ga0207695_10005357_pt1 | contig 17065 bp, 17 predicted proteins | sample KBSC54metaG_FD_184354 | JGI IMG/M metagenome (GOLD analysis project Ga0207695, IMG submission 184354) | Corn rhizosphere microbial communities from Kellogg Biological Station, Michigan, USA - KBS C5-4 metaG (SPAdes) (version 2) | ecosystem: Host-associated > Plants > Roots > Rhizosphere > Soil... | reverse complement strand
ACCATCGGCGTGGCATCCGGTCTGCTGGTGCTGGCCCTGGTCGCCGCGATCGTGCTGGCCCTGCAGGACTGGACCGGATCGCGCACCAGCCCGCTCGCGCGCGCCGTGCTCGGCCTGGATCTCGTCGGCGGCACCGTCCCGGTCATCGCCTACGCGGGTGGCGCGATCGCCGCCATCGCGCTGGTGGCTCTGCTCGTGCGCTCCCTCACCCGTCGGCGCCTGGTCGTCGCTCTCGTCGCGATCGTCGCGGGCGGCCTGATCGGCGGCGGCCTGGCGTGGTGGTTGTCGGCGAGCGACGCCTTCGGGGTCGCTCTCGATCTGACGACCACGTTGTGGGCAGTTGCCGTGTTTGCCGCGATCGGTCTGGCGATCTCGACACTGATTCACGGACCCGCCTGGCGCCGGCTGGTGGCGTCGGTCGCGGTCATCGCGTTCGCGCTGGCCGGGTATATCGGCATCAACGCCGACTTCGGGCTCGACCGCACGGTGGCCGATGTCGCCGGCGTCTCGCTGCACCAGACGATCGCGCTGCCGCCGGTCAGGGTCACCCCGACTCCGGCGCCCACGCTGCTCGCCGGCGGGGCGCTCTGGGCCAACTGGCATGCGCCCGCCGGGATGCCGAGCGCGGGCAGCCAGAGCCAGGTCGTCATCCCGAACACGGTCTCGGGTTTTCGCGCCCGCCCGGCCGGACTCTATCTGCCGCCCGCCGCGCTCACCGCGAATCCACCCGATCTGCCTCTGGTGATCATGATGATGGGTCAGCCGGGCAATCCCGACCCGTCGTTCAGCGCGGCCGTGCTCGACCGGTTCGCCGCGCAGCACGACGGTCTCGCCCCGATCGTGCTGGTGGCCGACCAGATCGGCAACCCCTCGGTCGACACGCTCTGCCTCGACACCGCGCGGCACGGAAAGTCCGAAACGTACATCACGCAGGATGTCGTGAGTTGGGCCCGCACCCACCTGCGCGTCGTGCAGGACCCGGCTCACTGGACCATCGCCGGCTACTCGAACGGCGGCGAGTGTGCGCTGTCGTTCGGCGTGAAATACCCGCAGATCTGGGGCAACGTGCTCGACATCTCGGGGGAGGAGTACCCAGGGTCCGATCGCGCGAGCGCGACCCTGGCCTCGGATTTCGGGGGCAGCCGAGCCGCCTACGACGCCGCGAAGCCGCTGAATCAGCTCGCCGCGCACCACTACCTCGACACCGTGGCGATCTTCACCGTGGGATCCAATGACGGCGGGTATCGCACGCAGGCCAAAGCGGTCTACGCCGCAACGACGGCCGCGGGGTGGAAGGCCACCTATTTCGAGGTGCCCAACGGCGGCCACGTGCTCGGTGCCCTGAACGGCGGCCTGCAGGAGGGCTACACGGTGCTCTACCCGCGGCTCGGGCTGTCCGAGCCCGCGTCAACCCCGACCCCGTCGGCGACGCCGACGCCGACGCTAAGCCCCTAGCCCTAGCCCTAGCCCTAGCCCCTGGCCCCTGGCCCCTAACCCGGAGCCCCTAGCCCTACCCCTACCCCTACCCCTACCCCCGCAGGGTGTTGATGCCTAGCATTGCTAGGTATGCAGCCCTCGCCTCCCGCAGCTTCCGAGTCTTCCCAATCGCCCGCGCCGCCCGCGCCCGCCCGCCTCGGTGCCGCCGGCATCGTGCTGCGCATCGTGGGCGCCGCCGCCCTCGGCGTCGCACTCGCCGCCGTCGCCGAATACCTCTTCTTCGTCGGCCGCGGTTCGTCGTTCAACCTGGTGGTCTGGGGCGTCGTCGGTCTGGTGATCGGCGTGCTCTCGCGCCGGTGGTCGACCGCGATCTGGGCGGACGCCGTGGTCGGCTTCGCGATCGTCTTCACCTACTCGGTCCTCGGCTATCAGGGCGCGGCGCCCCTGCTCGGCGCGCTCGTGCCGTTCGCGTTGATCGCGCTCGTGGGCGCGGCGGGGATGGCGGCTGCCGGCGCCGCGGGATTCGGCATCCGCCGACTGGTGATGCGCGGGAGGCGCGCGGGCTGACCGTCATCCCGCGCTCGCACCCACCCGCTCGCACCCACCCGCTCGCACCGACCTGCCTGCCCCGACCCGCCCGCACCGACCCGCCCGCACCGACCCGCCTGCCCCGACCCGCCTGCACCGACCCGCCTGCCCCGACCCGCCTGCACCCGCTCGCGACTGGTCGGCCGACACCGTCGCCCTGACACGACTTCGTTAGGATCAAGCGGTCAGCCTCTGTAGCTCAATGGAAGAGCAGTTCCGTCCTAAGGAAAGGGTTGGGGGTTCGAGTCCCTCCAGGGGCACCGTCTACGCCGGGTCAGCCGAGCATCCCCCGCTCGATCATGTTCTCGACCGTCTCGACGATCGTCGTCTCGGCTGATCGCGGGGCGAAACCGAGCTCGGCCTTCGCTCGCTCGTTGTGGATGATCAACGGCGGCAGCTCATCGCCCGGCACCTCCTCGGTCGGTACCTTGGCCGCCAGCTCGCCGAAGTGGGAGCGCAGCAGTTCGGCGACGCCGAGCCAGCTGATGGTCGGGCCGTCGGCGAGCAGCAGGTAGCGCTTGCCCGCGGCCTGCGGCGTGGCCATCGCGACCAGGTGAGCGGACGACACGTCGCGCACATCGGCGATGCCGAACCGTTGCCGGGGCGCGAGCGGCATCTGCCCGCCGAGCATCGCGCTGAAGGCCTGGAGCGACGACCGCGCGTCGGAGGTCAGGGTCGGCCCGGCGATCCAGGTCGGGTTGAGAACCACGAGCTCGGTGCCGCTCTGGCTCTGGATGAGGTCCCACGCGGCGCGCTCGGCGACCGTTTTCGAGAGCGGGTAGGCCGGCAGTCCGTCGGTGTCGGGATCCGTCCAGTCGGTCTCGTCGTACTCGCGCGCCCCCTGCGCGTTCAGCGGCTTGGGGGAGTAACCGACGGCGGCGAACGACGACGTGAAGACCACCCGGGGCACGCCCGACCGGATCGCAGCCTGCAGCACTCGCACGGTGCCGTCTCGGGCCGGGGTGACGACCAGCTCGCGATCCTCGGTCGCGTGGGTCATCGGCGTGGCGAGATGGAAGACGCCGTCGACGCCGGATGCCGCGGCATCCCACCCGGCATCCTCGGTGAGAGAGGCGGCGACGACCTCGAGGCCGGCGCCGTCGGCGCCGCTCCCCGCGAGTCCTCGTCGCACCGCCTCGCGCAGAGCGGGCTCCGAGTCGAGCGAGCGGACGGTCGTGCGCACGTGCGCGCCGGTCTGCAGCAGGTCGGCGATCACCCGGGTGCCGAGGTACCCCGAGCCGCCGGTGACGAGAAAAGTGGATGTGGTTGCGTTCTCTGAATCAGTCATGAGTCCAGCAGAACAAACCTCAAGCGCTTGAAGTCAAGCCGCGCGCATCACATGCTCCAACTCGGGCAGGATCGCGTTCACCTGCAGTTGAGCCGTTGCCTCGGCCACGGCATCCCCGCGCTCGCGGGCATCCCAGAGGGCGGCTTTGCGGCGCAGGTACTCGAGGTGCACGTGCAGGGTCGCGATCTCGAGCTCGACCCGCTCGGCATGACGTTGAAGGATGTCGCGTTGGTCGCCAGCCGCCGCGTGTCCGAGCGCCCGGTTGGCCTGGTAGGCGCGCATGTCCTCGATGCCGACGCCCATCGCGCGCAGACAGGCGAGAGCCTGCAGGGCGTCGACGTCGCTCTCGCGGTAGCGACGGTGTCCGCTGCTGTCATCGCGAGCGACGGGCCCGATCAGGCCGACCTCCTCGTAGTAGCGCAGCGTCGGCTCGCTGAGGCCGGTCTGACGCGAGGCTTCTTGGATGGTGAGCAGAGTCATGCGTCCAGTGGAGCACACTCCAAGCGCTTGAGGTCAAGATGGCTCCTGGATCAGCTCGCGCTCTGCTCGGCCACCCGCCCCTCCCCGTCGAACAGCCGCCACTGGCCGCTCGACACGACCTCGGGGGCGGATGCCGCATCCCGCACCAGCAGCGCCGTGTCGTCATCCAGAAAATAGACCGGCCCACCGAGCCGCGCCGCGCAGCGGGCGATCACCTCGTCGGTGACCTGCGGTTGCCATTCCGCGCCGCGATGGCAGATCACGGTCCAGTCGAACAGCGGGGCCGCCGGCGCAACCGTCGACAGCTCGAACTGAGCCACTTCATCCTGATCAGAGAAGGCTTCGACCGAGTCCGCCTGCCGGCGCGAGAAGATCATCGAGCCGGCGCTCCATCCGAGGTACACCTTCTCGTGGGGCAGACCGTGGGGCGGATCGTGGTGCAGCCCGTGAGGCAGATCGTGGCGCGGATCGTCGGGTTGAACGTCGAGAAGCTCGGCGAGCACCGGCGCGAGCCCGGAGGCGTGCCAGGCATGGGCGAGCCAGTGGTTGCTACCCCCGTAGCAGAAGATGACGTCGGCCGACCGCAGCCGCGACTCCACCAGCGACGCCGGCCCGGCGAACAGCGAGAGCAGATCGAACTGCGCCCATCCGAGGTCGCGCAGGCGCTGCAGGTCGGCGAGCGTCTTCGTGTTGTCGCCGCCGAACGGCAGGATCGCGTCGATCACCGCGACGATGTTCGCCTGCTCGATGGGCTTGCCGAGCAGCTCGACCAGCTTGTCGCGGATCAGCTGGTTGTGGACGCCTTCTGACGTGAGCAGCATGCGCATGGCGACACGGTACTGCGCGGCGCCGACGCGCTCTATTCCGCCGTCGCGCGAGCGCGTCGGAAGACCGGGTTCTTCGGAATCAGGGGCAGGGCACACGAGTGCAGTCGATCGCAGGGCGGCGGCTCGAGCAGGTAGTCGGTGCCTCGTCGTCGCACCTTCCACCCGTTGTTGTGGACGAGCAGGTGGTGATGCCGGCAGAGCAGGACTCCGTTGCTCACGTCGGTCGTGCCGCGATCACGCTCCCATTCGTCGATGTGGTGGGCCTCGGTCCAGGAGGGCGGCCGCTCGCATCCCCCGACCGCGCATCCGCCCCAGATGGCGGCCAGAGCCGTCTTCTGGGCGTCGGAGAAGGTGCGCCGGCTGCGTCCGAGGCGCAAGGCGTTGTCGCGACCGTCGAAATCGATGGCGAGGACGCCCTCGCCGCACGCGATCCGCTCGACGGTCGCCACTGACACCGCCGTGGTCTGGCCCTCCACGTGGCAGGCGCCCGAGCGCCGCGCCAGATCGGCCGCCGTGACGTGGACGCGGACGGAGGGGCGGCGGGTGCCGAAGATCCGGCCGTCGTCGGCCGACGCCGCGATGCGGACCATCTCGACCAGGGCGTCGAGAGCCACCTGCTCGGTGGTGCGCTCGTCGCTCACGATCGCCTCGGCACGAGCCTCGGCGCTCGGGTCGACGAAGCGCGGGCCACCGCGGCGCGGCGACGTCACGGCGTCGACCGCGTCGGTCACCAGAGCCGCCGACTCGGGGTCGAGCAGACCGAAGATCCGTGTCATCCCGTCGGATTGGCGCGTCAGTCGCAGGAACCGCTTCTCGCGCAGCGCCGCCTCGCGATCCAGCACGCCGGCCTCGTCGAGTTCGTCGCGCCGTTCGCGGGCGTGCTGCGCGACCTTTTCGGGTGGGAGCGAGGCCGCCGAGAGAAGCAGGTCGTGGGCTGCGTCGGCCAGGTCGTCGGCTGCAACGGTCGACGATGGCGCACCCAAACCGTTCTGGATCGCGGCCGCCGCCCCGACCGACAGTTCGCCCGCGCTCACGCGGCTCGCGACCTCGCCCAGCCACGGCGCCGGATCGCTCATCATCGAGCCGACCGCAGTGAGGGCGTGCGCCTCGGAACCGGAGGTGCCGGTCAGCTGCGACACGAGCGCGTCGGTCGTACGAGCGCCCGAGCGCTGCGCCAGCCCGTCGTAGCCGAGCTCGAGGGTGGAACGCGCAGCCACGATGCCGGCGAGGGTCGCGAGCCCGGCATCCACTTCGCGCCGAGCCCGACCCCAGGCGCGCATGGCCTCGATGACGACCAGGTCGTCGGCGCGCGACATGCCCTCGAGGGAGGGGACCTCGAGGGCCACGGTCGCGGTGATGGTCACGGAATCATTCTCCCAGAGGGAGAACAAGAATACGAGAGGAGATTACATATTGGTGGATAACTATCGAACGTTTATGCGGTGGAGGAAGGGAGAAACCGCGAGCCGGGAAGAGGCGAGGGGGAGGGTGAAGTGGTAGGGAGAAGGGGCCTGTCACCCTCCCACCCCCACCCTCCCCACCGCGTCAAGCCGCTCCACCGTCCGCTCATCCAACCGAACGCCCCCCGCGCCCACGTTCTCGACCAGGTGCTCCAGGTTGCTGGTCCCCGTGATCAGCAGGATGTTCGCCGCATGCTGCAACAGCCACGCGAGCGCGATCTGCGCGGGGGTTGCGCCAACCGCAGCCGCGGCATCCTGAACCTCCTGCTGGTCGATGACCTTCGCGATCCCGTCGAACGCCGACCCGAGCGGGAAGTACGGCACCCACGCGATGCCTTCGCGCTCGCAGAGCTCGAGCAGGTCTTCGTGCTCGCGGTTGAGCAGGTTGTAGTAGTTCTGCACGCTGACGATGCCGGCCGGCAGCGCCTGCGGCAGCTGGTCGAGTCGGACGTTGCTGAGCCCGATCCCGGCGAGCTTGCCCTCGTCGCGCAGCGCGATGAGCTCGGCCAGCTGGTCGTCGAGGTCGACGAGCTGGTCGCCGGTGGCGATGATGCCCGGCGCGTTGTCGGCGCGGCGCAGGTTGACGACGCCGAGCCGATCCACTCCCAACTCGGCGAGGTTGCTCTCGACCTGCGCGCGCAGCTCGGCCGGCTTCTGGGCGGGCACGAGCCGGGCGGCAGGCCGGCCATCGACGGCGCCGATCTTGGTGGCCAGCACGATGTCATCCCGGTCGGCGTAGGGGAGGAGTGCGTCTCGCAGCCGCCGGTTCGCCTCGCCGTCGCCGTAGAAGCCGGCGGTATCGAAGTGCGTCACGCCCAACAAGACCGCGCGGCGCACGATCGCGATCGCATCCTCGGCGGGGATGGCCGGGCGCCCGTTGAGCTCGGCCAGCTGCATCACGCCGAAGCCGATGCGGGCCACGGGGGTGCCGGCCAGCGTCCAGATGCCGCCGGGATGAGGGGTCGAGTTGTCGGTCATGCGCGTCTTCTCTCTGCCATACTTCTGAAAAGCGGAGGTTCCTCCGCATCCAGACCGTAGCAGAAACGGAGGGGCCTCCGCATGGCCAGAGTGGATGCTGCGCGCAACCGTGAGCGCATCCTCGAGGTCGCGACCCGGGCGCTGACGGCCGCCGACGGCTCGACGCCGGTCTCGCTCGAGGCCATCGCCCGCGACGCCGGAGTCGGAATCGGCACGCTCTACCGGCACTTCCCGACCCGCGACGACCTGGTGCAGACCGTGCACGCGGCCGAGCTCGACGCGGTGCTGGCGAAGGCCGATGAGCTGCTGGCCCGGCACGAGCCCGATCGCGCCCTGCGGCTCTGGATGGACGACTACGCCCGATTCGTCGCCGGCAAGCGCGGCATGGCCGAGAGCCTCCGCGCCCTGATGCGAGCCGGGGTCGTCTCGCCGCTGGATACCCGCGCCCGGGTCACGAGCACGATCGAGCGGCTGCTGCAGGCCGGCATCCAGGCGGGCACGCTGCGCGACGACGTGCGAGCCGAGGATGTCGCGGCCAGCCTGGTCGGCACCTTCCTCTCGCTCGACCGCTCGGCCCCGACCGCCGAACGCGACGCCCAGGCAGCCCGGATGCTCGACCTGCTGTTCGACGGGATCCGGGTGCGCGGGTAGCGGCGTGATAAGCGCCGCGGCTCAGCAGAGACGCCGCGTCGGCAGCGTCCCTGACGCCCCTACATCCCGAACCGCGCCCGCGCCTCCGGCGTCACGGGTGTGAAGACGTTGATGAGGTTGCCGTCCGGGTCGCGGAAGAGCAGCGAGCGGTTGCCCCACGGCATCGTCGTCGGCTCGTTGACGAAGGCGGTGCCGAACTCGGCGACGATGGCGGCGAGGCGGGTGTGGTCGGCATCCACGTCATCCACCAGGAAGTCGAGGCACACCGAGCGGTTGGCGGCGGCTTCGGCCGAGCCGGCGCCGAGCAGGCCGACGGTCTGGGTGCTGGCGATGGCGAGCGTTCCCGAGGGGGTGCCGATCTCGCCGAACAGCGGATGGATGCGGCGGGCCGCGACGCCGGTGACGCGCTCGTAGAAGGCGAGCAGGGCATCCACGTCGTCGGTGAAGATGCGCGTGGCGGCGAGGTTCAGCTGGGTGTCTTCCGTGTTGGTTTCATTCATGTCAGTTAACTTATATCAGGCAACTGATAATGTGCTGCCATGGCCTCGGATCTCTCGGACATCTCGGATTTCGGCAACCGGCTGCAGTACCTCTTCCGCCGCATCGACGGGGCTCTCTCGCAACGTTTCGATGACGACCTCCGCCCCTACGGAATCACGCAGGGCCAGCTGTCGGCCCTCGCCCAACTGCACGTCGCCCGCCCGGGCGCGCTCTCGGGCGCCGAACTCAGCCACCGCGCCGGCATCACGCCGCAGTCGATGTCGACCGCGCTCGCGGGGCTGCTCTCGCGCGGCTTGGTGGCGCGCGAGCCGTCCCCCGGGCACGGGCGGCGGCTGGATGTGCGGATCACGGATGCCGGGGCGGAGCTGCTGCTGGAGGTGCAGCGGGTCACGGCCGAGCGCGATGCGGGGATGGATCTGGGGCTCGATGGTCGCGAGGAGGAGGAGTTGCGGGGGCTGTTGCGGCGGGTGGCGGAGCGAATCGGCGTTTACCTGCCGACGCGGTAAGGGGGTGCGCGGCCCGATGGAGCTCTCGGCTGTGGCGCGCTCAGCCCAACTGATGCACGTGCACCCCGCTGCTCAACGCCACCCCATTGAGGTCGAGATACAGCTGCCCGTCGGTCACGGTCACCGTCATCGCATTTCGCCGCTCGAGCGCCGCGACCGCGGCATCCACGAAGCCCGGGTCGAAGCTCTGTACGGTGATCTGCTCGAGCTGATGGATGCGCTTGCCGGCCCACGCCGCGATCACCTTCTCGGGATCGCGGTGCGTGTAGACCGTCGTGCGGTCGGCTAGCTTGCTGCCGTAGTGCAGGCGATCCGCGTCGGGGGCGCCCACCTCGATCCACGTGGTCAGCCTGCCGGTGAGGTCGCGGACGAGCACGGCCGGCTCGGTCGCCGTCGACGAGATCCCCTCGCTGAACGCGATCCCCTCCACGTATTCGAGGCAGTACGCGAGCACGCGCGTCATCATGTACGCGTCGGTCTCGGAGGGATGCCGCGCGGCCCGCAGCGTGACATCTTCGTAGACGCCGCGATCGACGTCGGCGAGCTGCACCGCGAAGTTGTACATCACTGCGCCGGCTGCCATGGGGGTGAGCTTATGGCCCTTTCACCAGCACCCTTCGGCACCAGGATGGTGCAACTCGTGATCTGGTCGAGGGTTCCGTGCTGCCTAAACAGATCGGCGTTCACCAGCGACGAACGGGGACAGGCGCCCGACTTCGCTTATGACCCCGTCCGGCGTTCGATCTCATCGTCGCTAAGTGGCTCGAACTCTCGATCAACAAACTCTTGGTATTCGCCCACGAGATCGCGGTTCTGCTTGTACTTCACAGCCTGAGTGTTGTTCAGACGGCGGTGATCAGAAAACTCTTGGTTGAGTGACTTCTTTGACGGACGAATAAGTCGCCCACGGCCATCCCTAGTACTTCGCTCCGTCTGAACTGTTTGGGTTGCGAATCGGTTGTAGAACGGCTCAGACCACATGACCAGTCTCCAGTACACCCACTCCTTCGGGATGAGTAGGAGCTGGTGGGGTGCCAACACAGGAAGTTCGACATCAGTCGGTACCCAAGCTGTCGTCGACGAGTTGTACAGAGCAACCCGCTCGATTGACTTTCGTGTAGTCAGACTCGGGTATCTCGTCATCATGTCGTGGGTGAAGTCCACGAGGACCTCGAAGATGATTCGCGTCGTCAGGTCCGATATTAAGTCGGGGCCAACCTTGTTCAGAAATACCGGCAGATGCTCTAGGCGAGTGAGGACGTCGGCGCGGGCGGCCGGATTGACACCAAGCTCATCCCACAAGTCCTTCGCTAGCTCTGGTCCGAAGGCCTTGCCCCCAATGTTGCCAATCGCTGAGACACCGAGGCGGGTCTGATTGGGTTCATGAAGATTCTGAAGAAGTCCGAGTCCCCGAGCCTGGTCTGCCGCAGAAGCACTCCTCCGCAGCCGCAGAACCTCCGTGAAGAAATCGACGAGTATCTTGTGGGCTCGCTTGGATCTAGCATCCGTGCCATTTCGAATGGCACTTGGATCCAGATAGAGGGCGTTGTCTCGCTCAACGTGAACGTCGACAAACGGAACGGGACGGCCGATTCCGTAGTTCGCTGTGACTCGCATGGGTCGGGCTCCCAGCTGTTAGTTGATCTCAAGGTACTCAAGTCGACAATCGAGAAACAGTCCCATTTTGAGAAAATCACGTCTTGTCGTCTTGCTGCGGACATCAGCCAAGTACCCCTACAGGGTCAGCCTCGTTCGGAGGCTTTCTTGCCGTCGACTTTTGCGCGACCATGGGGCCGTGGTTGATGAGCGAGCATTTAACTCACTAGAGGATTATCTGGCGTCAACAATGAGTACGGTCGACGGCGTCATAGACGATGGCTTCGGCTTCGGTTTTCCAGTCAAGGGCCGGGAGGTTGAGGCGACAGTGTTGTTCGCTGACATCAGTAGTTTCTCGACTCGTACTCTTTCGATGACCCCGACTGAGACGTTGATTTTCGTCCAGAACTTCTTTGCTTGGGTCACCGCGGAAGCCTTGCACGGCAGGCCCGGCATCGTCGACAAGTACATCGGCGACGAAGTAATGGTCGTGTTTTCGAGTGAGTTCGGCTCATCCGATCCCTTCGAAGATGCCATCCGTGCGGCAGCCGCAATGAGCCGGCGCGATGTTCATGCATATTCCCCGCACATCGGGATTGCATCAGGACCGGTTGTTGTGGGTTACGCGGGGACGGCGTTCAGGTACGACGTGTCCGTGTTCGGGGCGCCCGTTGCGCTAGCCGCGAGATGCGCTGCCGTGAAACCTATCGGGGAGGACAAGGTAGTTTCCTCGACAATTGTTGTCCCTTCGTCGGAATGGGGGACTCGTGATATCCGGTCAGTCTTGCCCTTTGAGCCCGGAGTTGACGGGACTGCTCTCGACAGCCCGTTTGAGTTGCAAGATCCTCGTGATGTCGAGATGAAGGGTTTAGGCGCAGTGTCAGTTCGCGAAATTCACAACACGGGCCTCTGGATCCCGACTCAGTCAGCTGAAGATCGCGCGCGGCAATCGCTGCGCTTCCTTGCAGATCACAATCGCTATTGGCCATCTATCTTGGCTTGACCTACGTTTTGATAGGGCGAAATGGGCTGGTGCCGCCGCTGGCGCTGACGGAAGTGAGCTCGTCGTCTACGCAATCGGGTGTACCACTTTTTCGGAACCCTGGTCTCCCGCTCTACTGCTGATTGCATCCGAGCGCCGTATGCCGTTTGTGGACTTTCAACCTGTGCGTCGCGACTTCCGCTAGCGCCCTTTAGGGGTGTCGCTGCTAGCTTGACGACATGATCGACCGCCCCGTTGGAGACGCCCTTTCAACGTTCGTCGCCGAACGAGACTGGGCGCAGTTCCACACGTCTGAGAACCTCGCGAAGAGCATCGCAATCGAGGCAGGGGAACTGCTCGAGTGCTTTCAGTGGAGCTCCGATGGCGACCTGGCCAAGGTTCGCGATGAGTTAGCGGACGTGCTGACCTACTGTTTCTTGCTCGCTGATCGGATTGGCGTCGATCCCGATCAGATTGTGCTCGACAAGCTGCAACGCACGCGAGCCAAGTACCCGGTCGAGAAGTCACGCGGCAGAAGCGACAAGTATGACCGGCTTTGAGATCCAGCGGCTTCGCTTTGTCCGCGAGCAGGTCAATGTATGGGCCACTCTCGATCGGCGCAATACCAACTGGCCCGTTGTCTATGTCCTCGACGGTGCAACTCCCTTCGCGAAGAAGGATGAGCCTGCGCGAAGCGTCTACGTCGGTGAGTCGATCAACGCTGCAGCGCGGATGCGGCAGCATCTCGAGTCGCCGGAGAAGACGCTCCTGACCGAGCTGCGGGTGATCGTCGATCCGAGCTTCAACAAATCCGTGTGTCTCGACCTCGAGTCGTATCTGATCCGGATGCTCGCAGGGGATGGCGGTTTCCGGGTGATGAACCGGAACGACGGCATCACCGACGCCGACTACTTCGACCGCGAGAGGTATCGCGAGACATTTCGCCAAGTATTCGACGAACTCAAGGACCAAGGAGTCTTCACTCGGACGATCCGCGAGATCGAGAACAGCGACCTGTTCAAGCTGTCGCCGTTCAAGGCGCTGACCGACGATCAGGCTGCGGCTGTCGAGGACATCGTCGAGGGGCTTTTTGCCGACCTCGGGTCCGGCGACTCGAGCACGATCGTCATCCAGGGTGACCCGGGGACAGGCAAGACGATCGTCGCGATCTTCCTGCTTAAGCTGCTCAAGGACATCGAGGTCTCCACCGACCTTGAAGATCTCGACTCCGATTCGTTCTTCTCGGAGTTCTTCACGGAGGGATACCGCGAGTTACTCGCCGACCTTCAGATCGGCCTCGTTATTCCGCAGCAATCCCTCCGCGAGTCGGTCAAACGCGTGTTCCGGAAGACACCGGGGTTGCGGGCCGACATGGTTCTCACGCCGTACGACGTAGGAGAGAGCGATCGCGACTTCGACGTTCTGATCGTCGACGAGGCGCATCGCCTCAATCAGCGCGCCAACCAGTCGTCGGGAATGCAGAACAAGAAGTTCAAGGAGATAACCGAACGCCTCTTCGGCATCGACGACGTCTCTAAGACGCAGTTGGACTGGATTCGGGTGAAGAGTCGCCACCAGATCCTTCTTCTCGACTCGGCTCAGAGCGTGCGACCCGCCGACCTGCCAATTGAGATCTTGTCGGCCCTGGTCGACAGCTCGCGCATCAGTGGCCGGCACTACCGGTTGGCGACCCAGATGCGCGTCGAGGGCGGTGCCGACTATGTCTCGTATGTGCGGCGCCTGCTGGGCGCGGAGTCCGCGGCCGTGCCCCTGGAGCCGACGAATTTCCTCGGTTACGACTTCCGGCTCTTCGATTCGCTTCAAGACATGCGGAGCGAGATCGAGCGTCGTGATGCGATCGATGGCCTCTCGAGGATCGTCGCCGGGTATGCCTGGGAATGGAAAACCAAGACCGACAAGACGGCGTTCGACATCGAACTCGACGGCGTCTCACTGCGTTGGAACAGCTCTGAGACCGACTGGATCGCTAAGCCGGGATCGTTGCACGAGGTCGGCTCGATCCACACCGTCCAGGGCTATGACCTCAACCACGCCGGCGTCATCATCGGCCCGGATCTACGCTTCGATCCGGCCTCCCAGAGTCTGTTCGTCGACCGCGATTCATACCGCGATAAAAAGGGCAAGGAGAACAATCCCGTGCTCGGCAAGATCTACAGTGACCAGGATCTCCTTCGCTTCGTCTCCAACATCTACTGCGTCCTGATGACGCGGGGGATCCGTGGAACCTACGTCTATGTTTGCGACCGCGCACTGCGCGAGCACCTGCGGGAGTTCATCCCAGCGTTCTAAAATCCACTCAGGTTTCGGATAAACGGCATCTCACTCGGAACTGCGTCCGTGTATCCGGCGACTGGCGCCCTAGGCTCTGGCAAGGAGGCGTTGATGGGTGAGTTACAGCAACAACTAGCCGAGGTTTTGCGCCTTCAGCTCGAGTATTCGGCCCAGCCAAGCCTTGCAATGTCGCAGCGCCGAGAGCTCATCATGGACAGGCTGGTCCCGACGGTCGAAGAGAGCGTCCGCGAGGTTGATCCAGGCGGGAGCCTACGCGTCGCGGGCAGCAGCGGGATTGGCAATCCGGCGAAGGTGCCGTGGGTGAGAGTCTTCGACCCGGCTCAATCCCCTACGGCGACCATGGGTTGGTACATTGTGTGGTTGTTCGCGGCGGACGGGTCGTCGGTTGCACTGAGCCTGAATCAGGGCGTCACGCGGCTGTCAGCCACTGAGATCGCCCAGCGAGTGACGCAGGGGCGTCGACTTCTCGCAGCTCGCTCGGAGCCTGAACTCCCAGCGAGTCCACCGGTGGAGGCCATTCAACTCCAAGACCCCGGCCTCGGCAGGAGGTATGAAAAGGGCCATTTGACTGGCTTTCAGTATTCAGCCGATCGTCTGCCCGACGACGAGACGCTAGTCCGAGACCTCAGCTGGCTTGTCGAGAAGCTGGTGGTACTCCCCCCGCTGGAAGAGGTCGAGGACAACGGTTCGGACGCTATCCCGGTGGACGACCTCGCCACCCTGACGTCAGCCATCTTGTGGACGGAGGACGAGGTGGCTGCCGTCTTTGAAGGTCTAATGGACGAGTCACCCCAAGTTATTCTCACGGGGCCCCCAGGGACTGGAAAGACCTTTGTGGCTCAGCACCTCGCCGCCTATCTGCTCGGTATGCCCGGCGAGATCGAAAACAACCCGTACATCGAGATCGTCCAGTTCCACCCGAGTTACGGGTACGAAGATTTCGTCGAAGGACTGCGCCCAATCCCAGGAGAAGCAGGCGGACTGGAGTTTCAGGCTACGCCCGGTGTACTGGTTCGTTTGGCAGACGAAATGGCTATCGATGGCCATCCCCGCGTTCTCATTATTGACGAGATGAATCGCGCAAACATTCCGAAGGTATTTGGCGAACTCATGTACTTGCTCGAGTACCGAGATCAAGACATTCGTCTAATGCACCGCGAGAGTTTCAGCCTTCCCCGCAACCTTTACATCATCGGCACGATGAACGCTGCGGACCGAAGCGCCAACGGCCTTGACCTCGCGCTTCGGCGTCGATTCGATTTTTTTGACATCAGACCGAGTGCCGAGATATTGCGGCGCTTCTATGCCTTGCCGGGAAACGTCAACGCGCTCGGGGAGTCATTGTTCGCTGGGTTCGAGGCGTTGAATGAATCGCTCACTGCGCAGCTCGATCGCCACCTCTCAGTCGGACACAGCTACTTCATGAAGTCATCAATGACTCGCGCTGAATTGAAACGCCGATGGGATCATCAGATTTGGCCCCTCATCGAGGACTACTTCTTCGATCGGCCGTCGCTCACCGCTGATTACGACTTCGATTCCTTCTGGCCGCTTGTCTGACTTCATCGAGCTGGTCGAGTCGCAGCCCCGGGTACTGCGTCTCAACGAGCCGCAGCTTGCAGAACTGGTTCGACTCGGAAATGACCTAGCTGGATCGAGCTCGTGGTGGGGCGAGAACGAGGTCGCCCCGCCACGAAGTGTGGTGTCGATTGAAGCGAGGGGCGGCGGTGCTTTCTCGGTCCGGGTTCACAACGCCGTGGGAGCGATTGGATTGCCCGGTCTTACCCTCGTCGTCCGGCCGAAGATCGACGTGTCACATTTTGCATACATCGCCCGCTTCGCTCTGATTGACGACTTCCGACGAGACGAAAGCCAGGCCTGGTTGGGTGAGGGAATCGAGTTTTCTGAGGTCGTTGCAACCTGGTTCCTCCAGGCGACAGAAGTGCTGATTCAACGGGGCTTGGAGCGCGACTACGCAATGGTCGTTGACCGTTCGTCAGTCGTGCGAGGGAAGGTTGACCTGACGAAAACTGTGATGGGCTGGTTGAGCGGCTCCTCCCTAGTGGAGGCCGCCTACGACGAGTTTGAGGTCGACACGCCCCTCAACCGACTGCTCCGCAGCGCAACACGAGCGGTTTCCGCAACGGCCTGGTTTTCTGCCGAGACCCGAAGCCGAGCGGACCGACTGACACGCCGAATGGTCGGGGTTGGCGGGCTTCAGCGCGGTGACCTCGAAGCCAAGCCGCGACGGGGGCAAGTGCGTTACGGGCCAGCTTTGGAGCTCGCTAGGCAGGTACTCGTCGCCACGGGTCGAGAGCTGAGTGACGGTCGCTTGAGGTCTCAGTCTTTTCTCGTCTCCACTCCCCGATTGATTGAGACCGGGATCCGGGTGATGCTCAAACGTGGCTTGTCGCCTACTTACGTGGGACGTCACAGCCGCGCACTCAAGCCTTCGAGCCTGACAGTGAATCCCGACTTTGAGGTCGGTCCCCCTCCTTACACCGGCGACATCAAGTACAAGGTCGGTCGAGTCGCTTGGAACCGGCCAGACCTGGCGCAAGCAGTCTTTTTCGCCGCTGCCTACCGAGCTCCGCTGGGCCTCATTGTGGGCTTCCGAGATTCGCAGTCAGCGCCCGCAAAGGAGCTGCAGGTGGGCGACATCCACATTGGCTACGCGTCCTGGAATGTGTCCGCGGCGACGCCCGAGGCGGCCGAGCGCGAAATGGTCGATCAAGTACGTTGTCACCTGGACAGAGCACTGACTTCACTTAGTTGACTTGCCGGTGAGAACTTGACGGCCGAGGAATGCGCAGCCGAGGAAGACGGCGATCCATAACATCCATTGCATCGACTCCCGGGCCCCTTTGTCCGCTCGCACCCTCAGCGGAATGACAAACTTTGGTGGAAGTGGATCAGCCGCGTATTGCATCGCAAACCAGGTTCGATTCATCTCGCCGTGATGCCAGAGCACAAGCTTCTCTGCGACGCCGGCCTGAATAGCGACACGCCCCTTCTTGGCAGGAGTCGCCTGCATCAGCTGGACCTGACGCTGAACCCAGAGTGCGATGACGCGATCATGCTTTCCCAGCTCGAGCAACAGGCGCGGAACCAAGAGCAGGTATTCAATCTCGGGGTTTGTCCAAGCTTGAGCAAAAGGTGGCCTGACGTTTGTCCTCGTGGCTACCTCGAGGGCGTCGAGAACTCGCGACACAAGTTGCCGTCTAGCCTCCACGCGAGCAGCACGAATGCGAAGCACCCGTTCGATAGTGAACAGGGCCACGGTGACAAGAAGGGTTGCCCCCGTCGTTGCGAACCCGATAGCGACTGCGGCTGTCATGCCGTAAAGCTAGGGCCGACAGCGGACACAATGCGTCAGGCGCAGCCTTGACTTCATTGCCCGGGGTCGAAGGTGAACATCGACCACATCGCCATCGGGCCGCGCGGGGTGTTTGTGATCG
>Ga0207695_10005354_pt1 | contig 17067 bp, 14 predicted proteins | sample KBSC54metaG_FD_184354 | JGI IMG/M metagenome (GOLD analysis project Ga0207695, IMG submission 184354) | Corn rhizosphere microbial communities from Kellogg Biological Station, Michigan, USA - KBS C5-4 metaG (SPAdes) (version 2) | ecosystem: Host-associated > Plants > Roots > Rhizosphere > Soil... | reverse complement strand
TAGCAGGATTCCTCGTTACCAATAGGCCCAATCCGTAGCCTTGCCAGCCTTCGTAGTCTCGCAATTGCGATTCTCCAATCCGAGAACCGCTCGAAGACATTCCGAGTGTCTGCAATAATGTTTGACTCCGATCACTCCAGATTCCCAAATGGATGAGCGCCTGAAGGCTCTGAAATTTGAGCGCGCCAGGCGTTGACGAATCTTCAAGATAACGAACCAGACGCTGTGCGAAGCCAACTTTGCTCCTCGCGGCCTGAAAAGATGCCGCGATCCAAATCACCACAGCGGTCGCGAATTCTGGTAGCGAATCATCCTCCGCCACGGATAGTATCCGGTCCAGATACTCGTTTGGTAAAAGTTCCATTGCAGCCAGGCGTTGAAGGCCGGTGAGCGCCGACATACGTCGGCTAATATTGGCTTGATCTTCACAAACATTGAGGAGGTGTGCAAGCACTTCGTCGAGGTTACGACGCGCAAGCCGCTCGACGAGATCGCCAACCAATTCGGTTGTTGAGTGGAGAGGTGCGCCGCTTCCTGTCATGCCGCAATCGATCAGAATCTTCAGCGCTTCCACACTCTCCGTGGCGGCGATCGCCTGCCCCGCAGCAATTCGCGCAAAAAACCAATTATTGTTATCTCCTTGGACGTCGACACGTTCGGTCACAAGTCGGATCATCAGTCGGGGCCATTCCCGCAGGATCAAGAAGGATGAGTAGGTAAATATCTCGCCAATCGCGAATGGAGAACTTTCGCCGCTGTCCACCAACCAATTAGAAACATCCGTGATACCCGCACACAAGGCAGTTTCCCAAGCAGATCTGCGCAGATGGTCCTCAATCGTCATGGACCTGGTCTCGCCTCCAGATAAAATCGCATACTTAGTTAGGCGGGTTTTTAAATCAGCTTTTGTTGCCGCAGACCAGCCCTTGAGCTGCTCGGGACGCACACAATCCTTCAAGTGAGTCGCAACTGAATGCAGAGCGAAACCCGGCTGCTCCATGCGCTCCAGCAGTACGCTTACTGCGCGCGCGGTGTTGCAGTTAGCGATCGTGTTACCTACTGACGGTATGGGGTTATTGGAACTCAAAGCGGCCTCGAAAACCCCAAAAACGCGCTTTTGAACGGCTTGGTCGCCAGGCACATTATTCGCAATGCATCCAAGAAGGAAAGCCGCTCTCCATACATCCGAGCCCACTCTGCTGAGACGGTCACGCAATGATGCAATAAACTTCGGGCTAGAAAGTTCCTGGATTGCGTAATCATATTTCGTCGTCAGACCTTTTGGATCCCTCTCGAGCACTCTGGTTATTAAGCGTGACCTCATCGCGCTCTTTGGACGGAGCGCACAAAGGGCGTTAATCGCTGCGTCGCCCAATGGGCCCTCCTGGTCGACGAAACGGATTAAGATGCGCTCTGTCCACCGCGATCGTAAACCCACTGCTGCCAGAGTGCTGATCGAAGCAACTGATGCAGTCTGTTCGAGACTGTCAAGAATATGTCGCAGAATTGCAGTGCGAAGTGGAATTCTACTCTCGTCAGGATACTGTTCGATCCAGTTTGAGAGAATCTCGCGGGCTGCTCGTGCGTCAAGAATTAAGGGCGAGATGATCGTGTCCTGCTCCAAGCAAAGTGGTAGAAAATGTTTGTTGATGATTTTTCCGCCCAGAGCTACATCAGTCTTGCTGCCCTCCATAAGGCACTGAATGCCAGTATTTAACAAGGAGCGCGTGCCGTTTGAATAGAGGTCGGTTTCAAGCATTACCCTACTGAAGAACAGGTCAGCATCGGTTGCAGTGGATATTTCACCGGCCAGAGTCCACAAGTCGATTGATTTTTTATCTCTTTGTTCCATATCTACTTGCCGACCGATTCCTTGAAATATTCTGCTAGAAAGACATGTTTCCAGCGCCAGGATCTACCATGTAGCACGGGGCCACCGGATGGTGCGATGTCTTGAACTATTCCCGAAGAGAGGCATTCCTGGTAAAGGCTCTTCGCGTCGCCCTGCGTGAACCCGGCCGCATGCTGAACGCATTGCAACCACCTGTCAAGACCGTAAGTCGCGGTCGAGTCGTGACAGGTGTTCGCCAAGTACCGCAATGCAATCGGCACGTATCCCACTTCGATATTTATTCGATGCGCAATCCGTTCGCAGAACCATTTGAGAAAAGCTGCACCAAGCTTGTCCTGAGCTTCCCTGGACCCCGCTAAAACACCATTCTGGGCAGCGGCATCGAGGAGTGTGAAAGATCTCCAGAGTATTGGGTGCCTTAGCAGATCAACCTTCTCACGTGAAACGGAGGATTTCGGAAGGGTGAACGCCGGCGGTCCGAAGCCGGTCCCTGTGGGCTCGAAATCCCCCATCAACGATTGGGCAATCAGATCTGCTGCTTGGTGATCAACCGTAGAGTCTTGCCGCGCTAAATCTGAGAGTTCCTTATTGGTAAAGTCGCCGAAATAAACGTATCTCGGAGTCAGTTCAGTCTGGCCAAGACCCATTGGGTCAGGTAGCAAGCGCTTAAGCGTGGATTCGCGTCTGCAACTGACAAAAAGTCTCGCCGGCGGAGGGGTTTCGTCAATTCGCGCACGCACGTGTAGGTCCCAGAAGAAGCTCAAAACTCGTGCGGTCGTGTCGTTCCGCATTGAGGGCGGGTTGGTTTCATCGATACCGTCTAGCCCTAATAAGACAATCGGTTGAGGAAAACCCGAATTTGCCCGCTTTAGACGCTCCAGACCGAGATCATCTGAGGCGCCATTGGCGCCACTCCCGTTTCCACGCCAGTACTCAACGATAGCTCCAAAGGTTGGCGGGTAGTGACCCTGAGGTATCATCATCTGGGCGAGTTTATGTGGAGGCTGAATATCGACTGCTTCCCGTAGGATCTGCCAGAGCGCAGTCGTTTTCCCGCACCCGCCGTCACCCACGAACACTATGATGGCGTCATTCATCCAATCGGTCGTTCCCTTGACTGCTTCACGATGCGCGAGTCTCTCGGGTACCAGTCGCAAGTGGTTGGCACCCAAATTGTTGAGTTCCTTTCGCCGCTCTACAATTGCATCAGCGACGACAATTGAACGTGGTTCATTGTGACCAATAAGATTCTCTTCGAACCTCAATTTTGTGAGGCATTGTGAATGGCTAATTGCAACATGAAAGAGATAATAAATTACTCGACGCACCCCGTCGTCAATATCCGCGGGGCTGAACGTTCCAAAACGGAGAGCGTATGACTTCAGTCCGTTGATGGCCTTCGAGGGTTCATATAGTTCGTGGCCTATGGACTTATAGGCCGGGCTTTTCTGCACTTTCGTGCTGAATGGACGATTGGTGCAGAGGACCAGTTCAGTGGACATTTCCTGTGTCTTACTTGCCTTTGTCGCACTTCTTCGTAGCGTCGTGATAATTTTCTTTAGCTCGCTTGGACCAATCGGATGCTTCTCCGGATTTGCTGAATACTTGTACTGCTTCAGTATTCGCATCATTTGATTCTCCGCTGTTCCGACTGTTTGAGACGAATCTTGACCGTGCACCTCGGTTTCGAAGCGGATGAGAGTCTTGAAACCACCAGCGTCATTAGCTTGGCCCGATAAACATATGGCGAAATCTGCCGCCGAGCCAAGCATTTGATTGACATACCCGGCCAGTGCCACAAGTCCGCCATCGGACGCTGTATCAGAGTTTTTCCGACGCTTCTTTTTCTTAGTTTTGGTACTCTTGGGTACCTTCTTAGGAGCGCGCTTGCCGACACTCTTACTTGCCCCAGTTCTCCCCCGTATCGTGCCGGTTTCTTTCCCACTCTCGCTCGCGGCTTTCTTCTGGCCGAGGATGCTCGCCCCCAAGGTCTTGGAACTCGGTTTTGTTTTGGTTCGTGCCATGCCTACCGTTCTTGTCGGAAGTGTTCTCAATTCTTCCATTCTTCAAGATGGAAGATCTTAATTGTACTGAGGCATTACGTGTACCAAAATTGATCCCCCGAGCGCTGAAGTTTTTCAAAAACGTTTGACTGCTCTCATGAAATAGATCCGACAAACGAGTTCCATGGAGGCGTAAGGGAAACGCGTCAGCTCACTTGGCATTCTCGTGGACTCTAGAATCTAGATTCCTGAAAAAGCGTCTGATGCACGGCTTTGGCAGCGCGTAACACGGCGAGCTACTGCTGTGCGGGTTCGATGATGACTTCGCGTCCGATCTATGTTGACGAGCCGAATCGGTTTACGGCCAGCCCCCTCGGAATATATCCAATTGTTGCCAACATCTGGTGTCACAACTGATATTGCGGATCGTAGGAACAAATCTGCGCGAGAATGGCCATGCCGCGCTGAGCCATGTCAGTTTCGACTTGAAATCCGCTGAGCCATGCTTCTCGTTTTGTTTTTGATAGTACGCTCGTGGCCAAGAAGTTGGCGGCGGCTTTCGGTGTGGACTGGCGCTCGCACGGTGCGAGTTCGAGCCGCCGTCCAGGCGCGCCGCAGCAGCGGCGGCCGGAAAGTCAGCCGGATTTGATTCAGATCTTCGGCTTCAAGACTTCACGTAAGAACACCGCTAAACCGGATCGATCCAACTCATGGCTGGCCACACGGATCATCGCTTCGTACGTGGCAAGTTCCGGCAAAGGGCTGGTATCGATGCCATTGATTTCAAGGAAATCAGCGGCGGCCTGCACGCCAGTACGTTTGTTGCCGTCAAGGTAGGCCTGGCTTTCAGCGATATGGAAGGCATATGCGGCGGCGATTTCGTATAGGTCGCCGTCACCGTAATAATAGACGTTTTGAGGCTGTGCTATGGCGGACTCGAACGCATCCTCGCTGCGCAGCCCGTGCAAACCGCCCCATGCCTCAATCTGGTCCTGATGAATCATATCGATCTGTTCGCGGGTCAGAAAGTAGGGTTCTGGCTCCAAGGAAATCGCTGTTGTGAGTTCGCCTATTCAGCGAGACGACGAAACAGACCGGCGTGCAATGTGCTCGTCTTCCGATGGGCTTGTCTGAACCGCTGATCGGAGGCGTAGCGTGTATCGGAAGCTTTCTCGTCCACTACGCCTTCTTTGTCCTTTTCGCTAACCTGCGACTGCCCAGTAGCCTTCAGGTATTCGGAAAGCGAATTGCTGCCCGTTCGGTCGAGTAACGTCTTTAGATGTGCGTCGCCACGAATGCCGGGAGCGAAGTTGTCGCCATAGGTCTGCCGCAGTGTATCGATGCGGGTGTCGCCTCTCTTCTCACGGATTTGCCCATTGGTATCACGTGGGCGATTGTCGAGGCGGGGTCGTTTACCCTGTCGTTCCCGGACTTCTTTGTTAGGCGCTTTGGTTCGTTCCTTTGGCACAGTACACTCCTTCTTAATCTTAGCGAACCTGAAGCGTACTGGAATTGGACTCGATCTTCGACAGCTCTGGGTGTGGCGGAAGCACTGGAAGGATGCCATCCAAGTACGAGACAATACATCGTGTCCATCATTCGTTGCGCCTTATTCCTGACTTTTGTTCTTTTCCCTGTCTGGACTTTCGGTCAGGAGCGCCGGGAGCAATCAGCCAGGCCATCGGGACTTCCTATCAAACGGGTGGTCCTTTATAAAAACGGCGTTGGGTATTTTGAGCATCTGGGATCCGTTCGAGACAATCAGGACGTCACCATTTCGTTCACTTCCGGCCAACTCAACGACGTCCTTAAATCTCTCACGGTTCTCGATCTGAATGGCGGGAGCATCACTGGCGTTGCTTATGGCTCGGCCAATCCCGTCGAGATTCTGGAAAATTTCCACGTCACGCGGGATCAGATTCAGACCGTGTTGGACTTCGCCGCAAGGAGCGCAGAGGTACCGCCGCTCGAAACTTCGCAAGTCCGATGAAGATTCTCCTTGATGAGAGCACCCCGCAAAAACTGTGCTTGCTTATTTATGGCGGCCATACCTTATGACAACGTGGTTTCAAGGATGGTCCGGCCTGAAGAACGGATTCACGCGGCAACACCGGGAAGATTCGTGTTTATCGACAGAGGCCGGACAGTCGAGCCAACCCTTGGGTCGAGTATCATCTTTAGGCGCTGATGACCATCGAAAAAGAGCCGATGATCGACGACCTGAGATCCCGCGGAACCGGAGTTCTTACCGGCAAAGCGCCTGAGTCCCGGGTGGTCCCCGGTCCTCTACAGGCGCTTGCCCTCCCCGCCGCGCCGAATTTCTGAAGAGTGACTCGAATAATCTCAAAAAACTCTGGTGAATGGGATTATGATTTAGGTTGTGCGAGTCAAGACAGTCACGGCGACTGCCCCTACCCGAGAGTACACGTTGCCCGGGCCGTGGAAAAGGGCTTTGCGCGATCGATGCTGATAATTTATCAGTAGTGTCTAAAGTATTTTGGCATAAATGCCGATCAACGTTAGGCGGTTTCCGCGCCGGATTATGCCGTTGAGTGCAAGGTCTTTCAGACGACTTGGGATGGCAGCTTTCGCAATGGCCTTGGCCACGCTGGTTGTCATCGGTTTCTTTTCGTATCGGAACTGGCGACAATTCCGGACCACGGCGGCTCGCGTGCAAGCGGCTCGCCGCGTAGTCAGTCTCAATCAAAATCTGCTGAACCACATGCTTGATGCGGAAACCGGTCAGCGGGGATTCCTGTTAACCGGCCGGCCCGAGTACCTTGAGCCCTACAATGCCGCCCGAGCGAAAGTTCAAGGCGAACTGAAGGAATTGCTTTCCATCGCGAACGAAAATATAAAGCAGCCGAGCCGGCTTGTGCAATTCCAGTCCGTGGTGGGGGATAAGCTGAGCGAGTTGCAGAACACCGTTGAACTGCGGCGATCGGTTGGATTGGACGCTGCACTAGCCGTGGTGCAAACCGGCCAGGGAAAGGAACTGATGGATCGGCTGCGCCAGTTTTCAGCGGAAATCGACGCGGACGAATATGCGGACTGGCAGGCCGGCTGGAACAGTCTCGAATCGGATGCACAACGGCTGCGCATCCTGACCCTGATGGGGGCGTTTCTTCTGGTCTGGCTGGTAGGCGGTGGGGTTGCCGCGGTACAGCGTTCGGCTGCTGAATTGGATCGCACGCTCATCCAGCTAGCGGCTGAGAAGAAATCCGCCGAACAAACCCGCGATCTGGTGAGGGCCACTCTCTACAGCATTGGGGACGGAGTGATCACTACCGATTCGCACGGCGAGGTACAGATGATGAATGCCGTGGCCGAAGCTTTGACCGGTTATTCCGAAAAGGAGGCGCGCGGGCAACGGGTGGAGGCGGTGTTCCATATTGTTAACCAGCTGACCCGCGCCAAAGTGGAGAACCCGGTCGCGCGAGTTTTGCGAGACGGTGTGGTGGTGAGTTTAGCCAATCATACAGTTCTGATCTCTAAATCCGGAGCCAACATTCCCATCGATGACAGTGGAGCGCCGATAGTCGGGGAACCTGGCCGGCCGAGCGGCGTCGTTTTGGTCTTTCGAGATGTGTCGGAACGTTACCAGGCTCAGGAAGCGGCGCGGCAACTAGCCTCCATCGTCGAAAATTCGGACGATGCGATCATCGGGAAGACACTTGACGGGACGGTGACGAACTGGAACCGGGCGGCTGAGCGCCTATTCGGCTATACGGCCGCGGAGATGATCGGCACTCCGATCTCGCGGATCATTCCCCCGGAGCGCGCCGACGAAGTGAAACGGATTCTGGATCAGGTAAGAGAGGGCAAGCGGCTTGAACACCACGAAACTGAGCGGGTAACCAAGGGCGGCCGGCGCGTCTCGATCTCGCTGACGGTCTCCCCGATACGCGATGGCGACGGACGCGTGGTGGGCGCCTCCAAAATCGCTCGCGACATCACGGGTCAACGGGAAATGGAGGAACGGCTCCGGCAAAGCCAGAAGATGGAGGCGCTCGGGCAACTCGCCGGCGGTGTTGCGCACGACTTCAATAATCTGTTAACCGTGATCAACGGCTACGCGACGTTGGCTCTGCAACGCCTGCCTCCGGGAGATGCCTGGCGGCACCATTTCTCCCATATTGAGACGGCCGGCAAACGGGCCGTCGCGCTCACCCAACAACTGCTGGCGTTCAGCCGTAAGCAGATGTTGCAACCGCGCCCTTTGAGTATGAACACCATTGTCCAGGCGATGGAGCCGATGCTGACGCGGATGATTCGCGAGGACGTCAGTTTTCGGTTAACGCTCGATCCGCAGTTGCCGGCGACTGAGGCGGATGCTCATCAGATGGAACAAATCCTGATGAATCTGGTCATCAATGCCGCAGATGCAATGCCCGGCGGCGGAAAGATCCAGATTGAGACCAGGAATACAGTCCTCAATGAAAGTTATTGCGCACAGCGGCCTGAGGTCCGCCCGGGCAAATACGTGATGCTTGCGGTGAGCGATACAGGGATTGGAATGGATGCCGCAACGCAGGAGCGCATCTTCGAGCCTTTTTTTACTACAAAACCTGTGGGGAAAGGCACGGGTCTGGGGCTGTCGACTGTCTACGGAATCGTGAAGCAGACGGGCGGCCACATCGCGGTCTACAGCGAGCTGAACCTGGGAACGACGTTCCGCGTTTACCTGCCTGCCTCTGCTTTACCCGTTCCGGAGGAAAGCAGCAAGCCTAAGATTACAACGCTGCACGGTACCGAGAGCATACTGTTGGTGGAAGATGATGCCGGCTTACGTGAATATGCGAGCGGAGTGCTTCGTGACTTCGGGTACCAGGTATATGAAGCCGCCAGCGGAGAGGAAGCGATTGCGATCGGGAAGGCGAAGGTCAATGATATCGATCTTCTCGTCACCGACGTGGTGATGCCGGAGATGGGCGGCCGGGATCTTACCGATGCGTTGGCTTCCGTAGGCCTGCGCATCCGGGTTCTCTACATGTCCGGGTATACGGAAGCGGCTATTGTGCATCGCGGCGTACTGGATCCGGGCATCGAATTTCTTGCAAAACCGTTCAGTCCGGATGAACTGGCGATGAAGGTGCGGGAGGTGCTAGCGACTCCACTGCGTCCGCGGTCGATTTTGATCGTGGATGATGATGCCGGGATTCTCTCCTTACTGACCGCCATTCTGACCGATGCGGGTTACCAGGTTTCCGCCGCTTCGAATGGGAATGAGGCAATCTCGCATTGCCGGGGAAAGGTGGTCGACCTGCTGATCACGGATCTGGTGATGCCGGAGCGCGAGGGAATCGAAACCATCCGCTATTTCCGGAAGGAAGTGCCGTACGCGAAGATCATCGCCATCTCCGGTGCGTTCGACGGGCAGATGCTCGGAATGGCGGATGTTCTGGGGGCACACGCTACGTTTCAAAAGCCAATCCGGCCTGATGAGCTGCTTGGGGGCGTGCGGAGATTGATCGGATAGGTTTAGTGCAATTGGGCCGTTTTGAAAGCACTGGAAGGGGTGGCGGTCGAGGGGGCGGCTCGTCAGAAACGCCCGCAAAACGGAGCCTGGATCGCGGACTCGCACGGGCGTTTGCTTGCGAATACCGGGGACCGCGGTAAACGCCCGCAAAACGGAATTTGTTTAGATACGACAGCAGCACGTCCATGTTGGCGAACTGCTGTGGCGCCGTGTGGTCAGACAGAATGATCAGGAGATCGTGGGCGAGTTGGGCACCCTGGGCGGCGGATTTTTGCAGCCAGAAGATCGACTGCCGGCGATCGTTCGGGAGTCCGTCGCCGACCAGGTAGCCTACGCCGACGACCAGTTCGGCTTTGTCGAAACCTTGCTTGGCGCTGGCCAGATACAGCTCGGTTGCTTTTCGTTTGTCGCGTGGCAGGCCGCCTTCGCCCTCTTCATATATGCCTCCCAAGGCGTATTCGGCGGCGCGGTGTCCTTGGGCGGCGGCTAATCCGAACCTGATTTCGCTTATCATATTTCGTTTATCAAAGGCGCTTGCGTGGACGCCCCCTGAGCGGCGGTGGAACGGGCGCAGGAGCTTGCTCGTGGGAGTACGAACCAGCTCGTACTAAGCAAATTTTCGATCCATACTCAATCCAAAACTACTTTGACCCTAAAAAGGTAATGATGTTACCTTTCAATTGCGGTCGATAATTCACCCAGTAACGAGATCGAGGAGAAGATGTGAGCCTCTTAAGCGCAGAGGTCTCCAGAGATGCGGGACGGCTGAAGCGGTTCTCATCTTCTACCAACGGTTGGCTGCGGCCGCCAGTTTTTTGAGTCCCTCATCGAGTGTCCATAAGCGGCAGTTCGAGAGCAATGCGGACGCCAGCAGATGCGCATCCACCCAACCGATGCCCTGCCCCCAGAGCTTGCGGTGGTGAATCAATTGCAGAGTCTCCTCCTGAGTAGAAGACTTCACGGTTGGCAGGACGCCCAGATTCCTTAAGATCGCCGCGCGATTCTTCAGATTGCCGCACGCCAGCTCGCCGAGGACGAATGGGTGCATCAGCACCAGCCCTTCGCTCAATAGCTGGGAGAGTCGAGGTTCCCCGGTTCGAAAATGGTGTATCCAAACCGAAGTGTCTACCAGCACTATCACGCGGTCTAGCTGCGCCGCCTGGGTACCGGCCGAAGATCCGGCTCGGAACCTGCAAGAGCGGCCAATCGCTTGGCGGCTTCACGCGCAATCAGTGCTTCCAATCCAGCCCGCACTCACGCGGTTTTTTCCCGGATGCCGGTAAGTTCCCTCTCTCGGTCGACCAATTCGTCTTCTATGATCAGTGTGGTTCTCATATGCATCGATATTCACTATTGAGGCATATCAGTCAAGGGTCACCTTAAGAGATCCGCCAGCGCCGCCTCCAATTCCACAAACTTGAACTGAAATCCCGCCGCCTCGGCCACTTTCGGAAACATGCGCTGACTGGCAAATACGATCTCAGCCATCTCGCCGAACATCAGCTTCAGCGCGAACCGCGGAACAGGGAAAATCGCGGGGCGGTGGATTGTCCGCGCCAACGCGGCCGTGAACTGCGCATTTCGAACAGGCTGCGGAGCGGCGCCGTTGACCGGCCCACTCACGGCGCTGTCCAGTGCAAAGACAAACATCTCGATGAGATCGTCGACGTGGATCCATGGCATCCATTGCTCGCCCGATCCCAATCTACCGCCTATGCCTAGACGAAACGGCGTCAACATTTGTTTGAGCGCGCCACCCTCTTTGCCGAGTACGAGGCCGATGCGAACGATCGCCACGCGCACTCCAAAGATTTCCGCGGTCCGCGCCTCCCGCTCCCATTCCTTGCAGATCTCGGCAAGAAAATCGTGACCCGCAGGTGACGATTCCGTCAGCACCTCTTCCCCACGATCCCCGTAATAGCCGCTGGCGGACGCGGAGATCAAAACCCGTGGACGCCGGCTCAGCTTCCCGATCGCGCGTACTAAATGACGGGTGCCGGTCGACCGGCTCTCCCGAATACGGCGCTTCACGTCGGCGTTCCACCGCTGTGCTACGGGCTCCCCGGCCAGGTGAATCACCGCATCGGCTCCAGACAGGCTTTCGAGCGGCGCTTCGGCGTGCATGGCGTCCCAGGATGAAAACTTCACAGCGGCCGGGAGACCCGGTTTTCGTTTGCGTCCGAGAATGTGGAGGGAATGCCCGTCGCGCAACAAACGGTCGAGCAACCTGGTCCCAAGAAATCCGGAGGCGCCGGTAACGATGACGTTCATATAGGGCTCCAAATTCGGTCCAGCATCAGTTTTATCAGATGTGGGCGCGCGCGGCCCGATACAATTAGGAAGACGATGCGGGCGATCAATCGCACCAAACTACTGTGGGCCTACTTGCGCGGCAAGACGAAGCTCGGGGCGCTGCCTGTGGAATATATCGTCGAGACCACGGCCAAGTGCAACATCTACTGTCCAATGTGTCCGCGCGAGACGCACAAGCAACCGAAAGAGGACATGACGGGCGAGATCTTCGACCGGCTGGTGGAGGAGGCGGGAAATTCAGCCGAGCACATGATGCTGATCGGCCTGGGCGAGCCTCTGCTCGACAAGAAGATCTTCGATCGCATCGAATATTGCGAACGGCACCACATTTCGACGCTGCTCTCCACCAATGGCACGCTGCTCGATGAAGAGGCCAGCGAGCGCCTGTTAAACACGCCGCTGGAGCACATCACATTGAGCTTCGACGGATCGACCAAGGAATCGTTCGAGTTCTACCGCAAGGGCGCACGATTCGAGAGGGTGCGCGACAACTTCGTGCGGTTCGCGCGGATGAAACACGAACGCCGTTCCAAGGTGCAGATTGTGATGCAGATGGTCCGGATGGAGCGGAACTGGAATGAGGTTGAAGACTTCACGCGCTTCTGGCTCGCGGTTCCCGGAGTCGATCAGGTGCGCATCAAAGCCGACGAAACGAATTTGATGCGGCCCGATGCGGGGCATGCCGCGAGCGACTGGAAGCATCCGTGCCACTACCTCTGGCGTGGCGCGGCGTACATCAAACATAACGGCGATGTTTATCCGTGCTGCCAGAGTTACATGCTGGATGGCGCACCACTCGGCCGGATCGGGGAGCAATCGCTGACTGAAATCTGGGACTCGGAGGAGATGCAGCGCATGAGGCGCCTGCATGTGGAGGGGCGCGCCGGTGAGATCGATATTTGTTCCCGGTGCTGCACGACGATTCCTCATCCGGCGCTGGTGGCAGGAAGCTTACTGTTGCACGGCCGTACGGTGAGGAGACTGCTACCGGCGGTAGAACGGCTGGTATATCTCTCCAAGCTCCCAGCGAGACTTCTGCGCCCGCAAAAGCCCCAAGCGCCTTCACGGGAAGAGTTGGTGCAAATTGATCTGGCCGCGAATAAACGGGAATGAACGCTAATGTTTAATTAGCCAGGCTTGGAGTACGATGGCGAGTTTCTCGGGGGTTGAGAGCCTTATTCTCCGGGCCAGCACGTCGTAATTGGACGCTTTAATTCGCTCCAGTAATCTTCGATAGATCTCGATCAGGGCCCAGAGCGAGGCGCGGCTTTTGGGGCTTACCATTTCGATCAGCGGGCGCGATTCCTGGTAGTAACGGCTTGCCCGCTCCGCTTCGAACTGCATCAGGTCTCGGAACTCCGGAAATCGTTCGCGATCCTCGCGGGGCAGGTAGACGCGGCCGCGCTCCTGATCTTCTTTGACGTCGCGCAAGATATTGGTGAGTTGAAACGCGACCCCGCACTTCTCAGCCAACTCGATTGCCTTGGGATTTTCGAATCCGAAGATGTGGATGACGGTGAGGCCGACGACCGAGGCCACCTGGTAACAGTAATGGTAGAGTTCATCGAACGTCTGAATCTCGCGCGACTCCAGATCCGAGCTCACTCCGTCGATCATGGCGTGGAAATACTTGTGCGGTATTTTGTAGCGCTGCGCGGCATCGTGGAAGGCCGGCCAGAGCGGCTCTGGACCGTAGTCGCCTTTGAGCGCGCGGTCGAGAGCCTGCCGCCATTGCTCCATTGCCGATCGTGACGCGGCCACGGCGCCGTCGCTCAAATCGTCGCAATGCCGATTGAAGGCGTATACGGCGCACATCGCATCACGCTGCTGATTTTCCAGCAGCACGAACGAATAGTAGAAATTGCGAGCCTGGGTCCGCGCGATGTTGCGGCAGTGGGCATACGACTCGGCAACCGAAATCATGCCGCTTTCGAAAAGGTCACTCGAACGAGACTGGAAAGCAGCAGCCCGACGCGCTCCATCTTTGAAATCGCAGGCCGCCGTCCGAGCACGTTGTAGTTCTGCTGCTCGATTTTATCGAGCACGCGAAGTCCGCCGCGGCTGAAAAGATCGAGGTCGAGAGACAGCCGTTTGTTCACCATTCCGACCAGCGGAAGGCCCTGATGAAACAGATCGCGCGTGCGGTCGACGACCTCTTTCATGACGGCCCGGAACTCGGGGGTCTCGCGATGTGCGAACAGGCTATCGAGGCTGTAGCGGTGGCGATCGATCGCCTCGAGGGGGATGTAGACTCGATCGATCTGCATGTCGACGGCTACGTCCTGCCAGAAATTCGCCAATTGCAAAGCAGTGCAGGTGTAGTCGGAGAGGCGCTGCCGCTCCTGGTCTGAGTAGCCGCAAAGATACAGGACCAGCCGCCCGACCGGATTCGCGGAGTACTTGCAGTAGTCGAACACATCCTCGTAAGTGGGGAAGCGCGTGATCACCTGATCGCGCTCAAACGCAGTGATCAGATCGTCGAATGGTTCCTGGGGAAGACTGTGCCGGGCGACAGTTTCGCGGAGTGCGATAAACACAGGATGCACGACTTCGCCACTGTACATTTTGTGCAATTCGCCGCGCCACCAGCCGAGCAAACGCAGGCTTTCCTGTTTGTCGCCCATCTCGTCTCCCAGATCATCCGACCAACGGCAGAAGGAGTAGACGTTATAGAAGTCCTGATGAAGTCTCTTGGGAAGGAGAAAGCTGACGACGTGGAAATTTTCGTAGTGGTGAGTAGCTAGCCAGTGCGTGTATGCCGTAGCTTCAGCGGGAGTGTACCGGCGGCTGAGCGCTTCAGGCGAATTTACAAAATCCTTGGGTAGCAGCACGCCGTCTGAATACTACGGGATGATGGCGGTTTTCATGTGGCCGTTATGGCTCATCAAATGCCGCATCACTTCTAGCAGATTGGTAAGAGGTTCTTCCCGGTTCACAAAATCCCGGGCGCTGATATCGCCGCGGCTGACCGCTTCGAGCGCCTTGCGGATATGCATCGGCGTGTGATGAAAACTGGCTTTGCAGGTAATTTCAGAGTAATGCAACAACGACGTATCAAGGTGAATCTGGCTCTCGCTGGGACAACCGCCGAAGAAGTTGACCGTACCGCCGCGGCGGACCATCTTCACAGCCAATTGCCAAGTATCCGGCTTGCCCACGGCTTCAATGGCTACGTCCACGCCTCTGCCCTTGGTAAGATCCTTGACTGCCGCGACGAGATCTTCGCCAGTGCTCGTATTGAGTAATTCCTCAGCGCCCATGCGGGCCGCGCGATCCAATTGCGTCTGGCGGCGTCCAATCGCGATCACCCGCGCGCCGTACACCTTGGCCAGACGCACGAACATCAACCCAATGGGGCCGAGGCCGATGATGGCAATGCTGTCGCCAGGACGAATGGCTGTTTCTTCCAGGCCCCGCATCACGCAGGCGAGAGGCTCGATGAGCGCTGCGTCCTGATAATTCACCTGAGCGGGAATCTCATACATGTTCCGCTTCACAATGCGGCTGGGGATACGGATAAATTCCGCGTAGGCGCCGTTATTGAACAACAGATCTTCGCAAAGATTCTCCAGGCCGCGCTTGCAATAGTAGCAATCAAGACACGGCGCGGAGTTTGCGGCCACCACGCGCTGGCCCACTCGAAAACCTTTCACATCGTCGCCGACGGCAACAATATCGCCGGCCAATTCATGCCCGAATAAAGCTGGAGGGACGATCATGCGTGCGTGATAACCGCGCCGGAATACTTTGACGTCGGTCCCACAAGTCAGGGCCGCTTTTACGCGAACCAGCACGTCCGACTTGCCTATTTCGGGTACGGCTACCTGCTCTACTTCCAAGTGTTCTTTGCCGTAGAGTACGGCAGCCTTCATTTGCGTTTTCACTTATGACCACCTCTGTGGCTGGACAACAATCTTTAACGAATTTTCGTCAGGATGGCGAGCCAATTCAAAACCGGAGCTAATCTCATTGAGCGGAACGCGGTGCGAAATCAACTCCCGCACCGGTAACTCTCCGCTGAACACCAGATCCGCGGATTCCTTTTGCAAATCGACGGAAGCGCTGTAGGAACCGAAGATAACCCTCTCACCGACACAGATGTCGGCGCCGGACACTTCGATCCTCTCTTTGTCTGAAGTTTGGGAAAAAAGCAGGATTTTGCTGCCTGGGCGCGAACAATGGACGGCTTGCTCGACGATTCCGGGCACGGATGTAGCCACAATCACATGATCCGCTCCACGACTGGCCGTCAGAGCTTTGACCTTAGAGATCACGTCGCCTTCGCGCGGATTCCACGCCTCTTCGGCGCCAAACCGGAGAGCCAGTTTCCTGCGCTTCTCAATTCCATCAGTCACCAACACGCGAGCGCCTTCGCGGCGCACCAACATAGTGAAGATCAGTCCAATGGGGCCTTGTCCCATCACAACCACGGTGTCGCCGGGTGCCGGCGCGAGTTGCCTGACCGCCTTGAGACACGTATTCACAGGTTCGACGAAGCAAGCCTGATCGAAGGAAACGCCGGCCGGAATCTTCTCGACGCCGCTGCGGACGATCCAGTCCATCACGCGAATGTATTGGCCGAAGCCGCCGCCCGCCGGCTCAAAACCAGCCGTGATGCCGACCTTCTTGTAACCGAGGCACTGCGCATACAACTTACGCGAGCAGTAAAAACAAGCGCCGCACGGAATGTGATGGAAAGCGATGACGCCATCGCCAGGTTGGAACCGCGTAACGCCCGCGCCAACCGCGGCGACAACGCCGGCCGTTTCATGGCCGTAAATTCTCGGAGCCGGCAACAGGTCGTATTCGATCTTTTTCAGATCGGTGTGGCAAATCCCACAGGCTTCCACGCGGACAAGAATTTCGCCGGGACCGATAACAGGAATAGGAACCGGCTCCACGGCGATGCGGCTGCCGCCCTGGTACACGGCCGCCCTCATTGTGGAAGGCTCTCCATCCGCCGATGGCGCCCCATCCACCGTCTTCAGTTCTTCGGGAGCGCAAAGGCCGCGGTCAGCGAGTCCATCTTGCGCGGCGCCCTTAAAAGTGACAGTGTGCAAAAAACTCTCCTAGAGCTTCGGCCGCCTTGGCGCTGTTCCGCCTCAGACGCAGCAATTCGGGCACCAGCCGGAACGGCCTTCGCAAGGCACTAGCGATAATGCGCGGCCTGCTGAACCTTCCTTCCGGATCCCGTGATAAATTCAAATCCAGCTCAAAACCTTCCTTCGCGCTGTCGGACACCGAGCGCACACAATAAAACGGCTTCCGCCACTCAGCGGCCAATCCAGCCAGGGCAGCTGCTTCCATCTCTACAGCCGATCCGCCGGATGCGCGCAACCGGCACTTTTCGTCCACTGTTCCGACCACACGGTCCATCGAAATAACCCGGCCAGTGCGGTATGGTTTCGATGTTTTCGGCA
>Ga0207695_10005353_pt1 | contig 17070 bp, 28 predicted proteins | sample KBSC54metaG_FD_184354 | JGI IMG/M metagenome (GOLD analysis project Ga0207695, IMG submission 184354) | Corn rhizosphere microbial communities from Kellogg Biological Station, Michigan, USA - KBS C5-4 metaG (SPAdes) (version 2) | ecosystem: Host-associated > Plants > Roots > Rhizosphere > Soil... | reverse complement strand
AATAGTTGCAGGGCTTTCTTTCTTCTCCGCCGTGGTGCAGGCCCTGTGGGTCATGGGCTTCATCTATGGGGCCGGCCTGATCGTTTGGAAATCCGGCCTATGGCCAGACGCGGCTTCAGTTAGCCGATTCGGCGTCCTGGTCTTTTTCGGGCTCACGCTGTTGCTTGCAACGTCCGCTGCAATGGCATCGCATCAACTGCCTTCATCCGCGTTTCGTAGGCTTGGCCAGGTCGCAATGTTCATGCTTGTCGCGTTCGGCGCAATCTGGGGTGGCATGCTGCTCAGTCCAATCGTTTCCATCGTCAATCGGTAGCTGTGCCTAACTATGCGCTCAAGCGGACGCCGGACTGGATGTTACGATTCTCCGAACGGTGCCGCCGGCGCCGCTTAGCTTAGGCGTTAGGTCGCTCCAATTGCTCTTTACATCAGGAGCAGCGTCCCGGACACGCCTTCGTGCATTCGGTGCCTGCCTGAGAGCTTTTCTAAGGGTTGCATCTTGCAAAGGCGAATGGATCATTGGTCGCCGCAGTCGCAAAGCGCCCTGTGCTGTGTCACCAGCACGTAGTTGTAGTCGGTGCTTCCATCCATCACAAAGCAGGGCAGGCGGTCCTCAGCGGCACGCAACCTAACTATGCGCTCAAGCGGACGCCGGACTGGATGTTACGATTCTCCGAACGGTGCCGCCGGCGCCGCTTAGCTTAGGCGTTAGCTGCTTCCAAGAAATATGACCACATCACCTGCAAATATGATGCTCGCAGCCTCGGCCCTGCTGATGGCCGTCTCCATTTTTCTACAACGGCAGCTCAAGTCTCATGAGCCGGAACAAGACGCGTTGCTGGTCCAGTCCAATCCGATACGAATGACAGACAAGAGCATGTTGCTTGTTTTTGCGGTTCTGATCTTCGCTACACATTTTTACCAGTTCCAAGCATTTGCGGTGTTTCTATTCGCCAATGCCATTGCCACGGTTGTGCAACATCCCAAGTTGCGTCGCCTGGGAGCCAATCCAACTTTCGTCAAGCGTTGGGCTGGCACCTCAGTGCTTCTCTTCTTAGGAGGCGCGGCATTCACGGTTGCGCTGTATCTTGGTGCGCTCGCACCTAGTCACGGCAGCTAACAATTCAATCAAGCCGACGTGCTGACGCACGCGGCTTATTTCTGGCGTTAGGCACCCAAAGGAATTCTTGGCATGACCTTGGAGATTGTGAGTTACATCATGCAAGCCATGACCTGGGTAAATGGCCTTGCGCTTCTCTCACTGCAATTCACTGCATATCGCAGGCATCATCACCAAAGTTTTCTTCTTCTTTCTGTGTCCACGGTCGTGGCACTCATTGCTCTAGTGCTTTTGGCAATCCCAAGCTACGTACCTGAGCTCCGTTCGTGGTACTTGACTATCTACATTGCCAGCGCTGTTTGCTATTTTGTCTATGCTGCACTCGGCCTTTGGGGCACCGCATCGCTTTTTCGCTCTTATCGCATTTTGCGAGAGGGTGCCTAACAATTCATTCAAGCGGACGTGCCTTCGGCACGCCGCTTAACTCAGGCGTTAGATGTCATTTTCCTCACCGCCACGCGAACCTCCATCACAGGGCTATCCGCTGCCCGCGGTCGATGCCAATGGTGTCGCGCTGTGCGAAGGAATGTCCGTGCGCATTCTCGCAATCCCTGACTGGCTCACGCACGACCTACCAGAAGACGAAGTCTCGCGCCTGAAGGTGCTTGAAGGCACAGTCATGCCCATCCTGGAGCTAGACGCATTTGGCATGGTCTGGTTCGGAGACAACGGGCCATGGTTTAGCCTCATGCCATCCGAGGTAGCGGCAATTTCAACGCCGTCGCACAATGCCATCTAACAATTCAATCAAGCCGACGTGGCTTCGCCACGCGGCTTATTTCTGGCGTTAGGCACCCGAAGAGAGATCATGAGAAAAGCATTGCTCGTATTTCTGTTTGGCCTTTTCCCATTCTGGGCAGTTCTGCTTATATTTGCTGTGGGTAAGTACACAAGCCTCATTCCGCACATCTATGTAGACTCGGCGCCCTGGCTTTTCGTTGCTGCTGTTCTGTGCTCCGTAATTACACTGTCGCTTTCACTTTTTGCGTTGCGTCAGCCTCCACCCACAGACTCGTCTTCGCAAATTACCAAAGATAGTGAGCAATAATCAGTCGGGCTAGTCGTGTGCCTAACAATTCATTCAACCCGACCGCCGTGGTCGGGCTAGGCTTTTCGGACATTCAACCGCGTCGGCGGCGGGTTAATTCAGGCGTTAGGACCCATGCCACACAGAGTCGGCAAAAGAGAAGCAGCCTCGCATCAGCTTGACTGGGCTATCCGGCTCTTTCTTGACCATGACGCGCCGCTTCCTGCGATCACGCTTGCTGGAGCCGCAGAGGAAATGTTGGGTAAGCCCCTAGTGGATCAATCTGCCTTCCAAGACCTTACCCGTAGTTTCAGTGCGTCGCACGGGATCGATCCAAAGATTCTGTCTCAACAGCACCTCAACAAGGCACGCAATTGGCTAAAGCACCGGTCTTTGGATACTGACGCCGAATACGAAGACTTCGAGCTTGAGCAAGAAGCGATTCAATACATCGCTCGCGGCTTGTCTAACATGGCCATCCTGTATCAATCTCTTCCCTACGAGGGTCCACGGTTCTTGGAGTGGGTTAAGGCAAACAGGCCACCCAATGGGCCCTAACAATTCAATCAAGCCGACGTGGCTTCGCCACGCGGCTTATTTCTGGCGTTAGATTTGCAAATCCATATGCTCAAGAAAACCTTGAGATTCATCGGCTACGTCTTGGTTGTGCTCGCAACGTTGCTTGCGCTCGCCCTATGCCTTACGTTTCACGACGCGTATTCCCCTCCAAAAGTATGTCCTCCTCCGTGCGACGGGCCTGCCATGCTCGCTTTTGCATCTTGGGCCGCACTCGTTTTCTTGGAGATTCCGTTGGCCGCTGTCGGTGCAGGGCTCCTCTATTTCACGCGGGTGAAGCGTCGTGAGTAGCTCCACCTTCAAATCTAACAATTCAATCAAGCCGACGTGCTGACGCACGCGGCTTATTTCCGGCGTTAGCCATCATCTGCTAGTCCACCGCATCCGAAGAAACTGCATGACGTCCCCGCCGATGACGAACCGTGAATACGCCTACTTCGCCGTCACAGGGCAAGGAGCGTCCGCGTCCGTAACGGAGCGTCTAGGGTGTCAGCCGTCGCACGAATGGTCGGAGGGCGATGCGCGCCCTCGCGGCGGCCTCTATCAAAATATGCGCTGGCGCCTCGATTCGGGCCTTCCCGACACCGCCAACCTTGAACAGCACATCGAGCAGTTGTTGCTCCTGCTTCCGTCACGCGCTGACAAGATCCGGTTACTAGCTCCTGACTACAAAGCCAGCATTGTTGCAGTTGGCTACTATCCAGCTAGCGGGCACGGTCTGCATCTGGAGCATCAATGGGTGCAGGCAGCAGCTCACCTCGGCCTGTCGCTTGATTTCGATTTCTATTTCACATCGGACAACGGGCATGATGGCTAACAAATCAATCAAGCCGACGTGGCTTCGCCACGCGACTTATTTCTGGCGTTAGAACTCAATGCCGTTTCTCCGCAAAGTCGTTCTTCACTCGCTGTCAGGCTATCGGCCGGAACTTGATGCGCTTGTGCATCAATTCATGGCCGATGGCGTTGCCTATGTTGGCGTCGTCGGCGTTGATGCATCTCGCATTGAGGACATCATCATGGAGCTTTGTGTCGGTGACGGCGCAGCGCCTTACGCCATGCTCAACTCTTTCCACGAGCACGAAACGTTGCCTGAGGTAGTAGCATTCGCACAGTCCCTTACAGGGGAGTTCGCTGGCGATGTTCAGGTCGTTGAGTTCTAACTATGCGCTCAAGCGGACCTGCGCGGACGAAGTTGCTCGCTCGATCACACATTGCGGCCGCGCAGGCCGCTTAGCTTAGGCGTTAGCCACCAATGAGCCGTCTCTTACTACTTGCAGTTCTTGCGTTGTTCGGTTGTGCTAGCACTTCATCGCACGACCATTCAACCAGCGCCATTTCGATCAAATTATCCGGGACGATCGAAAAGGTGTGCCTTGAATGCAGCGAAGCTCTTGTTGTTCCTGCGAACGGCAAAGGCATGGGCGGACTTCTTTGGGACGTTCTTACAGTTCGTATCACTTCGCCGCAAAGCATGTCGGGATCCGTAATTTCTGTAAATGTGTTCCTTCAGGATCCCTCACAGCGCAAGAGATACGAACTGGGCCACACCGTCTCTTTCCCGGCCGCAACTGATGCAATCAAGGAGCGACGCGTCATGCTTAATGCGCAGGATCTTGGTGGCTAACTATGCGCTCAAGTGGACCGTGCGGGATGAAGTTTCCGGTGCAATCATGCGTTGCGGCCCGCACGGCCGCTTAGCTTAGGCGTTAGCCTTCAATGAGCGGATCGCAAGCTAAGGGAGTGCCACTCACAATCTTGCTTGTAGTTCTATCGCTTGGTTCATCATTTGTGGCTTTCTCCAATGTCATGCTTTGGCATCGGCTCGTCTTAATCTATCCGCATTGGGTGGCCTCTGCTTTTGCAATCATCGGCGCATTGCGGTTACTTGCCATCGTCGGCCTTTGGTTCAACAGCAGAGCTGCTGTCCTGCTGTATGTACTTCTCTCAACCGCGGTAGTCTCTCTCTATGCATCGGTCGGCGTCTATCCACAGGATGAGCTCATTGGCATTGGTAGCGCACTGCTTCTGGCGCTCTTTGTCCGGCCCAAATGGCAACGTATGCCGTGGTTGGCCGGCTAACAATTCAATCAAGCCGACGTGGCTTCGCCACGCGGCTTATTTCTGGCGTTAGCCCTAGAGGAAAATTATGCGCTGCTTTAACCATGCAGAGATTCGAGCAGTCGGGCTGTGTAAGCACTGCAACAAAGCGTTGTGTCACGAGTGCGCGAACGACCTTGGTTACGGTCTTGCGTGCCGGGGCATTCATGAGCAAGAAGTCACTGCCGTAAATGGCATGGTTGAAAGAGCGACTCAGGTACAGGCCGTTAGTCGATCCAACAAGTATTTGTCGCCACTCTTCTTCTTGGTCATCGGTTCGTTCTTCATCGGCTACGAGCTATACAGTGGCAACCGTGGAGGCGGCTTCGGTATTTGGCTTGGGGCTTTGTTCGTCGTCTACGGGCTTTATCTTGCGTTGGTAGTTCGCCGGGCGTACTCCTCGCCCAAGGGCTAACAATTCATTCAAGCGGACGTGCCTTCGGCACGCCGCTTAATTCAGGCGTTAGGCCTATCCAATGAGTCACGTTCGCACATGGCCAGAAGTGATCGCACAACTTGAGCCTCTCGTGGATCAAGATTGGGCGGATTCTTTACATCGATTTGCAAGACAAGTTGCTGCTTCAGAATACGGCAAAGTGTTCTTTCCCGATCTCTGGCGGATGGATCATTTCTTGATCCTCAGCCAAACCAAAGAGTACGACGCCGAGCGAGGCGTGTTTCAGATCCATGCAGACAAGAGCCTCACGTTTACGTATCGCGACACCCATGACTTGAAGCATTGTTGGCAGCGCATCTGCCCTCCAAATGAAGGGCTTAGCCTTCTTGCCAAGGCGGTGGATCAGCTGCATCTGCTAGTGCGTTATCCTTAGTCAAGGCGAAATGCGCCTAACAATTCAATCAAGCCGACGTGCTGACGCACGCGGCTTATTTCTGGCGTTAGGCATGAAGGAGCATCCTCTATACGTTGTGCAATACGAGGCTGAGCCGCTTCCTGGTTCGGACAACTTTGCACAATGCTCTGGCGCATTCGTCAATGTGTGGACCCGCGCTGCAACTGAGCAAGAAGCTTTGTCCATTGCCGCAAGAGAGGTGCAGGACGCAGGTTGGGTCGTTAGCGCTCTAGAGGCAGTTCATCCCACCACGCGCGAAGACTACAACGATGACGCTTCGGGATTGGAGCGCTACGAGCAAGCCCTGATAGATGGCATCGTTCTTGTGTTTCACACTTGGCAAGAAGGCACCAGGCATTGATCGGCTGCATGCCTAACTATGCGCTCAAGCGGACCTGCGCGGATGAAGTTGCTCGCTCGATCACAAACCGCGGCCGCGCAGGCCGCTTAGCTTAGGCGTTAGGTCCCGCTATGAACCTCGACGAATTAGTGAAAGAGATCCGCGCCGTATCAGCTGACCCAGCAGTACAAGGCGTGGCGGATCAACTAGCTGCCTGGAAAGACAGCTCGGCTACGGCCAACGAGCTTGCCGAAATGTTGGAGCGTTACATCGGCAACGTTTGGATTGGTACTAACGAAGATCATCAGCGGGTGTACGCTCTTTGGGCCGCCTTCCGAAAAGACGAGATTTCCGGAATTCATGGCATGACAATGAACGAGCGACTCTATTTATTTGGCCTCCTCGATCGGTTCGATTCCATGCAAGGCGATGGTGACAGGCAGGTCATGTACAGAAAGCTTCATGCGAGCGTGACCTAACAATTCAATCAAGCCGACGTGCTAACGCACGCGGCTTATTTCAGGCGTTATGTCTTAGGAGCTGACTCCCATGAAGCGATACGAGAAATGGGTGCTCGCTCTCATCGCGCTGTTGCTTCTCTCGCGCGTTGGCGGCGTCGTCAGAGACATGTATCTCTCTAGCGTATACGGCTCTGCGGGTCCGCCCCCAAATGTTTATGCGCAGTGGAAGCTCGCATCACAATGGCTTTCTCACCTTGTCAACATCGGCGCTGGGCTTTGGCTATTCTTGGCCGCGCGAAAAGAAAAACTAGCGCAGTGGGTGTGGGGTCTGTTCGGGCTTTTCTTCGGGTTGCTCGGTGTTGTCGTCTATTTTGTCTTGCTGCCAGAGCTGCGGCGAGAAGAGACATAACAATTCAATCAAGCCGACGTGGCTTCGCCACGCGGCTTATTTCAGGCGTTAGGCTCCACTGGAGAGGTTCACTATGGCCGAGATTTTGGACTTGGCATCACTTTGGGCCATTGGCGTGTGGCCGCTACTCTTTGGCATCGCCATCGCGGCAATTTTCCGTCGTCATCTCGTGCATGCGCGCAATGCCTTGTTGGTGGTAGTAATCGTCTATGGGCTTCAAGGTTTTTTCGAACTCCCTTCTCAGGCCGCGCGCCTGGTACTTCTAGTAGATCACTCGCCCAACTGGATGAACTCCAGTCAATCCCTCGCAAACGTCTATTTCCTGGGCAATCTGGTCGCTGCGCTCTTGGCGGTCATCTTCAGCCGTCGCATTGCCAGTTGGGCTGGTCGCTTCGGCAGCACTGGAGCCTAACTATGCGCTCAAGCGGACCGTGCGGGAGGAAGTTTCCGGCTAAAATCGTGCGCTACGGCCCGCACGGCCGCTTAGCTTAGGCGTTAGGCCGCAAGACATAGCTCAAGGAGCTTGTTGTGAATAACCTCACGAAGCGGAGACACCTCACACTAGCCCTCCGAGTAGTTGGTCTAGTCTTCATATTTGGCGTGTATCCGCTTACGGTTGTCTGGCCGGCCGGCTGGTCATGGCACGCAGGGCAATCCGAGTATCTCCAAATGATCATCGCCATTTACGCTACGCTCGGAGCCTTTCTTCTTTTCATTTCAGCAAATCCCGACCAGCATCTCGGCCTGATTTCTTTTACCATCTGGTCTAGTGTTGTGCACGGCGGGGTCATGGCAGCTCAATCTCTGGCTGACACGCAGCACGTTGGCCATCTCTATGGTGACGTTCCGGCTCTTTTCATTGTGGCGGCATTGCTCGCATGGCTTTGTCCAAGCGCTGCAATGCTAAAGCTCGACGCCGTTGCGGCCTAACTATTCGTTTGAGCGGACCGCTGCGAGTTGTGTTGCGGCACCACCCATGCCGCAGTCAGCAGCGGCCGCTTAACTCATGCGTTAGAGACACCTTATGGGCTCAATAAGAAATCAAGGGATGATCGTTGTCGGTTTGGCTTTGTCATTTGTCCCATGGCTAATCGCGCCAAGCACGATCGCGCCCTTTATCGGGCTCTACAGCACATTCGGAATTACTGCTCCACCCGCAACAAAATTCCTGATCGATCATCCGCAGAGCTTGCTCGTGCTTCCCTTGTTTGTAATGGCCGCATGGCTTCACCCGGGCTGGAAAGGCCGTCGTGGAGTTGCGTGCTTATCCGCTGGCCTTATGGCCTCTGCTCTTGGTTATCTTTCCATGGTGACACTCTTGTACTGGCCAACATTCTCATTTTAGTTTGTCGCGCAGTAGCCTCTAACAATTCATTCAACCCGACCGCCGGAGCCAGGCCAGGCTTCTCGGACATTCAACCGCGCCGGCGGCGGGCTAATTCAGGCGTTGGACACCGCATGAAAGTTTCGATTGCATTCATTTCGTTACTTGCTTCTTCTGCATCCGCTGCAGCTGCGCCGCCGTCGCCGCTTCCATCAGGCCAATACACGTTCCAGCACAGGTTCGCCGAGCAGCCAAATCTCCCGAGCGTGCCAATGCTTGCCAAGATCAACGGACTCCACATTGTCTTGGTCAATAGAGCCCGGTTCGGGGGCTTCCCTAAGGGCGTCGTTGCTGATGGCATCCTCATGTGGCATGCCGCTTCAAAGCAATGGATCATTGGTCACAAGGCTTCGGATAGGAATGTCAAGGAAGTGGGAGGCTGTAGCGGTGGACCCGATGCAATCGACCTGCAAAAAAAGATTTATTGGACCTGCTAGGCCATGAGCGTAGTGCCTGGCAATCCAATCACGCCGACGTGGCTTCGCCACACGGCTTATTTCCGGCGTTAGGCCGCGCGGAGACCTCCGCAGGTTCCATGTGCCAAGGGGTAGAGCATGACGACACCAAGCATCCCAGTTCCAAATGCACCATCAACCAAATTTTTTGGCACCGCGGCGATTGGCTGTCTTGCGTACGCAGGCCTAGCACTTTTGCTGATGCATTTGCTTCGCTCAGATCTTGCGCCGGCTAGCCATATGATCAGCGAATATGCTGTCGGTACATTTGGTTGGGTAATGCAGAGCGTCTTTGTCGGACTGAGCTTAGGGTGTGGCGCCCTGCTCTTGGGGCTTACGTTCAATGGGCCCGCCTCCATCACTGCGCGGCTGGGCATTTTGCTTCTGGGCGTTGCGTCCGTTGGTCTAATTGTGTCGGCTATCTATCCCATGGATTTGCCAGGGACCCCATCGACTCGAGCAGGCGAGATGCACGATCTAAGTTTCATGGTGAACGTGGGGAGCATCGCCCTTGCAATCGTCCTGCTGACCGTGAGTTTCGGTAGTGACTTGCGTTGGCGTCCTTTCCGGCGCACTTCAATTGCCCTGTTCTCTTTGATCGCACTCGCTTTCGTCCTTCAGTTCTTGACGCTCCACAAGGGAGCGCCCTACGGACTGGCAAATAGATTCTTTATAGCGGTGGTTATTGCATGGTTAATCACTACCTCCATTCGACTGCGCAATCTTGCGCGCCGCTAGCTGGCATGCATACAAGAGCGCGGCCTAGCAATTCATTCAAGCCGACGTGGCTTCGCCACACGGCTCATTTCCGGCGTTGGGTGGCTGCATGACAGCAAGCAGCGCGTTGGTGGATAGAGTAAGAAATGTGAGGGGAGTGTTTGGATTCTCCAAGACATTCCGCTTCACATTCGGCTTGTTCATGATCCTGTTCGCCTTCGTGTTGCCTCCATTCTTCGCCTACGTGATCTATTCGTCGCACGCTCCGCTGGGCTCGTGGGATGCCGACACTTGGACGGTGGCCGCTATGATTCCGGCATCGGCGGTTATTGGTGTTGTAATTTTCTGGGTGACGAAGATCAGGTGGGAGTTTACCGATGCCGGGATTGTTGCGCTGAGGCCTGGCGGTGTGGCTTGGCGCGTTGCCTATAGCGAGATTACTGCGGTTGAAATTCGCAAGCCTGCATGGTGGCTGCATATCCTGTGGCTCCAGTCCGCAAAGGGAAGTTACACAATAATGCTCAGTGATTCGCGATTGGCTCGGAGCGTTGATGCGTCAGCCACCTGACGATTCAATTATGCGGCGGACTCTGGGCGTACTTCGAGTTCGGGACGGTTCGGATAAAGGGACATCCGGAAAACACCGTCGAATACATCTGGGGCGACAAGACGCTGCGTAATGTGCGTTGCAAGACCTGCGGGTGCGCCACGCATTGGGAACCACTTGCGCCGGAACCAGGCGGCAAGCATGGCGTCAACCTCAACAACTTTGATCCGCGTCTTCAAGAGACCGTTCAAATTCGCCGTTTCGGTGGTGCAGACACTTGGACGTTCATCGATTGAGCTGCACCACCGCAGTGCCGCCTGACGCTTCCATCGAGCGAAAGTCTTTCGGCAAGCTTTGCTTGCTTCCGGCCGCCGCGCATGTCAAACATTCGCGTCCATGTCGGACATGGCCGTTCTCGCGACTACATCGCGTTGGTGTTGGTACGTGGCCGCATTGGACATGGGCAACGCAAAAAAGCGGGAAGCTGCCATACCCGATCGTTGAAGCTTTGCGGCGCGGCCAGAACCCGAGAACCCTCACCCGTATCCATTTACTCATCGCTGCATCACCCAACCTGGAGCCACTGCATGAAACTCATTCTTGCCGCATGTCTCGGTCTCAGCACCATGCTCCCCTTCGCGGCGCTTGCACAGGCAGCCACTCCGGCAACCACGACGCCACCAACAAACGTGAGGATCGTGAACCCGGTAACCAACCCAGGGCACGTTTCCGACATCAACAAGCCTGTGCACACGCCGTTCTCCAAGCGTTTTGACATCAGCTTCAGCTCAGGCTCGGGAAGCGGCAGCTTTACCGTGCCCGCCGGCAAGCTTCTGGTCATCACCTACGTGTCCTCGGATGTCGGCACCGCGCCCGGCGGCACGGCCTTGTTCGATCTGGCAACCGTTTATGCAGGCGCCGAAGTGGAATCCCACTTGCCGTTGCTCAACAACGGGGTGCTGCTGGGGCAGCAGGTTTATTCATCGAGCGAGCGGACGACCATTTATGCCGACCCCGGCTCCACCGTAACCGTAGCCTTCTTGAGTAGTTCGACCGGCTCAGGCGGCGCCATCGTGGGCATCTATGGCTACCTGGTGGACGCGAGCGCTGCTTCGTTCGAGTAGGAAGCGTGCAACGGTCTGCGCACGTTTCGTGCAGGGCCTGATGATCGGTTCTAGGAAACGTCCCGGCCGCGCTGCGGCTCGGCCGGGACGTCTCTTAAAACATGACCCCACGTTGCAGGAGAGACTCCATGAGGCCCGTGTGGACGATCGTCGGCCGAGCTATCAAATCAAATCCAGCGCCTGCAATTCGCTCTTGAGCCAGGCGTAGTAGATCGGCGCGGCGACCACGCCGGGCAGCCCGAACGCGGCTTCCATCACCAGCATCGCCAGCAGCAGTTCCCATGCGCGTGCGCGGATCTGGCCGCCGACGATGCGCGCATTGAGGAAGTATTCGAGTTTGTGCAGCAGCACGAGGAACACCAGCGCGGCGATTGCAGTCCCCAGCGAGACCGACAGCGCAACAATCACGATCAGCGTGTTCGAGACCAGGTTGCCGACCACCGGCAGGAGGCCGATGAAGAAAGTGATGAGGACCAGGGTCTTCGCGAACGGCAGGTGCACGCCGGCGAGCGGCATCGCGATGAGCAGGAAAATCGCGGTGAACGCGGTGTTGATCGCGGCGATCTTGGATTGCGCGAACACGATGTCGTGGAACGCGCCGGCGAAGCGCGCGCAACGCGCGGTCAGTTCGCGGCGCAACGGGCCGCTGCGCGACGCGGCGCGTTCGTGGCTCAACGCGACCATTGCGCCGAGGATCAACCCGACAAGGATGCGCCCGAACACGATCAGCGTCGCCTGGCCGGCCAACTGCAACTCGGACGAATGCTTGCGCGCAAGGCCGGTCGCCATCATCCGCAGGTCGTCCGTGCTGACCGGCAGGCGGGCGACGATCCACGCCGGCAACTGCGCGCGTGCGCTGTCGATCACCGGCATCACGCCGTCGAACATCGTATCGGGATTGCCGATCTGCGCGCGCAACAGCACGACCGCGCCAACGATCAGCGTCGCGAGTAGCGCAACCACCAGCGCGCCGAGCATGGCGACCGCGAGCTGGCGCGACAATCCGCCCGACAGCTTGCGTTCCAGCACGGGCGCGATCGCGCCGACGACCGTGTACACCAGCAGCCCCGCGACCATCGCCGGAAGCAGGTGCAGGAACAGCACCAGCAGCAGCGCGGCTGCCGCGATCACGTAACTGGAATTGGCAATCCTGCGGGAAGCTTCCATCGTCGTGCGTACCTGATCCGGATGTCTAGCGCTGGAGTCTGGCAGCGTCCATTGCCCGAGGCCAGCACGGCAATCACGGCCGGGCCGTGCGCGCATGCGAAGGCTCTTCCGGGACGCGCCCAGCCGTAGCATGATCGACCCATCGGTCGGAGGCGCATGTTCAACAAGATCGATTACGCGATGGTCAACGTGCATCCGAAGGAATCGTGACGTGAAATCGTTCTTTACATTGCTTGTCATCGCCATCATGTTCGGCGTCCTGTTCTGGCAGTATCGCGTCAGCATCATTGCGCTCGAGAAACACAAACAGCTGGTGCAGGATCAATCGACCCAGCGCGGCTTGGAGAAGCAACAACAATGCACGGAACGGGCGCTTGCCGTCTTCAGGCAACGCGGCCTGGAACGTGGGCAATTGGGCGCCTGGAAAGGCCACTACAACGCAAGCATGGGCAAGTGCTTCGGGCAAATCGAAACCAGCACGCTGGCGCAAGACATCGCATGGCACAACGTGACCGTGTTCGATGCCGCGACGCTAGTCGAGGTCGCTGGATACTCGTCGCGCACTGCGCCAGGCCAGAAGGAGTCGGAGGTGATTCCCTTCACGTGCGAGGTCGCGCTTCCGTCCGGCGCGAGAATCGATTGCTTTTCCCGTACCGAGTTCATGGGCAAGATCAAGGCCTACATGCAGTGATGCGCGATTGATCGAAACGCGGGCGCCATCCTGCCTGCCGGACCGATGGCTGGCTTCACGCCAACACAACATGCCATCGCCGATCCTTCGCGTACGCCGCAAACCGTCGGCGATCCGTCGCGAGGATTCCATGCAACGCCGTCTTTTCCTGCAATCCGTCGCAGCGCTTGCCGCGTTGCCAATACTGTCGAGGCTCGCAAACGCCGCGGGCACGGCGATCAACGTCATCATCCCGCCGCTGCACAAGTCGAACGATGCGTGGCGCAAGTTGCTGCCGCCCGCCGCGTACGCCGTGTTGTTCGAGGAAGACACCGAACGCGCGGGCACCAGTCCGCTGTTGAACGAACATCGCGCCGGCACGTTCGTCTGCGCAGCGTGTTTCCTGCCGTTGTTCTCGAGCGCGAACAAGTTCGAGAGCGGCACCGGCTGGCCGAGTTTCACCCAGTCGATCCCCGGCCACACTGCGTTCAAGAAGGATTTCAAGTTGATCGAGGAACGCACCGAATACCACTGCGTGCGTTGCGGCGGCCACCAGGGCCACATGTTCGACGATGGCCCGGCGCCGCGCGGCGAACGCTGGTGCAACAACGGCGTTGCATTGAACTTCATCCCGAAAGGGCAACCGCTGCCCGCGTTGAGGACTTGAGATGCGCAAGATTTCGATTCGTTTGCCCGTGGCACTGATCGCGTCAGCGTTGATTGGATCCGGCATCGCGCTCGCATGCGCGGGTGGCGCCCTGGCAGCGCAAGCGTCGACGACGAACGTCACTCCGATCAGCACGATCGCCAGCGCGAAATCGGCGATCGCGACCTTCGCCGGCGGCTGCTTCTGGACGATGGAACACGCCTTCGACGACGTGCCCGGCGTGATCGTCGCGATCTCCGGCTACAGCGGCGGCCACGTCGCGAATCCGAGTTACGAGGACGTATCGACCGGAACGACCGGCCACGTCGAAACCGTCGAGGTGCACTACGATCCGGCCAAGGTCAGTTACACGAAACTGCTCGACATCTACTGGCACGACATCGACCCGACCCAGGTCGGCGGCCAGGCCTGCGACACCGGCGACGAATACCGCAGCATGATCTTCACCCACGACGCGGCGCAGATGAAACAGGCGCAGGCGTACAAGGACGCATTGCAGAAATCAGGCCTGTTCAAGCAGCCGATCGCGGTGCAGATCGTCGCGGCGGGGCCGTTCTATCCGGCCGAGGAATACCACCAGCACTTCACCAAGAAGAATCCGGAACGCTACGGCGAATACCGTGTGGGTTGCGGCCGCGACCGCAGGCTGCAGGCAATCTGGGGCACGACGGCGCACAAGGACCTGGCGGCGCCCGCCGCAGATCGGAACTGATGCGTCAGAACGGGCGCGAGTCGTGGTGCGTGCGCTTCCAGCCCTGGTCGATTGCCCAGGCCACGCCGATGCAGATCGCCGCCATGACGACCTGATGCCACGGCAACGGCGGCAGCGAAATGCTGACCATTGCCTGCGCCATGTGCGCAAGCGATGGACCGACGTACAGCAACGCGCCGACGCCCAGTGCGAGCAGCAACAGCGACACCAGCACGTCCTCGAAACCATCGCCGTCGCGTTGCATCGCCAGCTTCGCGACGCGCGTGTCGAAATCCGCCGACAGTTGCGGTTCGAGCGGCCGGCGCAGCGCGCGCACGATCAGGCGATAGCGATCCACGCGCGGATCGCGGCCGGGCGCAAGCCCTTCGCGTTCGGCGCGTTCGGCTTCGGCCTGCAGGCGCATGTCGTTGTCGCGGCCTTGATGATCGAAGTTATTGTTCATGCGAACGCTCCCAATCGGGTTTCGAGCAGCTGGCGCAGGCGCTGCCGCGCGCGAAACAGGTAATTCTTGACCGTACCTTCGGGCAACCCGGTGATCGTGCCGATTTCGGCAATGCCCAATTCATCCAGATGGTAAAGCGTGACCAGCGTGCGTTGCACCGGCGGCAGCGATTCGATCGCGGCGTTGAGGTGCTGCATCGTTTCGCGATCCGCGCACGCCGCTTCCAGGTCGAAACCGTCGCCGATATCGTCGAATGCGTCGCCGTCGTCATCACCGATCGGTTCGGCCAGCGGCAGCTTCTTCTTCTGCAAATGCCGGCTTGCCACCGAAAACGCGACGCGACCGATCCAGGTCGCCAGCGAGCTTTCGAAACGGTACTGGTGCAACCGCTGGTGCACGCGCAGGAACACGTCCTGGCTCAATTCGCGTGCATCCTCCGGGTGTTTCACCATCCGGAACACCACGTGCCAGACCAGGGCCTTGTGCCGCGCGATCAGCTGCTCGAACGCCCCGGGCGTCCGCGCAAGCACCGCTGTCACCAATTCCTGGTCATCGCTCATGCCATGAAGGATACGTTCGCCGGTCAAATGGTTGCAGGCGGGTGAATTGGTCATGGGGACGCACGCCGCGGATGGCGTGCTCGCGGATCAAGCGCGTAGCGATTGACCCGGCGGGAGCGAGTCCGGGCATGCACCGGACTCGTGGCGTCTGAAAAGTCCAGAATGGACTTATTCAGACCTGACAAAATCGCATGCAACCGGACGCGCCCTGCCCCTGTCCATCGTTGCGAACGGGCCCGTTGCCCCGGATTCCAAGGAGAAACAAATGAACATCAATTTTGGCGATCTCATCCCGATGGTCCTGTTCGTCTGCGTGGTGATGGCGATCAAGGTCATCGTCGAGGCCCGCCTGCGCAAGAAGATGGTGGAAAACCATGTGTCGGAGGACCTGGTCAAGCAGATGCTGGTCGCCGACGAACAGGCCCGGCGCCTTTCCGCGTTGAAGTGGGGCCTGGTGCTGACCACGGTCGGCGTCGCGTTCGGCCTGGTCAGCGCATTCCGCCTGAACAGCGACAACCCGGGTACGTTCGGCCTGCTGATCGGCGCGGCCGGCGCAGGCATGCTGGCGTATCACTTCATCGCGAACCGCGTGCGCTGAGCATTGATCCAGGCAGGCGATCCACCCAGCGTCGCGCGGTCGGTCAGCCGCGCGATGCTTTCTGTTCGGTGAGCGTCAGCGCGACCTTGTCGCGCAGATAGGCCGGCTCGATGCGTTCCGGCGCGACCGCTTCGCCGTTCTCGAACGCACGCGCGGCGAGACGAACGAGGTCCGCCGCATGCGGCAATGCCGTCGCATCGTGGCGCAGCAATCGTCCGTCGAGGGTTTTCACTAGCATTCCATCGTCGGCCGCAAAACCGGTGCCGACGCCGATCCAGTCGCGACCATCGGGCAGCACGACCGCATCCGGACGCGCGAGTTGTTCGGCACCGATCGCCGTGACCAGTCCATCGGCATCGCGCGCGAATGCCCCGAAATAAACCTCGCCCATGCGTGCGTCGATCGCCGCAAGCGTGCGTTCGCCATTCGCTTCCGTTGCCAATGCCGCAAGCGTGGAAACCGCAATCACCGGCCGATCCAGCGCGAGGGCGATGCCCTGCGCGATCGCAATCGCAAGCCGCACGCCAGTGAACGCACCGGGACCACGACCGACCGCGATCGCGTCGAGCTGCGATTTCGCCATGCCGGCTTCGCCGAACAACGCGTCCGCCCACGGCAACACGAGTTCGGCATGGCGGCGCGGCGCGATCTCGAAACGTTCGCGCACGTCGCCATCGACCCACAACGCGACCGAGCACGCTTCGGTGGCAGTTTCGATCGCGAGCAGTTTCACGCGCCCGCATCCTTCGCGTTCGTCTCGGGCGCCGGCTGCCAGAGTTCGAGCAAGGTTCCTTCGGGATCGAGCACGTAGCCGAACTTGCCGTACTCGCCGTCATCGCCACGATCGAGTACCTGGCAGCCTTCCTCGCGCAGCCCGGCGAGCGTCGCATCCAGATCGTCGACGCAAAGGTTCAGCATGAACGGCTTGTCGCTCGGCGCGAAATGCGCCGTGTCCTGCGCGAACGGCGACCATACCGTGCAGCCGTCCGCGCCGGAATCGGCGCGCTTCCACGGGAACTGCGCGCCGCCCCATTCGGAGACGTCGAAATCCAGGTGTTCGCGATACCAATCCGCGAGCGCCTTCGGATCGCGCGCCTTGAAGAACACGCCGCCGATGCCGTGCACGCGTGGTTTTCTTTTCTTGTC
>Ga0207695_10005351_pt1 | contig 17072 bp, 17 predicted proteins | sample KBSC54metaG_FD_184354 | JGI IMG/M metagenome (GOLD analysis project Ga0207695, IMG submission 184354) | Corn rhizosphere microbial communities from Kellogg Biological Station, Michigan, USA - KBS C5-4 metaG (SPAdes) (version 2) | ecosystem: Host-associated > Plants > Roots > Rhizosphere > Soil... | reverse complement strand
GCCACCGTTCGGCGTCGGCTTCTATGCCGCCTGCGCCATCGGCAAGGTGTCGCCGGACAAGGTCTTCAACCGGGTGTGGGGCTATCTGGCCGCACTGGTGGTGGCCTTGCTGGTGGTGGCTGCGGTGCCGTGGATTTCGATCGGCTTTCTTGAACACTAATAACATCTAAAAACGGCGGCTTGCACTTATCCCTTCGCAAGCCGCCATCCTCACGGAGACAACATGAACCAAAATGACAGCGGCGCCCGCGTGGCGCTCGTGACGGGCGGAGCCATGGGTATTGGCGCCGCAATTTCCCAGCGCCTGGCGCGCGACGGCTACACCGTACTGGTCTCGGACATCAACCTGGAAGCGGCCACGGCGACCGCCGGCAAGATCAACGCCGACGGCGGCAAAGCGGCGCCGCTGGCGATGGACGTCAGCAAGCCCGAGTCCATCGAGAAAGCCTTCGCCGACGTCGAAAAAGACTACGGCCGCTGCGACGTGCTGGTCAACAATGCCGGCGTCGCCAAGACCTTTCCCTTCCTCGACTACCCGCTCGACAACTGGTTGCTGACGATGAACATCAACGTCACCGGCGTGATGCTGTGCGGCCAGCATGCCGCGCGAATGATGGTGCGCCGCAAGTGGGGCCGCATCGTCAATATTTCTTCCATCTCGGGCATACGCGCCGGCTCCGGCCGCACCGCCTACGGCACATCCAAGGCTGCTGTCATCGGCCTGACGCGCCAGATGGCAATCGAGCTGGCCGAGCATGGCGTCACCGTCAACAGCGTCGCACCCGGTCCGGTCGATACGCCGCTGACGCAGGCCGTGCACTCGCCGGAAACCCGCAAGAGCTTCACCGCCGGCGTGCCAATGCATCGTTACGGCAGCACCGATGAAATCGCCGCAGCAGTGTCTTTCCTCGCGGCTGACGATTCGTCCTACATCACCGGCCACGTGGTGCCGGTGGACGGTGGCTTTGTTGCCGCCGGCATCCTCGACATCTGATCGGAGCATCAGCATGACACGCGCAATGGAAGACAAGGTCGTCATCGTCAGCGGCGCAGGTTCGGTCGGCGAGGGCTGGGGCAACGGCAAGGCGGCGGCGGTGCTGTATGCGCGCGAAGGTGCGCGCGTGCTGGCGGTCGATCGCAATCTGCAGGCCGCGCAAGAGACCTGCGACCTGATCCGCAGCGAAGGCGGCACCTGTGAAGTGGTCGCCGCCGACGTGTCGAAGACGCCGGACATCGAAGCCATGGTGCAGGCCGCGCTCGATCATTTCGGCCGCATCGACGTCTTGCACAACAATGTCGGCATCGCCGAAACCGGCGGTCCCGTCGAAGCCAGCGAAGAGAGCTGGAACCGCGTCATCGCGATCAACCAGACCAGCGTCTTCATGACCTGCAAGCACGTGTTGCCGGTGATGGAAAAGCAGAAGAAGGGCGCCATCGTCAACATTTCGTCGCTGGCGGCGATCCGCTGGGTCGGCTTTCCGTATGTCGCCTATTCCGCGTCCAAGGCGGCGATGCTGGCGCTGACCAAGAACATCGCGATGCAATACGCGCCGCTGGGCATTCGCGCCAACTGCGTGCTGCCCGGACTGATGGACACACCGATGATCCGCGAACCGCTCAAGGCTTCCTATGGCGGAGACATCGAAGAGATGCGCCGCAAGCGCCATGCGCAATGTCCGATGGGCCATATGGGCGACGCCTGGGATGTGGCGCATGCGGCCTTGTTCCTGGCCTCGGATGCGGCGCGCTATGTGACCGGTGTGGACCTGATCGTCGACGGCGGACTGAGCCTCAAGTGCGTGTAAGAACTTCGTCGCGCCAGCGTCCTCGGCGCAGGTGTGACGAAAGGTAAATTGCAGGGCGACTGTCGAAGGAATGGGATGTAATGTCGTTCGTCCTTTTTTCTTTTCGGTGACTGCATGCCAGATACGTACGCTCGTTTCTCCCTTGTCCGCCTCCTCGCGCTGCTGTGCCTGCTGATCGCAGCGCCGCTCGCCTCCGCGCAATCCTTGTGGCCGTCGTCGCAGCAATGGGAGCAGTTGCGCCGGGACCCTGCGTTCAAACAGGCAATGACAGCCCAGCGTCGCATTGCCGATGAGGCGCTCGGCGCCGCGCCGCAACCGATTGCCGTCCTGTCCAGCGGCGGTCGCCTGCAAGGTGATGCCGTCAAGGGAAAAACCGCCGCCAGTCTCAAGGACATGGACAAGATCCAGGCGCTCGCCGTGACCTACAAAGTGACGGGCGACGCCCGCTACGCGACGCGTGCGGGTGAATTCCTCGATGCCTGGGCCGCACGCAACCAGCCGACCGGCCAACCCATCGACGAAACCGGACTGGAACCGGGCATCTTCGGCTACCGCATCGTGCGCGCCGATCTGCCGGTCGCTGCGCGCGACCGCATTGATGCATGGATGCGCAATATCGCGCAGGCCGAGATCGATTCGCGTGTGCTGAAGCGACCCACCGCCACCAACAACTGGCACAGCCATCGTCTGAAGATCGTCGGCCTGATCGGCTATGCGCTCGGTGACGCCAAGTTGCTCATCTATGCGAAGAATGGCTTCCGCGCCCAGATCAACGACAACCTGCGCCCCGGCGGCGAAAGCATCGATTTCATCGAGCGCGATGCCTTGTCTTACCACGTCTACGATTTGCGACCGCTGGTCACGCTGGCGCTGGCGTTTGCAGAAGACGGCGAGGACCTGTACCACTGGCAGGCGCCGAATGGCGCTTCGGTGGCGCGCAGCGTGAGCTGGCTATTGCCGTATTTGCGCGGAGAAAAGGCGCATGCCGAATTCGCCGGCAGCCAGGTGCCGTTCGACAAGGCGCGTTCCGATAATCATGAAAAGGGCCATGAAATCGGCACGCCCTACGATCCAAAAAACGCGCAACCGTTGATGGACCTGGCGGCGGCTTACGATCCGGCCTGCGCAGCGCTGGCGCGCAGTCTCGGCGGCGGCAACAACGCGCGTCTGCGGCTGGCGCTCAGTTCTTTGAAAAGCGGCTGAAGGCAGGTCGTCTCGTCCGCCCTGTTGGCGAAGGCGGCGCAGGCTGGATATTGTTGAGACCGCGCCAGACTTCTTCGGCCGTCTGCACAAAGGTCTGGATGCAGGGATTGCGATTGTCCTTGTTCCAGATCACAGCGACTTCCACCACAGGCGCATCGACCAGCGGCTTGAAAACGGTGGTTTCCAGATGCATGGCCTGCATCGAATTCGGCACCATTGCCACTCCCAGGCCTTCGCCGACCAGATTGACGATGGTCTGCTGCAGGTTGGCTTCCAGCTTGATGCGCGGACGGAAGCCCGCCGCCAGGCAGCAATTGACGATCAGGTCGTAGACCACCGGCGCAATCGCGCGCGGGATGCTGACGAAGGGATCGTCGGCCAGATCCCTGGCTGAAATTTTTTCACGTGTCGCCAGGCGATGGTTTTTCGGCAGCACCGCCACCAGCGGCTCGGAAAAGATCGTGCGGCTGTCGAGACCGCCGCAATCCTCGGGCCGGTACATGATGCCGACGTCGCGTTTCCCCTCCTTGATATCGACCGCCAGCAGATTGGGCACGTGCTCGGTCAGGCGCATGTCGACCTCTGGATAAGCGGCCGAATAGTGGCGCGTCACCGACGGCAGGATGTTGTAGGCGGTCGACATCATGAAGCCCACCAGCAGCGCGCCGCTGTTGCCGGCCCCGGTGCTGACGGCATTGCGCCGGGCGCGCTCCAGCGCATGAAAAATTTCAGCAGTGTCCCGGTAGAAATGTTTACCCGCCTCGGTCAGCTGGACGCTGCGTTTGCTGCGGTCGAACAATTGCACGCCCAGCTCCTTCTCCAAAGCGGCAATCTGGCGCGTGAGCGGGGGTTGCGAGATATGCAACAGCTCGGCGGCGCGGCCGAAATGGAGGGTTTCTGCTACGGTGCGGAAATAAGTCAGGTGGCGCAGCTCAATCATTTGATACCTTTAAGGTATTAATTGTGTGCCTATATTGTATTGGAAGTTATCAAACAAGCTGGCTATTCTTTGCCGCAGAGTCAGCTTACTTGCGACTGACTCCCAGGTGATCCGGCCACGAGCCGGTCTCGCCGCCATATAAAAAAAAAGCAGTTCATAGACAGGAGACAAATCATGCCGACATCCACGGTAGACCTCGCTACGGCGCGCAGATATGTCAGCAGCGCACGCTATCGCTCACTCGATGAACTCTGTGGCGGCGATCCGCAGATGCAGGATCTGATCGCGCGCGGCAAGCGCCTGATCGACCGCAACATCCCGATTCTGATCCTCGGCGAAACCGGCACCGGCAAGGAATACCTGTCGCGCGCGCTGCACGCCTACAGCGAACGCCGCGCCGCCAACTGGGTGGCCGTCAACTGCGCGTCGATTCCCGAGAGCCTGGCCGAGAGCGAACTGTTCGGCTATTGCAAGGGCGCGTTTTCCGGCGCGCTGCCGGGCGGCATGAAGGGCAAGGTGCAGCAGGCTGACGGCGGTACGCTGTTCCTCGATGAAATCGGCGACATGCCGTTCGCATTGCAGACGCGCCTGCTGCGCGTGCTGTCCGAACGCGAAGTGATTCCGCTGGGCGCGGCGCATCCGGTGCCGGTCGACGTGCACCTGATCTGCGCCACGCACCAGGATCTGAAAACGCTGGTGGCGCAAGGGCGCTTCCGTGAGGATTTGTATTACCGCATTGCAGGCGGCGTGCTGCGTTTGCCCTCGCTGCGCAGCCGCACCGACCGTCGCGCCCTGATCATGCAGATGATCGCCGACGAAATGCCGGGGCAAGATGGTGGCAACTGCGTCGACGACGGCATCATCGCTCCGGCCGCCTTGCAGCGGATGCTGGCTTATGCCTGGCCCGGGAATTTGCGCCAGATGCACGCCGTGATCCGCTACTGCTGCGCCGTCATGAACGGCGACCGCATCGAGGTCGGCGATCTGCCGGAAGAACTGATGGAGACTTTTGCACCATCCGTTTCCACTGCATCTGCATCCATTCATTACGAGGGGCCGGCTATTTCTCCGGCCTCCAACGTCCGCAGCATCCTGCCACAAGCCGGTGCTGCCGATATCCTCCCGCGCCCATCAGGCGGCCCGCTCGGGGACGAGCGCACGCGCGTTATCGATGCGCTGGTCGGCAGTCGCTGGAACATTTCCGCCGCCTCGCGGCAACTGGGAATGTGCCGCGCCTCGCTGTATCGCAAATTGCGCCAGCTGGATATTCCGCACGTGCGCGACCAGGCCATGCCGACGCAGTTCGCGTCGTACGCGGCCTGATCGAAACCTATCGATCGAAACTTATTGCGCCGCTCCCGGGCGGCGCCCACACGACAAAACAAAAGAGCTCCGCTCACATTGAGGAATTTAGGAAGACCATGAAAGTTTTTTACGACAAAGACGCAGACCTGTCCCTGATCAAGAACAAGAACGTGACCATCATCGGTTACGGTTCGCAAGGCCACGCGCACGCGCAAAACCTGAATGACTCCGGCTGTAAGGTCACCGTTGCACTGCGCAAGGACGGCGCCTCGTGGAACAAGGCCAAGAACGCCGGCCTGAACGTCGCTGAAGTCAACGAAGCCGTCAAGGGCGCCGATGTCATCATGATCCTGCTGCCGGATGAAAACATCGGCCAGGTCTATGCAGAAAACGTGGCGCCGCACGCCAAGCAAGGCGCGACAGTCGCCTTCGCCCACGGCTTCAACATCCATTACGGTCAAGTCGTGCCGCGCGCCGACCTGGACATCATCATGATCGCGCCGAAGGCCCCGGGTCACACCGTGCGTTCGACCTACACCCAGGGTGGCGGCGTGCCGCATCTGATCGCGGTCTATCAAGACAAGTCCGGCACTGCCCGTGACGTCGCGTTGTCGTACGCTACCGCCAACGGCGGCGGCCGTGCCGGCATCATCGAAACCAACTTCCGCGAAGAAACCGAGACCGACCTGTTCGGCGAACAAGCGGTTCTGTGCGGCGGTACCGTCGAACTGATCAAGGCTGGTTTCGAAACGCTGGTGGAAGCCGGCTACGCGCCTGAAATGGCGTACTTCGAATGCCTGCACGAACTGAAACTGATCGTCGACCTGATCTATGAAGGCGGCATCGCCAACATGAACTACTCGATCTCGAACAATGCGGAATACGGCGAATACGTCACCGGCCCGCGCATCATCAACGAAGAGAGCAAGAAGGTCATGAAGCAAGTGCTGACCGACATCCAGACCGGCGAATACGCCAAGAGCTTCATCCTGGAAAACAAGGCCGGCGCACCGACCTTGCTGTCGCGTCGTCGCATCAACGCCGAGCACCAGATCGAAATCGTCGGTGAAAAACTCCGGGCAATGATGCCTTGGATTAAGGCCAACAAGTTGGTTGATCAAACGAAGAACTAATCGATTCTTATCGATGAAGAAAAGGACGCTCCGGCGTCCTTTTTTATTTCGCGGTATGTTTACGCACCGAGACTTCTCACCAGCCACTTCGCCCCTCAAGGAGAACCCAATGCAACTCATCGGCATGCTCGATTCGCCTTATGTCCGCCGCGCCGCCATTTCGCTGCAATTGCTCGGCCTGCCGTTCGAACACCAATCGATCTCGGTGTTCAGCACCTTTGACCGTTTTCGCGAAATCAATCCGTTGGTCAAGGCGCCGTCGTTGATCTGCGATGACGGCACGGTGCTGATGGATTCGATCCTGATCACCCAATACGCCGAGGCGTTCCCGCAGAAGAAGCGCAGCCTGTTGCCGACCGACCTGGGCGAGTTGCAGCGTGCGCTGCGCATCATCGGGCTGGCAATGACGGCCTGTGAGAAGAGCGTGCAGATCGTCTACGAGCACAAGCTGCGTCCAGCCGAGAAATTGCATGAACCTTGGCTGGAGCGTGTATCAGGACAATTGTTGGAGGCTTACAAGGCGCTGGAAGAGGAATTCACCAAGCGGCCGCGCGCAGTGACCAGCGCCACCATCGATCAGGCCACGCTGACTACGGCCGTGGCCTGGTACTTCAGCCGCCAACTGGTGGCCGACGTGGTGCCGGCGGAGCGCTATCCCGCGTTGGCGGCCTTGTCGGCAGCGGCCGAGAAGTTGCCGGAGTTTGCCGCCGCACCGTATGGCGACGGTATTTGCCAGGCGCACTAAACCAGCTTACTCCGCCAGCAATTTTTCGATGTCGGCCACCATGTCTTCCGGCTTGGTGGCCGGCGCGTAACGCTTGAACACGCTGCCGTTCTTGCGCACCAGGAATTTGGTGAAATTCCATTTGATCGCCTTGCTGCCGAGCAGGCCGGGGGCTTCCGCCTTGATGTAGGTAAACAGTGGATCGGCCTGGTCGCCGTTGACGTCGATCTTGGCGAACAGCGGGAAGCTGACGCCATAATTCTTTTCGCAGAAAGCGCCGATTTCTTCCGCCGTGCCGGGTTCCTGTCCGCCGAACTGGTTGCACGGGAAGCCCAGCACTTCCACGCCCTTGTCCTTGAACTCGCGATAAATCTTTTCCAGCCCCTGGTACTGCGGCGTGAAACCGCATTTGCTGGCGGTGTTGACGATCAGGACGACCTTGCCGCGATATTGATCGAGCGCTGCCGGCGTATTGTCGGGCAGGGCGGGATGGAAGTCGTAGATGCTGGGCATGAGGGCCTCATCGAAGTGAAAGTGGGAAGACGACCATGATAGCCCATGAGCTGTCGGCCGGCTTCAGGCGAACTGGCCCGGCGTTCGGGATGCGGTGCGCGCAGTCTCGGGCGTGATCAGTTCCTTACGTAGCAAGTCGCCCAGGCAATGATCCAGCGTCTGCATGCCGGCGCCGGCCGAGGTCTGCATGACCGAGACCATCTGCGCTACTTTGCCTTCGCGGATCAGGTTGCGGATGGCGGGCGTGCCGAGCATGATTTCGTGGGCGGCGATGCGGCCGTCGCCGGTTCTGGTCTTCAGCAGGATTTGTGAGACCACCGCGCTGAGCGACTCCGACAGCATGCTGCGCACCATGTCCTTCTCGTCGCCGGGAAATACGTCGATGATGCGGTCGATGCTTTTGGCGGCCGACGATGTATGCAGCGTCGCCAGCACCAGGTGGCCGGTTTCCGCCGCCGTCAGCGCCAGGCGGATGGTGTCGAGGTCGCGCAATTCGCCGATCAGGATGACGTCCGGATCTTCGCGCAGCGCTGAACGCAATGCATTGGCGAAGGAGTGCGTGTGGGCGCCGACGGCGCGCTGGCTGATCAGGCTCTTGTCGGATGTGTGGATGAACTCGATGGGGTCTTCGATGGTCAGGATGTGGGCCGGTCGCTGTTCATTGATGTGCCGGATCATGGCCGCCAGCGTGGTCGACTTGCCGGAGCCGGTGGGGCCGGTGACCAGGACCAGGCCTTGCCGGCGCAGCGCCAGTTCGGCCAGCACCGGCGGTGCATCAAGTTCGGCCAGACTCCGGACCGTGTGGGGAATCGTGCGGATAACCGCCGCCGGACCACGCGCCTGACGGAAGGCATTGATGCGGAAGCGCGCCAGCCCGGCGATGTCGACCGCGAAGTCGCATTCGAGATCGCGCCGATATGCCTCGGCCTGGGTCTGATCCATGATCGCGTCGAGCATGTTGTCGACGTCTTGCGCCAGCAATACCGGCAAATTGACGCGCCGCATATCGCCGCGCAGGCGCAGCATCGGCGGCAAACCGGTGGAAAGATGCAGGTCGGAAGCCTGATTCTTGACGGAAAAGGCGAGCAGGTCGGGAATGTCCATTTATAATCTCTGACAGAAAAAACAGCGTTGTCCCTCCCCGAACCGAAGAATTATGTCGTCAATCGCCAAACAGTTGCAAGTTGTTAACGCTCGCATTGCCGCCGCCGCACAAGCCGCCGGCCGCAATCCGCAAGACATCCGGCTGCTGGCGGTGTCGAAGTTCTTTGATGCGGCGTCGGTGCTGGAAGCCGTGCGCGCAGGACAGGCGGCCTTCGGCGAAAACTATGTCCAGGAAGCGCTCGACAAGATCGCCGCGCTCAAGCTGGCGGCGCCCGAAGCGCATGTCTCCTGGCATTTCATTGGACCGATACAGAGCAACAAGACGCGCCAGATCGCGGAACACTTCGACTGGGTGCATTCGGTCGATCGCGAAAAAATCGCCCGCCGCCTGGCCGAACAACGTCCGCCCGGAATGCCGCCGCTGAACATTTGCCTGCAGGTCAACATCAGCGCCGAGGACAGCAAGAGCGGCTTGTCGCCCGACGAATTGCTGCCGGTGGCGCGCGCGGTTGCCGCCATGCCCGGCCTGCGCCTGCGCGGACTGATGGCAATTCCGGCGCCGACCGAGGTGGAGGCGGAACAGCGCGCGGCGTTCCGGCGCTTGCGCGAACTGGCGGCGTTGCTGGCCGACGCCGGTATCGCCTGCGACACTTTGTCGATGGGTATGTCGGCCGACATGGACGCCGCCATCGCCGAAGGCGCCACCATCGTACGCGTCGGCACCGCAATTTTTGGACAGCGTCAAGCGCATTAATCGCAACTATCCGTAGTCATCCACAGGAAGAAAACATATGTTGAAGATAGGTTTTATCGGCGGCGGCAACATGGCTGCGGCACTGATCGGCGGTCTGGCGGGCAAGCTTACCGACGGCAAGAACATCCACGTGGTTGATCTCAACCCGGAGTCGCTGGAAAAGCTCAATCAGCGTTTCGGCGTCACCACGGCGGTGCAGGTAGATGACACGCTCGCCAAGGTCGATGTCATCGTGCTGGCGGTCAAGCCGCAGCAGATGCGCCAGGTGGCCGACAGCCTCAAGCCGTTCATCGGCACCCAACTGGTGTTGTCGATCGCCGCCGGCATCCGCAGCGCCGACCTGTCGCGCTGGCTCGGCAATCATCCGGCCATCGTGCGCTCGATGCCGAATACCCCGGCGCTGATCGGCAAGGGCATCTCCGGCATGGTGGCCATGGAGGGCGTGAGCGCCGAGCAGCGCGCCGCCGCCGATGCCATCCTGCGCGCCGTCGGCACCACAGTGTGGCTCGATAGCGAAGACCTGATCGACCCCGTCACGGCCGTGTCGGGCAGCGGCCCGGCCTACGTCTTTTATTTCATGGAAGCCATGCAGAAGGCCGCCGTTGATCTGGGGCTGAGCGCCGAACAAGGCGTCGAGCTGGCCAAGGCGACCTTTGCGGGCGCGGTCGAACTGGCGATCCGTTCGCCGGAACCGCTGGCGCTGTTGCGTGAACGCGTGACATCGAAGGGCGGAACCACTTATGCCGCACTGACGTCAATGCAAGGCGCCGGCGTGGCCGAACACATCGTGACGGCGGTCAAGGCCGCCGCTGCAAGAGGGAAAGAATTGGGGGAGGAGTTTGGCAAGGATTAGTTTGAAAGTGCTTCGTTATATTTCTGTTGTTGCCGGTGTTGTGGTTGTCGCCGCGCTGACGGCGTGCGCAAGTGCGCCGTATCAGGGTGATTCGTATACGGTAAGGAAAGGCGATACGCTGATGAGTATTTCCCGCACCGTCGGGAAAGATCATCGCGACATCGCTGCGTGGAACAAGCTCTCGGACGAGAACGAAATCTATCCCGGTGACGTCTTGCGTCTGAAGCCTTCGGCGACCGTGGCGGCGGCTCCTGTCTCGCGCGCAAAGCCGGCAGCAGCTACCACTGCGGCGCGCGAACGCAAGGCGGAACCGAAGAAGGAAGCCGAACCAGCAGCGTCGGCGGCGCCGTCCGCGGCCGAGGCCGAACGCCTGGACTGGATGTGGCCTGCGCAAGGCAAGCTCACCGCCACCACCGACCGCAATCTCAAGGGCATCGACATCACCGGCACGCCGGGCCAGCCGGTGTGGGCGGCCGAAGCCGGCAAGGTGACCTACGCCGGACGCGGTATCCGCGGCTACGGCAACATGATCATCGTCAAGCACAGCCGCACGCTATTGTCGGTCTATGCGCACAACAAGTCGATCATGGTGAAGGAAGGGCAGACCGTGAACCGCGGCCAGCAGATCGCCGAGATGGGCGACACCGACAGTCGCACGGTCAAGCTGTATTTTGAAATCCGCAGCAACGGCAAGGCGCTCAACCCGGTTCCGCTGCTGCCGAAGCCGCGCAGCTGAAATCCTGGAAGACTAGCGCAGCGCGTAGTCAACCGCGACGCCTGCGAACATCAGCGCGCCCAGCCAGTTGTTGTGCACGAACGCCTTGAAGCACCCGGCACGGTCGCGGGTGCGGATCAGGGTGTAGTGATACACCGCGCACCCGGCCGCAGCCAGCATGCCCAGCGTGAACCAGGTGCGCAGGCCGAAGTGCCAGCCCACCGCCCAGAAAATCCCCAACGCCGCGACGTAGCACAGCATGATCGCCAGCACGTCGAAGCGGCCGAAGGTGATCGCCGAGGTCTTCATGCCCAGCTTGAGGTCATCGTCGCGATCGACCATCGCGTAGGCGGTATCGTAGGCGACCGACCAGAACACATTCCCCAGCAGCATCAGCCACGCCACCATCGGTACCTGACCTTGCACCGCCGCAAAACCCATGGGGATGCCGAAGCCGAAGGCGATGCCCAGATAGGCCTGCGGAATCGCGAAGAAGCGTTTGAAGTAAGGATAGCTGGCCGCCACGATCAGCGCCGGCACCGACATTTGCTTGGTCAGCGTATTGAGCGGCAGGATCAGCAGGAAGGATGCCAGCGCCAGCACCCCCGCCACCATCAGCGCCTCCCAGCCGTGAATCTTTCCCGCCGTCAGCGGCCGGTCGACGGTGCGCTTGACGTGCTTGTCGAAATCGCGGTCGGCGTAGTCATTGATCGCGCAACCGGCCGAACGCATCAGCACCGTGCCCAGCGTGAAGATCGCCACGATACGCCAGCCCGGCCGGCCGTCGGCGGCAAACCACAGCGCCATCAGCGTCGGCCACAGCAACAGCTGGATGCCGATCGGTTTGTGCAGGCGCACCAGTCGGAAATAGAGATTCAGGCGATTCATGTCAGGCCGGCAAAAAGGAAAGCGCCATTATAAAGGCGCATGTAAAAAAATCGGCGAGGGCGCCGAAACGGCAGATTCCTGACGGAATTGACAGCTTTTTCACGGAAATTTTTTTCACGCGTTTGGGGTCCTCGTGAACGGATGTAACATGCCTCGTGAATTTTTGCTCAAAAAAGCGAAATTATTTGCCGTGGCGGGCATTAGACGCTAATGTACGACCGGTGTAACGAGACAGTCACAATGACTTGATAACATCGGTCACCTTTTTGGGAGGATTTGCCTAATGAAATACCCTGTGAAAACCTTTGCCGCTGCGGCTTTGCTGGCGACAATGACAACTTCCGCCTTCGCGGTCACCGACATCGCCTGGTGGCATTCCATGACCGGCGCCCTGGGCGAACGCGTCAACGCCATGGCCGACGAATTCAATAAAAGCCAGTCCGACTACAAAGTGACTCCGGTCTACAAGGGTACTTACGACGAATCGATGGCAGCTGCGATTGCCGCCTATCGCGCAGGCAACGCGCCCAACATTTTGCAGATTTTTGAAGTCGGCACTGCGACCATGGTGTATTCCAAAGGCGCCATCAAGCCGGTCTATGAAGTGATGCAGCAAGCCGGTGAAAAGTTCGACCAGAACGCCTATGTGCCGGCAGTCTCCGGTTACTACTCGACTGCGAAGGGCATGATGTCCTTCCCGTTCAACAGCTCGACCACGATCATGTTCTATAACAAGGACTTGTTCGCCAAGGCCGGTCTGGATCCGAACAAGCCGCCGGCAACCTGGCAGGAGTTCGTCGGCATGGCCGCCAAGATGAAGGCCAGCGGCGTCACCTGTCCTTACACCACCACCTGGCAATCGTGGGTGCATCTGGAATCGTTCTCGGCCTGGCATAACACCGAGACGGCATCCAAGAGCAACGGCTTCGGCGGTCTCGATGCGCGCCTGAAGATCAACGGCCCGCTGCAAGTGCGTCATATCGAAAACATGTCCAACTGGGCCAAGCAAGGCTACTTCATCTATGCCGGCCGCAAGGATGAAGCCAACGCCAAGTTCAATGCAGGCGAGTGCGCCATCATCACCGGTTCCTCGTCCGCCTATGCCGATATCCGCAAGAACGCCAAGTTCAAGTTCGGCGTGGCCCCGCTGCCGTATTACAGCGACGTCGCTGGCGCACCGCAAAACACCGTGATCGGCGGCGCTTCGCTGTGGGTCATGGGCGGCAAGAAGGCTGACGAATACAAGGGCGTGGCGAAGTTCTTCACTTACCTGTCCAAGCCTGAAGTGCAAGCCAAGTGGCATCAGGAAACCGGCTACCTGCCGGTGACCAAGGCTGCTTACGAAATCACCCAGAAATCCGGTTTCTATGAGCGCAATCCAGGCACCGACGTCGCTGTGAAACAGATGATCGTCAAGACCACCGACAAGTCGCGCGGCATCCGCCTGGGCAACTACGCACAGATCCGCACCGTGATCGACGAAGAACTGGAAAACGTCTGGACCGGCAAGAAGGCGCCGAAAGATGCGCTCGACAGCGCCGTGAAACGTGGCGATGAACTGCTCGCCCGCTTCGAAAAAGCAAATAAATAAGAAGTCTGCTGAACGCAGCGCGAGAATGTGAATTTTCCCGCGCTGCCGCTTCAGGAAAGACCAACGCCAGGCATTCAGCCTACTCAGCCCCGGTTCGCCGGGGCGATGTATTTTTCAGCTGCTCGGAAAACTCACCGGTGCAGGATGTAATCGTTATCACGCATCCTCTTCAACCACCGCTTTTAGGGACATAAGCTATCGTGGAAAAACGCGCTCGCTTCACTTCATCATGGCTGCCGTATGCGCTCGTCGCGCCGCAGATCCTGATCACGATATTGTTTTTCTTCTGGCCTGCCGTGCAGGCCCTGTACCAGTCGGTGCTGCTGCAGGACGCCTTCGGCGGCTATTCGGAATTCGTCTGGTTCGACAACTTCGCCGCGTTGTTCGGCGACCCAAGTTATCTGGCCGCGTTCGGCACCACGGCCATCTTCTCGGTGCTGGTGGCGGTCGGCGGCATGGTGCTGTCACTGATCCTGGCGGTGTTCGCCGATCGCGTCGTCAAGGGCGCGGCGGTCTACAAGACCTTCCTGATCTGGCCGTACGCGGTGTCGCCGGTGGTGGTCGGCGTGCTGTGGATGTTCCTGCTGAGCCCTTCGCTGGGTCTGCTGTCGCACGTGCTGGCCTGGCTCGGCATCAACTGGAACTACATGGTCAACGGCAACCAGGCCATGACCCTGATCGTCATTGCGGCGATCTGGAAACAGATCAGTTACAACTTCCTGTTCTTCCTGGCCGGCCTGCAATCGATTCCTAAATCGCTGATCGAAGCCGCTGCCATCGACGGCGCCGGTCCGGTCAAGCGTTTCTTCACGATCATCTTCCCGATGATCTCGCCGACGACGTTCTTCCTGATGGTGGTCAACATCGTGTATGCGTTTTTCGATACGTTTGCGATCGTCGAAGCGACCACCCACGGCGGTCCCGGCAAGGACACCGAGATCCTGGTCTACAAGGTCTTCAGCGACGGCTTCAAGGGCGGCGATCTCGGCAGCGCCGCGGCGCAGTCGGTGGTGCTGATGGTGATCGTCATCCTGCTGACCGTAATCCAGTTCAAGTATGTGGAAAAGAAGGTGCAATATGCTTAAGCTGCATAAGTCTTCATTGACGAAGAAGGGAGCGATCGCATGATTGAACGTCGCCCCATTCTCGACGCCGTCAGCCATCTGGTGCTGATCATCGGCGCGATCATCGTGATCTTTCCGTTGTACGTCGCCTTCATCGCCAGCACCCAGACCGCCGAGCAATCGGCCATGTCGCCGCTGTCGCTGCTGCCCGGCACGGAACTGGTCACCAACTACAAGACTGTCCTGACCCAGGGCGCGTCTGGCAACGTGTCGTCGCCGCCGGTGTCGCGCATGCTGTGGATCAGCCTGGTGACGGCGCTGGTGATCGCGATCGGCAAGATCTCGATCTCCATGCTCTCTGCGTTCGCGATGGTGTACTTCCGGTTCCGCGGACGCAACCTGTTCTTCTGGATGATCTTCGTCACGCTGATGCTGCCGGTGGAGGTGCGCATCACGCCGACCTACCAGGTGGTGTCCGACTTCGGCATGCTCAATACCTATGCCGGCCTGACGGTGCCGCTGATTGCGTCGGCCACGGCGACGTTCCTGTTCCGGCAGTTCTTCCTGACGGTGCCCGATGAACTCGCCGAAGCGGCGCGCATCGACGGCGCCGGGCCACTGCGCTTCCTCAAGGACGTGCTGTGGCCGCTGTCGCGCACCAACGTGATTGCGCTGTTCGTGATCATGTTCATCTACGGCTGGAACCAGTATTTGTGGCCGCTGATGATCGCTACCGAGCAGACCATGTACCCGATCGGCATCGGCATCAAGACGCTGATTTCGGGCGGTGACTCTGCGGTGGAATGGAATATGGTGATGGCAACGATGATCCTGGCAATGTTGCCGCCGGGGCTGGTCGTCGTGGTCATGCAAAAATGGTTTGTTAAAGGTCTGGTCGATTCCGAGAAATAACATGGCAAAAATTCATCTCAAGCAAGTCAAGAAGACCTACGGCAAAGCGCCGAAAGCAGTCGACGTCATCCATGGCATCGACATCGATATCGCCGACGGCGAGTTCATCGTCATGGTCGGTCCGTCCGGTTGCGGCAAGTCGACGCTGCTGCGCATGGTGGCGGGGCTGGAAGAAATCAGTTCCGGCGACATCATGATCGGTGACCGCGTGGTCAACAACCTGGAACCGAAAGAGCGCGACATCGCGATGGTGTTCCAGAACTATGCGCTGTATCCGCACATGAGCGTGTACGAAAACATGGCCTACGGGCTCAAGATCCAGGGCTTGCCGAAAGCCGAGATCGACACCCGCGTGCAGCGCGCGGCCGAGATCCTGGAACTGGGTGCGTTGCTGGACCGCACGCCGCGTCAATTGTCCGGCGGCCAGCGCCAGCGCGTGGCGATGGGCCGCGCGATCGTGCGCAAGCCGGCGGTGTTCCTGTTCGACGAACCGCTCTCGAACCTCGACGCCAAGCTGCGCGTGCAAATGCGTCTGGAAATCCAGAAGCTGCACGCGTCGCTGCGCACCACCAGCCTGTACGTGACGCACGACCAGGTCGAAGCGATGACGCTGGGCCAACGCATGATCGTGATGAACAAGGGCCGCGCCGAACAGATCGGCACGCCCGCGGAAGTCTACGGCAAGCCGGCCACCACTTTCGTCGCCAGCTTCATCGGTTCGCCGCCGATGAACCTGCTCAACGGCAAGCTCAGCGATGACGGTGCGCGTTTCACTTTCGACGACGGTTCGGCATTCGATCTGTCGACGCCTGCCAAGGTCGGCGGCGGTGCGCGCATCCTCGGTATCCGTCCGGAACATCTGCACCTGGGACGTCCCGGCCTGAACATGGAAGTCGAACTGGTCGAAGCGCTGGGCGCCGAGCTGTTGGTGCACACGCGTTGCGGCGGTCAGTCCATGGTGATCCGCTGCGCCGCCGGCACCGAAGTGGCGATGGGCCAGCAGGTGACGGCCGGCGTCGATGCGAACCTGTTGCACTGGTTCGATCCGCAGACTACGCATCGCATCGACTGATATCGATCGTTACGTTGCAAACAAAAACAGCCGGCACTCATTCTGCCGGTTGTTTTTTTGTCTTGCGGATGTCAGCTTTCCAGCGCGGCCACGATATCCAGCTCGACCGCGGCATTGCGCGGCAATTGCGCGACGCCGACGCTGGTGCGCGCGTGGCGGCCCAGTTCGGGGCCGAACAATTCATAGATCAGCGACGAGGCGCCGTCGGCCACCGCGCTCTGCTGACTGAAATCCTCGGTGCTGTTGACGTAGACGTTCAGGCGCAGGATCTTGTCGATGCGCTGCAGGTCGCCGACGGTGTCGCGCAAGGCGGCCAGTGCGCGGATCAGTGCGGCGCGCGCGCCCATCTTTGCATCCTCGATCGAGACGTCGCGGCCCAGCTTGCCTGACACCAACACGCGGTCGCCGTCGCGCGGCAACTGGCCGGCGATCCAGGCCAGGCCCTGGTGCACGACGCCGGTCGCATATTGCGCGCCGGGTGTGGCGGAGGCGGGAA
>Ga0207695_10005347_pt1 | contig 17079 bp, 8 predicted proteins | sample KBSC54metaG_FD_184354 | JGI IMG/M metagenome (GOLD analysis project Ga0207695, IMG submission 184354) | Corn rhizosphere microbial communities from Kellogg Biological Station, Michigan, USA - KBS C5-4 metaG (SPAdes) (version 2) | ecosystem: Host-associated > Plants > Roots > Rhizosphere > Soil... | reverse complement strand
TGCCTCCTCGGCCTGGGTGACGTTCAGCAGGAACTTCTGCATGTCCCAGGCCCCTGTCGGGCACCGCTCGGCGCAGAGGCCGCAGTGCAGGCAGACGTCCTCGTCCTTCACCATCACCCGGCCGGTGGGCAGGGTGGTGGAGACGTAGAGGTCCTGGGTGACGTTCAGCGCCGGGGCCTTCAGCCGCTCACGCAGATCGGCTTCCTCGCCGTTCTCGGTGAAGGTGATGCAGTCCACCGGACAGATGTCGACACAGGCGTCGCACTCGATGCAGAGCGGGGTCGCGAACACCGTCTGGATGTCGCAGTTCAGGCAGCGCTGGGCCTCCTGGAAGCCGACGTGCCGGTCGAAGCCGAGCTCGACCTCCAGCTTCACGTTGGACAGCGCCTCGGCCTTGTCCCGCAACGGCACACGGAAGCGCGCGTCGTTGGAAACGTCGTTGTCGTAGCTCCACTCGTGGATGCCCATCTTCTGGGACGCGAGCGTCACGCCGGGCGGCGGACGGTCGTTGACGTCCTCGCCAGAGAGCAGCTTGTGGATCGACACCGCCGCCTGGTGGGCGTGGGCCACGGCCCAGATGATGTTCTTGGGGCCGAACGCCGAGTCGCCGCCGAAGAAGATCTTCGGGTTGGTCGAGGCCATGGTCACTTCGCTGACCACCGGCATGTCCCACTTGTCGAACTCGATGCCGATGTCGCGCTCGATCCAGGGGAAGGCGTTCTCCTGGCCGACCGCCACCAGCACGTCGTCGCATTCGAAGTGCTGGTCCGGCTCGCCGGTGGGCAGCAGGTTGCGGCGGCCCTTCTCGTCGTAGGTCGCGGCCACCTTCTCGAACACCACGCCGGTCAGGCGTCCGTTGTCGTGAGTGAATTCCTTGGGCACGAGGAAGTTGATGATCGGGATATCCTCGTGCATCGCGTCCTCCTTCTCCCAGGGGGACGCCTTCATCTCCTCGAAGCCGGAACGGACGATCACCTTCACGTCCTCGCCGCCCAGGCGGCGCGAGGTGCGGCAGCAGTCCATGGCGGTGTTGCCGCCGCCGAGCACGATCACCCGCTTGCCGATCTTGTCGGTGTGGCCGAACGAGACGGACGACAGCCAGTCGATGCCGATGTGGATGTGGGCGGCGGCTTCCTGGCGGCCCGGAATCTCCAGCTCGCGGCCGCGCGGCGCGCCGGACCCCACGAAGATCGCGTCGTAGCCTTCGTCCAGCAGGGCCTTGAGGCTGTCCACCCGCTCGCCCTGGCGCAGGGTCATGCCGAGGCCGGTGATGTAGCCCACCTCCTCGTCGATGACCGATTCCGGCAGGCGGAAGCGCGGGATCTGGCTGCGGATCATGCCGCCCGGGGCCGGATCCTGGTCGATGATGGTGATGTCGTAGCCGAGCGGCGCGAGGTCGCGCGCGACCGCCAGCGAGGCGGGACCGCAGCCCACCATGCCGATGCGCTTGCCATTCTTCACCGGCGCCGGCTGCGGCAGCCGATGGGTGATGTCGCTCTTGTTGTCGGCGGCAACGCGCTTCAGCCGGCAGATCGCCACCGGCTGGTCTTCCACCCGCCCGCGCCGGCACGCCGGCTCGCAGGGCCTGTCGCAGGTCCGCCCCAGGATCCCCGGGAAGACGTTGGACTTCCAGTTGATCATGTATGCGTCGTCGTATCGCCCGTCGGCGATCAGCCGGATATACTCTGGCACCGGCGTATGCGCCGGGCACGCCCACTGGCAATCAACGACCTTGTGGAAGTAATCTGGCGCCTCGATGTGCGTAGGCTCCAACCCTTTGATTCCTCTATAGCCTCCCCAGGGATCCCGTCTTCACACCCGGCCGGCGCCGAGGCGCCATGGTGACTCAATCGGGTGGGGATCGGATGCCTTTATGCTAGAGCGCGCGCGGCGCCAAGGCCAGCGGGATAAGCCTGCCGACTGAGGATTAGTTCGTCGCACCCCATGCGTCAGCCACCTAGGAGGCTGTTGCGTCCCAATTGCCGAGTATTGCGAGGTGGAAGCGATCTGTCATTTTGCCGTTGGAATGAAACCCCAAAATCGTCTCGCGCTTTTTGGTGATAAGCGGCGCCTTTCACCCCCCGGTATTTGGGCCTTTTGGAGACGGGATGAGCCAAACCATCCAGCCCAGCGGCAAGCCTGCGCCGCGCCCAAGGAAGCGGCCGGCGTGGCGCACGGTCGTCTGGATTGTCGTCGTGCTCGCCGTGGCCGTCGGGCTCGCCTTCCTGCTGGCGAAGTGCGCCGGCGGCGGCAATCAGGCTAGGGGCGGCTTCGGAGGGGGCGGCGGCGGACGGCGCCCCGCCGTCACGGTCGGGACGGCCAAGGCGGCCACTGCGGACATCCCCATCACCCTGAGCGCCCTGGGCACGGTCACGCCGGAGGCGACGGTACAGGTGTCGCCACAGGTCAGCGGTCCGCTCACCCAGGTGAACTTCCGCGAGGGCCAATTGGTCAGCCGTGGCCAACTGCTCGCCCAGATCGATCCGCGGCCGTTCCAGGTCGCCGTGCAGCAGGCCCAGGGCCAGTTGACGCGGGACCAGGCCCTGCTCGCCAACGCCCGCACCGACCTGGCGCGCTACCAGCAGCTGCTGGCCCAGGACTCGATCGCCCGCCAGCAGGTGGACACCCAGGCCTCGCTGGTGAAGCAGTACGAAGGGGTGGTCGTCTCCGACCGCGCGAACGTCGCCACCGCACAGCTGAATCTGTCCTACACCCGCATCGTCGCGCCGGTGGCCGGACGCGTCGGCCTGCGCCAGATCGACCCCGGTAACCTGGTCTCCGCCAACTCCACGACGCCGATCGTGGTGGTGACCCAGATTGATCCCATCGACGTAGTGTTCTCACTCGCCGAGGACGTGATCGCCTCGGTCACCAAGCACCCCAACTTCGGCGCCGGCCTGCCGGTGACCGCCTACGATCGCTCGGGCGGCCAGATGCTGGCGCAGGGCACGCTCTCGACAATCGATAACCTGGTCGACACCACCACCGGCACGGTGAAGGGCAAGGCCCGCTTCGCCAATCCTGGCGGCTCGCTGTTCCCCAACCAGTTCGTCAACGTGACCGTGCTGGTGGACACACTGCCCAAGCAGGTGGTCGTTCCGACGACCGCGGTCCGGCACGGCCCGCAGGGCGACTATGTCTATGTGCTGCAGCCCGGCGCCGACCAGATCGTCAAGATGCGCCCGGTGAAGGTCGGGCCCGGGACGGCCGAGACCGTCTCGATCGCCCAGGGCCTGAAGGTCGGCGAGACCGTGATCACCGAGGGCGGCGACCGGCTGCGCGACGGCGCCAAGGTCATTCTGCCCGGCCAGCAGCCGCAGGGCGGAACCGGCGGCCGGGGCGGCCGCCGCGGCCGTGGAGGCGGCCAGGGCGGCGGCAACCGTGGAGGCGGCGGGGGCGGCGGCGGGGGCGGCGGGTGATCGTGCACGCACAGCTCCGCGCAGACCTGGCGTCGAACTCCCCACATCCAGCGGCCCCGCGACTCTCCTCCCCCGGGGGAGGAGAACCGTCCCTATGAGTCCGTCACGCCCGTTCATCGAACGACCGGTGGCGACCTCGCTGCTGATGGTGGCGCTGCTGCTGTCCGGCCTGGTGGCCTTCCGGATGCTGTCGCTGTCGGCCCTGCCGGAGGTGGACTACCCCACCATCCAGGTGCAGACCTCATACCCGGGCGCCAGCCCCGAGGTGATGGCCCAGACCGTCACCGCGCCGCTGGAGCGTCAGTTCGGCCAGATGGCCGACCTGAACCGGATGTCGTCGATCAGTTCGGGCGGGTCGTCGGTGATCAGCCTGCAGTTCAACCTCGACCTCGGCCTGGACGTCGCCGAGCAGGAGGTGCAGGCCGCGATCAACGCGGCCGGCAATCTGCTGCCGTCCGACCTGCCCGCGCCGCCGGTCTACGCCAAGGTGAACCCGGCCGACGCGCCGGTGATGACGCTGGCGCTGACGTCGGACACCATGCCGCTCACCGACGTCCAGAACCTGGCCGACCAGCAGTTGGCCCAGAAGATCTCGCAGCTCTCCGGCGTGGGCCTCGTCACCCTCAGCGGCGGGCAGCGGCCCTCGGTGCGCATCCAGGTCAACACCCGCCAGCTGGCCTCCTACGGCATGACCATGGAGACCTTGCGCACGGCGATCAGCTCGGCCAACGCCAACGGCGCCAAGGGCTCGTTCGACGGACCGACCCGCGCCTACGCCATCAACGCCAACGACCAGCTGCTCACCGCGGACGACTATGCCCGGCAGATCGTCGCCTACAGGAACGGCAATCCGATCCGGCTCAGCGACGTGGCCAACATCGTCCGGGCGCCCGAGAACGCCTGGCTGGGGGCCTTCTTTGCCGAGGCGGCGAACCGGCGGGCGCCGGCGCGAGTGGCCCCGGCCATCGTGCTCAACATCCAGCGTCAGCCCGGCGCCAACGTCATCACCACCGTCGACCAGATCAAGGCCCAGCTGCCGGAGCTGAGCGCCGGCCTGCCCGAGGGCCTGCATGTGCAGGTGGTCAGTGACCGCACCACCGGCATCCGCGCCTCGGTCGGCGACGTGGAGTTCGAGCTGGTGCTGGCCATCATGCTGGTGGTGGCGGTGATCTTCGTCTTCCTGCGAAGCCCCGAGGCGACCTTCATCGCCGGCGTCGCCGCCCCGCTCTCCATCGTCGGCACCTTCGGGGTGATGTATCTGCTGGGCTTCTCGCTCAACAACCTGACCCTGATGGCCCTGACCATCGCCACCGGCTTCGTGGTCGACGACGCTATCGTGATGATCGAGAATATTTCCCGCTACATCGAGGAGGGGGAGTCGCCGCGCGACGCCGCGTTCAAGGGCGCCGCGCAGATCGGCTTCACGATCATCTCGCTGACGGTCTCGCTGGTGGCGGTGCTGATCCCGCTGCTGTTCATGGGCGACGTGGTGGGGCGCCTTTTCCGGCAGTTCGCGATGACCCTGGCGGTGACCATCGTGATCTCGGCGGTCGTCTCCCTCACCCTCACCCCCACCCTCGCGGCGATCTGGCTGAAGCGGCCGAAGGACGTGAAGAAGAGCCGCTTCGCCGAGCGCTCGCAGGCGATGTTCGACCGGGTGATCGACCGCTACGGCCAGGCGCTTGACTGGGTGCTGGACCGCCAGGCGCTGACCCTGGTCGTCGCCCTGGCCACGCTGGCCCTGACGGTGGTCCTCTACCTGGTCATCCCCAAGGGCCTGTTCCCGACCCAGGACACCGGCCTGGTGCAGGGGGTGACGGTCGCCTCGCAGTCGGTGTCCTACGAGCGGATGACCCAACTGCAGCAGCAGCTGGCCGCCGAGTTGGTCAAGGACCCGGACGTCGAGAGCCTGACTGGCTACACCGGCGTCGACGGGACCAATCCGACCCTCAACTCGGGTCGGTTCATGATCAACCTGAAGCCCCGGCACTCGTCGCAGGCGGCGATCCTGCACCGGCTCCAGGATGAGGCCGCGCGGATCCCCGGCGTGACCCTCTACGTCCAGCCGGTGCAGGACCTGACCATCGACAGCAACGTCAGCCGCACCCAGTACCAGTTCTCGGTGGAGGGGCCGGACCAGGCGACCGTCTCGACCTGGGCGGCGAAGATCGTCGACCGGCTCTCGAGCGAGCCCCGCCTGCGCAACGTCGGGGCGGACGTGCAGAACGAGGGCCTCTCAGCCTACGTCGCCATCGACCGCGACACGGCCGCGCGGCTGTCGATCACCCCGGCCACCGTCGACGAGGCGCTCTACGACGCGTTCGGCCAGCGGATCATCTCGACCATCTTCACCGAGTCCAACCAGTACCGGGTGATCATGGAGGCCGACCCGAGCCTGTTGAACACGCCGGCCGGGCTGGCGACGCTCTACCTGAACTCGGGCAGCGGCGCCCCCACGCCCCTGGCCTCGATCGCCACCGTCAGCCAGCGCAGCGCCCCGCTGCAGATCGACCACGTGGCGCAGTTCCCCGCCGCCAACGTCTCGTTCGACACCGCGCCCGGGGTTTCGCTGGGCGCCGCGGTCGACGCGATCAAGCGGGCCGAGGCGGAGATCGGCGTGCCGCAGGTGGTCACCACCACCTTCCTCGGGGCCGCCAACGCCTTCCAGTCGTCGCTGGCCAACGAGCTGTGGCTGATCCTGGCGGCGATCGTGGTGGTCTACATCGTGCTGGGCGTGCTCTACGAGAGCTACATCCACCCGATCACCATCCTGTCCACCCTGCCCTCCGCCGGCGTCGGGGCGCTGCTGGCGCTGATGCTGTTCGGCCAGGACCTGGGGGTGATCGGGATCATCGGCATCATCCTGCTGATCGGCATCGTGATGAAGAACGCCATCATGATGATCGACTTCGCGCTCGACGCCGAGCGCGAGCAGGGCAAGCCGCCGCGCGACGCGATCCAGCAGGCGGCGATGCTGCGCTTCCGGCCGATCCTGATGACCACCCTGGCCGCCCTGTTCGCCGCCCTGCCGCTGATGCTGGGCTGGGGCGAGGGCTCCGAACTGCGCCACCCGCTGGGCATCGCCATCTTCGGCGGCCTGATCGTCAGCCAGGCGCTGACCCTGTTCACCACGCCGGTGATCTACCTTCAGTTCGACAAGCTGGCCAAGCGGCTGGGCGGTAGCCGCGAGGACCGGCCCGCGGGCGAAGGGACGCCCAGTCCCGAGCCGGCGGAATGAACCTCTCCGCCCCCTTCGTCCGCCGGCCGATCGGCACCATCTTGCTGACCATCGGGCTGGCGCTGGCAGGCATCGCGGCCTTCTTCAACCTGCCGGTCTCGCCGCTGCCGCAGGTGGACTTCCCGACCATCTCGGTCAACGCCAGCCTGCCCGGGGCCAGCCCCGAGACCATGGCCACCAGCGTCGCCACCCCCCTCGAGCGGCGGCTGGGGCTGATCGCCGACGTCACCGAGATGACCTCGCAGAGCCGGCTGGGCAGCACCAACATCACCCTGCAGTTCGGCCTCGACCGCGACATCGACGGCGCCGCGCGGGACGTGCAGGCGGCGATCAACGCAGCGCGGGCGGACCTGCCGGCGACGCTGCGCACCAACCCCACCTACCGCAAGCAGAACCCGGCCGACGCGCCGATCATGGTGCTGGCGCTGACCTCGTCCACCCGCACGCCGGGGCAGATCTACGACGCGGCCGCCAACATCGTTCAGCAGCAGCTGTCGCAGGTGAAGGGCGTCGGCGACGTCACCATCGGCGGGGCGTCGCTGCCGGCGGTGCGGGTGGAACTGAACCCGCTGGCGCTGTCGCGCTACGGCGTCGGCCTCGAGGACGTCCGAGCCGCCCTGGCGTCGGCCAACGCCAACCGGCCCAAGGGGGTGCTCGACGACGGCCCCAACCGGCTGCAGATCTACACCAACGACGCCGGCACGAAGGCCGCCGACTACGCGCCGCTGCTGGTGGCCTACCGCAACGGCGCGGCGGTGCGGCTGTCCGACATCGCCCAGGTCGTGGACGGCGTCGAGGACATCCACAACCTCGGCCTGTTCCTCGACAAGACCGGACCCGCCGGGCGACGCGCCGAGGCCCAGCCGTCGGTGATCGTCAACATCAGCCGCCAGCCCGGCGCCAACATCATCTCCACCGTCGAGCGGGTGAAGGCGCGCATCCCGGCGGTGCAGGAGGCGCTGCCGCAGGACATCAACATGACCCTGGCGGTCGACCGGACCGTCACCATCCGCGCCTCGCTCGACGAGGTGGAGCGCAGCGTGCTGATCTCGGTGGTGTTGGTGGTGGGGGTGGTGGCCTTCTTCCTGATGAACGGGCGGGCCATCCTGATCCCCAGCGTCGCGGTGACCGTGTCGCTGCTGGGCGCCATCGGGGCCATGTTCCTGCTGGGGTTCTCGCTCGACAACCTGTCGCTGATGGCCCTGACCATCGCCACCGGCTTCGTGGTCGACGACGCCATCGTGGTGATCGAGAACGTCACCCGCCACGTCGAACAGGGCATGAGCCGGATGGACGCCGCCCTGAAGGGCGCGCAGGAGGTCGGCTTCACCGTCCTGACCATCAGCATCTCGCTGATCGCCGTGTTCCTGCCGATCCTCCTGATGGGCGGCATCATCGGGCGGCTGTTCCGCGAGTTCGCGGTGACGCTGTCGATCGCGGTGCTGGTCTCGCTGGTGGTCTCCCTGACCACCACCCCGATGCTGGCGGCCTACCTGGTGGACCGACCCAAGCCCAGGAACGAGCGCAGCTGGTTCGGCAAGATGTCGGAATCCGTCGTCGACGGCATGACCCGGGTCTATCGCTGGGCGCTGGACTGGGCGCTGGATTCCGGCCCGATTGTGCTTGCGCTGCTGATCGCCACCATCGGGCTCAACATCTTCCTGTTCCGGGTGGTCCCGAACGACTTCTTCCCGCAGCAGGACACCGGCCAGCTGAACGGCGGCCTGCAGGCCGACCAGTCGAGTTCGTTCGTCCTGACCGAGTCGCGCCTTCGGCAATTCGTCAAGATCATCGCCCGCGACCCGGACGTGACGCGGGTGGTGGCCTTCCTGGGCGGGGGGCGCGGCGGGGGCGCCTTCATGCAGGTGTCGCTGAAGCCCAAGAGCGAGCGGACGCTGGCCCCGACCGAGGACCTGATCGGCCATCGGTCCACATCGCTGGAGGTGATCGCGCGGCTGCGCCCGCGGATCGGCCATGTGACCGGCGCCAGCCTGTTCCTGAACCCGGTCCAGGACCTGCGGATCGGCGGGCGCCAGTCCAGCGGCAGCTTCCAGTACACCCTGCAGGCCGACAACCTGGCGGACCTGCGGCGCTGGGCGACGCGGCTGACCACCGCCATGCAGGCCCAGCCCGACCTGGAGGACGTCAACAGCGACCAGCAGGACCATGGCCTGCAGAGCTACATCACCATCGACCACGACGCGGCGCAGCGCCTGGGGCTGAGCGCGGCGGCTATCGACAACACCCTCTACGACGCCTTCGGCCAGCGGCAGGTGTCGACCATCTACAAGGACGTCAACCAGTACCACGTGGTGATGGAGGTGGCGCCGCAGTACGCCCAGGACCCGACCGTGCTGCAGAACGTCTACGTCTCGTCGGGCCGCAGCGCCGCCGCCGCGACCGGGTCGTCCCAGCTCAACGCCCCCATCGGCATTCCGACCCAGGCGTCGAACGTCACCCAGTCCACCCAGGCCGCGGCCGTCGCCGACAGCCTGGCGCCCAGCGGCGCTCGCGCCACAGCCAGCACATCGAACGCGGGCGGCTCGTCGGGGGCCAGCTTCACCGCCGGCGCCTCGAGCAGCTCCGGTTCGGCCACGGGCGGGGGCGCAGGCGCCTCGTCCAGCAGCACGACCGTGGCCGGGCCCGTGGCGCCCCCGTCCCGCACCCAGTCCACCGGCGTGGCGGTGAGCAGCACGGTCGAGACCGTGATCCCGCTGGCGGCGGTCGCCCGCTGGGCCGACGGCTCGGCCCCCACCTCGGTGAGCCACCAGGACACCTCGCCGGCGACCACCATCTCCTTCAGCCTCCCCGAGGGCAAATCGCTCAGCGACGCCACCCAGGCCACCACGGCCGCCCAGAACTCGATCGGCATGCCGGCGACCATCCACGGCAGCTTCCAGGGCACCGCCCGGGTCTACCAGCAGTCGCTGAGCTCCGAGCCGCTGCTGATCCTGGCGGCCATCGTCGCCATCTACCTGGTGCTCGGCATCCTCTACGAGAGCTACATCCACCCGCTGACGGTGCTCTCCACCCTGCCTTCCGCCGGTGTCGGAGCGCTGATCGCCCTGATCCTGTTCCACGTGCCGTTCTCGCTGATCTCGCTGATCGGGGTGGTGCTGCTGATCGGGATCGTGAAGAAGAACGCCATCATGATGATCGACTTCGCCCTGGCCGCCGAACGCGAGGGGATGGAGCCGCGCGAGGCGATGCGCCACGCGGCCCTGATCCGCTTCCGCCCGATCATGATGACCACCTTCGCGGCGCTGCTGGGCGCCTTGCCCCTGGCGATCGGCGGGGGCGAGGGATCCGAACTGCGCCGGCCGCTGGGCATCACCATCATCGGCGGCCTGCTGGTCAGCCAGGTGCTGACCCTGATCACCACGCCTGTCATCTACCTGTACCTGGACCGCTTCCGGCGACGCCGGCCGAAGCAGGGGTCCGCGCCCACCGGTGCGCCCCTGCCGGTCCCCGCCGAGTGAGGAGCCCTATGCCTACCGCCCGCCAACACCTCGCCTGGCTCGCCGCCGCGCTGACGCTCAGCGCCTGCGCCGTCGGCCCCAACTACGTCCGCCCGACCGCCCCGACGACGCCCGCCTTCAAGGAATCCAGCGACTGGCGCCCCGCCAATCCCTCCGACGCGGCCGACCGGCGCGACTGGTGGACGGTGTTCGGCGACGCCACGCTGAACGACCTGGAGCAGCAGGTGGCCGCCAACAACCAGAGCCTGGCCGCCGCCGAGGCCAACTACCGCCAGGCCCATGCCCTGGTGGCCGAGCAGCGCGCGGCGCTGTTCCCCACCGTCGACATCGAGTCCTCCGCCAACCTGGCGGGCGCCGGACGCGGCAAGCCTTCCCAGGCCTACCGCCTGGGCCTCGGGGCGACCTGGGAGCCGGACATCTGGGGCCGGATCCGGCGCGGCGTCGAATCCGCCCAGGCCAGCGCCCAGTCCAGCGCCGCCGACCTGGCCGGGGCGCGCCTGTCGCTGCAGATGGAACTGGCCGCCGACTACATCCAGCTGCGCCAGCTGGACGAGGAGAAGCGCATCCTCGACGCCACCGTCGCCGCCTATCAGCGCACCCTGACGGTGACCCAGAACAAGTACACCGCCGGCACCAACCCGAAGAGCGACGTGCTGCAGGCGCAGACCCAGCTGCGCAGCACGATGGCCCAGAGCACCGACCTGATCCAGCAGCGGGCCCGGGTGGAGCACGCGATCGCCGTGCTGATCGGCAAGCCGCCGGCGGACGTGACCATCGCGCCGGCGGCCTGGACGCTGCGGCCGCTCGACATCCCCCCCACCCTGCCCTCTGAGCTGCTGGAGCGGCGCCCCGACATCGCCTCGGCCGAGCGCCAGGCGGCGGCGGCCAGCGCCCGGATCGGGGTGGCCATCGCGGCCTTCTTCCCGACCCTCGACCTCAGCGCGTCCGGCGGTGGGGCGGCGTCCAGGATCGGCCAGCTGTTCTCGGCCTCCAACCTGTTCTGGACCCTGGGCGCGGCTGCCGCCGAGACCATCTTCGACGCCGGCGCGCGCCAGGCCCAGGTCAGCCAGGCGCGGGCCGCCTACGACGCGGCGGTGGCCACCTACCGCGAGACGGTGCTGGAAGCCTTCGCCCAGGTGGAGGACAACCTGTCCGCCCAGCGGGTGCTGGCGAGCGAGCAGACCGACCGGGCGGCCGCCTACCAGGCGGCGAACCAGGCGCTGGAGATCTTCGAGAACCAGTACCGCGCCGGCACCGTGGACTACACCAGCGTGGTGGTGGCCCAGACCAACGCCCTCAACGCCCACAACGCCGAACTCTCGGTCGAGGCCGCCCGCCTGACCACCATGGTCGACCTGATCGCCGCCCTCGGCGGCGGCTGGACCGTCTCCAGCGACCCGCTGGTGGCCCGGCGGTAACGCCGGCGACCCGCACGAAATCGCCTATAATCGCCGATGATAACGGTGGCCCCGCCGGCGGCGACGGGGGCGGCGCGCTGCCCGGCTGGGTGCGATCAACGATGGGGGGGCATTACTTATGGTATCCGTCGCCGAGCGCAAGGGGCTGGCGGCGCGCGCCTCATCGACGGGCCGTCCTCACAGGAACGCGGCAAGTCGGGAGACCCGTTGTGAGAGCGTTCCGGAAAGCGCCATTTGCAGAACTTGGATCCGAACCGGAAGTCGGACATTCGGTCAGCGCTCAGCGATCCGGCGACTCCAGCGCCAGGCCGCGCGCCGCCAGATGTTCCCCGCGCGCCAAGTCCGACAGCTCGGCGACAAAGCGCTGCGTCGCGGCCGAGGTGTTGGCGCGCGCGAACCCCAAGGCGATCTCAATCGATGGCGTTTCTCCGGCCAAGGGTCGCCAGGTCAGCTCGGGTGGAAGGAGCCGCTGTGCGTAGCGTGGGAGCAGGGTGACCCCGCCGGTGGATCCGACCAAAGCCATGGCCATGGCAAGGTTCTCGGCTTCGTAGGCGGGGGCGAGGCGAACCCCGGAGCGGGCGAAATAGTCCTCGATCACCCGCCCCAGAGCCGGAGCCGCCTTGGTGGGCGAAATGAAGGTATGTCGCGACAGGTCCGCGACCGAGAGCGCCGAATGGGCGGCCAGGGGATGATCCGCGGGAAGCACCACGGCGAGCGGTTCCCGACCGAGTGTGCGGAAGGCCAATCCGGGCGCCGGCGTCTCGCGCCGCATGATAGCGACGTCGATGGCGCCCCGAAGCAGGCCGCCAGCCAGGGCCGGCGAGGCGTCGCTGACAATAGTCACCGATCGCTCCGTCGCATCGGCCCGGAGCAGATCCAGAGCCGCGGACAGCCAATCCAGCTCGAGGCCGGTCAGGAAGCCCAGGATGAAACTCTCACGGCCGGGCCGGGCAGCCCGGCGCGCCGCTTCCCCCGCAGCCTCGGCCTGAAGGAGCGTCAGCCGCGCCTGGTCTAGAAAGGCTCGACCGGCGGCGGTGAGTTCGACGCCGCGGGGGCGTCGCTCCAGCAGCGGTACGCCCACCTCCAGTTCCAAGTCCCGGACTTGTCGGCTGAGCGATGGCTGGGCGATATGCAGCCGCCGCTCCGCGGCCGTAGTGAGGCTCCCCTCTTCCGCCACTGCAACGAAATACCGGAGATGCCGAAGTTCCACCCGCGCATCCATGCCTACAAGGTATGGTTTGAGCCTAGTAGGTCTTGGTCGTGATGTCACCGGCGCGTCAGGTTCGGCTCAGGAAAAGGGAGCGAGCCCCTCGCACCCAGATCGAGGAACCGGAACAATGCCCAAGCTCATCAACAAGACTGCCCTCGTCACCGGCGCCTCCAGAGGCATGGGTCGCGCCACCGCCAAGGCCCTCGCCGCCCAGGGCGCCTATGTGATCGTCCACTATGGCCGCGGCGCCGCGGAAGCTGATGCCGTAGTTGCGGAAATCCGCGCCGCCGGCGGCCGCGCCGACGCTGTCGTCGCCGACCTTTCCGCCCCCGACGGCGCCCATGCGCTCGCCGCCAGGGTCGGCGAGCTGGTCGGTGAACGGCTGGACGTCCTGGTCTCCAACGCGGGAATCTCGAAGGCCGGCCCGCTCAGCGACCTGTCGGTGCAGGACTTCGACGCCCTGTTCGCCGTCAACGTCCGCGCGCCATACTTCCTGGTCCAGCAGCTGTTGCCGGTGCTCGGCGAAGGATCGAGCGTCATCCTGCTATCGTCCCTGGCAGCCCATGCTGCGGTCGGCGAACTCGCCGCCTACGCCGCGACGAAAGGGGCCGTCGACACCCTGGTGAAGCACCTCGCCGCAGCACTCGGCCCAGAGGGCATCCGCGTCAACGCCGTCGCCCCGGGCGTCATCGACACGGAGATGTCCAGCTTTGCCCGCACGGACGCCGGCCAGGCCCTCACGCTCGGCATGCAGGCCCTGAAGCGGATCGGGCATGCTGAGGATGTCGCGCCGGTGGTGGCGTTCCTGGCTTCGGACGATGCGCGCTGGATTTCAGGCGACACCCTGCGGGTCGATGGCGGCTCGAAGCTGTAGACTAGACGTCCGAGGACTGGCGGGCGCCAACTACGGACGCTCGCCGCACTACCTTAGTGAACTCGCTGTGCAGAATTAGCCTGTCTCGCCGGGCGTCGATCACAGGCCGCTTCGCGCCAATAGCTGCCGTTGCCGTCTTGCCCGAAAGCTGCCGTTCCGAACCTCCGAGAAGGGTGGAGGCTGTGTGAAAACTCGCTCTCGCCAAAATCCGGTGCAAAATCATGCCGATGAGCAGCTGCTTTCCGACGAGTTCTTGCGTCCTCGGCGGGATTGACACCAGAAGTTGGCAAAATATTGCGCGTGAAATCTCGCCGGCGGAGTTTTCACACAGCCTCGGTGGATAGCCGAAGTTGGGCTAAACGCTGATCGACCCGTTCAGCCAGCCTTCCTCCAAGGCTTTCAGGTTCGCGGCAACAAGCACGTAGTCCCCTTCTACTGGGTAGTAGGCCCATATTCCGCGCAGGCCTTGCCTGAAGCAAAAGTCAATGCCGTCACAACCGGCCGAGCCGATCACCAAATCCTTGCCACATCGATCTACGAGGATCTCCAACTGAGCAAGAATGAACCAATGACGACCTGCTTCATGATACCGACCATCCGTGAATTTCTCGAAGTACTCGGCGCAGGTCGGTTGCCATGGCGACAGGGCGTCCTTCATCGGCTGGTCATCTACTCCAACGGCCAATTACTGCAATGGGTCGAGCCCGGCCGGGGGCATTTCGGCGCGCTCGGGTGGAAATCAGCCGTCGGCGTCGCATACTTGAGGCCATGAAGACTGAGCCGCAAATCAGCGACATCGAAATGGCCCAGATGCAGGCGCGTTGCGACGCGTCAACGCCTGGACCCTGGTTCGCACGCATTGAACGGCGGGAGGGTTTTTCAGGCTCCGACTTCATCGAGACCGGCGCCCAAGACATCGAAATGCTCGGCGCGACGGAAGCGGATTATGATTTTATCGCCCATGCGCGGCAGGACATCCCGGCGCTTCTCCGTGAAATAGATCGCCTACGTTCGAAGGATCGTGGCTGACATTGAAAATGTCGGCTCAGGGTCGAACCCCGAAATAGCGGTCACGACCGGTGGAAGACCTTGCTTGCCCAGAAGTCTTCGAACTCTTGGTTAGAAATCTGCTGCGGGACGAATTGTGGGTCGGCAGCGATCTCCTCAATCGGGGGCACGGGTTCGAGTCCGAGGCGTGTATCGCCCACCGCGCGCTTTGGTGAAGCGTAGCCTACACGCCCGTCGGCCCAAATCTCGACCTTCCGGACTTCGAACCGGCCAGCATCGAGTTCGCTCCAGAGGTCAATTGGCTCATCCGCCGACGAGTGCAGCCACCTAACGCGCATGTAGCTATGCTCGGACATCACCCGGATGATGCTTTGGAACCCGAACGTCAGCAACGGGTCGAAGCTAGCCGCTAGGTAGCTGGCGGGAAGCGGACCTTCCGGGCGGACAGCGCGAGACGGACATGCGGATCGACCGCTCGGGGTGGGAAACGGCCCCTGGCGTGCGCACGCTGGGGCTTGGGCGGGGGGCTTGGGCGGCTAAGGTCGCCTGCAATCGATGCTATAGTCCATCCCGACGATCGCATCACGCAGGTCGGGGCTGCCGGCGAGGCCCGCGGCTTGCGCTAAAGCCAAAAGGTTAGCGCAGGCAGGTACGCCTTGGCTTTCACAGACGCCCTCCTGCCGCGAACCATCGCTCAGACCGATCCCAACGATCCGATTGTCCCTGTGAACATCGATCATTCGGTCAGGACAGCGGACAGCCTGAACAGCGGCTGCAAAACTGGAATATGCTGCTGGGCTCAACACGAAAAATTTGTTGGCGAAATGAATAAATGGGACTTCGGACTTGTCCGATGTTTGAGGCAATTCGTGATCGGAGACCCAGATATTCGGGATGGGGTGGTTCCGTTCGCCTTCGAAGACAATGCCGATCCACGGCCCGCTTCGCGTGGGCGGTGCCCAGGGTAACAATGCTACGACGGCGGCGGCAATCGCATGAACAATCACGGTGCGACCTCGTAGTCGAGTTTATCTTCAATGGTACACATCGGGCGAACGAGCTGAGAGAGTCGAGCGTCCGCTTGGGGTCGAACCTAGTCGGGACGCTGTGGACAGCGCGGGGTGGAAACCGGCCGTAAGGCTAGACGACATGTTCAGTCGCCTATCGACACGCGTCCGATCTGCGTGCCTGGCGGAAGGCCTCTGGTCTTTGCGAGGAGCTGACCAGAGATCGTCCAATAGACGTCGAAGTCGCTGATTTTGAGGTTCTCAAGGTCGTCAAGGCCGCCGAGGTAGAGCGGTCGCTTGTAGCCAATACATTGATCGTAGCCGGGTACCGCGCCGCCACTGGCGATCCAGCCCTTATAGAACTTCAGCGCGACACACGCGTCGGCATGCTCGACCAGTTCGCGCGCATGAAATTCGTCGAAGTTCGCCGGAATTTCGAGTGCTTGGCCGGTGGCCGGCTCCAGAAGCAGGATGAGCGGCTGGCCGCCAACCACCCTGCCTGCGTCGGTAGCAAACTGGTTACCAAGCCAGTCGGCGGCGAAACACTCGATGCGGGATGCGAACTCGGGGAATGCGTCCTTCGCCAGCGCGGTGAAGCGCGAAGCATCTTCCTCACGGTGCAGCCGATAGGCCCCTTGAACCAACAACGGTACGGCCAGCCGGCTTGCCGAAGGGGTCTCTCGGCTCAACCCAAGTCGTCGCCTAATATTGTCGAACACGATGGACCCCCGAAGCCTAGCGGCATCGTAGCGCGCGGAGCCAAAGGTCGGCTATGGGTCGTGACAGGCCCTGAGCCCGCCGGCACGAAGCTGACATTTTCGCGCGTGAGTCCGGATCTGAGAATTTACGACGGCGAGCGCGGCCATGCCTGCTCGATCAGCGCGGCGAGACGTCTGCGAAAACGCCGGCTCCGACGTGCATCTACCGCTGCCAATCGGTCGTCTCGACCGTTCGCCTGCGCACGGACGACGTGAGCGACATCCTCGTCATCGGTCGGCATGGCCGTGTAAGCCTCGATCAAGCTCCAACAGCGATTTTCGAAGCGGTCTCGCACGCCAACAATGGGAACGGCCAGCACCAGTTGCAGACCCGTGCCCAGAACCATCGGCAACAGGGTGGGAAGCGGGTTCGTGGCGAACGACTTCGCGGCCTGGATTAGGCCGAGAATAAAAAGGTAGAGGGCGGCCCCGTAGCCCATGATCAAAGTCACCTGGGCTGTCGCCCAGATGATGAGGAGCGTCCTCAACTGCGACCGAACATTCCCGCGCATAGTTGGCGACCCTAAAGCACGGCTTAGTCGACGTCAGCTTCGGGTCGAACCCCGTCGGGGCCATTTCGCCCGATCAGGGTGGCGAGCAGACTTGTCCCCAGCAACATTATGGCAGAGGCTCGGCCGCTGAGCACAGATCGGGCCTGCGGACGTGGA
>Ga0207695_10005346_pt1 | contig 17082 bp, 18 predicted proteins | sample KBSC54metaG_FD_184354 | JGI IMG/M metagenome (GOLD analysis project Ga0207695, IMG submission 184354) | Corn rhizosphere microbial communities from Kellogg Biological Station, Michigan, USA - KBS C5-4 metaG (SPAdes) (version 2) | ecosystem: Host-associated > Plants > Roots > Rhizosphere > Soil... | reverse complement strand
GACGGCCTCACCGTGCCGGCGGCGGGCGACCGGCAGGTAGGCCGGGTGCTCGGCCAGGCGGCTGCGCGCTGTCCAGCGCGCATGCCGGACGCCGCGCGCGACGTGCGCGCCGAGCCCCCGTCCGCCCGACCGGCTCACACGGCGCGTTCGGTCAGGATGACCGGTGCATCGGCAGCCTTGCGCGGATCGGACTTGCTGCGGTCGACCTCGGAGACCAGGGTGATCTCGTCGCCGTCGACATCGAACACGATGGCCTTGCCGGTTGGCATTGCGAACTGCCAGTCGGCGTCGGAGGCGCCGGCGACGCGGAGCACCGCCAGCCGCAGCATCACGCCATGAGACACGGCGGCGACGCTCTGACCGGGATGCTGCCGGGCGATGGCCTGAAGCCCCGCGACAACGCGGTCGGCGGCAGCGGCGACGGCCTCGCCGTCGGGGCACACGGCCTCCTCGGGCGCGCTTGTGTAGGCGGCCCAGGCGACGGGGTCGACCTCCGCCGACTCCTCCTTCGTCAGCCCTTCCCAGGCGCCGTAGTCGAGGTTGATCAGGTCGGGCTGGTCGCGGACGGCGCCCACGCCGCTCTTCACCGCGATCGCCTCGGCAACCTCACGCGCACGGCCAAGCGGGCTCGTATAGACGGCCACGAGCCCCGACCCCACGAGCGCGCGAGCGGCCTCCCGGGCCTCGGCGCGGCCCACCTCGTTCAGCGGCACGTCGAGACGGCCGCGGAACCGCACCTGCGCGTTCATGATCGTCTGCCCGTGGCGAACGAGATGGATACGGCAAGCCTGCCGGTCTTCGGCCGCTGCCGCGGGGGTGTCGTGCTGCATACCTGCTCCCTTGGTGGTCGTGCCCGCACCGCGCGGAGGCCTCCCAACGGTCCGCTCGGTACACCAAATGTTCACCAAGTACACCGCCCCCCGGGGGCGTTGTCAAGCAGAAACACCCAACTCCCCCATTCGGGGGGCCACCCGCTCAGGGACCGGCCGTCGCCGGATCGGGAGCCGGGGCCACGGGAGCGCCGCCGGCCGCGCGGCGCTCCTCCTCCTCGGTGACGGCCAGGCCGAGCTGGTGCCACCACTGGATCCCGCCGATCCAGAGGCCGAGGGCGAGGCCGGTCGCAGCGCCGACGGCACCGTACGTGGCCGCGCCAATCGTGCCGCCGGCGACGGCGAGGACGCCCGTCACGAGCCGCGAGCGCAGGCTGCGCTTGGCCGCCGCCATGGCCCGCAGGCCGACGGTCGCCGCGGTCAGCATGCCCTGGGCCGCCATCACCGCCGTGTAGGCGGGGATGACCTCGCGCGCCGGCTGCCATGACCGCTTCAGGAGCGCCTCGCCGGCCGAGTCGGGAAGCAGGTAGACGACGACGCCCCAGGCCACGAAGACGACGACGAGCGCAACCGCCAGCAGCTCGACCGCGCGCATCATCCGGCGGGGCGAGCGGCGGGCGATCCGCACCGACTCGGCGACGCCGGGCGCGGTGACGCCCATGTTGAGGATGTTCAGCGGCCCGAGCACCACCTGGGCGCCGCGCAGCGCCCCGGCGGCGGAGAGGCCGGCGAACGCCGCGGTGGCATACATCGCGCCCGACTGGGCGGCGTTTCGGGCGATGAACTCCACCAGGTAGCGCGGCCCCAGGTCGCGGTGGCGCGAGAGCCACCAGCGGGCGCGGCCGGGACGGGGCACGAGGCCCGCCTGGAGGATGCCGTAGAGGCCCGCCACCGCCGCAGCCGCCGCCCAGGCGGCGATGAAGGCCGGTGCGGTCCGCATCCCGGCCACGAGCACAGCCGCCACGAGCACGACCTGCGCGATCGCCCAGACCAGGTCGTTGGCGAATGCCGCCCGGCCCTGGAGGCGGCTGAAGAAGGCGCTGCGCCAGGCGTCCTGCACGATCAGCCCGGGCATGCCGATGCCGAGCACGATCAGCGACGGGCGCAGGGCGCCGCCGAAGAAGGACGCGGCGCCGACGCAGACCAGGCCGGCGAGCACGCCGAGCACGAGCGCGACGCCGGTCGCCGCGGCCGTCCCCTCCCGCCACTCCGGCTCGCCGGTGGCGCTGTAGCGGACGGTCAGCGGCTCCTGGCAGAGCGCCCGGGTGGCGCCGAGCGTGATCGTGTACGTCGTGAAGGCGAGGCCGAACGCGCCCAGCGCGGATGTGCTCACCGACCGGGCGACGAGGATCGCGAGCGCGAAGTTCGTCATGCTCGAGAGCGCCTGGTCGGCGAGGCCCCAACCGAGCCGGCGGACGCCGCCGCCCGCGCCCGTGCGGATACCTCTGAGCGTGCTCACGGGAAGATCGTAACCCCGACCCCTGCCGCCGGATATCATGCCCGCGGCGTGCCGGGAAGCCTGGTCGGCGTGGATTCGACGCGCCCATGTCCACCCCCCTCGCCGCCCTCCTCTTCCTGATCTCCCTCGCCGCGACGCTCGCGGCCTCGGGCCTGTTCGCCCGCCGGCTGGACGCGCTCGGCGTCCGGCTCGGCATCCCCGAGGCGCTGCTCGGCCTGCTGACGGCGCTCGCCGCGGACGGCCCGGAGCTCTCCTCGGGCCTGACCGCGCTGGTGCGTGGCGAGAACGGCGTGGGCGTCGGCGTGCTGATCGGCTCGAACCTCTTCAACCTCGCCGCGATGGTCGGCCTGAGCGCGCTGCTCGCCGGCAGCGTCCGCCTCGACCGTCCGGCGCTCACGCTGGAAGGCGCGTTCGCGCTGTTCGTGATCGCGGTCGCCGGCGGCGTCCTGTTCGGGCCGCTCGGCGCGTGGCCGGCGCTCCTACTCTTCGCCGCCGCGGCGATCCCGTATCTCGTGCTCCTGGGCCGCGGGACGTTCCACGGCCCGCCCGCGCCCCGGCCGCCCAGGGAGCATTCGGCGGTCGCGATCGCGGGGCTCTTCGTCCGCGAGCTGCCCGCCGTGGCCGTGATCATCGCCGGGAGCGTCGGCATGGTCTACACCGCCGTCCTCCTGGCCGACCGGGTGGGCCTGCCCCGGCCGCTGGTCGGCCTCCTCCTGCTGGCGACGCTCACGAGCCTGCCGAACGCCGCGACCGCGATCCGGCTCGGGCTGCGCGGGCGGGGCGAGGCACTCGTCTCGGAGACGCTCAACTCGAACACGATCAACCTCTCGATCGGCATCCTCGTCCCGGCGGCCCTGGCCGGCCTCGGCGCGGGCGCCAACGGCCTGGGGATGGACTACGCCTGGATGGCGGCGGTCACCGTCACGACGCTCGTCCTGGTCGGCCGCCGCGGCGGGGCCGGGCCGCTCGCGGGGGGCGCGATCGTGCTCGCCTACCTCGCCTACGTGGTCGTCAGGGTCGCCGTGGCGTGACTCCGGCGCAGCTGCATCAGGAGCACGACGAAGCAGGTGCCCAGGGTGAGCAGCTGCTCGGCGGCCATCACGATGCCCGCGAGCCGCTGGTCGGTGAGCGGCGAGATGCCGAAGAGCCGCCCCGGCCGGTCCGCGTAGGCCGGGTAGTAGGCGTGGAACGAGAAGACGAGCGCGTCGGACAGGAGCTGGCCGGCGAAGAACATCGCCACCGTGAACGCCAGCCGCCCCGTGATCCCCAGGCGGCCCGAGCCGGTCGGATCGACCAGCTGCGTCCAGGCCAGCAGGCCGGCCAGCACGAACGACAGGTGCTCGACGGCGTGCAGGGCGGGATGCGTGAGGGCGCGGTCGTAGACGGCCGGGATGTGCCAGACGGCCACGACCGCCGCCCACACGGCCAGGGTCACGGCCGGCCGCAGCAGGAAGGCGCCGATCGCGGGCAGCGGCGCCGGCGCCGGCCGCGGCAGGAGCGAGCGGGAGACCTGCCCGCGCACCGAGAGCACGAGCAGCGCGGCGCCGGCGTCGGCCAGAAACACGTGCTCGAGCATGTGCGCCGAGAGCAGGTAGCGCTCGCCGGCCACGTTCAGGGGCGAGACGAGCGGCACGACCATGACGGCGAGCCCGCAGGCGAAGACGGCGGCACGCGACCACGGGGCCAGGGCGGGGTCGCCCCGCCGGACGCGGGCGAAGGCCGGGGCGAACACCGCCGTCGCGACGAGGGCGAAGAGCACCGGCGCCAGGTGCACGTGCCACGCCCCCGCGATTGCGGAGGCCGGCACGTCGTGTGCGGCAAGGAGCGGCGGCATGGCGGGCTAATCCTCTCGCGCCCGCGGCGCCCGCGCCGCCTCGCGGGCGAGGGCGACGGTCGCCTCGCGGTCGGCCCGCTCCTCGTCCTCGTCGAGCAGCCGCAGCAGCGTCAGCGCGACGGCGGCGAGGAACACCGCCGACTGCTCGGCGGTCATCAGCACGCCGCCCAGGTTCTGGTCGCGCGCGGCCGAGATGCCCCACAGCCGCGGGGCGTGCACGTAGTAGGGGTAGAGCGGGTCGGGGATGAAGGTGTAGGCCAGCCCGAGGAACGACGCCGCCACGAAGGCGCACAGCAGGTAGAGCACCGCCACGCCGGACCCCATCCGGCGGGCTCCGGGGACGATCACCGGCCACCAGAAGCACAGGCCGATCAGGATCAGGAACGCATGCTCGAGGTCGAGCGCGTGCGGATGCTCGAGCGCGTAGGTGTAGGGCCGCTCCAGGTGGACGCTGTACCAGCCGACGACCCACAGCGGCCAGCTCAGTCCGGCGTGCGTGAGCCCGGCCGCCGGGCCCAGCCGGCGCAGGATGCCCGCCCCCATCGCCGGCGTCAGGCCGAGCAGGAGCAGCGGCGGCGCGATGTCGGCGATCAGGGCGTTCTGGACCAGGTGGCCCATCAGCAGGTAGTGCACCGCGATCGTCTCGAGCGGCGAGTTCAGCGTGCAGGCGATCAGCACGGCGCCCGCCACGAACGACGCGCGCCGCCAGCCCGGCACCGCCTGGCGGCGGGCGGCGGGCAGGTAGGCGACGACCGCGACCGCCGCCGCGACGGCGAAGAGCGGCTCGAACGTGAACGAGCTCGCCGGGGGCGCGCTCACCGCTCGAGCTTGGCCCGCCGGCGGCGCGCCGAGCGCGCCTCCTGCCAGGCGGCGAGCTCCTGGTCGTCCAGGTCGGGGGGCGGCGCGGAGCGCATGTGCCACCAGAACCAGCCCAGGAATCCCAGGCCGGCGGCCGCGGGGATCAGGTGCGGCAGATGCTCGACGATCAGCTGCACTCGACGAACTGTAGATCCGTCGTCGTGCCGCGCGACGCGGCTCACGGTAGAATCCGGCCCGCATGAGCCGGCCGATCTCGCGCAAGCACCTCCTGCGTCTGGCTGGAGCGGCGGGTGGGGGCCTTGCGCTGGGCGCGGCCGGGTACACCCGTCTCGACGGCGGATCATCGGCAAGTGCCGAGTCCGCTGTCGAGCCGTTCCACGGGACGTACCAGGCCGGCATCGTCACGCCGCAGCCGAAGTACCTCCGGTTCGGCTCGCTCGACGTGACCGCGACCGGCAAGGCCGGCCTGCGCGACCTGATGCGGTCGCTGACGGCGACGGCCGCCGACCTGACCGCGGGGAAGGCCGGCGGCGAGACGTTCGATCCGGCGCGGCTCACGATCACCTTCGGCCTCGGGGCGAGCGTGTTCGACTCTCGCTTCGGCATCGCCGCACACCGCCCGCCGGCGCTGGTGGACATGCCCCGCTTCCCGCACGACCGGCTGGAGCCGGGCCTGACCGGCGGCGACATCGGCGTCCAGTGCACCGCGACGAGCCACGAGGTGGTCGACCGGGCGCTGCACGCGGTCGTGGCCGCCGCCGACGGCGCGGCCGCGCTGCGCTGGTCGCAGTACGGCTTCGTGCGCGATCCGCTCCCCGGCGAGAAGGGCGAGACGCCCCGGAACATCGTCGGCTTCAAGGACGGGACCAACAACCTCAAGGTCGATGACACGGCCAAGATGCGCTCGAACGTCTGGGTGAACGCCGGTGACGGGCCGGGCTGGATGACGAATGGCACCTACATGGTCACCCGCAAGCTGACGGTGTTCGTGTCCAACTTCCTGACCGAGCCGCTCGACGTCCAGCAGTACGCGTTCGGCCGCTACAAGGTCAGCGGCGCCCCCTTCGGGCAGAAGAGCGAGTTCGCCCCGGTCATCGCGAGCAACGAGCCGCCGGACTGCCACATCATGGTCGCGAATCCGCGCACGCCGGGCAGCGAGGCCGAGCGCATCCTGCGCCGCAGCTACACGTTCACCGACGGCTACGACGCCCAGATCTCGAATCCGACCGGCGGGCTCTTCTTCATCGCCTTCAACCGCGACCCGCGGCGGCAGTTCATCCCGATCCAGCGGCGGCTGGCGACCCACGATCGGTTCATGGTCGAGTACCCGGTTCCGCGCGGGAGCGCCATGTACGCCGTCCCGCCGGGGACCCGGCCCGGCGGCTACGTGGGCGAGTCGATCCTGGCGTGACGGCCACGTCGGCGCACGTCGCCATCCTTGCCCTCGTCCCCGGCGACTGGGACGACGTCGCCCGCATCTACGCCGAGGGCATCGCGACCCGCCTCGCCACGTTCGAGACCGAGGTGCCGTCGTGGCAGGCCTGGGACGGCGCGCACCTGGCCGAGCACCGCCTCATGGCCCGCGAAGGCGCCCGCGCCGCCGGCTGGGCAGCGCTCGCGCCTGTCAGCTCGCGGTGCGTCTACGCGGGGGTCGCCGAGGTGAGCGTGTACGTCGCCGCCGCGGCACGCGGCCACGGCGTCGGCACCGCGCTCCTCTCCGCCCTCGTCGCCTCGTCCGAGGTGGGCGGCGTGTGGACGCTCGAGGCGGGCATCCTGCCCGAGAACGAGGCCAGCGTGCGCATGCACGAGCGGTGCGGGTTCCGCGTCGTCGGCCGCCGCGAGCGGCTGGGCCGGATGGACGGCGAGTGGCGCGACGTCCTCCTGCTCGAGCGGCGCAGCCGGGTGGGCGGCTAGATGGTTGATTCCGATTCCCGTGATGTCCTGGGCGGGTGCGAACCGAGCAGCGCAAGGACGCAGGGAGCGTTCATACCTGGTCGTATGGGCGCGACCGAGGACACAGCGATGCGACGGTTCGCAGCCGCAGCCCCACCACTACCCGAATCTCCGCCGCAGCAGGACGTCCAGGCGCGCGGGGGATCGGAATCGACCATCTAGGATGGCGCCGCTCGGGGCGCGGCTGGCCGGCGGATCGACGCCCGCGCTCGACGGCTTCGGCGTCGACTCCGAGCACGGCCGCATGCGCGACGTGCTGCTCGGCGACCCGGCCACCTTCCGCTGGCTCGGCATCGAGAACGCGACCTACTCCGCGCTCGTGCGCGACACGCTGCGCCGCGGGCACCGGTTCGACAGGGAGCGGGCGCTGGCCCAGCACGGCGAGATGGTCGGCGCCTTCCGCGACGCCGGCGTGGCCGTCCACCTGCTCGACGCCCGCGAGGAGCTGGCCTACGGCGTCTACACCCGCGACTCGAGCGTCATGACGCCGTGGGGCGCAATCGTGTGCCAGCTCGCGAACCCGCGCCGGCGGGGCGAATACGCCTCCTGTCTCGACTTCTACGCGGGGGCGGGGATCCCGGTCTACGACATGGTCACGGCGGGCAACTTCGAGGGCGGCGACTTCGCGCTCGTCGCGCCCGGCGCCGCGCTCATCGGCTACACGGGCGTCCGCAGCGAGGAGGTCGGCGCCCGCCAGGTGGGCGGCTGGCTCGAGGCCGAGGGCTGGGACGTCTGCTACGCGCCCATCGATGAGTTCTACGTCCATCTCGACCTGATGGTGTGCATGGTCGCGCCCGGGCTGGCCGCCGTCTGCACCGACACGACCGACCCGGTCGTCGTACGCTGGCTCGAGGCGAAGGGCATCGAGATCGTGCCGGTCGGCTTCCGCGAGACGATCGGCCTCGGCTGCAACGTCGTCGCTCTGGGCGGCGACCGGGTCATCTCGTCGGCCTTCGCGACCGACCTGAACGAGCGCCTGCGCGCGCTCGGCCTGACCGTCTACGACCCGGACATGAGCCAGTTCCAGCTCGCCGGCGGCGGCGTGCACTGCCTGTGCCAGCCGCTCGCGCGCGACCCGGGCTAGGCGATCCTGCGGGCGCCGCCGGCCGAGCGGGCGACGATGGGCTGCGTGACCCGGCCGGTGGCCTCACCGTAGGCAGCGGCGACGGCGGCCGCGATCGCCGGGCAGCGCTCCTCCGGCGCCAGGGCCACGATCGCCCCGCCGAAGCCGCCGCCGGTCATCCGCGCCGCAGCCGCGCCGGCCTCGAGCGCCAGCGCGACCAGCAGGTCGAGCTCGGGCGTCGAGACCTCGTAGTCGTCGCGCAGGCTGGCGTGGCCCGCGGCCATGATCGCGCCGAGCGCCTCGACGTCGCCGCGCTCGAGCGCGGCCGCGGCCTGCTCGACGCGGGCGTTCTCCGAGCGCAGGTGGCGCAGGCGGCGCGACGTCGTCTCGTCCAGGTCGCCGGCCAGGGCCCGCTCGAGCTCGGTACGGCGATTGGCATATCCCGTGTCCGCCAATTGGCGCGGCGTGCGCGAGTCGATGACGACGAGTCCGAGCCCTGGCGGCAGCGGCACGTGGCGACCGACGAGCGTCCCGCAGTCGAGCAGGAGCGCATGTCCCGGCTCGGCCAGCACGGCGGCGGCCTGGTCCATGATCCCGCAGGGCACCCCCACCGCCCGCTCCTCGGCCCGCCGGCACACGTCGGCAAGCGCCATCGGCTCGAGCTCGGCGCCGGCGGCGTCGAGCAGCGCCATCCCGACCACGACGAGCAGCGCGGCCGACGACGCCAGGCCGACGCCGGCGGGGAGGTCGGACTCGACCTGTCCCTCGATCCCCGAAACGATTCCAACGCCCGCGAGCTCGCCCGCCAGCGCCGCGACGTAGCGGCCGAACCCGTCGGGGTCGACATCCGAGCGCAGCCGGATGCGGTCGGCGCGCCGGCAGGCGAGCGTCACGCCGCGGTCGATCGCGACCGGCAGCACGAGGCCGCCGGCGTAGTCGGTGTGCTCGCCGATCAGGTTGACGCGGCCGGGGGCGTGATAGCGCGGCACCGGCGGGATCCTGCCACGCGGCCGGCCGCGCAGGATCGCGGCCGCCCCTGTCGTATCCTCACCAGATGGGCCGAGTGCGACGGCATCATGGCGCGATCTGGTGGGCAGCGGCCGCCGGGGCCGCCGTGGTCGCGGCCTGGTGGCTCTTTGCCGGCACCGGCACGACCTGGTACTGGCGGGCCGGCCCGGCGCTCGTGTGGGTCATCCTGCTGGCCGGCGCCGGCGCCGCCGCGCTCGCCGGCTCCCGCCGCGGCGACCGCGACGCCGCGCTGGCACGGGCGGTCGTCGCCTCGGCGCCGGACGCGGTCGTGGTCGTCGGCGACGACGGCGCCGTGGTCGAGTTCAACCCGGCCGCCGAGCGGATGTTCGGCCGCGGCCGCGACGCGGCCATCGGACGCCGCCTCGACGACGGGATGATCGAGGGCGACGGCGTGTGGGCGACCGAGGGGCGGCACGAGGTGACCGCCCGCCGCGAGGACGGCGAGCAGTTCTCCGCCGAGGTCTCGACCGCCCCGGTTGTCGGCCTCGGCGAGCACCTGCACGTGCTGCACGTGCGCGACCTGGGCGACCGGCGCCGGTCCGAGCGCGCCGTTTCCGACCTGGCGGCGATCGTGCGGTCGTCCGACGACGCCATCGTGTCGCTGACCCTCGAAGGCATGATCGAGTCGTGGAACCCTGGCGCGGAGCGGCTCTACGGCCACCCGCCGGCCGAGGCGATCGGCCGGCCCATCTCGCTGGTCGAGCCGCGCGGGCGCCCCGGCGAGACCCCGGCGCTGCTGGCGCTCGTGGCCCGCGGCCAGCACGTCGAGAGCCTCGAGACGCTGCGCGTGCGCCGGGACGGCTCCGAGGTGCACGTGTCGCTCTCGGTCTCGCCGATCGTCGACGCCGCCGGCCGCGTGATCGGCGCCGCCGAGATCGGCCGCGACATCACGGCTCGCAAGCACGTCGACCGGCGGGTTGCCTACCTCGCCTACCACGACGACCTGACCGGCCTGCCGAACCGGCTCATGTTCGCCGAGCACCTCGACCTGGCGCTCGCCCGCGCCCAGCGTCACGGCCGCGAGGTGGCGGTGCTCTATGTCGACCTGGACGGCTTCAAGGACGTGAACGACACGTACGGCCACGAGGCCGGCGACCAGCTCCTGCGCCAGGTCGCCCGGCGGCTCGAGCGGGCCACCCGCGCCACCGACCTGGTCGCCCGCCACGGCGGCGACGAGTTCCTCGTCCTGGCCGCCGACCTCCCGGCCGACGGGGAGCCGAGCGCTCGCGAGATCGCCCACACGGTCGCCTCGCACATCGAGGACGCGCTCTCGGCGCCCGCCGCCGTGGATGGGACGACGATCTCGGCGGGGGGCAGCGTCGGCATCGCCGTCTACCCCGGGGACGCGGGCAGCCGCGACGAGCTCCTGCGGCTGGCCGACGCCGCCATGTACCGCTCGAAGGAGCGCGCCGGCCGCTCCCCCGGCTCACCCGTGGCCGGCGACGTCCGGGCGCAGGTGCCGCTCACCGCCCGCATGCAGCTGGCGCTCGAACGCAGCGAGTTCGTGCTCCACTACCAGCCGATCCTGCGCCTCGAGGACATGCGCATGGTCGGCGTGGAGGCGCTCATCCGCTGGAACCATCCCGACGACGGGATGCTGGCCCCGGCGGCGTTCATCCCCGTGGCCGAGCGCACCGACCTGATCACCGCGATCTCGGAGTGGGTGGTCGGCGAGGTCTGCCGCGTCTCCCGCCCGTGGGCGACCGGCGAGATGCGCATCCAGGCGGCCGTCAACCTGCCGATCGCGCGCTGGAGCAGCGACTTCGCGGAGCGCCTGCTGGCGACGATCCGGGCGAGCGGGCTCGAGCCCGGCCAGATCGTTGTCGAGGTGAGCGAGTCGAGCGCGATGGTCGAGCCCGACCGCACCCAGGCGATCCTGCATGACCTGCACCGAAACGGGGTCAAGCTCGCGATCGACGACTTCGGCACGGGCCACTCGTCGCTCAGCCGGCTCACGGAGATGCCGGTTTCGACGCTCAAGATCGACCGCGCCTTCGTCCGCGATATCCCGGGCAGCACCCACGCGAACGCGATCGCGACGACGATCATCCAGCTCGCCCGCAACATCGGCGCCGAGGCGCTCGCCGAGGGCATCGAGACGCCCGAGCAGTGCGAGTTCCTGAAGCGCGAGGGCTGCACGCTCGGCCAGGGCTTCCTCTTCAGCCCCGCCGTGCCCGCCGACGAGATCGAGCCGCTGTTTCGCCGGTTCGTCCGCGAGCCCGCCCGGCACTAGCGCCGGGCGGGCTTTTCGGCCGGTTTCCCTACGAGCCGAGGAAGCGCAGCACCGTGAGCAGGCGGCGGTGGTCTTCGGGCGCCGACGGCAGGCCGAGCTTGGCGAAGATGCTCGTCACGTGCTTCTCGACAGCCCGCGGGGAGATGAGGAGCCGCTGGCTCGTGCGAAAGCCTCGCCCATCGGGGCCGCCCCGCCAAGGCCGTGAAACGGCGAGCACCGGTACGGGTTCCCGCATGCCGCCGAAGGGTAGGATCACCCCATGCTGCGCCCGAGGGACGTGGTGCTGGGGGTCGCCGGGGCGATCGTCGTCCTGATCGGGCCTGCACCGGCGGATATCACCGGGCTGTTCGAGCATCCCCGCCCCGCCTGCGTGAACGCGTGCGGGCACACGAACGCATGGTGGGATCAGCCGGCGCTCATCGCCCACGCCGACGAGCTGCCGCCGCCGGTCGCTATCCCGGCACCTCGCCGCGGCGGGCACTGACGCCGCCGGGCGCGGCCGCGCCGGCATCCTCCGGCAGGATCACCGAGTCGTAGAAGCGCGTCATCGTGATGCCGGGCGTGAAGCGGCCCACGTGCGGCTCGACCCGCTCGCCGCAGGCCATCCGCAAAATCAGCTCGGGGTAGCGCGACCCGGCCGCGAGCGGCAGCGGGAATGCGCCGCCGAAGCGGGTGTTGATGTCGGTGACCGGCAGGCCCTCGGGCTCGTCGAAGCACTGGATCGTGGCCGGCCCGACCAGCCGCAGCCCCTCGGCCACCGTGCGGCCGAGGTCGATCAGGCGCTGGTCGGCGATCGTCTGGCCCTTGATCGACTCGCCGCCCTTCGACTCGATCATCGTCCGCGGGATCACGTTCAGCGCCCGTCCGTCGAGATCGCACAGGACGTCGATCGAGAACTGCTCCCCGGGCAGGAACTTCTGCACGATCACCGGCACGCCGGCGTAGCCGACGAAGAAGCGCATCTCGTCGAGCGTCTCGCAGCGGTAGATGTCGCGCGACGCGTACCCCCAGCGCCGCTTCACCAGCAGCGGCAGCGGCGCGCCGGCGGGCAGCTCCTCGGGAACCCACGTGTCCGGCGAGGGCAGCCCCGCCGCCAGCAGCGCCTCGTGGCAGCGGTACTTGTCGAACATTGCCTCGGCGACGGCGAGGTCGGGCAGGAACAGGGCCGCGCCGGCGGCCTCGATCTGCTCGCGGCCGGTGACGAGCTCGACGTTGTCGAGGTCGGCCAACGGGAGCACCGCCCGCACGCCGTGGGCGGTGACGAGCTCGGCCAGGGCCGGGATGTACTCCGGGCTCGACGCGTGCGGCACGACGACGCCGCGGTCGGCCTTCACGAGCGCGGGCGCGAGCGGGTTCGCGTCGACCGCGACGACGTCGCCCTCCCAGCCGAGCCCGTCGAGCGCCTCGCGGAACGCGCGGACGACGTCGACGCGCAAGCCGGCGCAGGTGAGCAGCACCGAGCGCTTGCTCACAGGTCCCAGCCGCCCGTCGTCCCCTTGTACGTCTCGCCCGGCCGGGTCATCTGCCCGACCGTCCGCCACAGAATGCGCGCGTCGAGCCGCAGCGACCAGTGCTCGACGTACCAGACGTCGAGCTCGATCCGGCGCGACCACGGGATCGAGGTGCGGCCGTGGATCTGCGACCACCCGGTCACCCCCGGGCGCATGCGCAGCCGCAGCCGCTGGCGGGGCGTGTAGCGCTCGACCTGCTGCATCAGCGTCGGCCGCGGGCCGATCAGGGACATGTCGCCGCGCAGCACGTTCCAGAGCTGCGGCAGCTCGTCGAGGCCGAAGCGGCGGTAGAAGTCGCCGGTGGGCAGGATGCGGTCGTCGCCCTCGTTGACGGCGAAGCCGTCGCCGTGCGCCTCCGCGTCGCGCACCATCGTGCGGAACTTGAAGATCGTGAACGGCTCGCCGTCGAGCCCGGCCCGCTCCTGGCGGAAGAGCACCGGCAGGCCGTCCTCGACCAGGATCACCGCCGCAAGCGCCGCCAGCACCGGCGAGAGCACCACCAGGCCGGCCGCGGCGAGGGTCGCGTCGAGCGTCCGCTTGAGCGCCAGCGCGGCCGGCCGCGGGCGCACCGCGACGGGCCGATCGCCGTTGGTTCCCGCGACCGATTCCACCGGCCAACCATAGCCAACGCCCTGCCCGGCAACCGACGCAAGCAGTTGGCGGTGTTCGCAGGTGTCACCTCCCTGCGCGCCGTCCCGCAGCGACGGAACGGTGATAGAGTGGCCTGTTGCGCCGGGGAGCACGTCGTCCCCGGGCCAGGTCGCCGCCCCATCAACGCCAGCGCTCCGCCGCACGCACCCTCCCGGTGCTCGTGCCCGCGGGGCGATCCATCGTCCCTCCGAGGGGGCCGCGTGTCCACCGCACCTGCCGTCGAAGTCTGCGACCTGCGCAAGGAGTTCATCCGCCGCGACGGCAGCCGCATGCGCGGGCAGGTGCGGCGCCGGCGCGTGCCCGCGCTGCGCGACGTCAGCTTCACCGTCGCCCGCGGCGAGTGCGTCGCCATCCTCGGCCAGAACGGCTCCGGCAAGTCGACGCTCGTGCGCGTGCTCTCGACGCTGCTCCTGCACGACGGCGGCAGCGCCCGCGTGTTCGGCATCGACGTCGCCGCCAAGCCGCGCGCGGTGCAGCGGCTCGTGAACCGGGTCTCGGTCGAGGCGTCGTTCTTCAAGCGCATGTCGCCGGACGAGAACCTGAGCTACTCGGCCCGCTTCTACGGCCTGACGCCCAGGCAGACGCGCACCGCGATCCCGGAGATCCTGCGCCGCGTCGGCTTCCCGCCCGAGCGGCGGGGCGAGCCGATGGAGGACCTGTCCCGCGGCATGCAGCAGAAGATCGCGCTGGCCCGGGCGCTGCTCACCTCGCCGGTGCTGCTCCTGCTCGACGAGCCGACGACCGGCCTCGACCCGCGCTCCAAGATCGAGGTGCAGGAGCTCGTGCGCGACATGCGCCGCCGGCACGACTGCACGATCCTGCTCTGCACGCACGACATGACCGAGGCCGAGGTGCTGGCCGACCGGGTCGGGATCCTGCACGAGGGCGTCCTGCTGGCGCTCGACACGCCGGCCGAGGTGCGCGAGCGCTACGGCGCGGAGACGCTCGAGGACGCGTTCATGGCCGCCACCGGCCGCAGCTTCGAGGACGAGGCCGAAGAGGAGGTGCACGCATGAGGGGCGAGACGACGGGCGCCCTCCGCCGCGAGCTGGTCGGCTTCGCGGGGATCGTCGAGCGCAACACGTACCTGATCCGCCGGTTCGTGTGGTGGGAGCTGGCCTGGTTCCTCTACACCGTGGCGAACACGCTCACGATCGTCTTCATCGCCAAGGGCGTCGAGGCCGGCGGCTACCGCCTCGACGTGAACCGGGAGATGATCATCCTGCTGATCGGCGCGGTGGTCTGGTCGTACCTCGGCCTGGTCTTCGAGATCGAGACCGAGACGGTGGCCTGGGAGCGCTGGGAGGGCACGATCGAGTACACGTTCATGGCCCCGCTCTCGCGGCCCGCGCACCTGCTCGGCATGGGCGCATTCGCCGTGCTCTACGGCGTGATCCGCACCGTTGCGCTGTTCGGGCTCGTCGCCGTGATGCTGGGGGTGCACTTCACGAACCCCAACTTCGCGACGGCGACCGTGGTGCTGGCGGCGTCGTCGTTCTCGTTCGTCGGCATCGGGATGATGACGGCGGTGCTGCCGCTCGTGTCGCCGGAGAAGGGCACCCAGCTCGGGTTCATCGCCCAGGGCCTGCTGCTCGTCGTCTCCGGCGTCTACTACCCGGTGTCGGTGCTGCCGCAGTGGATGCAGTGGCTGTCGGTGCTCTCGCCGGCCACGTATACGCTCGAGGGCGCCCGCCGGGCGATCCTCGACGGCGCCGGCGTCGCGGCGGTGTGGGACGACCTGTGGCCGCTGATCCTGATCGGCGTCGTCGCCGTGCCGCTCGGCCTGTACGTGTTCGCGCTGGGCGAGCGCTACGCCAAGCGGCACGGGCGCCTGAAGCGGTCGGGGTAGGGCGCGGGGACTAGGACCAAGGTCCCGTCCAGGTCGCGACCGCCGCCCGAGGCGGCGCCGCCCGCCCGTGCCTAGCGTTTTGGGCATGGAAATCGCACTCATCACAGGCGCGTCGCGCGGCCTCGGGCTGGCGCTGGCGCAGGCGCTCGCCGACCGCGGCTACGGCCTCGCGATCGACGCGCGCGGATCCGACGACCTCGAGGCGGCGCAGGCGGCGCTCGCCCGGCGCGCGGCCGTGACGGCCATCCCGGGCGACGTGGCCGACCCGGCCCACCGCGAGGAGCTCGTGGCCGCGGCCGTCCGCATGGGCCGGCTGCGGCTGCTCGTGAACAACGCGTCCGTGCTCGGGCCGAGCCCCCAGCCGGACCTCGACGCCTACCCGCTCGAGCTGCTCGACGCGGTCTATCGCATCAACGTGCTTGCACCGCTCGGGCTGATCCAACTGGCCCTGCCGGCGCTCGCGGCGGCGGGCGGCGCCGTCCTCAACATCACCTCCGACGCCGCCGTCGAGAACTATCCCGGCTGGGGCGGGTACGGCTCGTCGAAGGCGGCCCTCGAGCAGCTCTCGAACGTGCTCGCCGCCGAGCACCCGGGCCTGCGCGTCTACTGGGCCGATCCCGGCGACATGCGCACGCGCATGCACCAGCAGGCGTTCCCGGGCGAGGACATCTCCGACCGGCCGCTGCCGGAGACGAGCGTGCCCGGGCTGCTCCAGCTGATCGAGGGCGACCTGCCGTCGGGCCGGTATCGCGCCCGCGAGCTCGACCGCTCGGAGGCGGCGGTATGAGCGCCGTCCCCCTCGCGGAGGCCACCGCCCCTCCGGAGCGGCGCGGCATCGCCCGCGACGCGGTGCGTCTGCTGGTCGGCCGCCCCGGCGGCGTCGCGCACGCGATCTTCCGCGACCTGCCCCGCCTGCTCGCGCCGGGCGACCTGCTCGTCGTGAACACGTCGGCCACCCTCCCGGCGGCGCTGGACGCGGTCGGGCCGGGCGGTCGCCACCTGCGCGTCCACCTCTCGACGCCGGTGCCGGGCCACGGCCAGGCCGACGGCATGTGGACGGTCGAGCTGCGGGTGCCTGCGGGGCCGGGCTCGCTGCCCTTTCCCGGCGCCCGGCGCGGCTGGCGGCTGGCGCTCGCCGGCGGCGGCCGCGTGCGCCTGCTGGGCGGCGGCCCGCGGCTGTGGCGGGCCCGGATCGAGCTCCCGGTCGGCCTGCACGAGCACCTCGAGGCTCACGGCCGCCCGATCCGCTACTCGTACGCCGGCGCGGACTGGCCGATCGAGGACTACCAGACCGTCTTCGCCACCGAGCCGGGCAGCGCGGAGATGCCGAGCGCCGCCCGCGCCTTCACGGCCGACCTGGTCGTCGAGCTCGTGGCCGCCGGCGTCGAGCTCGCGCCGATCGTGCTGCACACCGGCGTGTCCTCGCCCGAGACCGGCGAGCCGCCGTTCCCGGAGTGGTTCCGGGTGCCGGAGGCGACGGCGCGCCACGTGAACGCCGTGCATGCCGGCGGCGGCCGCGTCGTCGCCGTGGGGACGACGGCGGTTCGCGCCCTGGAGACGGCCGCGGACGCCGAGGGGACCGTGACCCCGAGCGAGGGCTGGACCGAGCTCGTGATCGACGAGCACCGCGGCGTCCATGCCGTCGACGGCCTCCTGACCGGCTGGCACGCGCCCGAGGCCACCCACATCGACCTCGTCCGCGCGGTCGCCGGCCGCGACATCGTCGAGCGCTGCTACGCCGCCGCGGCCGCCGGCCGCTACCTGTGGCACGAGTTCGGCGACCTCAACCTGCTGCTGCCGTGACCCTTCGTATACTGCAGGACATGGCAGCCCCGCACATGCTCGGCCTCG
>Ga0207695_10005343_pt1 | contig 17090 bp, 18 predicted proteins | sample KBSC54metaG_FD_184354 | JGI IMG/M metagenome (GOLD analysis project Ga0207695, IMG submission 184354) | Corn rhizosphere microbial communities from Kellogg Biological Station, Michigan, USA - KBS C5-4 metaG (SPAdes) (version 2) | ecosystem: Host-associated > Plants > Roots > Rhizosphere > Soil... | reverse complement strand
GGCCGCGATCGGCCGTTTCCTGCGTGCGCCCATTGCGCTCACCCTGTTCAACCTCGCCATGGCGGCGCTGCTGTTGGGCTCCATCGTGCCCATCCTGGGGGAAATCTGGGAACAAGTGCGGGCCTGAATTGAACTGGACCTGCCGCGCCATGGTAGGTAATGGCTTCGCCTATCCGGAGCTTGCCGATGAACGTTGCTTATATCGCCCCCATCATCCTTCTTCTTTGTTCCAATGTCTTTATGACGTTCGCCTGGTATGGGCAGCTACGTTTTCCCGGCGTGTCGCTTTGGATCGTCGTCCCGGTGAGCTGGGGCATCGCCTTCTTCGAATATTGCCTGGCGGTGCCCGCCAACAAGATCGGGCATCAGGTCTATTCCGCCGCACAGCTCAAAACCATGCAGGAAGTTCTCACGCTTCTGGTCTTCGGGATCTTCTCGGTGACCTACTTGGGTGAAGCGCTCAAATGGAATCACATCGTCGCTTTTGTGCTGATCTGCTTCGCCGCCTTCTTCGCTTTCCACAAATGGTGAGTAGAGACGGAAAACGTGCATGCAAAAGGCCGGCACGAGCCCGCACCGGCCTTTGCTTCGTCTGAACTTGAATCAGCGGCTATCCGCGCTTTCATAAGTGCGCACATGCGCCGGACGGTCGATGCCGACCTCATGCCGGTCGCCCCAATAGCCGTCATAGCGGCTCTCTTTCTCACCGTCCGAAATGGCGGACAGCGAGATGCGGGCGCCGTCGACGCTCCGGGCCTTGCAGGCGAAATCCACACTGCGCAACCGGCTGTCGCTTTCGGGGAACGAGATGGTCTCCTGCTGATCCTTCAGGAGCACGCCCGAGAACACGTCATGCGAGGTGCCGTCGGCATAATTCACGGTGATGTGATCGCAATCCACCGCGTCGGTGTCGGGCAGGAAGCTCAGCTTCTGCACCGGACCGTCGAAGCGGGTCCAACTCACCAGGGTGTAGTGATCGGCCGAGACATTGACCGCGCCCAACTGATGCACGGCCGCGGCGGTGGGCGAGGCGGCGCCCAAAGTAAGGGCGGCAGCCGCCACAAGCAGGGACGATTTCAACATGGAACCTCTCCATCGTGCCGCTTTTGCGGCTTGAATTGTTTTACGCACCCCCTCGGCAGAAAAACGGGAAAGCGGGGGGTTTCGTTCCGGCCTTGAAGTTGCCGCAAATGAGCTAGGTTCAAGCAACCCGGTTGGTTCTGGCCCGTGGGGAGGTCGCGTCGCCTCTTCGGGCTCTGAATTCCTGGCTGCCCTGGGACGCGGCGCTTAACACCAAATCTTCATTGTACCGACTCAAGGCCCGCGCCTAATCTTCCGGGAAAATGAGGGGGCGGGCATGAGGGACATCAAGCGCCGGGATTTCCTGCAGGCGGCCGCGGCAGCGTCCGCGCTGAGCGCGATAGGCGGCCCGGCGGCAGAGGCTGCCGTCGAAGGCAAGGCGCCCGGCAAGCTGCAAGACATCGATCATTTCATCATCCTGATGAAGGAGAACCGCTCCTTCGATCACTATTTCGGGTCTTTGCGCGGTGTGCGCGGTTTCGACGATCCCGCCGCCAATCGCACCGATGGCAGTTCGGTCTTCCGCCAGCCCGATCCCATGTCGCCGGACGGTCATGTGCTGCCCTTCCGCCTCGACACTCACAAGACCAACGCCCAGCGCTATCACGCGCTCGACCATGGCTGGGGACCGCTGCACGATTCCTGGAACAATGGCGCGATGGACAATTGGATACCGTCGCACCGGATATCCGATGGCGAGATCGGCCCCATGACCATGGGCTATCACACCCGCCAGGATCTTCCTTTCTATTACGCGCTGGCCGACGCCTTCACCATCTGTGACGCCTATCACTGCTCGGTGTTCGGCCCCACGCATCCCAACCGCTATTACCTGATGACGGGCACCAACGATCCCGAAGGCAAGGCGGGCGGCCCGGCGCTGGACAATAACGGCACGGCCTATTCCTGGGAAACCTATGCGGAGCGGCTGGAGCGGGCAGGGATCTCCTGGCGCGTCTATCACGAGGAAGACGATTATGGCTGCAACATGCTGCGCTATTTCTCGCAATTCCAGAAAGCGTCGCCCAATTCTTCGCTGTACGAAAACGCCATGCGCGACCGGCCATTCTACGAGCTTCTATGGGACATCCGCCACGGCAATATCCCGCAAGTGACCTGGATCGTGCCGCCCTCTTATCTCTCGGAGCATCCCGACTATCTGCCGGCGGCAGGCGAAAATCACACCAACCAAATCCTCCAGGCGCTGTGGTCCAATCCCACCCTCTGGGCCAAGACGGCGCTGATCTTGAACTATGACGAGAACGACGGGCTGTTCGATCATGTCGCGCCGCCGGTGCCGCCGCCGGGCACCCCCCTGGAATATGTGGGTGGATTGCCGGTCGGGCTGGGCTTCCGCGTGCCCTGCATGGTGATCTCGCCCTTCAGCCGGGGCGGTTATGTTTCCAGCACCGTGTTCGATCACACCTCGACATTGCTGCTTCTGGAATCACGTTTTGGGGTGGAGATTCCCAATCTCAGCAAATGGCGCCGAGAGACTTGCGGCGACCTGGGCCAGGCATTCGGCTTTGGTCATGTGCCGCGCTTCGACATTCCCAAATTGCCGGAAACCGAGCACGCGCTTAGGATGGCCGAGGAGCGCGCCATGGGCCTGAAACGGCCCGTGATACCCACGGTTCAGGTCATGCCGCGCCAGGAGAGCGGCGCACGTCCCAAACGCGTGTGAGAAGCCACCAGGCGCCACTCGACCAGCGGAGTGCCGCGGTGCCCACCAGCATCAGGATGAACGGCCAATAAAGCAGGGTGAAATCCTGCCCGTCATGCAGATGCGACAGGATGAAATCGGTGGCAAAGACATAGGCGATATATTCCAGGCCGAGATTGAAGACGCCGCGCCAGACGGGCGGGCTGAGCCGCTTGCGGGCGAACTCGAAAGAGAAGATCACCAGGAGATACACAAAGCCGAAGCCGATCCCATCCTGAACGATAATGAAGTCCGAGACCGGCTGCTTCGGGGAGACATGGAACAGCCACAGGATCAGGGCGAGATGGACGGAATGGGCGGCCGCAAAGCTCAACCCGAATTGCCGCCCTCGCCGCGCGAGCCATTGCGCCGGCTGGAACGGAAGCTTGCGCAACTGCCCGCCGGCATAGGCGCCCCAGAACAGCAGGAATGAAAAACGGGCCGAGGCGCGAAGCGCCGCGACGGTGCCATCGTAATAATGGCCGTCCTTAATGAGAATCGCCACCGCGATGACAAGCGCGGTGGCGAAGCTCAAGCCTATCCAGAGCCAGGTGTTGGGTCGGTCGCGCCGAATGTCGGCGACCGGGATCATTCTGCGGCCGAAACCTCCGCCTTGGTGAAGGCGGGAACCGCACAACGCAGGATTTCCTCAAAAGCAAGCCAGAGAGGCAGGATCGAGTCATCCACCGGCACGTGGCGGGAAAGCGCGCCATGGCCGGCATCTTCGTCGCTGTCGAATTCGATGTGCTTTTCCAGGAAGTGGCGGAAGGCCTTCTGGCCGGGGCCGTTCCAGGACGGCGCACGCAGCATGGCGCCGAACACCCGCTGCAGGCCGCCATCTTCATAGCTGGCGATGCTCTTGGCCTTGGTGAAATCGTCCATGGAGCGCGACTTCGCCAGATAGACCGCGCCGGCGCGTTCGATGCTGGCCACATCACCCATCGGCTGCAGCGCGAGCAGGCGCTTCATGAAGTCATCATGGTTCATTTTCTCGCCCGCCTCGGCCACGCCGGGATAGGGCGAAAGATTGTCGGTGGCGCATTCGCCGCGCGAGAGATCCAAAAGCTTGTCGTCTGCGGGATAGACGCGCAGCGCGCCTTCCAGACTCTCACGGAATTGGACGGAGAAATAATAGTAAGACATCGCGACGCGCAGAACTTCAGCCTCGCTGACCATTTCCCACGGCAAATTGCAGATATCGTCCACGACGGCTTGGAAGGCGAAATCCTTGTCCCGTTTCGGGACCGCCAAGGCATCGATGTCGTTTGTGTTCAGACCGGCGACCGGTGCAGCGGCGCTGTGATTGAGAGTCTCTGTTTCGAACGGCTTCATTTTTACCCAACCCACCTAGTGACGGGATGTCCCAACGACATCCACCTGATGGGAGGCAGAGCAAGAACAGGGCCAGTTGTTTTTGTTGTTTTTAATAAAGTTTCTGCCCACCCAACCAGACTTTTTTAAATCATTTCGAGACAGGCGTAAAATAAAGCTCCCGTGAAGGTTGTGCATTTCCGGTGCGGAAAATGACGCTTGGAAATGTTCCTGCCGCTGTTATTAACCTTGATAACTCGAGAACGCGGCCAAAAAGATTGGTGTTCACGGTCCCGCCGCAATTTTTCGCATTTTTATTTTTTTGCCGAGTTTGCCTGCTAACAATGACGCAGGGTTGTTCTTCAAAGGAGCGATGACGGCTAACGCCTTCATCTGCCAGGGCTCATCAGCATGGACGGGGGATTGCAATCGCCTTTGTGGCGGCTGGTGGCCAAGGACGCCAAAACCCTTGTGCCTTTGGGCGGCAAAGGCGTTGGAACTCCGCTCTATTGCATTCACTCGATCTCGGGCGAAGTCACCTCCTTCAACCGGATGGCAGAGCGGGTGGGAACCGACCGGCGCATCTATGGTTTTCAGGCGCCGCGGGACAAAATGAGCGCCGAATTCGCCAGTTCCGTGCCGGCGCTCGCCGGCCATTATGTTGAGGTTCTGGAAGCGTTTCAGCCGCAAGGACCGCTGATGCTGGGAGGCTGGTCCGTGGGCGGCCCCATTGCCTTGGAGATGGCGCAGCAACTGAAAGCGCGGGGCCGCGACGTCGCCCTGCTGATGGTGGTGGATGGTATTCTCTACAATAGCGGCGCCGAACTTACCCGTTGGAACCCGCTCTATCACCTGAAACTGGCAGCCAATCTGCCATCCTGGATCGCCGACAATGTCCTGTCGGGGTGGGGTTTTTCGGGGATCTGGGTCCGCATCAAGCGGGAATTGAAGCACAATCTGTCCGCGCTTCGGGAACGGAAGACCGAGCGCGGTTCGGTGGTGGACGCTTTCATGGACACCTCCATGCTGCCGGAACAGCAGGCGGCGTTTGCCCGGGCGCTGTTTGCGGCCACCGAGGATTATGTGCCCGCGCCCTATGACGGCCCTGTCCTGGTTTATGCCGCCAAGACCCACCCTTTGTTCCATTTGCATCAAGTGGATGTGGCCTGGCGCAAGATGGCGCGCGCCTGCGACACAGTCTATATGGCGGGCACTCATCTTTCGATGCTGCGCGAGCCGCAGGTCAGCGTTCTTTCCGCGCATTTACGCTCTTATCTGGATAGACTGGAAATGCGTTCGGCGCTTGGTGCACAAGACGGCACCTTGCGGTCCCCGGCGATTGGCCAGCCGCTGCCACAAAATTGAAACGGACTTTGGAAAGACCATGGATATCAGAAAGACAATTCTCACCGTTTGCCAGAGCGTGGCGCACGAACAGCAGAAGACCCTGACTTCGCTGGACGACAATCTGCCGCTGTTGGAGACGGGCCTGGATTCGCTGTGCATGGCGGTGATCGTGGCCAGGTTGGAAGACCAGTTGGGCTTCGACCCCTTTTCCAGCGGGGAGGAATTTGAATTCCCAGTAACCATGGGCGACTTCATCAAATTGTATGAAGGCGCCGCCGCCTCGGTTTAAACTGGGCGTGTGATCAAGGCACCGCAAATCGTCGCTCTGGAGCGCAGCTTGGGCTTGCCGCCCGGGCTCCTGGCGCTGAACAACCGGTTCGAGCAGGAATTGTCGTTCCTCGATCCGCCAAAGGCCGCCCATCTGGTGGACCAGGCCTTCATGGCCGCCCGGATTGGGGACGCCGAGGCGCTGCTTCTGGCCTTCGACCAGGACGCCCGGTACGACAATCCCAATTTCAGCTGGTTCCGCGAGCGTTTCGACCGCTTTGTCTATATCGACCGGGTGGTGGTCGCGCCCGATATGCGGGGCAAGGGGCTGGCGCAGGCTCTGTACCGGGCCCTGTTCCAGGAAGCCGCGGCGAAAGGGCATTGCCGCGTCGTCTGCGAGATCAACTGGGAGCCGCCCAATCCGGCTTCCGATGCCTTTCATGCCAATCTTGGTTTCCAGCAGGTCGGGCTGGCGATCCTGCCGGGCGCGAGCAAGACGGTCCGGTATTTCTCCCGCGCAATTGTCTAGCACCCGGATGCCGTGTCATCTGGCGTCATGAACTATGCCGACAGCCTGATGGTCCTGACCGGCGTGCTGGCGCTCAGCATGATCAGCCCCGGCCCGAATTTCGCCATCGTGACCTCAACCGCCATTCATGTGTCGCGCCGCGCCGGCGTGATCGGCGGATTGGGCCTGGCGGCGGCATCCGGCACCTGGACGGTTCTGACCTTGGCCGGCTTGGGGCTCGTCATCGTCCATGCCGCCTGGCTTTACACCGCCATCCGTATCGTGGGTGCTCTCTATCTGATCTTCCTGGGCGCCAAGATGCTGTGGCAGGCGAAGAAGCCCGCCGCGCCGGACGTGGTTGAGTCCGAGCAGAGCGAAGGCGCGATCTTCCGCAAAGCTTATTTCGTCAGTCTCACCAATCCCAAATCGGCCGCCTTTTACGGCAGCGTGCTGGCGGTGATGCTGCCGCCGCATGCGCCTTTGTGGTTTTCCGCCGCGGTGGTCGTCATCGCGGTTCTGCTGTCGGCGCTGTGGTATTGCAGCGTCGCCTTCCTGCTTTCCACCGACGCTGTCCGCCGCCGCTTCGCCAGGATCAAGACAGTGTTCGACGCCGTCATCGGTGTGATCCTGATGGGACTGGGCGCGAAATTGCTGACCGGTGTCTGAAGCGCGGCCTTTGGGCGCCGGTGCCCGTTTCCACGGCAGAGCGGCTTAAAGCCGGGCAGAAATGTTACGAGCCGCTGACTTTCTGGGAAAAGCCGGGGACGGGCGCTGTTTCTTTAGCGTTAAAGGATGTTCGCGTCCGGGCTTTTGGGGGTAGAGTTCGGTCATGCGGCGATTTTCGCCGGCCATGACCTAAATCAGGGGAGACGGGCGTGACGGATGAAGGCAAAGACGATCTCTTGAGCCGCGGCTATTCGCGCCGGCACATGCTGCGCGCGGCGATGCTGGTGGGCGGCGGCGCGGCCGCCATAGCGATGCATCCGGAAATGGCATTCGCGGCCGTGAGCGCGACGCCCGGCCGCATCCGCATCGCGCTCAACGAATGCTGGACCGGGCCCATGGCGCCTGGCGCCAAGGCGGCGGCGGACATCATCGCGCAATGCAATCGCTATGACCCCACCGACGTGCGGGTCAAGCTGATCAAGACCATCGCGGCCCAGGAGAAGGTTTCGGAAGACCATATCCTGGTGTGGCCGGGCTCGAACGAAGCTCTGGCGCGTTCGGTGGTGGCGTTCTGTTCGCCGACCAAGGGTCTGGTCACGGCCGATCCCACTTATGAGACCGCCGGCACGGCCGCCAATTATATCGGTGCGCCGATCAAGCGCGTGGCGCTGACCAAAGACTATAGCCACGACGTCAAGGCGATGCTGGCGGCCAATCCCAAAGCCGGCCTTTATTATATCTGCTCGCCCAACAATCCTTCCGGCACCATGACGCCGGTGGCCGACATCGAATGGCTGGTGGCGAACAAGCCGGCGGGCGCCATCGTGGTGGTGGATGAAGCCTATATCCATTTCACATCCGGCTATCCGAACAACACCTCCACCCATCTGGTGGCCGCGGGCAAGGATGTGCTGATCATGCGCACCTTCTCCAAGATCTTCGGCATGGCCGGCATGCGGGTTGGTTTCTGCATGGGCCGCCCCGATCTGCTCAAGAAGCTCTTGATGCATGATGATGGCGCGCTGTCGCACGATCTGCCGATCCCGTCGATCGCAGCCGCTGCCGCTAGCCTTACGGCCCATGATCTGATCGATCAGCGCCGCAAGGAGCTGGTCGAAGTGCGCGGCATGACGCAGGACTTCTTCAAGAAGCGCAATTTGCGGATGATCCTGCCCACCGAAGCCAACATGCTGATGGTGGATTGGAAAACCAAGACGGCACACGAAATGCAGACCGCCTTCGCAGCGCAGAATGTGGAGTTGTCCCGCACTTTCCCAGCCTGGCCGACGGTCACCCGCATCACCATCGGCTCCAAGGCCGACATGGAAGGCTTCTTCGCCGCCTTTAATAAGGTAGTATCTGCTTAGGCCCCTATCTGTCTCTTTCGCGCAAGCGCTCAGACACATCTTCCCCCGTCAGCGGCTTCGCCGCACGGGGGAAGAAAGCCGGGGTGCGCTGCTAGCAAGCGGGCGGCTGTTGCGGCCGCCCGTTTCATTTTGGGCGCCGGTCGTTCCGCTTTAGAGCAGGCTGGCGACGGTAAATCCCACTACGGTCCAGAACGCCGCCAGGCCCAGAAAAGCGGCACAAACGCCCATATCAAGACCAGATTTTTGCTCTTGCCCAATGCCCGGATGGATCATCGCCGTCCCTCGTTGGAACCTCGGGAGGAGGCATGGCAATTTCCTTGCCAAGGGTCCGGATCGCCTTGACAGGAAAGCGGCCGCTCCTTATGGCGGTGCTCCCTTTGGCAGGGGCGCGTAGCTCAGCGGGAGAGCACACCCTTCACACGGGTGGGGTCATAGGTTCAATCCCTATCGCGCCCACCATTTAACCCAGTGTCCGGGCTTAAATGGTGGTTCCAGCTCCGATCGGCGCACATGAGGATGAAGGCTTAATCCAAGCCGGCCGGGCACCGGCTGGATCGTTATGCCGAGAGCCGATGCCTTGATCGGCTAGTTCAGGTACATGCCCAGCATTGCCATCACGGAGCTTGCCGTAAGCGACTCGTATTTGATTCCGAGATCATCCGTCGGCCCTTGCACATCGTAGAAACGATATCGCAGGCCCAGATAACTCTGATCCGTTAGCTCCACGCGAAAGCCAGCGGTGGCCGAGAATGCGAAATTCGAACCGGCATGACTCAGGAATGCAACTCCGAGGCCCGCACCCAGATATGGCCTGACAGGGCCCAGCATCGGAAAGCTGTAATATGCATTTCCCATCAAGACATGCACGTCGTTGTCGAGGGCTGAGCCCACGCCTACCGAAGTCAGATCCGCTCTCGTAAATGCGAATGAACCGGGGGTGCCATTTACTGTTCCTACTACACGGCCATCGCTGAATTTGCCTTCGAGATAATCGTAGCTCAGGCCCAGACGAAGTTCCGGCATGCCAATTCCGGCATATCCGATCTCGGTGCCAGCAGCGAGGCCCGTATCGTAGTTGAGATCGATCTTCCCGGTGGCGGTCGTGGTGCCGCTGGTCAGTGTGTAAGTTTGCGTGCTCACGGATGGAGCGAAAACGGCCCCAACGCCAATCTCTATATAGGGCGCGGGAAGACCCTGCGGTTCTTGCGCGAAGGCAGGTAAAGCTGAAGTCAGCAAAATTGCTGCGCAGAATAAGCGTTTCATGAAAGCCCCCTCTAATGCCACGATAATAGGTTGTTCATATACCTAGCGTTGGTTGTAGTGCATGTCTACAACTTATTGGTTAATGGAAGCTTGGATTTCAGGTCTTAGGCGCGGGCCTTCTGAAGCCAGAACACATACATGCCGGCGAAGGTGTCCGGCTGCTCGCTTTCGAACGCATCCCAGTTCTGAAGGTCGGTGGCGGCGGGGTCGCCCGGAAAGCGCTGACGATAGACCTGAAGCGTAGCTTTGCCGATTTCAAAGCCCAGAAAGCCGAGATCATTGTCCTTCAGGAAGCGCGCGATTGCGGGGAGTGTCATGCGCTGCTCTTGAACATGGAAGAGCAGGTCGCGGCAGCTGCTGACGCCGAAGAAATCGCCGAAGCCGGTGCCGAGCCCGCCGTTTGAATCCATTGTCAACAAATCCTGGCGGCAACGTCTGATGTCGTCAGCGGAGGCGCTATAGCCCTTTTGCGCGATGAATTTTCGCGCATCGACAATCCCGTGCCTGGCTGCTTCGCTGTAAAGCGCCACCAGCATGAGGCCGCCAGGCTTGAGCAAGGGCAGAAGCGCCCGCCAGCCGGCGAACGGATCCCCCAGATGGTGCAGCACGCCGGAACATTCCACCACGTCGAAGCGGCGGCCGGCGGGGACCAACTCCAGCAGATCGGCTTGTGCGAATTCGAGATCGGTGAGGCCAAGCTCCAACGCTTTGCGTTTGGCATAGCCAAGGCTGGCAAGGCTGAGATCGATCGCCAGCACCCGCGCCGCAACCCCTTGTGCGATTTCCAGCGCCAGCTGACCCGTGCCGCAGCCGGCGCTGAGAAATTCCACGACCTTCCCGCCGCTCGGCGGCTGGAAAACGGCAAGTGGAAATTTCCGGTGGAGATAATCCGTGATGGTGCTCGCTTTTTCGACCGGCGGCATGCGGACCCAGCGCGGATAGGGATTTTCTTCATACTGTTCCCGCACCAGCCGCGAGGTCGTGTCCTGGATGGAGGTGAGGCGAGGGATGGCGGCGCGCAATTGCGCTTCTTCCAGCGGTTCGTGCACTTGCTGCATCAGAACGGCCTGAACCGGCGCCGGCCATTCTCTGTCCAGCAACCGGGCGGCGCCGGAAAGCGTGTGAAGCGGAAAATAAGCCGCCACCGTCAAAAGCTGCAGCGGCGAAATCGGCAGGCCGGCATCGAGCGCCGCCACCAGGGCATCGCGCTGGCCACGCGCGCCCAGAATTTCTTCTTCATCATGGAAAAACACATATTCATTGATGAAGCATTGGCGGGCCAGGGCGGCATAAAACTTCACGCTCTCATCATTTTTAGGGCCTACCGCTTCGCTACTTGAGGCCGGGGTATTTTTATGCCCTACCGCTTCGCTACTTGAGGCCGGGGTATTTTTATGGCCTACCGCTTCGCTATTTGAGGCCATCGCCGCCGCTACCAGAGGCGCACGCCGCGCCATGGTGAGAAAGCGCTCAAGTTCGACGTCGGTATTCTGCGCCGAAACCAGCAGCGCCAGAAGCAATGTATCGTCTGCGAACGGCTTGAGGCCGCCCGGGCCGAACAAATCCGGCGCCGGCAATGGCCGCGGCCAAGCCGCCGCCGCCCGCGCCACGGCTGCGCCTATCAATGCGTTCTGCTTGATGAGGCTGGCGCTGGCGGTGGCAAGTTCGGCCGGCCGGACCCAGGGGTCCGTCAAAGCGCGGGCCAGCGCCGACCGCGCCCAGCGATTGTCGCCGCTCCAGGAAAACCGCTTCGCAATATCCACGAAGATCCGTTTGGCGTCCGGGGTCGCGGCGATTGATAAAGCGTGAAGAACCATGGCGAGGGCTTCGCCCTGCCGCCCCTGATCCTTGAGCAACGCGCTGAGCGTCTCCAACGATCTGGTGGAGTCCGGCGCCAAGGCCAGCGCGCGGCGGAGGCTGGCTTCGGCTTCCGCAGGGCGGCCCCGGTCCCACAGCAAGGCCCCGAGATTGCTGAGCGCCTCGGCATAATCCGACTCGAGTGACAATGCTTGGCGATAACACGCTTCCGCGTCTTCCACCTTGTCCTGCGCGAAAAGCAGAATGCCGAGATTGTTATGCGCCGTGGCCAGAGTCGGCTGGAGCGCCAGGGCGCGGCGATAGCCAGCTTCTGCTCCGTTCAGATCGCCTTGCCCGAAAAGCGCATTGGCGAGGTGGTGGTGCGCGGTGGCCAGATCGGGTTTGAGGGCGACCACCTGACGATAACAGACGATCGCCTCATTCAGGCGTCCCGCCTGATGATGCCCGACCGCTTGCGCAAAAAGGCTCCTGATGTCGGGCGCCAAATGGGTCCTTAGGGGGATCGTGATCCGCAGTGGAACCATAGCCCCACAGGAACCCTTTTCAATCCGGGATGCCCGCCTGGGCCAGGGGGCTAAAGAATTTCCGGTGCTCTGTCGGGATCGGGGCCGCTGCCCCGTCCTTGGGGCATCGATGGGCCGCGGGGCTCCGCAAGAACAGGAGGTTGTCATGATTTCAGAGCATCGCTTGAGCCAAGTCGCGATTCCGGTCGCGCGGCTGATTTTCGCCGGCATATTCGCCATGGCCTTTGCCTTCAAGGTCGCCGGCATGGGGAGCACCGCCACGTATATCGCTGCAGCGGGATTTCCTATGCCGCATGTCCTGGCCGTTCTGGCCGCTGCGTTGGAGCTCTTTCTGGTGCTGGCTTTTCTCACCGGCGCATTCTTCCGCGAAGCGTCGCTTGTGGCTGTCGTCTATGTTCTGTTTCTGAGCTTCGCCTTTCACGGTCCCAGCCATTGGGCCGCAAGCCAGGCCGAGTTCGGCTTCTTCATGGATCATTTCACCTTCGCCGCCGGTCTGTTGTTCGCCGCGGTGCATGGTCCCGGCCGCCGCTTTGCGCTGGATCGTTACCGCCTTCTGATCGCGAAAGCGGCCTGAAGCAAAAAAAAGAAGAGAAAAATGGGCAAGCTCATCGTCAGCGAATTTCTGTCCCTTGACGGCGTGATGGAAGCGCCTGGTCCCTCCCATGATTTCAAGCATGCCGGATGGACCATGCCGTTCCGGAACGAGAGGGGCCAGGACTTCAAACGCGAGGAATTGTTCGCGGCCGGCGCGCTGCTTCTGGGCCGTAAGACTTATGACGCCTTCGCCGCCGCTTGGCCGAATATAAAAGACGAACAGGGTTTCGCCGACCGCATGAACAGGTTGCCCAAATATGTGGCCTCTTCAACCTTGAAAGAGACCAGCTGGAATAATTCGCTCATCCTGTCGGGCGATCTCGCGGAACGTGTCCGGACGATCAAGGCGCAGACGAGCGGCGATGTCCTCCTGTACGGTAGCGGCAAGCTGGCCGGATCGCTTTTGCAATTAGGGCTGATCGATGAGTTGCGTTTTTTGGATTATCCCGTGGTTCTGGGGGAAGGTCAGCGCTTCTTCGAACAGGCGCCCCAGGTCACACTCAAGGCCATCGAGAGGCGGGACATGGATCGCGGCGTGGCGCTGATGCGTTACGCGATTCCGTAGAGGAAGCCGGCCATCCGGCAGGCGCCTCAAAGCGCAACTAGGGAGGCGGCTTCATGATGGCGATCAAGGGAGCCTTGGTTGGAGCGGATGGCAGGCTCAGGCTTTTCTGGCGGGCGGTGATTTTTTACGCTGCCGGGAAATGGGTGATCTATCCGCTCCTGGCTTGGCCGCTGGACCGTCTCTCGGCTCTGCTTCAAATCGGGCAAGGCCTGTCACCCGGTCCGACCGCAATTTCGGAGATCGATAATTTTCTCACCGCCTTGCTTCTTACCGGCATTTTCGCGCTCTACGAGCATCGTCGGATTGACAGCTACGGCCTGGCTCTGGATCGCGCGCTGAGGTTGCCGACATTGGAAGGATTCCTGGCGGGCATCGTCATGGCCGGAGTAGTGGCGCTTGGCATGCTGGTCTTGGGCGGTGTGCGGGTCAAAGGTCTCGCCGCAGATCCCGCCTCTCTTTGGTATTTCGCCTTGGCCTGGCTGGCTGCCAATACCTGCATCGGCGTCGCCGAGGAATTCTATTACCGGTCGTATTTTCTGCAGGCCTTGTGGGGAAGCCTGGGCTTTTGGCCCGGCGCCACGCTTGCTGCTCTTGCCTTCACGGCGGATCATTATTTCTACAAGACGGGTGAAAATATTTGGGACGTGATCACGTTGATGTCATTGGCCCTGCTTCTGAGCTATTCGGTGTTGCGCACGGGAACCTTGTGGTTCGCCGTCGGCTTTCATATCGCCTTCGATTATATGCAGCTTTTTGTCATCGGCACGCCAAACGGGTCTCTGTTGCCGATGGGACGCCTTCTGGATGTCCGCTTCGACGGCCCCTGGTGGCTGACAGGCGGTGTGCTTGGCACCGAGGCGAGCTTTCTGATGTATCCCGCCATCGCGCTTCTGTGGCTCTATGTCTGGTGGCGTTATCCGAAAACCAAGACCGGAACGCAGGCGGCCACCGGCCTCATATAGTGCTTGTTCATGCCGCCAGCGGCAGATCGATCCAGAAGCGCGTTTGACGACCGGGAATGCTTTCGAAGTCGATGCGTCCGCCTTGCCGCTCCGCCAGCAGCTTGGCGATGGAAAGACCGATGCCGGCGCCGGGCACCAGCCGCCCGGCTTCGTGGCCGAAGGGTTGGAACAACATCTCGCGTTCCCGCAGCGGAATACCCGGCCCGGCATTCAATATCTCGATCCGCCCGAAACCGTCGCCCAGCTTGGAGGCGCGCACCCGGATCGGTGAGTGATTGTCGCCATATTTGTAGGAATTGGCGATGAGGTTGTTGATGATCTGGGCCAGCCTTTTGGGATCGGCCTGGACGCAAAGTCCGTCCTCGATCTCGCCCACCAGCACGGGCTTGCCGCCCAAGGCCGCATCAAGTCTGATCGCGCCCACGCAATTGCGCAGCGCCTCGCCCACCTTCACCCGCACCGGCGCGATCGTGAGCCCACCCGCTTCGGCCTGGGCGAGATCGAGCAGATCGCCGTAAAGCCGCTGCAGCAATTCGCCATTATGCGCCACCACATGGGCGAATTCCAGGGCCCGGCCCGTGGGCATGGTGCCCGACTCCAGTATCTTGGAAATGCCGATGATGGCCGATAGGGGCCCGCGTGCTTCCTCGCCGACATGAGACAGAAGCTGGCTCTTGAAGCGCGAGGCATGCACCGCCTTGCGGCGCTTGCTGTCGATGATCGTCAGATGCAGATCGCGTTCGTTGAGAAAGAGGGAGGCGCGCGCACTGATCAGGCTGGCGATGATCAGGAAGCTCTGCATCACCTCGATCCGCATCTCGAACTCGTTATAGGTCAGGTTCAGGCCCGCGTCGGTGACCAGCATCACGGTCAGGATGGTCAGCATGGCGAGACCGGCGCCCAGGAAGCGGAAGCGCACCGTGGCGGCCAGCACCGCGGGCAGCACCAGGAAGGGCATGGGATGGTGTGCCCAGCGGATGGCGTAAAGGCTGAGAAGGAGCATGCCGGCAAAGACCAATGCTGCTTCCAGCCAACGTTGCCTGAGCCTAAGTTTTTCAAATTTCCGCACCGTCACGACCAACCCGATGGGCAGGATGATGCAGAAGCCCAACAGATTACCGGCGAACCAATGCTGGCCGTCGGCCAGCCAGTTGGGGTTGCCGGCGAGGAACATCACGCCGCTGGCCAGAACTGCACCCAATAAGACCGGCGCAATGATTGCGGCCGCGAGGAAGGCGAGCGCGATCTTCAGGTCGCGAAACCGGCGAGGCCCGAAGCTCCGCACGGCGATCACAGCCGCCATGATCTCCAGAAGGCTGACAGCGCCGAAGCCGAACAGGATGATGGGGGGCGCCCCAGCCGCCAGATTGACGCCGGCCTCACCGACCGCCGCTGCCGCCAGCAAGATCATATCCATGGCACGCGAGCGCGACTGCCGCACGATCATGCAGACGGCAAAGGCACTCGCCAGCCAGATCAGACCGATCATCCGGCCATGCCCCGACAGCAGGATGCCGCCATAGCCCAGGCTGAAGAATCCCGCAGCGGTCAGGAATGCGAGCCAGAGCGCGCGCCCTGGCGCGATCCTGTCTTTTGCCAACGTCATGGTATCCCGGCCCGGCGAATGATTCGCTGTCAGTCTAGGCCGAATTGCCTAACAGGTCAGCAAGCGCGCAGGCGCGAGCCGGAGCGCCAAAAAAATCGTTAGCGAAAGCCTGAGCGCGAAATATGCGCGCGCAGGCGCAGGTGGCAAGGCATCGAGCCTGCGTAAGCGCGCCTTACAGCACCATTGCCACTCCAGGTGGCATCATCACAACCGGCTCTGTGACCCTGAATTTTCTGGCTTAAACTACCGAGAGAGCAGGCGCGAAATGGTCTCGGGCAATTGCGGGAAATGATCCAGCACCGCATCCGCGCCCAGCGACGCCACCGGCACCGGCGTATAACCGTAGGTCATTAAAATGCACGGCACATTCGCCGCCCGCGCGGTCTGCAGGTCGGTGACGGAATCTCCGATCATCACGGCGCGGCCGCCTTTGCTTTCCGGCATGAGATCGGCGACCACCTCATGGAAAATGCGCGGGTCGGGCTTCACGTAGGGCCGAAAGCCTGCGCCATAGATGGCGCTGAAAAATTCGGTCAGCCCCAGCGTCTTCAAAAGCGGCAGCGCCATTTCATGCGGCTTATTGGTGAGGACCCCCAGCCGGGCGCCGGAGGCCTTCAGCTTCGCCAGCGTCTCCTCCACTCCGGGAAAAGGGCGGCTGAAGTCGGCCAGGTGCGCCCGGTAATGATTAAGGAATATCTCTTCCAGGGCCGGCATCTCTTCGGCCCGGGCTTCTTCGCCGGTGGCGGAAAAGGCTTGGGCGATCAGGGAACGGACCCCGAAACCCACCATATGATGCAGGGTGGCCGGGTCGATGGGGGCGCGTCCGCTGGCCCGGAGGACTTCATTGCTGGCTTCCAGCAGGTCCGGAGCGGTGTCCACAAGGGTGCCGTCCAGGTCGAAAATCAGATCAGGGGTCATGGGCGAGTAATAAGGTGTAAATTCCGGGCAATATAGTGTCGCAAATCGTCACTTCCTCTTTTTGGGACCGGGACTTACCGGAAACTATGAACCGAGCCGCCATCATATTAGCCGCTGGTCAAGGCACCAGGATGAAGTCCCAGACCCCCAAGGTCCTGCACAAGGTGGCGGGGCTTCCGATGTTGGGGCATGTCATCGCGGGCCTGGAGGCGGCGGGCGTGAGCCGCATCGTGGTGGTGGTGGCGCCGGGCGCGGCTGAGGTCGAAGCCTATGCCGCCAGCCATGGCTGCCAGACCGTGGTACAGGACCGCCAGCTCGGCACCGGTCATGCCGCGGCCGCGGCCCGCGAGGCGCTCAAGGATTTCGACGGCGAGTTGATGGTCGCGTATGGCGACATGCCGCTGATGACGGCGTCCACCTTCGAGGCGTCATTCAAAGCCCGGGGCGAGGGGCTCGCCATCGTCGCCTTCCGCGCCGCCGATCCGGGCGCCTATGGCCGCGTGATTTTGGATTCCGCCGGCAAGCTTGATCGCATCGTGGAATTCAAGGACGCGAGCGCGACCGAACGCAAAACCGATCTCTGCAATGCGGG
>Ga0207695_10005342_pt1 | contig 17091 bp, 14 predicted proteins | sample KBSC54metaG_FD_184354 | JGI IMG/M metagenome (GOLD analysis project Ga0207695, IMG submission 184354) | Corn rhizosphere microbial communities from Kellogg Biological Station, Michigan, USA - KBS C5-4 metaG (SPAdes) (version 2) | ecosystem: Host-associated > Plants > Roots > Rhizosphere > Soil... | reverse complement strand
GGTGGTGTGGGCGCAGACCGGCCGGCAACGTTTCAACATGTTGGTGATGACAGCATTCGGATGCTCGGCGCTGCTCCTTGCCGCCATCGGAATCTACGGGTTGATGGCGTATATGGTCCAGCAGCGGACGCAAGAGATCGGGATTCGACTGGCATTGGGCGCGGAGGCGACCCAACTAAGGAACAGGTTTGTGCGTCAGGGCATGAGCCTGGCGCTGACCGGCGTCGTCATCGGCCTGGGCGCGGCATGGGGCGTGTCGCGCCTAATGGAAAGCTTGCTATTCGGAGTGAAGCCACGTGACCCGGTCGTCTTCGTCATAGTGCCTTTGGCGTTAAGTGCGGTGGCGCTATTGTCCGTGTGGCTCCCCGCGAGACGGGCGCTGCGTGTGGACCCGGCAACCGCTCTGCGACACGACTGAAGTGCTATTTCCCCGGCATGTGTTGCATACTCTTTTCGTTTTCGAGACAGATTTCATCCACCAACTCCGTATCGAGCACGATAGTCTGCTTAAACTTCACCGTCCACGGCTTCGTGTAGGCTTTCGGATCATCCACCGTCACTTCGATTTCCAGATGCCCGAAATCCGGACGGTGAAACCGCTCGGTTACCTTAGCCGCACTGGTCTGAGGATTTCCTCGCATGTCCAGCCACAGGTCGTCGCGGAACCCGCTCGTCTGCACGACCAGCGTGTCGCCGTCCCACTTCCCTGAAGAGTACCCGTTCCACGAAGGCTGCGGATCCTCCGGCAGCGGACGTCCATCCGTGAAAATCTGGCGATAGCTGGCGTTGAATTCATCCAGGATCACGACCAGCCCGGGAGTCTGGATGAATTTCTGAATGTGCGGCAGCGCGTAAGAGCGCGGGAAAGTCGGAGGCAGGCACTTTGAATGCGGATCCTGCGTGCCGGCCGTCGCCGCCCTCTCCTTCATCAAGGCCGCGGCCCAGGGCGTATACGGCAACCCGCCGGGCATTCCGTCCGCGATGTTCCCAGCCTGCCTGGGGAGCCCCACCGTCGCATCGCCGATCCCCAGGCCTTTTTCGATGCACTCGCCGCTCTCGCCTTTAATATCCGGAGGACACGCCCCCTCATTGCCCAGGTTGAACCACATGCCGGTAAGGTCGGGCTTGCCATCGGTATCGCGAGGCGCCGGCGCGGCAAGATTCGGCTTACCATCGCGAGTCTTGGGAACTCCCGCGGTCGGATAGTGGAGCCACTGCGCTTCCACGGGAGCGACGATCGTCGCCAGGATGACAAGAGTCGCGAAGAAAGACGTCACTGTTTAGCTTGCAACGCCGGTTGGGAAGTCCGCATGAGGAACGCCGGGCTCTCGACGACTCCTACGATCAGCGACGACCAGCGATATTGCTTCGCCGCGGCGTCGCGGACGATTTTGCGCACAGATGGCTGATCGTAGTATTCGAGCCGCCGGCCAAGCGCGTAAGCCATCAGCTTTTCGGTCACGGTGCGCGGGAACTGCTCCGGGTCCTTGAGCAGCGCGGCGCGCAATCCCGAAAGCCCGTCGATCTTCATGCCGCCTGCGGTAGTACCACTGGCATCCACCGGCTTACCCGCTTCGTCAATAGTTCGCCAACCGCCGACCACGTCGAAATTCTCTAGCGAGAACCCAAGCGGATCGATCACGGAATGGCAGCTATTACAGGTGGATTGCGTGCGATGCTGGGCCAGCCTTTCGCGCATGGTCTTCGGGATGGTACCCGGCTTGGTCTCAAGCGTCGCATTCACTCCCGGTGGAGGCGGAGGAATTGGGGTTCCGAAGATATTGTTCAGCAGCCATTTGCCGCGCAGCACCGGCGATGTGCGGTCCGGATAAGAAGTAGTTACGAGAAGAGCCCCTTGCGCCAGCAACCCGCCGCGCTGATTGTGATCGGGCAAGGTCACGCGACGGAAGCGGCTGCCGTAGACTCCGGGAATCCCGTAATGCCGCGCGAGCCTCTCGTTGACGAAGGTATAATCCGCATCGAGAAGATCCGCGACGGGACGATCCTCGCGCAGCGTGCTGCCGACGAACATCTCGGTCTCTTTCTGGAACGCCTGTAGAAGACTTTCGTCGTAGTTGGGATACTTGACCGGATCGACGACTACGTCCTCAACCTGGCGCAGATTCAGCCACTGAGCGGCGAAATCGTTCACCAGCGCTTGGTTGGCGCGCGGATCGGCCAGCATCCGCCGTACTTCCTTTTCGAGATTCTGCGGATTGCTCAGCTCTTTATGTTCGGCCAAGGTCAGCAGGCGATCGTCAGGAATGCTGCTCCACAAGAAGAACGATAAGCGCGAGGCTAATTCCAGATCGCTGAGCCGATAGGTAGCGGCTTTCGTGGCCGGATCGCGAACCACTCGCAGCAGGAAATCGGGGTCCACCAGCATGCGCTCCAGCGCAAACTGAATGCCGTTATCGAAGGTGCCGCCGTCCTGCCGCCCCTTGTCGAAAAACTCCAGCAGCGTGTCGGTATCAGCTTTCGTCACCGGACGCCTGTATGCCAGGCGGGCCATCCTGGAGAGAATCGTCGCGGCGCATGCGCGTTGTTCAGAAACTGCTTTGGGCGGCTGGCACACGTAAATCGCTTTACGGCTCGCGGTATTCGTGGCGGGACCCTGCACCTGATACGGTCCGCCGATCTGGACCGAGCCAATATTCGCGTTGCCCATGTACACCTGGTCATTTGCGATCACGCGGCCAAGCTGTGTTGGTTGAGGCAGGCCTTCCGGTTCCCACAACTCGCGCACGAATGACACACCGACCACGCGCGAACCCGCTTGAACTGGAATCTTCACTTCCAGACCCGCGTCGCCGGTGAGCTGCATGTAGGTTTCCCATTCGGGATCGCCCGCGAATCCGGGCTCGCCATCGCCGGCGTAACTGCTCGCCGCGGGCCGGCCCTTGCCTGCGCCGCCAACGGTGAATCGCTTCAGTAGCTTGCCATCCAGGCGGATGTCGACCTTCTGCGGCCAGCCCATGCCCTTGAGGTAATCCTGATACTGTCGCTGGAGGCGAATCTTTATAAGGTACTCGCCATCCACTGGGAAATCGTAGTGAATCGCCAAGCCCCCGCGCGATCCGAACGGCAGGTCTTCATCCATCCGGTCTTCCTGCAGCACGTGCAGAGGAACCTCGAATGTTTCAAGACTCGGCTTGGCCGGAGGAAGACCCGTTGCCAAACGCGTAACCTGGCGAGCCACCGACATATACCGTTCCAAATGCGCCGTCGAGATAGACAGGCTGTCGGCGAAGTCGTCGAAACTGCCATCGGCCGTATCGTCGCCAGGTAGCAGCGGCTTCACGTCCATATCGAGAGCAAACAAGTCGCGAATTGCGTTGTTGTATTCCGAGCGATTGAGACGCTGGACCGCGCCGATTCTACCGGGATTCGGATTGGCCGCCCATGCCTTGTCGATTTCGTTTTCGAGCGCGCTCGCCACGGCATGATAGGTAGCCTCGTTGGCGCGCGGCATTCCCGGCGGAGGCATCGATCCCGCCCGTAGTTTGCCGATTACTTTCTCCAGCACTTCCGCGTGCGCGCTGGGCTTGGCGAGGTCGACGGTATCGAGCATCAGTCCGGCCGTCTTGAGTTTCTGGTTATGGCACGTAACGCAGTAGGTATCGAGAAAGACTCGGGGAGTCGGAAGCGCCGTTACGGTCGCATTGGCAGGTGCCTGGGCGCTCATTCGCGAGAGCGTCACAAACCCAGCGGCTAAAACCGCCAAGCCCGCGGCGCAGAGTAAGGTCGAGCGTCGTTGCGACAGATGCCGAGTTGCCATACGTTGCAAGTCCGGACAATTGCAGTATATAACGGTTGACACAGGACTTATTTGACCACTGGCATTTGGGCAGACGTGCGGCTCGCGTTCCGGCAAGCGCGAAAACACCTGGGTTACTCGCTCACCTGCGTCGCCGTCCTGGCGTTTGGGCTAGCGGCCGCCACGGCAGTTTTCTCCATCCTCTATTCGACGATTCTAAAACCGCTCCCCTATCCCGATCCGGATCGGCTGGTGGTGGTGCACACTCATTTTCCCCAGCTGCCACGACTCGGCACATCGCCGCTGGATTACGTCGAGCTGCGCGAGCATCGCGAGCTATTCTCCAACGCTGGCGCTTACTACTTTCTGGATCTGACACGCACCGGGATCGAGCGGCCCGTCAAGGTCAACGCGATCGCGGTCACCTCCAGCCTGTTTGACACGCTGGGCGTGCAACCACTATTAGGACGCACGTTCACAGCCGATGAAGAGCGTCCTCAGGGCCCTCACGCGGTCATTCTTAGCGAAAGCTATTGGCGCGCCCAGTTTGCAGCCGATCCCCAGATCCTCGCACGCACGCTCCAGCTTGATGGCGAGCTATATCCGATCGCCGGCGTGATGCCGCAGTCCTTCGCCTTCCCGAATGATGTGACGGAAATGTGGGTGCCCATTGCTTTCAAGCAGAGCGAGTTGACATACCAGAACGTGTTCCTGCGCATGGATGCGCGGCTGGCGCCGGGCGTGACTCTCGATCAAGCTTCGTCCCGCATGGAGCAGCTGAGCGAACAATCCTCGCACGACCATCCGGATGCTCGCCGGTCGACCAGCGCGGGGTGGAGCATGTTCGTATCGCCCATGGCTCGCGACGACGATGGAACATTGCGGCGCTGGGTGACGATCCTGATCGCGGCGGTGATGTGCCTGCTGCTGATCGTGTGCTCGAATGTCGCGGGACTCTTGCTGGTGCGATCCTCGGAACGGCAATTCGAACTTTCTGTGCGCGTAGCTCTGGGAGCCAGCCGCATGCGAATAGTCCGCCAGCTTCTGACGGAAATCCTGTTGCTTTCCGTCGGCGGCGGCGCGTTGGGATTGCTTCTGGCACGGGCGGGCATAGCCTTGTTGTCCGAGTACGGACCGGCCGGCAAGCTGCACATCGAGGCGCCGGTGTTCTGGTTCGGCGCAGCGATGTCGCTGGTAACCGGCGTTATCTGCGGGCTGTATCCGGCGTGGTCGGCGACCAGGATCCCTGCCGCGGATTCGTTAAAAGCGGGCGGTCATCAGCGGACCGCAGGCAAGCGAACCTGGCAGCAGGGTCTGATTGTGGCTCAAGTCGCCCTCGCGACGACATTGCTGCTTTGTGGCGGACTTCTCGCGCAGAGCCTGATTCGGCTCTTGAACGTGCCTCTCGGCTTCGATCCCAAGAACGTCCTGAGCATACAGGTCGCGCTGCCAAATTCCCGCTACACGACGCCCGAAGCGCGGGGGCATTTCCTGAGCACCTTGTTGGAGGAAGCCGCGCGCATACCGGGCATAGAGAACGTCTCTGGCTGTTCGCTTCTGCCCTTCGGCTACGGCGAAAACGTCAATACTTTCGAGATCCTCGGCCGGCCGAAACCACCAAGCCCGCCCTTCGCCCTCATCAACAACGTTCTGCCGGGCTATTTCGCGACCTTGCGTATTCCGTTGCTGCGAGGCAGATACTTGACAGCGCAGGACAGGCCGGGATCGGAGCCAGTCGCGGTGATCGACGACACGTTAGCCCGGCGATTCTCCACAGGAATCGATCCCGTAGGTCAGCAGGTAAAAATGCCGTGGGGCACATTCACGATTGCCGGCGTCGTCGGGGGCATCAAAAACAACGCGCTGGACATAGACAATCGCCCCACTATCTATTTCAGCGCGCAACAGACGCCGACGTCCGGCACGACCCTGGTAATCCGCAGCCGGCTTCCGGTGGACACCATTACCGAGAACATCCAGCGCATCGTGGCGCAGATCGACCCAAATGAGCCGGTTTACGACGTCATGCCGCTACAAACCTTCGTCGATCGCTCGGTGCGGACCAGGCGCTTCGTTGCTTCTTTGGTTAGCGTCTTCGCCAGCGCCGGCATCGCGCTCGCCGCGCTGGGCCTCTTCGGCCTGCTCTCTTATATGATTGCGGTGCGCCGGCGGGAGATCGGAATCAGGATCGCGGTCGGCGCGAGCCATCGAGCCATTGCCCTGCTGGTGTGCCGGGGCGGGATGCCTCTGGTGCTGGGGGGAAGCGTTCTCGGCGCAATGTCAGCGGTCGGTGCGCGTCGCCTGATCGCCAGCCAGTTGTACGGTACCCAGTTCGAGGATACCCGGACCTGGCTTGCAGTCTTGGGGATCGTGGCTCTCACGGGATTGCTGGCTTGCGCAGGGCCTGCTTGGCGTGCCGCGCGGGTCGATCCACCAAAGCATTGAGGGCCGAGTAGCGCAAGTACCCCCCTGGCTTGACACCGCGCGTCCACAGGGGTAGTGTGAGTCGATAGATTTGAACGCGTTGCGCCGGCAGAATAATGTCGCGCAAAATCCAAGTTGGAGACGATCATGAGATTCAAACTCGCTGCCTTCCTCGCCGGCATAGGTCTACTGGCCGGCACTGTTCCTGCGCTAGCTCACCACTCCTTCGCCGCGGAGTACGACGCCAACAAACCCATCAAGATTTCGGGGGTCGTCACCAAGATGGAATGGATGAATCCTCACGCGCGCTTCTATGTCGACGTGAAGGAAGCCGACGGCAAGATTGTCAATTGGAACTTCGAACTGGGTGCGATTCCCGTGCTGCTTAAACAGGGATGGCGCAAGGATTCCCTGAAGCAGGGTGACCAGATCACTGTCGAAGGCTCGCTCGCCAAGGACGGTTCTAAATCCGCCAACGCCCGCAGCGTGGTGCTGGCCGATGGCCGCCGCGTTTTCGCAGGATCGTCGGGCGGCAACGGCCCCGCCAATCAGTAACGATCAACGCCACGGGAGACTCCAAGTGCGGAAGAAACTCACTATATTTGTCGTCACTATTTTTGTGGGAAGTGCCGCGACACTTGCGAGTCTGACCCTTGCTGTCGCACAAGATAAGGGTGCGCCTCCACCCCAAGGCAAGGGCCGAGGTCCCGGGCGCGCCGCCAAGAAAGGACCCGCGGGACCTCTGCCGCGCCTGTCCGACGGTAAGCCCGATCTCACCGGCGTCTGGAACGGATTCGGTGGCAGCGGTAATGATGCTCCCAACATGCAGCCCTGGGCGGCCAAAATCGTCGCCGACCACAGAGCGCACGGGGGCGCAGAGGATTTCGAAGCGCGCTGCCTTCCCGGCGGCCCGCCTCGTGCCGCTCCCTACCATACGTCCTTCTTCGCAACGCCCAAGCTGGTACTGATGCTCTTTGAGGGCAACACCCACATGTATCGCCAGTTCTTTGTCGATGGCAGCAGCCATCCCAAGGATCTGAAGCCGACGTTTTATGGCGACTCGCGCGCCCACTGGAACGGCGACACTCTAGTAGTTGATACGGTGAGCTTCTTCGAGAAATCCTGGTACGATTTCGCCGGCACTCCGCACACCAAAGACATGCACCTGACTGAGGAGTTCCACCGCCTCGACTACGGGAACATGGCGATGAAAGTGACCATCGAGGATCCCGGCGCTTTGAACGGCCCATGGGTCATCAATCGAACTACGACGCTCGAACCCGATTTCGACATGACCGAGTATGTCTGCAATGAGAACAATCAGGACCCCGGGCATTTGGATGCGACCTTGGGCTCGGATGGTGGCGCGCAGAACAAGCGTCTGGTGAACGGCGTACCTCCTGTCCAAGCGAAAAAAGCGCCTGCTCCTCCCGCCGGTCCGACTCCGCATAACTCGGATACAGGCACAGTGGATCTATCCGGCGTATGGGTTCCCACCAGCACCACGCTTCCGAGCGATCCTTCTTATCAACCTGCGTTCAAGAAGATTTACGACGAGAGAAAAGCCAACAAAGGCAAAGACGATCCTGAAAAGTTTTGCCTTCCCAACGGCGCGGTCCGCGTCAATCCCCTGCCCTATAAGATCGTGCAGGGGCCAAAGATGATTGCGCTCCTGTGGGAGGGCAACACCCACAGCTACCGGCGATTCTTCCTGGACGGCCGCAAGCCGAATCTGGACGTCGAACCTGAGAGCTGGACCGGTCTCTCCAATGGTAAATGGGACGGCGATACGCTAGTGGTCGATACCGTGGGCTTCAACGATAAATCGTGGCTGGATTCGACGGGCAAGCCGCATAGCGATGCCATGCATCTGACCGAACGGTACAAACGCCCCGATCTGGGGCATCTGAATGTCGAGTTGACCATCGACGACGCGAAGGCTTTCACCAAGCCCTACTCGTTCACCCGGTCCTTCACGCTGGCGCCCGGGTGGGAGTTGCAGGAGTATGTTTGCCAGGCGGTTCTCGACGGCGTCTACTGATTCAGCTTTTCTGATTCACGATTAAGCCGCTGAGCGGCGTGACATTCGTCATGATCTCGGTGGCAAGATCGTCGGAAGCGCCGATCTCACCAAGAGAGCTTCGCAAATGTGCCACGAACCCATCGAAGTGACGCTGCTCGATTCACAGTCCGGCGTGAGCCTGCATCAACAAGGGCCAGGAATATGGATGCGGCCCTCCCAGCGCTTGCGAAGTAAACGCAAACTGGTGGGACTTCAGCCGCTGAAGGTCGATCTTTTCAAAAAACGGCGTGAACAATGGGTCGGCCAGCGCACGCGCGTATAACTCATCTATCAAAGCCGCGACCTCGGCTTCGCCACCCACGCGCTCATAAAGCGTCATCGTAGATGCGGACCGTCCTTACTGTTTTCCTGACAGATAAACTCGATTAGGTCCGTGTCCAGCATGATCTTCTGGTACACGGTGACGGTCCACGGCTTGGTGTACGCTTTCGGATCGTCGATGGTGACCTCTATTTCCAGATGCCCGAAATCGGGGCGGCGGAAACGCTCGATGATTTTGCCAGTCTCGGTCAGCGGGCTGCCTTCAACGTCCAGCCAGCCTAAATCGCGGAATTTGGTCGATTCGACCACCAACGTGTCGCCTTCCCACTTGCCCGTAGAGTAGCCGAACCACCACGGCTCGGCGTCCTGTGGCAACGGACGCCCGTCGGTAAAAATCTGCCGCAGTCCCGCATTGGCTTCATAGATGATGACGATCACGCCCGGCGCCTGCACCATCTTCCTAGGCTGGCCGTGCGTGTGAAGCTGCATCACGCCGAGCGGCAGGCAATGCGCGTCGGGATTGTCCTTGCTGTTGGACGCCACGCGCTGGCGATGCAGTTCGGCGGCCCAGGGCTGGAACGGAAGACCGTCCTTAAACGATGCGCCCAGATTCCAGAACTGACTGGTCCGTACAGATAGCGGAATAATGTCGTTCGACCCCGCTGCTTGGTTTGCACTAACGGGTTCAGGCTTGGCCGGCGCGGTCGTTCCCGGCGGACGTTGGTACTGCCAGACTCCAGAAAGATCCGGATGACCGTCCGGTGTCTTGGGCGCCGGTCCAGCGAGATTCGGCTTGCCGTCGACGGTCTTGGGGACACCTGGGGTCGGATAGTCCGGCCACTGCGCGAACAGCGCTGCCGGCGTCACAGCCATCAGCACGCCAAGAAGATGGAGTTTGCGTCGCAAGTAACCCAAAATACTCCGCGACGCCACTGCTGTCAATCGCTGTCAATCATGGACCAGCGTGTCACGGCAGCAGATATCCGCTGTTAGCCAGGATCCTGCGTCCTTCGGCTCCCAATAAAAACTGCCGGAATTGTTTGGCCTCTTCCGAATGGGCCGATGCCGCGACGACCCCCATCGCCTGCTCGATCGGCGTGTAAAGGTGAGAATCGATCTTCGTAACGGTTCCTTTTTCGTGTAGCACCAGCGAATAGGCCGTGAACGCCGCGTTCACACTTCCCGACGCGGCGAATTGCTTGGCCATGCTAATGCTGGTTCCATACACCAGCTTGCGTTGCACGGCGTCCCAAAGACCTGTGTGATTCAAAACCTCCACCGTGGCTCGGCCATAAGGCGCCAACTCCGGTTGCGCGATGGCGATGAAGCGCATCTGCGGCCCGGCTAGATCCTTCAATTCGCGAACGCCGCTGGACCCGCCTTCGGGGATCCACAAGGCCAGCTGCCCCAACGCATAGATTGCGCGGCTATCGCCCGTCACCTTTCCGGCCGCGACCAGCGAGTCGACATGTTCAGTATCGGCCGCGGCGAAGGCGTCGAAGGGCGCGCCGTTGTCGATTTGCGTGGCCAGCTGCGCAGTCGATCCGTAGCTGAAGATAACCTCCACGCCTGTCTTTGCCTTAAACGCCTGCCCGACCTCGCCCAAAACGTCCATTAAGTTAGCCGCGGCGGCCACGGTTAGCTTGCCGTTCGTAGCCGCCGGCGAGTGGCAGGAGCCAAGGGAAAATGCCGCACACAGTATCCATGCCGCAGATCGGGGATGCATAGGTTGGTGTGTTAATTATATGCCGTCTTGTGGACAGTACAAGGCGTATATGATGTGTTAACATTACATCGTCCTTTTTGCACACCATATGTTGCGCTGGCTGGTTGCCTTGACTTTGGCGTCCACGCTCTGCTTCGGGCAAGCAGGCCGCGCCGAACTGTTCGGTACGATTCAGGACCCTTCTGGCCTTACGGTCCCCAAGGCCAAGGTCGAGGCGGAAGACCAGGCAACCATGGTGCATTACAGCGTCACCTCGGATGATCGCGGCGAATACCACGTCCTGGGTTTGCCCGCGGGCCAGTACTCTCTAACGGTCGAGCAGCCGGGCTTCCGGACGTATCACCAATCTGGCATTACGTTGCGCTTGGGAGATCGAACCGGGATCAACGTGAAACTGGACATTGGCCAGCCGTCACAAACCATCGAAGTCACCGCGGGAGCCCCCCTCCTCCAGACCGCTGGTGGCGAGGTGAGTCTCAACGTCGACGAACAGAAAATCACCACTCTGCCGCTGGATGGCCGCAACTTCATCCCTCTCGTGACGCTGGCTCCAGGTGTCGCGCTCGCCGGTGGCGGCTCGCTTCTGCCGCGAATCAATGGCAGCCGGCCGCGTACCAACGAATACTTGTACGACGGCATCAGCGTGCTGCAGCCAGAGCCGGGGCAAGTGGTCTTCTACCCGATTATCGACGGAATGGCCGAATTCAAACTCAACATCAACTCGTATTCTCCCGAGTACGGACGATCGAACGGCGGCACGGTGATGGTGATCGGGAAATCGGGAAGCAATCAGTTCCATGGAGATGCTTTCGAATTCTTCCGCAATGAAGCGTTGAACGCCAGGAACCTGTTCGCGCAACCCGGACCGAATCCAAAATACCGGCGTAATCAGTATGGCGCGACGATAGGCGGACCGATTCAGACCAACAGGACATTCTTCTTTGTGGACTGGCAGGAAACACGGTTGCGGACCGGTCTCATACGCCCAAGCGTGGTCCCTACCCTGGCGCAACGGCAAGGCGTCTTCACTCAGCAGATTTTCGATCCTGACACAAACCCGCGCACACCGTTCCCGAACAACACCATTCCGATAACCCGTTTCGATCCTATTGCGCAGCAGATTCTGGACCACTATCCGCTTCCCAACACCATTGGCGCGAATAACTACGTTCGAACCGCGACCGAGCCTGAGAATCAGGATCAAGCTGATTTCCGCGTGGACCGCTACTTCAAAGATCAGCACCGCGTTTTCGGACGTTACACCTACTTCCGCGATGACGACAACGCCGCGACGCCCTTGCCGGACGGAAGCGGGAGCGTGACCACTGCGGTCATCGGGCATGCGATCACTCGTGGCGATGCACTCGCCGGCGACTATACCTGGACGCTGTCGCCCACGACTCTGAACCAGTTCCGAGCCGGTTATTCCAGACGCGATTTCAACCAGTCCTCTCTTCAGGATGGCGGAATCACGATTCCGGGCCTGCCAGCGAATTCATTCGCATCGGTACTGCCGATCTTCACGGTCACCGGACTGCAGCAGATCGGCCCGACCACGGCGGCCAACTCCAACTTCAAGACGTCCATAACTGAGTTCCTCGATACGTTCACGTCAATTCGAGGCCGACACACCATCAAGTTCGGAGTCGACTTCCGGCGTGAGGCTCTGGATATTCTGAACCCGCCGAATCCCACGGGATCGTTTGGATTCACCACTACGGGCACCAACAGCTCTACGGCTACTGGGGGCAACGCACTCGCGTCGCTCCTGCTGGGACAGGCGGGCACGTTCAGCATCGACATTCAAAAGCAACTCCTGCAAGAACGCGCCCACATCGCCGAATTCTTCGTCGGCGACGACTGGAAAGTTTCGCCTCGGCTTACGCTGAACATCGGCACTCGTTATACACTCAACTTTCCATCCACGGAGAAGCACGATCAAGGCGCGGTCTTCAACCTGAATACTCAGGTTCTGGACTTTGTCCACACCGCCCGCAAGCTGCAATGGGGCGACTTCGGTCCGCGCTTCGGAGCCGCCTATCGAATCGGTGACAATTGGGTGCTGCGAGCCGGCTACGGGATGGTGTACTTTGAGCAGTCCGGCATCACGACGCCGTTTACCATCCCCCAATTCCCGTTCGTGCAAACCGTCAGTCAGTCCACGCAGGACAACATCAACCGGGTGTTCCTGCTGTCGCAGGGGCCTACGGTTCAGGTGATCGCGCCGAATCCGAACTCCGGATTGGGACAAGGAGTCTTTGGCGTGGACAGCAACAACGGATCGGGCTATTCGCAGCAGTGGAGCTTCACGACACAAAGAACCATCGGCAAGGATTGGAATATAGAAGTTTCATACCTTGGTTCCAAAAATACTCGGCTGGGCATACCCGATCCGAACATCAACCAGCTCCCATCGCAATACCTTTCCCAGGGTGCCGCACTGCTGACCAGGGTTCCCAATCCGTACTTCGGTCAGATTCCGGCCTCGTCGTCTCTCGGAGGAGCGACGATCGCCGAGCAGTTGCTGCTGCGTCCCTACCCGCGTTTCACCAATGTAGTTCTGTTCCGCGATAACGTGGGCCAGTCGACTTACAACGCCGCGGCGGCCAAGCTCGAAAAACGCATCTCGCATGGATTGACCGTCACGGCATCGTACACCTTCTCCAAGCTTATTGACGACGCGTCCAGCGTGTTTTCGCAGACTATCTTCACCGGCCCGGTGTTGGGCACCACGGGCGCAGCGGACGCCAACAATCGCCATCTGGAAAAAGATCTTTCGAGCGGCGACATTCCCCGGGTATTCGCGCTGGGTTGGGTCTACGATGTCCCGCGTCTGTGGAAGATCGCGGGATGGCAGATCGCGGGCTTAGTGCGCATCCAGGCGGGCGATACGGTTCCTGTCACGCAGGCGACCAACAACAACTCGGCGCTGGGCTACGTGGTGCAAAGGCCCAATCTGGTCAGCGACCCCAACGATTTCGCCGGCCGCACCGTAGCGAAATACTTCAACACGGCGGCATTTACGGCAGTGGGTCAGTTCGTGATCGGAAACAGCTCGCGGGATCCGGTACGCGGACCGGGACTTCAGAATGCCGATCTGATGATCGGCAAGACATTTCGCCTCAGCGAACGTTTGAGCCTCGAATTCCGCGCGGAAGCTTTTAATGTGTCGAACACCCCTCCGTTGAACGATCCGAACGGGATCTTTAATCCTGCCGCCACGACGTTCGGTACGATCTCCACGGCAGGCAATCCGCGCGATTTCGAATTCGTCCTTAAGGTTCATTTCTAGCCGGGCGACAAGCTGACGTTACAATGTCAGGTATGGAGAAGACACGCGTCCAGAGCCGGCTGGCCGATATTCGCAAGAGCCGGGGTGTAGGCGCGTCCGACCTGGCGCGCCGCGTGCGCGTAAGCCGCCAGACTATCTATGCGATCGAGGCGGGGACCTACGTTCCTAATACCGAGGTCGCTCTGAATCTCGCGCGCCAGCTGGAGGTGACCGTCGATGAGTTGTTCTTACTCCAGGAAGGGATTCGCACAAAGCCCGATTCTCTGGCCGCGGAGGTGCTAAGCGCCGCAGCCCCCGTCAAGGGACAGCCCGTGCGAGTCTGCCAGATCGGGTCGCGCTGGGTCAGCGTGCCCGTCAGCGCCTCTCCCTATCTCCTGCCGGAAGCCGATGGCATCATCCAGCGAACTGGCAAGACGGCTGGCCGCGCGGATCTCGTGGTATTCGCGAAGGAAGAAGCATCGCAGAAGCGATTGGTGCTGGCCGGTTGCGATCCAGCCACCGGCTTGCTTGCCCATATGGTCGAAAAGATCAGCGGCGTGGAAATTGTCTCCGCGGCCGCCTCCAGCAAGCTGGCGCTCACGTGGCTGAGCGAGGGAAAAGTTCACATCGCCGGCTCGCATCTGGAAGATCCGAAAACCGGCGAGTTCAATCTGCCCTACATCCGCAAGCAGTTTCCCGATGAGGATTTCATCGTCATTACCTTCGCGCGATGGGAGGAAGGATTCGTCGTGGCAGCCGGAAATCCAAAGCGCATCCGCAAGATTGAGGATCTGGCGCGCAAGAACGTGAAGTTTGCGAATCGGGAGCCTGGCTCGGGAAGCCGCGGGCTGCTGGATCAACTCATGCAGAAGGCCAAAATGGACGCCCAGAAGGTCGAGGGTTACGATCGGATCGCCCACGGCCATCTTGCGGCGGCCTACTGTGTGGTCTCGCGGGAAGCGGATGTGTGCCTGGCGACGCGCTCTGCCGCGCAGACGTTCGGACTGGATTTTGTTCCCCTGCACAGCGAGCGCTACGACCTGGTGATGCGCAAACGCACCGCCGATCTACCTGCGATAAAAGCGTTCCTCGATGTCCTGCAGCGCGCCACGTTACGCCGCAAGCTGGAAGTTCTGGCCGGTTACGATACGTCGCAGACGGGGACGTTAGTCGCCTGAACGCGTCGGAAACCTAGTCCTTCTCCAGCATTACTTCGGTGGATTTAATAACCACCGTCACCTTGTCGCCCTTCTTCAGACCGAGCTTTTCGGCGCTCCTGCGCGTGATCACGCTTTCGATCTGGCCTTTCCCGATGCGCACGTCGACGTGGGCCATGATGTCGCCCACGACGACTTGCACAACTTTTCCCTCTAGTTGGTTTCTAGCGGAGATTGCCATACACCTAGAATGCCACGATGAACAAAATGTGTCGCACGTTGGTAGGCGCGGCTGGACTCGAACCAGCGACCCTCAGCTTAGAAGCTTAAGTGTCGATTGGAAACAAGGAGCATGGCGTTTTCAGACGCCGAGCTTCGACCATAGAATTTTCAGACTTTCTTGTGCGAGCCCGACGAGTGGTGTTCAGGGTGGTGTTCAGGCTTTGGGGTGGTACGGATCAGGACCATAATTGCCGACAAAGAGTCTAATCCTCATCGCGCTCTTCATCCAGCTCACCGTCTTCATTCTCTTCGTGCCGGTAGTTCGGATCAGTGATGTAGCGAAATCCTTTTTCGCTCAAGTCAAGAGCTTCCTCGACGGGCATCTTTAGCCTCGGCGCGTCGGGACGCAACATATCTTCACACGAGAGATGATAGGTATTCCCAAGGGTTCGGATGCAGACTTCCTTGGGTGCGATAGGGTGGCCACAACCGTTACATTCAGCAATCACGCATCCAGTGTATCCGACGCAGGTGTCGTTGTCCGGTACACTTTTCGGGGTCCCACGGCCGGACCCAAGGCTTCACGCCGGATTCCAGGGCCGCGACAATCTTGTCTGCGAACTCCTGCATAGCATCGCGGCGTTCCGTGGTTTCGCGTCTTGCGCTCATTCGTAGCCCGGCTGGAAAAGGTGTTGTGCTGCAATGAATGAATGGCAAAGCCGCAGTTGCTAGAATTGACCGACTTCGATGGACACCTTATAGACGGTCTGTCGTTCTGCCGCAAGGTTTACAGGCTGTTCGATCAAATTCTGGAGGTGCCGGGCGGAAGATCGCGCCTTCGGATGCTGAGGAGCAAAACCGAGAAGCGCCTTGTCGAGGAGCTGATTCCAATTGCCCGATACATCCAGTACCGATATCACGAGGCCTATCGGATTAAGGTGCGGTGGAATGCTGGTTCCCAGCGCCATGATGCCGTGCTGCTTTGCTCCGGCGACTGGCTTGGGCGCGGTCTTGCAGCCAGGCGTCTAGCGGTAGAGGTCACGATGTCGGTGCATCCCAATGAACACCTCGTCCGAGAGAATGTTGATAAGGGCGGCGCTTCCTTCGGTCCAGAGAACACGACGAGAGATAAAAAGACGGGCAAGATCGCTTCTGAAGCGCGCGCAGGTGATGGGTGGACAGCGATGCAAGAACTGGCCGAGCGCGTGACAGCGCAAATACGTGCAAAAGCAACCAAGGGATACGGTTCTGACACCGTCCTTATTGTGGGAGTCGTACCAAATAAGGTCACGCTACATCCCGAGTGGAATGAAGTGGTCCGTCAAATTGTTGAAGCCAATGTTCATAAAGCCTTCGCGGAAGTGTTCGTGTTGGACAGGAGCGGTTCATTCTGCGCGACACTTCCTCGGTAACAACAGGCTGTCCTATCGCTTCGCAGGAAGCTTCACGGCCAGATGGGTAGCTGTGAAACGGGAAACCCCGGGAGGCGTCCATGTTCACGAAGAAACGTAACCAAGAACTTCATAATATCTTTCCCTGCCAACATTTCTTGCAACGAAATCTTTCGCCCTGTTTTCAAATTCTCTCACGAGGATGAATAATGAGGCCGTCACCGCATGGTTGCGCTGAAATCCCACTGTGTCGTTGTTTTGTGAAGAGCGAGGTAGCAACTTGCCAGTCCAAAGGTAATCTCAATTCGAGCGTAGATGTACAGGCGGTTCGCCTTCAGCACGTTCATTAGGTATCCGACGAGCGTTACGAATGACATAATTGTCGCGATCCACCAAACGCCGAAGCGCGCGAACAATTTAAGATGCTGGGTTTGGAGCCAGGTCCATATCCGGGGATTCGCAAGCAGGTTTCCAACCAAAACGGCAAATCCCACGATTAGGAATGCATTGCCGATGGCGAAGGAAAGCGGCCAACCTCCGGTGTTCGAGCGGCGCCACGAAATACCACGAGTGCGAAAGTAACGATTAGGAACCTAGATAAGGCGATGGCTAAACCGATTGATTCCACCCTGTCGTATGGGTCATGAGCTTTAACTGCTCTGTATATAGAAAACGCGACAATCGCAAGCACTGATGTGAAAACCAGCAATTCAGTGATGACAGGAGGAACGCGTACTGGAGCAGTTCTCATGGAGAAACAGGATACCTTGGTCTGTCCCTGTTGCGCCGCGCCTAAGAT
>Ga0207695_10005335_pt1 | contig 17109 bp, 16 predicted proteins | sample KBSC54metaG_FD_184354 | JGI IMG/M metagenome (GOLD analysis project Ga0207695, IMG submission 184354) | Corn rhizosphere microbial communities from Kellogg Biological Station, Michigan, USA - KBS C5-4 metaG (SPAdes) (version 2) | ecosystem: Host-associated > Plants > Roots > Rhizosphere > Soil... | reverse complement strand
CGTCATGTTGACGCCCAGCACCCCGCCCGTCGCCACGTCCTTTTCCTACGACAGCACGCCCACCGCGAAGGCGGCGGCCGTCGAGGCGAACGCGCGCGCCGATGTCCGGCAGCAGGAACAGGCGGGGACGCGCAACGACGCCCACCTGGCCGACCTCGCCGCGACGCGGCGCGCCGAGCGCGAGGCCGCCAGCGAGGTGCCCGATCCGATGACGAGCCTGTCGACCATCGCGGTCGCGGGGGCCATGAGCAGCGTGCCCGCCGCGCTCGAGATGATGCGCAGCATCGCGCTGCAGTCGGCCGCCGGCACGCTCAGCGACACCGACCGCCAGACGCTGCACGCCGAGTACGCGCAGCTCACCGCGCACGTGGCCACCAAGGTCGGCGGCGTGGGCGCGGGCGAGCCGCAGACCCCGGCGCGCGGCGACGAGCCCGAGGACGACGCCGGGAACGCCCGGCGCGGGAGCAGCGACGATCGCCGCAGCACGCTCGCGCAGACGAAAGTCGTGCCGCGCCAGACGGTGCAGGCGGCCGCCGGCCACGGCGCGCCGGCGCCACCGCACCTGGACCGGCGCACGCACGACGTGCACGTGGGCAGCGATTCCTACGCGCCGGTGACGGTGCGCCAGTCGGTCACGCGTCCTGTCGAACCTGCCGGCGTCGGTCGCCTCGAGACCCGTGCCGAGACGCCGCGCACCACGGCGGCCCAGGCCGCGCAGATCACGCAGTTCGTGCAGGTCGCGCAGACGCCGCAGGTCCCGCCGGCCGTCGGCGTCGCCTGAGCCGCGCGTTTCAGGGCGCGCAGTCGCGCCGCACGGCGTTCGACAGCGCCAGCAGCAAGGCGTCGGCCGCGCGCTCCTGCGCGGGCGTGAACGCGCTGCGCGAGCCGAGCCGGATGCGCACCACGCCGGCCCGCACGCGATACAGCTGGCCGACGACATCGGGCAGCGCCCCGGGCGCGGCCTCGAACACCACCCCGCCGGCGAGATCCTGGTTGCGCAACACCGTGGCGCCGTCCGTGTGCGCGAGCGCGTCCAGCGCGCAGCGCGGGAAGCGCGCCGTCGGCACCGCGAGCTCGCGGTCGCGGATCCAAAGCCGGTCGCCGTACGAACGAGCGATCAGGGTCAGCGCTCCGGCCATCGCGGCGATGACGCCGGCAAGGACGACGAGAACGCGCGTCCCTCGCCGGATCATCGTCGCCTCAACCGGCCGGGCGCGTGCGCGTGGACAGGTCGGCCACCAGCGCCAGCAAGGCGTTGGTGTCGACCGGCTTGCGCAGGTAGAAGTCGAAGCCGACGGCGCGCGTCGCCACTTCGACGGTGCTGCCGTGGGCCTTCGTGAGCGCGATCAGGAACGGCTGGCGCGGCAGCGGTGCCCCGCGGATCTCGCGCGCGGCCTCGTAGCCGTTGAGCACCGGCATGTCGAGGTCCAGGAAGATGATGTCCGGCTCGAATTCGAGCGTCGTGCGAACGGCCTGCCGCCCGTCGGCGGCGACCTTGGTGTCGTGGCCGAGGGCCTCGAAGAGCACACCCATCGTCTCGGTGATGTCCTTGAGGTCGTCGACTACCAGGATCCTGGTCAAGTCTCTAGCTCCATGAGAGGGTCGCGGCAAACTCCGGAGGTGCCCGGCTGCAGGCACATCCTAACGTAGCATTTGTTCAAATATTGTCCGCGCCGACCCTCACAGCGGCGTCAGGTCGACCGTGCGCGAAGGCGCGGTCGCAACCCCAATATGCCATGGGCCGCGCCGCCGTGACACCGCGATGGCCCTACGGCTCCGAGGTATCTCCGAACGCGGTGCGAAATGTGCCGCACTCCAGGCCTTTCTCGGCGAGCACGCGCACCAGCACCGCCTCGTCGCCGTGCGTGACGATCACGCGCGGGCAGCGCGCCGCGTCGACCGCCGCGAGCAGACCGGGCCAGTCGGCGTGGTCGCTCAGCACGAAGCCGCGATCCAGGCCCGCTCGATGGCGCGCGCCGTGCAACTGCATCCAGCCGCTGGCGAACGACTCGCGCACGCGCACCGTCCGCTGCCAGCGCCACGGCGCGCTGGCGCTCGGCGGCGCCACGATGAGCGCGCCGCGCAGCGAGCGCGCGTCCTCGAGCTCGCGCCAGGGCCGCGTCGCGGGCAGCGCGATGCCTTCGTCGGCATGCGCCGCGTTGATGGCCTCGGCGGCCGGGTGCACATAGACCGGCCCGATCGAGGCCTCGACGCCGGCCAGCACGTGCTGCGTCTTGCCCAGGCTGTAGGCGCCCACCACGCTGGCGTCGCCCGCGGCGGCGTTGGCCTGCCACCAGCGGTTCATGTCGTCGAACACCTCGGCGTGACGCGGCCAGCGGTAGATCGGCAGGCCGAAGGTGGCCTCGGTGACGAAGCAGTCGCAGCGCACCGGCTCGAAATCGTCGCAGGTCGGGTTGCGTTCGCCGTGCGTCGAGAAGAAGTAGTCGCCCGCCAGCACCCAGACCTGCCCGTGCGCCTCGATGCGGACCTGCGCGGCGCCCAGGATGTGGCCGGCCGGATGCAGGCTCACCCGGGCGTCGCCGATCGCGAGGACCTCGCCCCATTCGAGTGCGGTGACGTCGATGCGTCCCAGCCGCGCCCGCAGCACGCCCGCGCCGCGGCGCGCGCACAGGTAGTGCGCGTGGCCGGCGCGCGCGTGATCGGCATGCGCGTGCGTGATGACGGCGCGCTCGACCTTGCGCCAGGGGTCGACGTAGAAGTCCCCGGCCGGGCAGTACAGCCCCTGCGGGCGGCGGACGACGAGGTCAGCGCTCACTCGCTGTCCTGTCGTCCCGCGCGCGGCGATGCGCGGGTCGGGGTCGCGCCGCTGCGTCGAGCTTTCGTTCCGCGCCGGTGCGGCGCGCGAGCAACGCCCGCGGCCAGCGCGTCGCGCTGGGACACCGATGGTCACATCGCGCGGCGAACCGCGTGGAATACTGTCCCGGATGGAACCGCCCTCTTCCCCGGCGAACGCGCCGACGCCCCGCCCCGATCGCCTGACGCTGGACGAGCTGACGGCCGTGGCGCTCGGCGCCGATCCACGGCGCATGAACCCGGTGCAGCTGTACCTGGGCGTGAAGGGGCGCATCCCGCGCAGCACCTACTGGCTGCACGGCGTGCTGTCGTTGCTGCTGGCCGGCGTGGTGCTCGACGGCCTGCTCGCGATCGCGCGTGTCGAGCCGGACGCGGCCAACGGCCTCGTCAGCCTGCTGTTGCTGTGGCCGCTGATCGCCGTGTCGGCCAAGCGCCAGCACGACTTCAACTTCTCGGCCTGGTGGGCGCTGATCCATTTCGTGCCGGCAGTGGGCTCGGTCGTGCTGCTGCTGGTCGACGGCCTGATGCCCGGCACCCCCGGCCCGAACCGCTTCGGGCCCGACCCGCGCGCGCCGCTGACGCTCAATAACGGCCATTGATGCCGGCCATGCGCAGGAACCAGTGCGCCACCATCGCCACGAAGGTGCGGCGCAGCACGGCCAGCCAGCCCTTGGCGTAGGGCGGCGCGATCACGGGGCTGGACGCGGCCATCGCGATCTCGAGCTCGTCGGCCACGCGGCGCGCGAACGGCGCGTCGCACACGACGACGTTGGCCTCCAGGTTCAGCAGCAGCGACAGCGGGTCGATGTTGGAGCTGCCCAGCGTCGCCCAGTCCTCGTCGACGACGGCCATCTTCGCGTGCAGGTAGGCCGGCGTGTACTCGAAGATCTGCACGCCCCTGGCCAGCAGCTCGTCGTACAGCACGCGCGCGGCGACGCCCGCGATGCGGTAGTCGACCTTGCCCTGCAGCAGCAGGCGCACCTTCACGCCGCGCTCGGCGGCCTTGGCCAGCGCGTGGCGGAAGTGGCGGTCGGGGTAGAAGTACGGCGTGACGAGGTCGATGCGGTGGCGCGCGTGCTGGATCGCTTCCATGTACACGCGCTCGATCGAGCGGCGCTGGCGCAGGTTGTCGCGCACGACGAACGCGAGGCTCACCGGCGGTTGCAGCGTGTTCGGGTTCGCGCGATGCGGGCGCACGATGCGCAGCCGCGTCGCGAGCCGCCTGGCGCGCGCCACCGGCGCCGCGCTGCGCACCAGGCCGGCGAGCTCGTCACGCCACACGCGGCGCAGCATCGCGCGCGTCCAGATCGCCTGCACCGCCTGCTCGATGCCGGCGACGGCGGCGCCGCGCACGCGGCACGCGAAGTCCAGCCGGGGCGAGTCGCTCCATCCGTGGTGCAGGTCGTTGCGATCGGCGATCAGGTTGATGCCGCCGACGAAGCCGATCTGGCTGTCGACGACGCACAGCTTCTGGTGCAGCCGCCGCGCCTGTCCCGGCTGCAGGTAGCTCCACCAGCGGTCGATCGGCCGGAACACGGCCAGCTCCACGCCGGCGGGCACCATCCATTCGCGCAGCGCCGCCATCGTCGCCTTCGAGCCGAAGCCGTCGACCACCACGCGCACCTGCACGCCGCGGCGCGCGGCCTCGGCCAGCAGCAGGGCCAGCGTCTGGGCGACGGCGTCGTCGTGGAAGATGTAGGTGGCCAGCCAGATCGTGTGGCGCGCCTGCGCGATCGCCGTGCCCATCGCGGGGAACAGGTCGTCGCCGCCGCGCAGCAGTTCGATCGAATGGCCGCCCTCGAACTTCGGCTTGACGCCGAGTGTCCAGGGCGCGCGCGTGTTGACGCGCTCACGACGCTTGGCGCGAATCGCAGGACTCCCACGGTTGTTTCTGGTCGGCCGGTCGTCCCGGCCCCGTCGGGCGCGCTGCGCCCAGCCGTCAATTTAGCTCAAGCTCGGCGACGTACGGCAGGTGGTCCGACATGCGTGCCCAGCCGCCGCCGCGCGGCACCATCGTGCCCTCGCAGCGAAAGCCGCGCATGTAGATGCGGTCGAGCGAGAACACCGGCAGGCGCGAGGGGAACGTGGGTCGCTTGGGCAGCCGGGTGTCCTTGGAGAGCGCGCGCGACAGGCCGGCGGCGGCCATCGGCTCGTCCAGGCGCTCGCCCCAGTCGTTGAAGTCCCCGGCCACCAGCACCGGCTCGCCGGCCGGCAGCTCGCTGGCGATGAACTGCCCGAGGCGCTGCGCCTGCCGCATGCGGCTGGAGTGCACGAGGCCGAAGTGGGCGACGATCGCATGCACCGTCACGCCGTTCCAGTCGACCGGCACGTACAGCAGGCCGCGCTGCTCGAAGCGGTGGTCGGACACGTCGTGGTGCCCGACGTCGCCCAGCGGCCAGCGCGAGAGCAGCGCGTTGCCGTGTTCGCCGTGCTTGGTGAACGCGTTGGTGCGGTAGGCCGAGTTGTAGCCCTCCGGCGCGAGGAACTCGGCCTGGCCCTGCTCCGGCCAACCCATGATGGTCTGGTCGAAGCGCGCGGCGTCGCGCGTGTGGTGCAGCCGCACCTCCTGCAGGAAGACGAGGTCGGCGTCCAGCGCCTCGACGCCCAGCACCAGGTTGTGGATCTCCAGCCGCTTGGCCGCGCCCAGTCCCCGCACGCCCTTGTGGATGTTGTACGTGGCCACCCGCAGCCGCGTCGCGGCGGTGATGGTCTCGGACGGCAGGATCGTGAAGTCCGAAGCGGTGTTCATCACGGCAGGCAGTCCACGCCGCAAGGCGTGCAGTGATATCGAGGAGTTCCGCGGACCGGTCCGCGGGGCGATCCATCTGGCAATCCTCATGCCCTTGGATGATGCCATTGTCGTGCTCCTGGTTCGATGACTGGGGTCATGCCCATCACGCTGTCATCCTGCGCGCAGCGAAGCGGAGTCGCGGGATCCACCCCGGGGATGCGCATCGGCAGGCGTGGATCCTGCGCCTCCGCGCAGGATGACAGCTGGGCGGGCGATCGCGCCGTCGCGTCGCGCCCAGGCCTCATCCTCTCCAGCGAGGCAGATGCAGGATCGCCTCGGCGTTCGACGGCGAGAAGCACGCGTCGGCCGCCTCGCGCCACGGCAGCCAGCGCGAGGCCGTGTGCTCGCGCGGTGCCAGGGCGACCGGCGTGCCCGCGGGCACTTCCAGCGCGAAGACGTGCTCGGTGTTGTGCGTCACCCCGGGCGCGTAGCGGGCGCGCCAGCGCGGATAGATCTCGTAGACGTTGACGAGCTCGCAGTCGCGCAGCGCCGCCAGCGGAACGCCGGGGCCGCCGACGGCGATGCCCGTCTCCTCGGCCACCTCGCGGATGCAGGTGTCGACCAGCGATTCCTCGACGCGGTCCTTGGAGCCGGTCACGCTCTGCCAGAACCCGGGCGCGTCGGCGCGCTCCAGCAGCAGCACCTCGAGCGCCGGCGTGTGGATGACGACGAGGACGGATTCGGGGATCTTGTACGGACGGGGGACGGCAGGCGCGGCGCTCATGCGCGCATGCTAGCGCGCGTCACGCGCGAGGGCGTCGCGCGCTCACGCACGCGCGCGCCGCCCTCGCAGGCCGAACCACGCGCTGGCGACGCAGGGCACGCCCAGGCCGACCCAGGTCATCCAGTCCCACCGGCCGTCGCCCACCAGGCCGCCGACCAGCCCCGCGCCGCTGAGGACGGCGATGAACAGCGGCCACCCCCACAGCGACCAGAACGGCGAGGCCTTCATGCAACGGCCGCCTTCGCCTCGGCCGCTGCCGGCTTGCGGACCGGCCCCTTCTTGCTCAGCCACAGGTACAGGCCGCTGCCCAGCACGACGATGGTGATGACATCGAGCATCGCCCACAGCCACTGCATCGGCACGCCGCCGTAGTCGCCGAAGTGCAGCGGCTGCGACAGCAGCAGCGTCGTCATGTACCAGGGCGGATCCTCGCTGGACGAGACCTCGCCGGTGACGGCGTCCACCAGCACCGGCTGCACGAGGCGCTCGGTCAGGCGCGTGCGGCCGCGCATGAACACGCCGTAGTGGTGCGCGCTGCCCCAGGCCGTGCCGGGAAACGCGATGAACGCGATCTTCATCTGCGGCTCGCGGGCGCGCGCGTTCGCGAAGGCCTTCTCGAGCGAGCCGAGCTGCGTCAGCGGCGGCAGGCCGCGGTAGTGCGACAGCAGCTGCGCCACCTGGTCGTTGCGCCAGTGCTCGATCACGAGGTCGGCCCACGTGTTGATCATGCCGGTGGCGCCCACCACCAGCGCCCACGTCACCGTGGCGATGCCCAGCAGGTTGTGCAGGTCCAGCCATCTCACGCGCGTCGAGCGCTCGTGGCGCACCTCGCCGAAGCGCAGCTTGCGCATGAAGGGCGCGTACAGCACGATGCCCGAGACGATCGCCACGAGCATCAACAAGCCCATGAAGCCCAGGAACAGCTTGCCCCACAGGCCGGCGAACAGCTCGACGTGGATCGTGTGGACGACGCCCATCACGCCGCCGTCGATCTTCGGCTCGGCCAGCGCGCCGCCGGTGCGCGCGTCGACGGCCACCTGCTTCAGGTCCGTCGTGGAACGCGGCGTGTCGCCCATCGTCACGTACCAGATCGTGTCGTCGTCGGGCTCCTGCGACACGTACATGCCCGTCTTGGACGGGAAGCGCCCCCTGGCGGCGGCCATCACCTGGTCCAGCGTGGCGCGCGGCGCGTCCGCCGGCAAGGCCGGCGCGACGACCTCGGTGCCCAGCCAGGCGCCGATCTGGTGGTGGAAGACCAGCGGCAGGCCCGTGAGGCACAGGACGAGCAGGAAGACCGTCGAGACCAGGCTGCTCCACTTGTGCAGCCAGGACCAGACGCGCGTCGTGCCGGGCGACATCAGTACGCGAACGTGCCCGAGATCATCACGCTGCGCGGCGCGCCCACGGTCAGGTAGCCCTGGCCCGGGTAGCCGCCCGACGATGCCCAGTAGTTCCGGTTGGTGACGTTGTCGACGCCCACGCGCAGCGTGACCTGGTGCGTGCCGACATCCATCTCGTAGCGTGCCCCGATGTCCAAGCGCGTCCAGGCCGGCACCACCTCGGTGTTGGCCGAGTCGGCGAACTGTCGCGCCGTGTGCACGCCGCGCACGTTCAGCGCGAGGCCCGGCACGCTGGGCACGTCGAAGTCGAAGCCGAGGTTGAACTGCGAGCGCGGCGAGCCGATCACGGTCCTGCCCGAGAGCTTGGCGTCGAGGAAGCTCGCGCCGCCCAGCACGCGCACGCCGGGCATGGCTTCGCCGTAGACCGAGAGCTCGGCGCCGCGGTTGCGCTGCGTGTCGAGCTGCTCGAAGGTGGCGCCGTTCAGGCCGTAGTTGGCCTTGCGCGACTGGAACACGCTCACCGTGCCGCCGTACGAGCCGGTGTCCACCTTGACGCCGATCTCGCCTTGCCGGGTCTGGTAGGGCTTGAACGCCTGGCCGCCGTTGGTGACGGGGTGCGCGGTGAACGTGCTGTCGAAATAGGTCAGCGGAGCGACGTCGCCGGCCACCAGACCCTCGATGTACGTGCCGTACAACGAGACCTGCTTGTTGACCTTGAAGACGAGCCCGGCCACCGGCGTGATGCGCGCCTCCTTGCTCGCGGGCGTGCCGAGGGCGCCGGTGCCGTAGTCGAACGACGTGCTCTCGATCTGCTGGCGGCGCGCACCGACGGTCAGCAGCACGCGGTCGTCGGCGAAGGCGAGCGTGTCGGCCAGCGCCTCGCTGCGGGTGACCACGCGCAGCGTCGTCAGCGGATGCGACAGGTCGCTGCCGCCGGTGTAGTACGTCTCGTCGGGCACGGGGATGAAGGCCGTGTCGTACAGCGTGCCGGCCGGCACGCCGCCGAAGTTGGAGAACGCGAACGCGTTCTTGGACACCGCCCGGTACGCGCCGAACGAACCCACCACCGTGTGCTTGACGGGTCCCGTGGAGAAGCTGCCGCGCAGGCCGAGCTCGCCCGTCGTGACCGAGTCCTTGCGCGTGTTGGCCGCGGCGTACAGCGACTGCGAGGCGTCGGCGGCGGCTATGGTCGGCACCTCGAGCTGGTTGTCCTCCTTGCCGTCGCGAAAGCCCCCCGCGGCCCAGGCCGTCACCGACGGCAGGATGTCGACTTCCGCACGCAAGGTGCCGAAGGCGTCGCGCTCGTGCGAGTACGTCCACTTCTGCGCTAACTGCCTGTCCGCGCGCGGCGCGACCGGCACGCCGCCGAACACGTTGATGTTGGGCGTCGCGCCCTTGACGTCGTTGTCCTGCGTGCCGACGTCGGCCGACACGCGCAGGCCGCCCAGGTGCCAGTCGGCGCCCAGCAGCGCGGCGTCGAGCTTGTCGCGCTCGCCCTTGACCGCGGCGTCGCCCTCGCTGTGCACGACGTTGGCGCGCAGGCCCAGTTCCTTGTGCGCGCCCCAGCGGCGGCCCACGTCGATGGCTTCCGACAGCTGGCCCGCGTCCACGCCCACCGTGACCTCGGCCTGCGGCGCATTGCCGGCGCGCTTGGGCATCACGTTGACCGCGCCGCCCAGGCCGCTGCCGCCCGGCGCCGCGCCGTTGAGGAAGGCGCTCGCGCCACGCAGCACCTCGACGCGCTCGACCAGCTGGGCCGCCAGGTACTGGCGCGGCAGCAGGCCGTACAGGCCGTTGTACGAGATGTCGTCGGAATACACGACCAGGCCGCGCACCATGTAGGCCTGCTGGAAATTGCCGAAGCCGCGCGTGACGCGCACGGCCGGGTCGTTCTGCAGCACGTCGGCCAGGCTGGCGGCCTGCTGGTCCTGGATCAGCTTGGCGGTGTAGTTGGTGATCGTCAGCGGCGTGGACATGACGTCCTGGCTTCCCAGCAGGCCGACGCGGCCGCCGCGCGCCACCTGGCCGCCCGCGTACGGCGCCTTCAGGCCGCCCGCCGAGGCGTCGGCGCTGATGACGACCTGCTGCGTCTCCGGCTCGCTGGCGGCCGCGGCGGGCGCGGCAGGGGGCTGCGCGTGGACCTGGCCGGCGGCCAGCAGGAGGACGGCGGAGGACGACGCGCTGAGATGGAAACGGGCGTGCGGCATGGAATTCCTGAGGTTCATGGCTCGTGGATGCGATTGATTCTCATTCATATTCTATGCAACTCTCCCTGGCCCGCCCCGACGAGGCGCACGAGGCGTCGCCGACGTCCCGGGTGCCTGGCGCGCGAACGTCGATCGCTGCGGGCCATGGTAGGCCGGCTCTCGCACGCGGGCTGTGCCGGCCGGGTCAACGACTGTCGCGCGCGGGCACGGCGGCCAGGCGCCCGCGCACGACCGGGCGGCGCGCGACGCTCGCCTCGGCGAACGCCCAGAACAGCGCCATCTCCGCCAGTTCGTCCGAGGCGCCGGACGACGACTGGTGCCCGCCCGCCATGTTCACGCGCAGCAGCACCGGCCTGGCCGAGCGCGTGTGCGCGCGCAGCGTCGCGACCCACTTGGCCGACTCCCAGTAGCTGACGCGGTCGTCGCGCAGCCCGGCCGTGGCGAGCACCGCGGGATAGGCGGCGTCATGCACGTTCTCGTAGGGCGAGATCGAGGCCATGTTGTCGTAGGCGCGCGGGTCGGCCAGCGGGTCGCCCCAGTCGGCGCGGAAGACGGGCACCAGCGGGTGCGTGGTGTCGGACATCGTGTCGAGCATGTCGACGAACGGCACCTGCGCGATGACGCCGGCGTAGCGTCCGGGCCGCTCGTTCATCGCCCCGCCCATCAGCAGCCCGCCCGCCGACAGCCCGTAGGCCACGCAGCGGCCCGGCGCGCCGTGGCCCGCGGCGACGAGGTGATCGGCGCAGGCGTTGAAATCGGTGAAGCTGTTGCGCTTGGAGAACAGGCGGCCGTCGAGGAACCAGCGCCGGCCCTTCTCCGCGCCGCCGCGCACGTGGGCGATCGCGTACGCCCAGCCGCGGTCGGCCAGCGCGAGCGCCGGCACGGAGAACAGCGCTTCGGCCGCGATGCCGTAGGCCCCGTAGCCATAGACCAGCAAGGGGCCACGGCCATCGGCGCGCCGGCCGCGCCGGGTCAGCAGCGTGATGGGGACCTGCTCGCCGTCGGCGGCGCGCGCGTGCAGGCGGCGCACCTCGTAGCGCGACGGATCGAAGCCGGCCACGCGCGTGCGCGCCAGCACGCGGCGCGCGCCGCTGCGCAGGTCGACGCCGATCCAGCGCGGCGGCGTGCGCGGCGACTGGAACACGAGCCGCAGCTCGGTGCCGCCGACATCCTGCACATCGTCGAATTCCAGCGTGCCTGGCTCCGCGTCGCCGTGCACGACGAACTCGTCGCCGTCGCGGCCCCGCACCACCACCGACAGCCGTTCGTCCTCGCGCTGGCGCCAGACGAGATGGTCCGCGAACGCCCGCACGTCGAGAAGGTTGACGCCCTCGCGCGCGGGCCGCAGCGGCGTCCAGTTCGCCCGGCCCGGTGCGTCCAGCGATGCCGCCATCAGGCAGCCGTCGATCGCGCCGCCAGCGTCGGTGAGGATGACCAGCCGGCCGGCCCAGTCCTCGACCTGGTAGTGCAGCCCCGGCTCGCGCGCCTGCACCAGCACCGGTTCGGCCGTCGCGGACGCCGCGGGGATCAGGCGCCATTCGTCCGTGTCCGGCCCGAACACGCGGATCGAGCACCACGCGTTCGACGCGGCGCGGCCCAGCCAGGTGAACAGCGCCGGGTCGGGCTGGTCCAGCACCAGCGCGTGCACGATCTCGCCGCGTGCCGGCGTGCGGTACACCTTCGACGGGCGGCCGAACGCGTCGCGCCACAGCCAGACGATCCACCGCGAATCGGGCGACACCGTCAGCCCATGCCAGCCGTAGGCGCCCTCCCAGCTGCGGACCTCGCCGGTGCGCAGGTCGTGCACGCAGACGCGGTGGCGGTCGCTGCCTTGCAGGTCCTCCAGCCAGACGTAGAGCGTGTGGTCGGGGCTGGGCTGGGCCTCGATGGCGCGGTAGTAGGACTGGCCGCGGCTGCGGGCCTGCTCGTCGAGCAGCACCTGCTCCGGCCCGCCGTCCACCGGCCGCCGCACGTGGACGAGGTGATCCTCGCCGGGCCGGACGCGCACGTCGTAGACGAAGCCGCCGCGCGGCAGCGGCGGCAGCGCGCCCGTCTCGGCGCCGTAGGCCGCCATCGCGGCGCGCCAGCGCGCCTGCGCCGGACGCGTGGGCGCGAGCACGGCGTCGGCATAGGCGTTCTCGTCTTCCAGGTGCCGGCGGATCTCGGGATCGATGTCGCGCGTGCCGGCAAGGAAGTCGGGGTAGTGCGGGTCGCGCAGCCACGCGTAGTCGTCGATGCGCACCCGGCCGAGCTGCTCGATGCGCCGTGGACGCTTCGGCGTGACGGGCGGCCGGGGAATGTCCGAGGCGGCCGCGTGCGCGACGGCGGACGGCGGCGCGGGCCAGGCCGCCGCGATCGCGGCGCCCAGGAGGCTGCGGCGCTTCATCCGCGGCCCGGGTTGAAGCGGCGCATCCACGCGGGCAGCGCGGCGTCGGGCTGCGCGTCGAGGCCGGCCAGGATGTCGGCGTACACGTCGTCGCGCTCGTCCTGGCCGAGCTTGTATTTCTCCCGGCCGGCGACGACCTCGGCACGGAACGCGATGACGCGCTGCGCGAGCTGCGCCAGGCGCGGGCCCATCTCGTCGACGGTCCAGGCGCGCGGGCGGCCGGCCTCCTGGCGGCCGGTGAGCTCGCGCAGGTGGGCGACGATGGCGTCCGGGTCCTCGATCAGCCGCAGCTCCACCTGCAGTTGCGCGCTGGCGTAGTTCCAGGTCGGCGCCTGCGTGCGGTCGGACATCCACGACGGCGAGACGTAGCCGTGCACGCCGAGCCACAGCACGGTGGCGCGGCCGTCGGCGCGCAGTGCGGCGACCTGGGCGTTGCCGCGCGCGAGATGGCCCTCGACGGCGACGATGCGCCCATCCGGCGCGAACTTCGGCACGAGCGGCAGCGGCGTCGCCAGCGGACCCGCAGGGCCGTGGCTGCAGACCCAGGCGAGCGGTTGCTGGCGCGCGAGATCGGCCAGGTCCTGCGGGCCGCGCGGCGCGAATCGATCGGGAGATGCGGTCATGCCGCCAGACTAGTTCGGCACGCGACCGCAGTCCACCGCCGCCGGGCCGCACGCTGCCGCGCGCGGGCCAAGCGCGCCGGGGCCTTCAGTGGACGTAGCGGCTGGGCGGCACGCCGAACGCGCGCTGGAACGCGGCGGTGAACGCGCTGGGGCTCTCGTAGCCGACGTCGTACGCGGTGGTCGTGACGGCCTGTCCGCGGGCCAGGCGGGCCATCGCCTCCAGCAAGCGCACATGCTGGCGCCATTCGGCCAGGCTCATGCCGGTCTGTTCGCGGAACAGGCGCGTGAACGTGCGCCGGCTCATGCAGGCGCGCGCGGCGAGCTCGTCGAGCGAATCGGAGCGCGTCGGGTCGGCGACGAGCTCGCGGCAGATCGCGCCCAGGCGCGGCTCCTGGGGCATCGGCACGCTGTGGCTGGCGACGCCGGGCGCGTCGATGCTCTCGAGCAGCAGCTGCACGATCAGGCCCTCGCGGCCCCCGCGGTCGTACTCGCGCGGCAGCGCCATCGTCTCCAGGATCAGCGCGCGCAACAGCTCGGACACCTCGATGACGCGGCACTCGCGCCGGGTGTCGCCGGCGGCGTCCACGTACAGCGTGCGGATCGACACCGCGCTGCGGCAGGTGACCTCGTGGTCGACGCCCGCGGGCATCCAGATCGCGCGCTGCGGCGGCACCACGTAGGTGGCGCGATCGGTGACCACCGACATCACGCCCGACGCCGCGTACAGCAGCTGCGCCCGCGCGTGATGATGGCGCGGGTCGACGAAGTTGGCGGGGTATTCGTCCGCGAGCGCCACGACGGGGCGCGGAACGTTCTCGAGGTCGCGGCTGCTGATCGTCATGGGCGTATTTAGCAAGAAACGGGCAACACCGGCAAGTGGGCGTCGCCCGCTTGTTGCCGCACGGCGCCGCCTGCCGGTGCCCGCGCACGACAGTCACTGGCCCGGCCGCGCCAGCGTCGCGCGCCCGCGCCGCTAACCTTGCCGCATGACGATGCCCACGGACGCCGCGCGCGGAGACGACCTCACCCCCGACATGCGGCGCTTCCAGCGCTGGTTGGCCCATGCGTACGGCCGGCATCCGTCGCTGGACGGCGTGAGCCTGCCCGAGGCCCGCCTCATCGCGGAGCGCGTGCGTGCCCCCTTGACGCAGGGTGGCCCGGCGATGGTGCACCGCAGAGAGCTGCAGATAGCCACGGCGCACGGCCCGCTGCGCCTGCGCATCCACACGCCGACCGAGGCGCCCCGCCACCCCGCCCTGGTCTACCTGCACGGCGGCGGCTGGGTCTTCTTCAGCATCGACACCCACGACCGCCTGATGCGCGAACTCGCCGCGCGCGCCGGCCGCGTCGTCATCGGCGTCGACTATGCCCGTGCGCCCGAGGCGCGCTACCCGGTCGCACTGCAGCAGTCGGTCGCGGCCTGGCGCTGGGCGCGCACCCATGCCGACGCGCTGCGCCTGGAGCCGGACCGGATCGCGCTGGGCGGCGATTCCGCGGGCGCCAATCTCGCGCTGGCGACGGCGCTGGTGCTGCGCGAGGCGGGCGAGCGCCCCGATGCGTTGCTGCTGAACTATGGCGTCTTCGGCGACGACGACACGACCGAGTCCTACACCCGCTTCGACGGCCCCGCGTACAACCTGGGCCGCGACGAGATGCGCGGCTTCTGGGACCGCTACCTCGGCGCGCCGCGCCCCGTCGACGACCCCCTGGCCGTGCCGCTGAAGGCCCGGCTCGCCGGCCTGCCGCGCTGCTGTCTCGTGGTGCCGGAGTGCGACGTGCTGCGCGACGACAGCCTGCAGCTGGCCGAACGGCTGCGCGCGGCCGGCGTGCCGGTCGACCTGCAGCGCCATCCCGGCGCGGTGCACAGCTTCCTCGAAGCGGTCGCGTTCTCCGAGACGGCGCAACAGGGCCTGGCACGCAGCAGCGCGTGGCTGCGCGGGGACACGGCCGGCTGAGCGCTCGTCCCGTCGGCGGCAGGCGGCGCCGCGCCGCGACCTGCGAAAATGGCGGATTCACCCGCCATGCCAATGAATCCGCAAGTCCAAGCCCAGGTCGGCGCGCTGCAGGCCAAGCTCCGCCAGGTCGACGATTACCAGAGCAAGGGCCTGCTCCGCGCCGAGGAGGCCGACGCCCAGCGCACCGCGTTGCGCAAGCAGCTGATGGAAGCCGTCATCCCCGACGTGCCCGCCCCCAGGCTGCCGATGCGCGCGCGCGCCTGGGCGCTCGCGGCGATGCTGGTGCTGGTGGGCGCGGTCACCGCCTACCTGCTCTCGGGCCACGCCGGCCTGCGCCGCCGCAGCGAAACCTTGCTCGAGCAAGGCCGCATCGCCGCCGCCGAGGACGCCCGGATGCGGCGCGAGCGGCTGGAACGCATCAGGCGCGGCGAGTCGCTGGCGCCGGACAGGTTCGGCGTCTTCACGCCGTCGCCCGCCGCCTCGGGCGCGGCCGCGGCGCCGGCCGCGAGCGCCGCGGCCCGGAACGCCAGCGCCGCCGCCGACGCCATCGCCCCGCTGCTGTCGGGCCGCGTCACGCTCGCGCCGAGGTTCGAGGGCCGCGTCGCCTCGGACGACACCGTCTTCGTCACCGTGCGCACGCCCGACGACCCGACCGGGCTGCCGCTGGCGCAGATCCGCGTCGAGGTCAGCAACCTGCCGTTCGACTTCAACGTGGGCACGCGCGAGATGATCGGCTCGCCCGACCGCTTCCTGCACGCGAGCAAGGTGATCGTGTCGGCGCGCATCTCCCGCAGCGGCAGCGGCCGCGCGAAGGCGGGCGACCTGGTGGGCCAGTCCGGTCCGGTCGCTCCGTGGTCCAACGACGTGCGGTTCGCGATCGACCAGGAAGTGCGCTGAGCGGCGCCCGCCGACGATGGACCGGCCGCCCGATCTCGAGACCGGCGACGGCGCGAGCCATCGCCACGCGCTGTGGGAGGCGTTGTCGGAGCTCTGGCTGGACAACGCGCTGCAGGACGGCGACATCGACCGCATCGCGCGGGTGATCGCGGCGTCGCCCTACACGCGGGCCCAGGTGCGTGCGATCCACGAGTTCGAGGTGGCGCCCGCGGTGTGGACCAACCTGGCGCTCGTGGCGGGCGAGTGGGCGTACTTCGACCCCGCGTGGCTGCGCGAACGCTGCCGCGCGCAGGCCGGCCTGCGCGACATCGCCAGGCACCGCGTGGCGGCGTGGCTGCGCCGGCCCTGGGTGCGCTGGCACACGGCGGCCCTCTTGCGTCGGATCGAGGCACGGATCGACGAGCTGGCACGCTGACGCTGCGCCGGCGTGCCCGCACGCCCCCTTGCGCCCATCACCAGGCAAGAGGCCCGCTTCGCCCGCCGAAGCGGTCGTCGCGGGCCTCGAACCGGCGCGGCAGCCGGTCAGGTCGGGGAAAGACTCAGGCCGCCGGCGTGGCGGCCACCGCGTTGCGCAGGCGGATGTGCAGCTCGCGCAGCTGCTTCTCGTCGACCGCGCTCGGCGCGCCGGTGAGCAGGTCCTGCGCACGCTGGGTCTTGGGGAAGGCGATGACGTCGCGGATGGACTCGGCGCCGGTCATCATCGTGACGATGCGATCCAGGCCGAAGGCCAGGCCGCCGTGCGGCGGCGCGCCGTACTGCAGCGCGTCCAGCAGGAAGCCGAACTTGGTCTGCGCGTCTTCCTTGCTGATGTTCAGCGCGGAGAACACCTTGCTCTGCACGTCGGCGCGGTGGATACGCACCGAGCCGCCGCCCAGTTCCCAGCCGTTCAGGACCATGTCGTAGGCCTTGGCGATGCAGGCGCCCGGATCCGAGTCCATCAGGTCCTCGTGGCCGTCCTTCGGGGCCGTGAACGGGTGGTGCACGGCGTTCCAGCGGTTCTCCTCGTCGTCGCGCTCGAACATCGGGAAGTCGACGACCCACAGCGGCGCCCACTTGTCCTCGAACAGGCCATTGGCCTTGCCGAAGTCCGAGTGGCCGACCTTCAGGCGCAGTGCGCCCATGCCGTCGTTGACGATCTTGGCCTTGTCGGCGCCGAAGAAGATCAGGTCGCCGTCGGCCGCGCCGGTGCGCGCGAGGATCTCGGCGATGGCCTTGTCGTGCAGGTTCTTGACGATGGGCGACTGCAGGCCTTCGCGGCCCTTGGACGCGTCGTTGACCTTGATCCAGGCCAGGCCCTTGGCGCCGTAGATCTTGACGACCTCGGTGTAGGCGTCGATCTCGCCGCGGCTGATCTCGGCGCCGCCCTTGACGC
>Ga0207695_10005333_pt1 | contig 17111 bp, 15 predicted proteins | sample KBSC54metaG_FD_184354 | JGI IMG/M metagenome (GOLD analysis project Ga0207695, IMG submission 184354) | Corn rhizosphere microbial communities from Kellogg Biological Station, Michigan, USA - KBS C5-4 metaG (SPAdes) (version 2) | ecosystem: Host-associated > Plants > Roots > Rhizosphere > Soil... | reverse complement strand
CGTTCCAGGAACCGCAGCCGCGCCGAACCGATTGGTCGCCCAGTGCAGGCTTCGCATACTCGCCCGGCAAGAACGGCGTGTGGGCCATTCGGGGCGGTTTCAGCCGTGCCTTCGACATGCCGTACGCGAATCTGGCAGCGAATACCGCGCCGGCCTTCTATGGCAATGCGGTGGGCGTCGACATCAATAGCAACACGCCTAATTTTTTGGCGAATGGCGGTATGAACGGAACCTCGGACGCACTCTCATCGCCCGCGGCGGCTCGCGCGGCGACCTCCGGTTACACGCCCGATCAGACGCGTCCCTACGCACTGACTTATACCCTAGGTGTCCAGCGTCTGCTGGGGCGCGATTATACCCTCGAAGCGCGTTACACGGGCACTCGCGGAGTCCACCTGCTGGTTCAAGAACAAATCAATCGCACCAGCGCCGTGACTGCTACCAACAGCATTCCTACTTTCCTGGCCCTGCCATCGCCCACGGCTCTAGCCGCACTTACCCTCACCACCGGGGCCTTGAAAGCCACCCCTAGCAACACACTGGCACAGTACGGCTTCACCAACTCCGCCAGCATTACAGCGCTGGATCCCAGAGGAAACTCGCGATACAACGGTTTAATGCTCCAGGTCACCAAGCGTTATTCCAAGAATTTCTCTTATCTGGCGGCGTATACCTGGAGCCACTTGATGGATGATTCGACTGCCGATATCAACAGCACCGTATTGACGCCGCGCCGTCCCCAGGACTTCGGAAATCTGGCCACCGAGTGGGCCGATTCCGCGCTCGACCGCAGACAGCGATTGACCATTACTCCCATCTTTGACTTCAAGCCGTTCTCGAGTCGCGGTTGGGCCATGAAGAATCTGCTAGGCAATTGGAATCTTTCATTCACCTACACGTACCAGTCGCCCGAGTATGCGACCGTGCAGAGCGGCGTCGATTCGAACCTGAATAATGACTCGGCGGCCGACCGGGCGATCGTCAATCCAAACGGCGTCGCTGGCACGGGCAGCGGGGTCATCGGTTACGACCGGAACGGCAACGCGGTCGGGGCTGGTTCAGGCACCATCGTGGCTTACGTTGCCAAAAATCCCAACGCTCGCTATATCGTTGCAGGAGCCGGCGCCTTTGCTAATGGCGGGCGCAATACGCTGGCCCTCGATCCGGTGAATAACATCGATGCTTCGCTGCGCAAAGTCTTCAGCATCACCGAGCAGGCACGCTTCGAAGTCGGCGCCCAATTCTATAACGTGCTGAACCATCCTCAGTTCGTGGGCGGCTATACCAATGACGTATCCCTTTCAAAGACGACAAATCGCAACTTCCTGATTCCGAGCAATTCTGCTTTCGGCCAGTATCAGCAGTTCTTTCCGAGCAATGCGCGGATAGTTCAAGTCCTTGCCCGCTTCACTTTCTAATCGAAGCAGAGAGACTGCTTAGGAAAAAAACAATCGCCACGCGGTTACCGTCAAGGCGTGCGTGACCATCGACGCGCGAATGCTGCGGGCTTGGCGGTAGGCCATTCCGTAGAACACGCCGGCCACGGCCGCCAGAGCCGCGACGCGCCAGTTCGGAAACGGCCGGTACCATAAATGAACGGAGCCGAATAGCAAGGAAGCCAGCAGCAATCCGGCCGAGTCGCTGTGAAGCCAAGCGCCGATCCACTGCTGGAGCAGGCCGCGGAAGAAGAACTCCTCGCCCAGTGCCACCACCCACAAGATCCCGAAAAAGGTTGCGAGACCGATCAGCGTAGTGCGCTCCCAACTCGCATAATGCATGTGCGGGCGCGCGAAATGGATGGCCCAGCCGAGGAGTGCGGCCACCGGTGCGAGCGCCGCGAAGTACAGGGCTCCGATCTTCCATTCGCGGGTGGTGGGCCAGAAGCCGAAGCCGATATTCTTCATGCGGCGAACGCTCAGGATGGCGAAGAGCCCGGTACGAAACCACATCAACTGGCCTAAGAATCCTAAGGGGAGCGCGGCCAGGGGACTCGTATAAAGCGGCGGGATTGCGCGCGAGAGCCACACCGCCGCGATGAAAATCAGGAACAGAATATCGACGGCTGTCTGGTGCGGGAACACCACGTACCAGAAAGCCGATACCACGGCCAGCGCGGCAATGACGCCGAGTGAGTGCCACGAAAAATGCCCCAGCGCAAGCGAGGCCAGAGTGTAAGGTGCCACCGCCGCGGCTACCAACGACATGGCGACTCCGGCGGGCGGCAGTTTTTCCAGGCGCAGGCGCAGCCGCTCGACGCCCATCGTGAAATACAAACTGACTTCGAGCAGGAAGGCGGGGAGCACGGCCAGCGCGGTCGCCCACGGGATGCCCCGGTCCTGCGCATAAAAATACGCCGCGATGGCAGCCGCCGCCCACAGGAGCGGAAAAGCGATCAACATTCTCGGCCATCGTAGCATGTCAAACTTGACCGCCACCCGGAATTCCAGCCCGCCCGTGGGACCGCGCGCTAAAATAGTCGCGCATGTCCCGATTTCCCGGCGTTGACTATTTGCTGATCGATTCGCTGTTCTCCGAACAGGAATTGCTGGTGCGGCAAACCGCGCGCCAGTTCGTAGAGGAGCGGGTGTTGCCGCTCATCCGCGACTGCTTCCGGGAGGCGCGCTTCCCAGCCGAACTCATCCCGGAACTGGGCCGCCTGGGCTTCCTGGGGGCCAACCTCGAAGGCTATGGCTGCCCCGGCATGAGCAACGTGGAGTATGGGCTGGTAATGCAGGAGATCGAGCGCGGCGATTCAGGTCTGCGCAGTTTCGTCAGCGTGCAGAGCGCGCTGGTAATGTATCCCATCCTGACCTACGGCAGCGAAGAACAAAAACAGCGGTGGCTTCCGAAACTGCAAAGCGGCGAAGCCATTGGCTGTTTCGGGCTCACCGAGCCAGGATTCGGATCGAACCCGGCGGGGATGTTAGCGCGCGCGCGCCGCGAGGGTGCGGAGTGGGTGCTGGATGGCGAGAAGACCTGGATCACCAACGGGAGCGTGGCGGACGTGGCAGTTGTCTGGGCCCGCGCCGAAGACGGCATCCGCGGATTTTTAGTGGAGCGGGGGACCCAGGGATTTACTGCCTCCGAAATTCACGGCAAGCTTTCCATGCGGGCTTCGGTGACGTCGAGTCTCGCGTTCAACCATTGCCGAGTACCTGAAAGTGCACTGCTGCCCCAGGCGCAGGGGTTGCGCGCTCCGCTGTTGTGTCTGACGCAGGCCCGCTACGGCATCGGTTGGGGAGTGATCGGCGCGGCCATGGATTGCTATGAGACGGCGCGCGCGTATTCGGTCCTGCGCAAACAGTTTGACGGGCGGCCCATCGCCTCGCACCAGTTGGTTCAGGAGAAGCTGGCGGACATGATCACGGAGATCACCAAGGCGCAACTGCTGGCTTTACATGTGGGACGGCTGAAAGATAAGGCCCAGGCCGACGCGGCCCATATTTCAATGTTGAAGCGCAACAATGCGGCCATGGCGCTCGACTGCGCCCGCGCCGCCCGCGATCTCCTGGGTGCCAACGGAATCATGGACGAGTACCCCGTCATGCGCCATATGTGCAATCTGGAGACCGTCAAGACCTATGAAGGCACCGATCATATTCACGCGCTGGTGATTGGCGAGCGCGTTACCGGAATCGCGGCTTATAAATAAGGCGAGTTTGCGGCCGGCGTTGCCGTGTTACGATAGTCATAGATTTCTTTCCCTGGATCGTCGTATGGTCATTCTAATTACAGTTGTGCATGTGGTTGTGTGCGTGTTTCTGGCGGTAGTCGTGTTGCTGCAAAGCGGCAAGGCGGCCGATCTGGCCGGCGCTTTCGGCGGCATGGGCTCGCAGACAGTGTTCGGTCCGCGCGGTTCGGCCACGGTATTGTCCAAGGCCACTACCATCGCCGCGGCCCTGTTTATGGTGACTTCGCTGACCTTGTCAATTCTTTCGACGCGCTCCGGCAAGGCTTCGCCATCGATCTTCCAGAAGGTTGTTCCGGTAACCCAGCAAAAGGGCGGCGGCGCTCCGGCGGGAACGGTTCCGATTACGGCGACTCCGATTGTCGGCGGCAAGGAAGGCGCTCCGCAGAACATTAACGTTCCAATCAACCAGACGCCCGCGCAGAAACAGAATCAACAGAAAAAGTAATGAGTCGCGGCGCCCTTTGGGCCGGCATGAAGTTTCCACCCGCGGGGGTGGCGGAATTGGCAGACGCACTAGCTTGAGGTGCTAGCGGGAGCAATCTCGTAGGGGTTCAAGTCCCCTCCTCCGCACCATAGATTCAGTAACATACAGGAATCGGCCATCCGTCAAGGGTGGCCGAAACTGTTTTAGACCTTGTGCCGCTCAGGGACGCCGCAGGCTGACGGGGAACTGTCTGGGCCGCTCCTGACCATTTGGAAGGGACCTGAATGGCTCCAAAATACAAAAGACCGCTGGCTGGGCTAAGAGCCACGCCAACGATCTGTTCCTTTCATGCGAATCTAGGGACATATGGCCTTAACACAGAGGGCGGTTACGATTCCCGAAGTCATGCTGATCGCCGGAACACGAGTTGCGCTAGGCGTCGGCCTGGGTTTGCTGATTTCAGATTTGCTCAACAAAGATCAGCGGAAAGCGGTAGGACGGGCGCTGCTAGCAGTCGGCGTCTTGACCACGATTCCATTAGTTCGAGGCTTACTTGCGAAGCCGCCTGTTGAATAACCAGCATTTGGATGGGGCGATTCGACTAATTGAAGTGATAATACGTGGCGATAGGCGCGGTATCCTTGAGCGAAGTTAGGAGTGAGAGGTTTTTTATGGTTAGACCTTGAGCAGGGGAGCGGATGCGACCGAATGGGAACGGTCCTGCATGGCGAATCAAGCAGACAGCATTTGGGCGCTGCACCAGAACGCTGAGTTTTCACTTGAGGTGCTAGCGGGTGCTCTCGTAGGGGTTCAAGTCCCCTCCTGCGCACCATAGATTCAGTAATATACAGATAGCGGCCGTCCGTCAAGGGTGGCCGATTTTTTTTGTGCCAGGGGATTCCGGTCAAAGGCTAAGCCTGATTCAACTGTGCTCGGGATCGAACTCCTGAAGAAGAATCGAGATCACATCGTCGGCATCGGCGCTGGGATCGTTCAGCAATCCTTCCATCCGCGAATCGAGAGCGCCGTGCTCAAAGGCCGGGATTTTCGATTTCAGCTTTGCAACGCATGCGTCAATTTGTGACTGTGCGTCGGCGTGTTCTTCCGTCATAGAACGAGCCTACCATCGGGGGACGATGAATCGTGCATAAATTACGCATTTTAAGCGGAGCCTAGCTCGGACCCGCTATGCTGGTAGGAGAGGTTCCCCGTGCAATATTTCGTTCGCACCATGGATGTACGCAAGGAAAGTCGACACGGTGCCTCGGCACCGCTGGTGAAGCGACTATATCCCGAACTGGCCTGTTCTACGCTCGGCCAAGCGATTGATCAAGCCAAGCGGATCGTGCTCGAATCGGACAAACCTATCATGCTTCAGGCCGATGCCTGCTCGCGGAACAGGAATCAAGTCTGGACCAAGTATCGTTGCTGGATTGACGAGCGCGGCACGTTTAACGAACTAGCTTTAACCTAGGTTTTTTCTTAAAGGAGGAAGTCGCCTCCTTTCTATCTAACTTAAGAGGAAGTTATGAGCTTGCTTACCCGCTTTTTTAAAGAATCTGATACGCGGTTGGGCGTGTTCTACCCTAACCACTACCTGATCGCAGTGTTCCGCGGTCCGGAGACGGCCCAAAGAGTTGTCAAGAAGCTGCGATTCGCGGGGTTCGCTGAAAATGAAATGATCGCCGCAACCGGACAGGATTTCATCGAACTTGCCAAGGAAGAAACCGGACTGGGGAGCCTGCTCATGCAAGCGTTGTCGCGATTTTTCGCAACCGAACAGATGTCTCACGACAGCGACCTCGAAATGGCCCAGCATGGCGCCGCGTTTGTGGCCGTGCATTGCCCTACCGACACGACCAAGAAGGAGGCCTGGGATGTACTCCAACCCGAGTCTCCCTTGGCGGCTCGATATTATGCCAATGACGGAATCGAGCACCTCGCAGGCGATTTCACAACCGATTAGGACGCCGCTGACGAAGCGGAATCTCGACTCGTCGCAAGGCATTCAGGGCAACTCTCTCCGGATGACGTCTTTTACACGGTATGCGCGTTTCAGGGGAACTGCTTCAGACGGTGTAGCCCGATGATCCCACCGACCTACGCCGGCGCCCAGTTGGCGGCCGACCACATCCATCGGCATTTATCGGCTTCTTCCCGCGCCGTGAAATCGTCCGCTGGACACGCCCCCGCGCCACCCGATCCGGCGATCTTAGCCGCCTTAATCGATGCCGCATTTTGGACCAGTCTGCGCAGGGAAGAAGGCTACATCCCGCGCATTTCCCTGGCGTTCGTTGCGCGGGAAAAAGTAGACGACGCCGTGGTCTTCGCAGCTCCACTTTCCCTAGATCCTAAGGACCTGACCAAACTCGCGCCAGCGGTGGAGAGGGCCGGCCTTCATCTCGGCGTTTGGCTGCATAATGACGAACTGCAAGTCTGGGGCATCACCCGTAACCTTCCGCCGTTTTGTATGGTTCTGGAAGTGGTTCTTCCGGGGCTGCTGGTTGTGAAGCGCAGCCCTGCCGAGGAATCCGGCAAGTTCATCAACATCGCCGTGCTGCAAGGGGACGAGATTAAGATCATCGATCCACAGGCCGCCCTCAGCCCCGCCTATCCCGCCCTGCTCCCTTCTCTCTTCCGCTTGAGATCGGAGTTCGCCGCTGAATCAGAGGTGAACGTTCTCTTGCAGCTAGCCGTCTCTATCCGAATGCATGGCCGCGGCGGCACGCTGCTGGTGGTGCCGGCAGATTCGGATTGTTGGACCGAATCCATTCTTAAACCCATTACCTATTCGGTTGCGCCGGTGTTCTCGGGCCTTGCGGACCTGATGGGAAAAGACGCCGGGAGCAAACCAAGCCGCCGATGGGAAGATGCGCTGGGCCGAGCCGTTGACCGGATTGCGGGCTTTACTGCCGTCGACGGCGCTACGTTGATTACGGCGGATTACGAATTGCTGGCGTTTGGCGCCAAGATCGTTCGCCGCGAAGGATCACTGCAGGTGGCCCAGGTAATTGTCACAGAGCCTATCGAAGGCGGGAGCCCGGTGCTTGCAGAGCCGGCTCAGTTCGGTGGCACCCGCCACTTGTCGGCGGCGCAGTTTGTCCACGACCAACGCGACGCATTCGCGCTGGTCGCCTCCCAGGACGGCCGATTCACGGTCTTCGGCTGGTCTCCAGGCGAAGAAATGGTACACGCGCACCGCATAGACGCGCTGCTGCTCTAGCCAACAAATGCGGACTAAAAACATTGTGGGACGCTCACTATATGGGAATAAAGATTCTGAAATGGGTGTTACTCTTCGCCGTTCTGATTCAGTTCATTCCTTACGGCCACACGCACACCAATCCGCCCGCGACGAAGGAGCCCGCGTGGGATTCGCCGCAGACCAGTGCATTGATCCACCGGGCCTGCTTTGACTGCCACAGCAATGAAACCGTATGGCCGTGGTATGCTCATGTCGCGCCGATGTCCTGGCTTCTGCAGAGAGACGTCGATGGCGGCCGTAGCCATTTGAACTTTACCCAATGGGATGTCGCACAGCGCCATGCTAAAGATGTTGCCGCCGAAGTGAAGCAAGGCGACATGCCGCCATGGTTCTATCGACCCATGCATCCGGCCGCCCGGCTCACGGAGGCCGAAAAGCAGATGCTGATCGATGGCGCCGAGAAGTCGCTGGGCCCCCAGGCGCCACCGGAAACACATTAGAGAGAGCCAATTGCTGAGCCGAATTTTCCCCATCGACTACCTGCTCGCGCAAGCGATTTTGCGCGCTGAACTCGGCGAAACTAAAAACAGGACTGCGAATGCGCCGCGCAGGCGCGCATAAAAAGGAGCCTCCTCTTGAAGCAATCCGTGACTCAACTACTGCTCGCACTTGTGTTCGCCCTGGTTCTTCGCGGGCAAGCACCCGCTCCGGCAGCAAAGGACGAACTGGGACGAGACACGCCGCGATCGGCCATCTTCAATTTCCTCAATGCCTGCCACGCGCGCCAGTATTCCAAGGCGACTTACTACCTGGATCTGCGGCGTCTCCCCGCGGCGCAACGCGCCAAGGACGGACCCGAACTCGCGATGCAACTGGAAGACCTGCTCGACGACACGCCATTCGATATCACCACCCTCAGCCGCAATGCGGAAGGCGACCTATCGGACGACCTCACTCCGAACCTGGAGCGGTTGGCATCGTTTGAAGTGGGCGGGCAGAATATCCAGTTGAACTTGGAGCGGATCGAGCCGGCGCCCGGAGTCCAAATCTGGCAGGTTTCTGCCGATAGCGTTGCGCTGATTCCCAAGGCGCACCAAGCCGTGGCTGAGTCTCCTTTCGAGAAGAAATTGCCGCAGGTGCTGGTAACGTTTGAAATTCTGGATACGCCGGTGTGGCGCTGGATTGCACTACTGGTAGCGGGCGCAGTGCTGTGGTTGGTGTCGCGATTTCTGGCAAGAGTACTGGTGGCGGTACTGCGGCCGCTGATCGACGCCCACGGGTTCAGCGGTCCGCTGCGGGTGGCGGTGATCGTCATCGGATTGCGGGTAGCGCTCGAATACGCCTCTCCGGCCACGCTGTCGCGAACCTTTCTCGAACGCTCACTGGCATTGATCATTTCGCTCGCGGCCGCTTGGGCCACCGCGGTTGCCATCGACCTGATTGCAGATCGCTGGCGCGCGCGTATCGATCCCCGGGTCCAGTCGGTGAGCTATTCGGTGTTGCCTCTGGGCCGGCAGGTGCTCAAGCTGGCCGTGTTTCTCATCGCGATTTTGAGCGTCCTGAGTGCCTGGGGCTATAACACCACTACTATTCTCGCCGGACTCGGGGTAGGCGGCATTGCCGTTGCACTCGCCGCGCAGAAGACCATCGAAGACCTGTTTGGCGGTGTTTCGGTGATCAGCGATCGCCCCGTGCTGGTCGGCGATGTTTGCCGATTTGGCGACCGTACCGGCACGGTGATGCACATCGGCCTGCGCTCGACGCGCCTCCGTACACCGGATCGCACCGTGATCAGCGTCCCCAACGCCCAGTTTGCGACCTCGACGCTCGAAAACATCTCACGGCGCGATAAAGTCTGGTTTCATCCCACTCTCAATCTGCGCAGGGATACCACGTCGGATCAGCTATTAAAGGTGCTGGCATCATTTCGCGAAATTCTCACCAGTCATTCAAAGGTGGAGACCGGCAAGATCCCGGTACGCTTCATCGGAGTGGGGGCGTATTCATTGGACATTGCGGTCGAGGCCTATGTGGCTACTCCCGACTATGACGAATTCCTCGAGATTCAGCAGGATCTGCTCCTGCAATTGTTACGGGCCGTGGAGCAGGCGGGAACAGCCCTGGCGGTTCCCCTGCAAGAAAGCTTCGATCGGCAACAGGAGCCACCTTCCTAGCGCCGCGGAGAAAGCGCCACAGTGGCCTGAAGACTGGTATGGTAATTTCAGTACTCGATGAAAGCTAAAACTGGCACGCGTTGGAGCCCGCTCATTTCCCTTTGGGCGGTGCTCACCCCGTTGGTGTTTGCACAGGCCCCGCCAGCAGCGTTTCCACCTGCGGCGACCATGAAACAGCTGATGGTTGACATGATCCACCCCGCTTCCAATGAGATATTGTTGTTTGTCTATCGCGGTTCACCCCAAGACGAAAAAGAGTGGGCTCTGGTGCGGCGCAGCGCGGTGACTCTGGCGGAAGCGGGAAACCTGCTGATGGCGCCGGGCCGCGCCCGGGACCAAGGCGACTGGGCGAAGGATGTGAAAATGCTGGTCGACGTCGGGAGCGCCGCCTACAAGGCCGCGCTGGCAAAGGACGCCAAGACACTCGCTACACTTGCTGTGCCGCTGGATGCGAGCTGCACTGCGTGCCACAAACAATATCGGCCTAACGTGTTTCCCCGTGAAGGAGGCTCAAAATGAGTTATTCGCGCAGGAATTTTCTGCAAGCTGCGGGATCGGGCATCGTCCTGACCGCGGTCGGAGGCGACGCTATCTTTGCCGCTCCCACGTCTCCTTACGTTCTCCCGACGCCGATGACGAAAGAGAAAGCGACCTTCCTCGTCAATGGGAAACCTCAGGTCGCCGAATACGAAGCGCGCACCACTTTATGGGAAGTGATTTCCATGAAGCTCGGCTTGACCGGAACCAACCGGAGCTGCAATCGCGCCAGTTGCGGCGCCTGCAGTGTATTGGTCGATGGGATTCCGGTTTACTCCTGCCACACCTTGGCGACCGAAGCCGCCGGCAAGAAGATTCTCACCATCGAAGGAGTGGGTGATGAAAAGAACCTGCACCCGTTGCAACGGATTGGTCACCTCCGGATGGCGGCCGATTGCGGCTTCTGCACCGCCGGCTGGGTGGTCACAGCGAAAGCGCTGCTCGACAAGAACCTCGATCCTTCTGTCGACCAAGTGAAGTCCGCCCTGGCGGGACACATCTGCCGGTGCTCGGCCTATCCTGGAATCATTCGCACAGTGGTGGATTCCGCCGCGGTGTTGCGCGATAGTAAAACTCCCATCGAGCCCAAACCGGATTCGATTATCCAGATCAAGCTGCCGATGGTGCGGAATTATTCCACGCATGGCGGACACCAGCCCGGCGATGAAATATTGGAAGGTCCGGAGAAAACCGTAACCAGGAAATGGCAGGGTTACCCGCCGCAGAACTTGAACGTGGTGGGAAAATCGCTGCCACCGCTACCGGAAGTCTCGATTCCGAGGTTCACCGGTAAAGCCCAGTACGCAAGCCGCGTCTGGTTCCGAGACCTGCTGTATGCGAAATTTCTCACGTGCCCGCATCCTCACGCGAGGATCAAGAGCCTCGACACGGCGGCCGCCGAAAAGATGCCCGGAGTTGCCTATATCCTCACCTACAAAAATTCTCCCAAGCCCGGTGGTCCGACCCCAGCCGGATTCCGGGCCGTGCCTGAAGCGTTTCCTGAGGAACTGAATCTGCAAGGCGAAGTGGTTGCGATCGTGGTCGCGGAGACCGAAGATCGGGCCGAGGATGCCGTCAACGCAATCGAAGTAGACTACCAAATCCTTCCCTTTGCATCCACGCTCAAAGACGCCATGGCTTCGGACGCACCTGATCTGGGCGCGGGGAAGGGGAATCTGCTGAGGTCGCGGAACGCCCCTCTGAAATTCCCCAAGGCCACCTGGGCAGAGGAGCAGGGCGATATCGAAAAGGGATTCGCCGAAGCCGACGTCATCAAGGAATTTACGTACCAATTTGCAGGCGCTGTTTCAGTTCCCATGCAGCCGAGCGGCAGTGTGGCCAAATGGGATGGCGACAAGCTCACGTTCTGGGGCATGGGCCAGGGAATCTATCCGGTGCGGGCGGTTCTGGCCGCAGCCCTCAATATCGAGCCGTCTAAGATCCGCTTCATCAACAAATACAATGGATCCACGTTCGGAGCAGCCCGGCTGGCTGCCGAGCGATTCTATCCGTCGATTGCCTATCTCGCCAAAGTAACGAATCGGCCGGTGAAGATCATGCTGCCCAAGGATCAGGAACTCGCGCAGCTCCAGATCAAGCCGGAGACCATTACCAAGTTCAAAGTGGGCGCCAAAAAAGACGGCCACATTACGGCGATCGAACACGAAGTCTATGTCAGTTGCGGGGATCTGGAATTCGGCGGGCACGCGTCGAGTCCGGGAAGCGCCACTAACCAGATGGAACTGTATACGTCGCTGGTCCCCAACTGGCGATCTCTCTGGTGCGCCTATCGAACCAATGCCCCGCGGCCCGGCCCGTCGCGCAGCTATTATCAGCAGGAAACCAAGTGGTCCTGGGAAAGCATGATGGACGAAATGGCGGAGACGCTGGGCCTCGACCCGGTCCAGTTCCGGCTGATGCATATTACCCGCCCCACGCCGAGCGATGCGCGGCACCCGTATGATTCGTTTCCTTCCGTCGAAGTTCTCACCGAGGGCGCCAAAGCTTTTGGATGGGACCGGAGAAACGCCAAACCCGGAAGCGCGCCCGGAAGATTTAAACGGGGTGTGGGCATGGGCATGACGCAGCACCATGGCGGCCTGATGGGTTACCACGAAGGCGAGGAAGCCTTCGCGAAACTGGCGGCCGCCAAGGGCGCTGCAATTTTCGGCACAGAGTTGGAATTGGGCGCCGACGGCGCCGTGACCATGAAGGTCGCTCTTCCCGACAGTGGGTCGAACGCTGCCACGGCGCTGGCTCATTTGGTGGCGGAGATGCTCGGCTTCACAACCCGGGACCATATCCGCCTGATTTGGGGCGACACCGACATCGCACCTTCGAGCGATGAGTGGTTCGGCGGCCGGACCATCACGCTGCAGGGCGCGGCCATCTGTAACGCCGCTGACAAGCTTCGGAAAAATCTGCTCGATCGCGGCGCGAATCTTCTGAAAGTCGACGCCTCCAAGCTCACGATTCGCGATGGGGTGATTTCAGCCACTGGCGATCCTTCAAAGAGCACTACATTTATTGCACTGGTCAAAGCCAATAATGGTGTCATTCGCCAAACCGGCCGCGGCGTGGGCGGCGGCGAAAGAGGCGGATCGAACAAGGGCGTGGGCGCCTGCTTCGCTGAGGTCGAGGTGGACACCTGGACCGGCGATTGGCATTTTATAAGAGCGATGTATCCGCACGATACTGGCCTGGTCATCAGCCCGCTCGTGGCCGAAGCCGACATGGTTGGTTCACTGGTTGAGAGCACTCAAATTTCCACCGATCCCATTCCTTGGGATCGCGAGTTTCCCGGAACCCGGCATTACAGCGTGGGCTACTTATCCTACCGGCTTCCCACGATCATGGACGTTCCGCAACAAACGCAGTTGTATATCGACAGTCTGGAGCCGCGCTGGTTCTACGGCGTGAAAAGTTTTAGCGAGACCAGCATCGGCGCGGTTCCGGGCGCTCTCGCTAACGCCATCTACAACGCTTGCGGAGTCCGCATTAGAGAGCATCCCATCACCCGCGAAAAAATTATGGCTGGTTTGAAAGCGCAGAGGAGTCGAGCATGAAGAACATATCCATCTACCGGCCGACGACCGTGGACGAAGCCATCCAAATTTTGTCGCGCCACGGAACCGACGCCGGAGTTTACGCCGGCGGAACCGACCTTCTAGTGCGCCTGAAGAACCGATTGAAGCAGGCGCCCACTTATCTGGTCGACATCAAAAAGATCGACAACCTGCGTTACATCAAAGAGGATGCGCAGGGCGGCGTACAGATCGGTACTGCGACCAAATTGTCCGAACTGGCTGAGTCTGACCTGCTGCAGAAGAAATACCCCATGCTGATCGAGGCCATCAACCTGATCTCGTCGCCGGAACTCCGCAACGTATCCACGCTCGGCGGGGATTTACTGCAGGAAGTCTGGTGCCAATATTTGCGCGGCGGGTATTCGTGCTGGAGAAACGGCGGTTACCTGTGCTACGGCGCGATCGGAGACAACAGTTACTACCACTCCGCGATGGGCGGCCGGTTGTGTTACGCGGTTTATCCCGGCGACGCCGCTACCGCGCTGATCCCTTTCGATGCCCGGGTCAAACTTGCCACACCCTCCGGCATTAAGGAACTCTCGGTGGAACAACTGGTGCCCGGCGACATGATGGTGGATGGTCGAATCCAGTCGCACGTGGTCCGCTTTAACGAGATCCTTACTGAGGTGGTGATTCCGGCGCCCCAGCCCGGCCTGCGAGCTTCCTTCGAGAAACTGCGCCCTCGCGGCGTGTGGGACTTCGCCATGGCCTCAATGGCCATGAGCCTTCAGCTTCGCGGCAAGACCATTGACGATGCCCGAGTCGTGTTTGGAGGAATCTCAGGGAAGCCGTTGCGGGAGACCGCGGTCGAGAACTTCCTGAAGGGAAAGACGCTGAGCGCCGATTTGGGCGATCAGGCTGTCTCCGTTGCACTCGCCAATGCCGCGCCGCTCAAATACAACTCGACCAAGATTGATATGGCCAAGGGCTTGCTCGCTTCCGGTCTGGCGAAGATGAATGCAACCGCGTAGCTCCAGCCAGCCGCGCATGCATCTCATTGAGGGCGTCTTACTCGAGCCGGTCGGTTGCCTCGCCGAATTCCCCGCCGAGCCATTTCAGGAGATCGCAGCTCGATTCTTCGGCCGTAATAAGAAGGCGAGCAGATCCGGCAGCAGGGCCTATTGGCACATGCTCAATCTGATGGATACGGCAGGCCAGCCAATCGACGCAGCAGCCGAAGCTCTCGAACTCGAGGCCGTCGACCAAGCCAGCGCCTACGACGATGTCCTGCCGGCGCTCACGGAGCTGAAGGCGATGGGTATCCAGCTCTTGCTTGCATCCTCGCTATCGAGCGTTGCCATAACGCACTTCGTCACCAAGTGCGGCCTGGCTGAATTGCTATCGGCAGTCTGGACGAGAGACAACGCCGGAGGCATCAAAGCCGCGCCTCTTCGCAGTGCCATCGGCGGCGCATCACTCGATCCGGAGCAGGTGATGTTTCTCACTGACACCGCCGAGGGTCTGAAAGTCGCCAAGAGCGTGGGCGTCAACTCCATCCTGATGATGAACGATCCTGACGAAGCCCGTCGACTCTCCATGCATGAGCCCTCCGGTGGAATTGTTTCTCTTCACGAACTGCCGGATTTCATTCGATTGGTGGCCGCCGAAAACGCGCAAGTGGCCGCTACGCACGATTTGCGCCTTCCGCGATAAAGACCAATCTTCGATATCATTAAGCCCAAGGGGATTCGCAATGCAGCTGACTTTCGGAGCCGCTATTGTGCTGTTATTCGGAACGGCTTTCGCAGCCGACTCCGTGACCTTCCATAAGGATGTCGAGCCCATCCTTCAAAAGAATTGCCAAAGCTGTCACCGCCCCGGTCAAGTCGGGCCCATGTCTTTCCTGACCTATCAAGGTGTACGCCCGTGGGCCAAGGCGATGAAGGCCGCGGTGGCCACCCGCAAGATGCCGCCCTGGTTCGCAGACCCGCGCTTTGGACACTTCGTCAATGACCGCTCGCTCAAGCAGGCTGACATCGACACCATCGCGCAGTGGGCCGATTCGGGCGCCCCGGAAGGCAACGCCTCCGACGCCCCCGCCTCCGTGAAATGGCCCGCCGACGGTTGGGAGATCCCGCCCGACATCATCATCAACGGAGACGAGTTTACGGTCCCGGCGAAGCCCAAGGCCAACGTCATTGAATGGACTTACATCACTGTACCCAGCGGAATCAAAGAAGACACCTGGGTCAGCTCCATGGAAATCCGGCCGAGCGAGCTTGCCGTCACCCATCACATCTGCATCTACTTCAAGCCGCACACGCCCGACACGCAGTACAACACGCCGGTGTGGGCGGACCGCCCGCGCGACGATAAAGGTCTAACGCCCCCCGAAGCTGCCGGATTGAACGGCCGCGGCCTGCCCGATTCCGTATTGAAGGGAAGCAGCGGTCCCGAGGGTTGCTATGTCCCCGGACAATTCACCCAGAACTATGCTCAGTTCCACGCCGCCAAGCTTATCAAGGGCGGCACGGACATCGTATTCCAGTTGCACTACACGCCCATCGGCAGGGAAGTGGTGGACCGCCCCCGGGTTGGATTCACCGTCGCCAAATCACCCGCGGAGCGTACCTATGTCACCATTGGAACCTCCGCGCCCAGCGATGCCAAAAGCTTCGCGATTCCCCCCAACAATCCCAACTGGGAAAGTCCGCCGATGATAGCCGAATTCCTGCAGGACGTCGAGCTGGTCAGCATGTTCCCGCACATGCACGTCCGCGGCAAGGATATGACTTACCAGTTGATCTTTCCGAACGGTGAAACTCAGACGTTACTCAGCGTGCCGCACTACGATTTCAACTGGCAGTTGGGTTACGACGTTGCGCAGCCCATCCGGATCCCTAAAGGAACGCGCATGAAGGTGAGCGCGCACTACGACAACTCCGTCAATAATAAGTTCAACCCGGATCCCAACCAAACGGTTTACTACGGCGATATGACCTGGGAAGAAATGATGTTTCCGTTCTTCAGTGTTACCGTGGACCGGCCGCAGAACACCCAAAAGCTGATCCGCATCGTCAAGGGTCGCGAGGGCGACGGGGCGTAGCGGCTCACTTGGCCTCGCTCAGCCCCTCCGGACACGCGAATTCGCGCAACTCGTCTTTTCCGGGTCCCGCCTTGCGATAGGTTTTCACCGTCGACCAGGGTTTGGTCAGCGCTTTGGGATCCGTCACCGTGATCCGGTCTTCTAGAAGATCCGGTGCGGCGAGCCGGATGCGCTCATGCACCGTCATCGCTTCGCTATGCGGCGTGAAGCCTTCGATAAAGGATTGCGTGTGCAGCGCCACCGTATCGACCACCAGGGTGTCGCCTTCCCAATGGCCCGTCGAGTAACCTGCATAAGTCGGATCGTCCAGAATCTTCTGCGTAGGTTTGCGCCCATCCAGGTAGACTCGCCGCAGGGCGTCGTTTAGTTCGCTGAAGAACGTGATCTTGTTCTTGTTCTGCATCACTTCCATACCGTAAGCCATGTTCATCATGGCCGGCATTCCAGGTGGAAGGCATTTGGCGCTATAGTCGTACTCCGACGAACCCGCGATGCGCGACTTCGAAATGGCCTCCCACTTCGCCATATACTCGGGCGTGAGCGACGGCTCATTTGGAGTCCGGCCCCGTGACCCATCGGAGAGCGGCGCCGATGCCGTCGGGCGCGGCGGCGGACCCTGCCGTTGTGCCGCACCGGGCGGCGGACCACCGATCGGCGTCCGCCCGAAAGGCGCAATCGGGTAATATACGCCGGAAAAATCGGGAGGCGTCGCGCTACTTCCTTGGGCTAGCAAGGCGGCGGGAGTCCCTGCGATCAATATCGATATCAGGACACTCGATTTGGTCATACGATCCTTTCCTCAGGCCCTATTCCGTAGGTGGCGGCGCATTCGCCAGGATGGTGCCGTCCGCCTTGGTTACGCGAGCAATCAAGCCGGTGTTCGAGCCATCCTTCGCCGGACTCATGTCGACAGTAACCGTCTCCCCCGGCTTCAATGAATTTTTACTC
>Ga0207695_10005331_pt1 | contig 17113 bp, 15 predicted proteins | sample KBSC54metaG_FD_184354 | JGI IMG/M metagenome (GOLD analysis project Ga0207695, IMG submission 184354) | Corn rhizosphere microbial communities from Kellogg Biological Station, Michigan, USA - KBS C5-4 metaG (SPAdes) (version 2) | ecosystem: Host-associated > Plants > Roots > Rhizosphere > Soil... | reverse complement strand
CTCTACCTGGCCGCCGGCGTCACCACCATGCGCACCACGGGCAGCGTCGAGCCCTACGTCGACCTGAACGTGAAGACCGAGATCGACTCCGGCCGCATGGCCGGGCCGCACATGGACGTCACCGGCCCCTACCTGGAGGGCGCGAACAGCCCGTTCATCCAGATGCACCAACTGAAGGACGCCGAGGACGCCCGACGCACCGTGGCCTACTGGGCCGACCAGGGCGCGACCTCCTTCAAGGCCTATATGAACATTACCCGCGCCGAGCTGGGGGCGGCGATCCAGGAGGCCCACAGGCGGGGCCTGAAGCTCACCGGCCACCTCTGCTCAGTGACCTATCCGGAGGCCATCGCGCTGGGCATCGACGACCTGGAGCACGGCTTCTTCGTCAACACGGAGCTCGATCCCGGCAAGCAGCCGGACAAGTGCTCGCAGAGCACGGGCAACGCCACCCTTCTGGCCATGACGCCGGAGAGCCCGGAGGCCGATGCGCTGATCAAATCCCTGGTGGCGCACCACGTCGCGGTGACCTCGACCCTGCCGGTGTTCGAGCAGCGCATACCGATGCACGCGCCCCTGAACCCCCGGGCCATGGCCGTGCTCACCAGCGAGGCGCGCGAGGCCTACCTCTACGCCCGCAACCTGACCAACCAGGCGCCCCGCGAGCGCTATGCCGACGCCGCCCGCGAATACCGCAACGACCTGGGCCTGGAGCGGAAGTTCGTGGCCGCCGGCGGCCTGCTGCTGGCCGGGCCAGACCCCACCGGCAACGGCGGCGTCATCCCGGGCTTCGGCGACCAGCGGGAGGTCGAGCTGCTGGTGGAGGCCGGCTTCCGGCCGGAGGAAGCGATCAAGATCGCCACCCTGAACGGCGCGACCTACCTAGGGCTGGCCGACCGCATCGGCTCCATCGCGCCCGGCAAGGACGCCGACCTCGTGGTGGTGAAGGGCGACCCCTCCAGGGCCATCGCCGACATCGAAAATGTCGAGATCGTCTTCAAGGACGGGGTCGGGTACGACGCGCCGAAGCTGCTGGAGTCGGTGAAGGGGCGGTATGGGCAGTATTGATGATCGATCCGTTCAATGCCTGCGACGACGCAATCACTCAGTGGGCGGCTTCGCGTAGCCTGAAGGTTCTTCGGGACGCCTCGGGAAGGCTAGTGCGCTTCATGTATGTGACCGGGACAGGCCGCGAGTGCTTCCAGATCTTCATTGATCCAGTTGGAGATGGGGACTTCTCGGTCAACGCAGCGTCGATTGAGACCGATGATGACGATGATCTCACGCAAGCATGGCGAGCATCGCACCAAACCCTAGTCGCCACGCTGGACGTAGCCTGGAAGCGAATCGACGAGTGGATGAAGCGCCCTCGAACATCAACGTGGTGAGCGGCCACCGGCCACACCCAGCCATAAATCTCATGGCAGCCAGTTTGCCTGTCTGAGTCCTCTCCCCCTTGCGGGGAGAGGGTTGGGTGTGGGGGTGTCAGCTCGGCGCTCAGGGGGCCGTGGCCACGGACTCGCAGCTCGCACCCCCACCCCTGGCCCCTCCCCGCAAGGGGGAGGGGAACCGACTGAGCTGGAGAGGCACGCTCGCATTCACCAAGAGATTTAAGGACCGCTCCGCGCGCGCGGCGCTCTGAGCCACCCTACACTCCCGTCATGGCCCCGCTTGTCCGGGCCACCCATGATCTCCGTGCGTGCCGAATGGAGCGCGGCGGCGCCATGCACGCTCGGCGCCTCGGAGATCATGGGTCCCCCGGACAAGCCGGGGGATGACGAGCGAGAAATTTGGAAGGTAGCGCTGTTACCGCTTCGGCGCCTCCGCCGTGCCAGCCCCCGCCTTCTCCACCGCCACGTCCGGCGAGATCACCGAGCAGTCGGTGAGCGTGCTGTCGCGCATGTTGAAGACGCCGCTGCCGTCGCGGGCGCCGAAGACGTTGTGGTGCAGCTCGGGCTTCCCGGAATAGAGCCCCTGCACCACGTGGAAGTTCTGCACCCCGTCGCGGCCGAGCACCCTAAAGGTGGTGATGTTGTGCTGCGGCAGGGCGAAGACCGCATGCGAGGTGATCGGCTGGTCGCCGGTGAGCTCCATGGAGAGCTTCCCCTTGTCGCGGGTGATGACGATGCTGCGGTCGGGGTTGGGGAAGGGCTGCCATTTGTCGGCGTTGGTGTAGCGCTGGGCGGGGCCTGCGCCATCGCACTTCACCAGCACCTCCGGGTCGGCGAGGGCTGCGTGCGTCAGCGTCAGCGCCAGGCCGGCGCCGAGCGCCCATGCGCCAAGTCGAACATCCATCTGCGCCTCCCACGGGCCCTGGTCGCGCCATCGATAGCGCGCTTCGCCGCGGCGGCGCCAGCCGGGCGCTTTGCGGTCGATATCTCCCGCCTCGCACCCTAGTCTCGGTCCAGGACGAGGGAGACACGTCGATGCGCGCCAACCGGCTGCGGGAGATCTGGGCTGCGGGCAAGCCCGCCATCGGCGGCTGGTGCAACATGCCGGGCGGCTTCTCCGCCGAGCTGATGGCCGCCCAGGGCTGGGACGCGGTGACCATCGACACCCAGCACGGGCTGATCGGCTATTCCGAGATGCTGGCCATGCTGCAGGGGATCTCGACGAGCGAGGCCACCCCACTCGTCCGCGTGTCCTGGAACCAGCCCGGCGAGATCATGCGGGCGCTGGACGCCGGGGCCTATGGGATCATCTGCCCGATGGTCAACGACGCGGCCGAGTGCGCGGCCTTCGTCCAGGCCTGCCGCTACCCGCCGGACGGCTACCGCAGCTCCGGCCCCACGCGGGCCATCGTCTACGGCGGCCCCGACTACCTGGGCAAGGCCAACGGCGAGATGCTGGCGCTGGCCATGGTGGAAACCGCCCAGGGGCTGGCCAATGTGGACGCGATCACGGCCACGCCGGGGCTCGACGCGATCTACATCGGCCCCTCGGACCTGTCCCTGGCGCTGGGCGGCCCGCCCGGGCAGGACCAGGATGCGCCGATGCTGATGGCGGCCTTCGACACCATCCTGGCGGCCTGTCGGAAAGCCGGGATCAAGGCCGGGGTGCACACCGCCAGCGTCGCCTACGCCCAGAAGATGATCGGCCGCGGCTTCGACCTGGCGACCGCCGGCTCCGACGTCCGCTACATCAACGCCGGCCGGCGGGAGGCCGCCGAGATGCGCGCCTGGCTCGACGCCCGCTGACAGCGGCCGATCCCTGTTCGCCGGCGGCAACGCCTTCGAAAGGCTCTCCGTGGCAAGCTCGGCCCGCCCGGAACCGCCACGGGGAGCAGACGCCCATGCCGAACATCCTCTGGCCCCGCGCGCGGACTGCGCAGGTGGGGCACACCGGCCTGATCGGCCGCCTGGCCCACTGGCTGGGCGTCGCCATCGCCATCGGCCTGCTCGTCACAGCCCTGGGCTTCGCCGCGGACGGCTGGGCCCTGCCGCTCGCCACCGGCCTGGTCGCCGCCGCCGCAGCCACCGCGCTGGGCGGTCGAGGCGTCCGCTACCTGCTGGCCCGGGAATAGGCCGCCGGCTACTTCTTCGCCGCCGGCGCGGGCGGCTTGTGGCTGAACTCGGTCTCGATCATCACCTCGACGTCGTCGCCGACCCCCATGTTGGAGCCCGGCGCGGGCACGCCGAAGCCCATGCCGAAGGCCGAGCGCTTGAGCACGCCGTGGGCGGAGAAGCCGACGCGTGCGCCGCCGGGATCCATGGCGTTGGGCGGATAGCCGCCGTTGTAGGTGACGTCGAGGGTCACGGGTTTGGTCACGCCATGCAGGGTGAGGTCGCCGGTCACCTTGGCCGTGTTGGCGCCGGTCACCTGCACCTTGGTGGACTTGAAGGTCATCGTCGGGAACTTCGCCGCCTCGAAGAAGCTCTTGCCCATCAGCTGATCGTGGAAGCCGGCCGGCGGGGCGTTCAGCTCCAGCGATTGGGGGTCGATGGAGGCCTGCACCGCCATGGACGCCGGGGCGGCGGGATCGAACTTCAGCCGTCCGTCGACCTTGGAAAAGCGCGCCGTGTAGCGCGAAAAGCCCATGTGGCTGACCCGGAAGGTCACCGAGGTGTGGGCCTTGTCCATCACATAGGCGCCGGGCGGCGGCTTCGGCGCCGGCTGCGGCGCGGCGGCGGCGACGGCGGGGCCTGCCATCAGCAGCACGGAGGCGGCCTTCAGGGCGGCGAGCGCGGTGGTGGTCTTCATCGAGGTCTCTCCCATCGTTCCCTCCCAGGACGGCCAAACCGGCGCCGATCCGACATCGGCTCCCGCTGAAAAGAAGCACGCCGCCGGATTTGGCGGTAGTCTCGCCCGCCCCGCCAGCAGGACGCCCGCCAACCGCCCATGACCTATTGCCTCGGCATCCTGCTCAGGGACGGCCTGGTCCTGGCTTCCGACGCCCGTTCCAACGCCGGCGTCGACCAGGTGGTGCGGGTCTCCAAGCTCGCCCTGATGCCACCGGCGCCGCAGCGGGTGATCGCCATCCAGTCCTCCGGCAACCTGGCCACCACCCAGGCGGTGGTCACCAGCCTGCACGAGGCCTATGGCTCCGGCGACCCGGCGCACGACCTGCAGCAGGCCAACACCCTGTTCGAAGTGGCCGGCATGGTCGGCGCGCAGTTGCGCGGCGCCATCGCCGCCGACGGCAAGTTCGTGGACCCCTACGGCGACCCCAGCGGGACCTTCCTGGTGTCCGGCCAGATCGGCGGCGAACCGCACCGGCTCTTCCAGGTCTATGCCGCCGGGAATTTCGTGGAGGCCTCGGCGCGCGCGCCCTTCCTGCAGATCGGCGAGACCAAGTACGGCAAGCCGATCCTCGATCGCCTGCTCAGCCCCGATTGCCCGATGGACGAGGCGGCCAAGCTCGCGCTGATCTCCTTCGACGCCACGCTGCGCTCGAACCTGTCGGTGGGCCTGCCCATCGACATCCTCCTCTACCGCGCCGACAGCTTCGCAGCGGGGAACCTGGTGACGGTGGAGGAGGACGACCTCTACTGGAATGCGCTGCGGCAGGACTACAGCAGGGGGTTGAAGGCGCTGGTGGAGGGCCTCCCACCGCCGCCGGCGACTTGGGGCGGGTGACGGGCCAACCTCCTCTCCCCCGCGAAGCGAGAGGGAGAGGAGATGCGGCCTGGCGCTATCTCAAAGCTTGAGGACCTGAACCTGAGCCGCGCCCCCAGCGCCGGCCAGCGTCTCGCCGCTGACGCACGATTTTCGACGGGTAGACTCTACCGCCCTCACACCAATGCCTCGAACTCGTCCACCAGCCGCTCCATCTGCTTCATCCCCGCCGCCCAGAAGGACTTCTCGCGGGGATTCAGGCCGAAGGGCGCCAGCGCCTCGACGTAGGTGCGCGTGCCGCCGGCGGCCAGCAGGTCCTCGTAGAGGGGCGCGAAGGCCTTGGGGTCCTCGCGGCGCTTTTCCATCAGCCCGCGCACCAGGAGGTCCCCGAACGCGTAGGCGTAGACGTAGAAGGGCGCGTGCACGAAGTGGCTGACGTAGGCCCAGTAGTGCTCGTAGCCGCGGTTGAGCTTGATGGCGGGCCCCAGGCTCGCGCCCATCTCCTCCAGCCAGATGGATGCGATCTGGTCGGCGGAGACCTCGCCCACCATCCGCGCCGCGTGGAAGCGGGTCTCGAAGCGGTGGAAGGCGATCTGCCGGACCACGGTGTTGATCCCGTCCTCGATCTTGCCGGCCAAGAGGCCCTTGCGCTCGGCCGGGGTGGCCTTGGCCAGGAGGCGCTCGAACACCAGCCCTTCGCCGAAGATCGAGGCGGTCTCGGCCAGCGTCAGCGGGGTGTCGGCCAGCAGCGTGCCCAGGGGCGCGCACAGCGTCTGGTGCACCGCGTGCCCCAGCTCGTGGGCCAGGGTGAGCACGTCGCGGCGCTCGCCCATGTAGTTCATGAAGACATAGGGGTGCCGGTTCGCGGTCACCGGATGCGAATAGGCGCCCGACTGCTTGCCCGCCCGCGGCCTGGCGTCGATCCAGGGATGGGTGAAGAAGGTCTGGGCGGTCTCGGCGAACTTCGGCGCCAGGGCCTGGAAGCTCTCCAGCACCATGCCCTTGGCCTCGTCCCAGCCGTAGGTGCGGGGCTGGGCGGTGTCGAGCGGGGCGTTGCGGTCCCACTGGTCCAGCCCCTCGCGGCCCATGGCCCGGGCCTTCAGCCGATAGTAGCGGTGGCTGACGGGGGCGTAGGCCTCCACCACGGCCGCTTCCAGCGCGGCCACCGCGTCGGCGTGCACCTCGTTGGCGATGTGCCGCGAGGCGGCCGGGTCGGGATATTTCCGCCAGCGGTCCTCCACCTGCTTTTCGAAGGCCAGGGTGTTGAAGGAGAGCGCCAGCGTAGGCGTCCGCTGCTCCAGGGCCTTGGCGAGGCCGGTGGCCGCCTGCTTGCGCCGCGCCGCGTCCGGGTCGGAGAGCCGGTTCAGGGTCTCCGAAAGCGTCAGCGTCTCCTTGCCCACCTTGGCGGTGAGCGCCGCCAGGGTCTCCTCCGAGAGCCGGCTCCAATTGGCCACCGCCGGCCCGCGGTCGATCAGCATCCGTTCCAGGTCGGGCGAGAGTTCATGCGGCCGCGACAGCCGCACGCGGCGCACCCACGGCCGCCAGCGCGCGGCCGGCGGATGCGCCCGGAACGCGGCCTCGATCTCGTTGTCGTCGAGCTCGTTGATCTCCAGGGTGAAGAACAGGCTGTCGGCGGCGATGGCGGCGGACCGGGCGCGCAGGTCGCCTTCGAACTTCGACCAGGCCGGGTCGTTGCGCGCCGTGGACGAGGCCAGCGCCGCATAGGCGCCGACGCCCCAAAGCCCGTTGGTGGCGGCCTCGTAGAGCCTGATGCCCCTGTCCAGCAGTTCGCCCAGCAGCCGAGCGTCGCGGCGGCTGGCCACGAACCGGCCCTTCAGCGCCACCAGGGCGTCGTTGTCTGCCTTGGCCTGGGCGAGGTCCCCCTCGATCCGCGGATCGTCGCGGCCGGCATAGAGGTCGCCGAGGTTCCACTGCGGCAGGGCGTCGGTCTTGAAGGGGGCGTTCATGGGGGCGTGATAGCCGATCTGGCCTGGCCCGGGGAGGCCGATCGATCAATACCTCCCCCGTAGCGGCAGCGTGCGGGGGAGGTGTCGCCGAAGGTGACGGAGGGGGCGTTGGGGCCACGCGCCGAGTTTGGATCAGCGCCTCCTCCACCGCTTCGCGGTCCCCCTCCGCCCGCAAGCGGGGGAGGTATTCCAGGCGCGTTCACATCTTCTGCGTGGCCAGCAGGATCGAGGTTTCGGTGGAGGCGATGCCATCGATGAGGCGGATCTGGTCCAGAGTCTGGCTGAAGCCCGCTAGGGTCTCGGTGTCCAGTTCGGCGATGAGGTCCCAGCGGCCGTTGGTGGTGTGGATCGCGGCCACCTCGGGGAAGCCGCGCAGCGCCTTGACCACCGCGCCGGACCGCTCGCCCTCGATGGCGATGCACATGATGGCGCGCACCCGGTTGGCCTCCAGATCCGGCAGGGTGCGCACGGTGAAGGCCTGGATGGGGCCGCCGGCGGCGGTCATCCGGTTGATTCGGGTCTGCACCGTGCCGCGCGAGACCTTCAGCGCCGCCGCCAGGGCGGCCACCGGCGTCCGCGAATCGGCGCGCAGCAGGGCCAGCAGGCGTCGGTCCAGATCATCCATCAGATCGCCAGCCCATCTATAAGATTTGCAACCTCGCAACGCAAATTGTAGCAGCTTGCTGGCTTTTCGCTAGCACTGCCCCGCGCGATCCTGACCTCAACCCCACGAGGAGCCTCCCATGGATCCGCGTCCGCGCTTCCTGATGACCGATCCGAGCTGTTTTGACGTCTGCTACCAGATCAACCCGTGGATGAAGCCCACCGCCTGGCGCCCGGAGCACCTGGCTGCCGCCCAAGCGGCCTCCGAAGGCCTGAAGGCGGCCCTGAAGGCGGCGGGCGCCTGTGTCGAGACCATTGGGGCGGTGCGCGGCCTGCCGGACCTGGTGTTCCCCGCCAACGCCGCGGTCGTGCTGGACGGCAAGGTGCTGCTGGCCCGCTTCCGCCACCCGGAGCGCCAGGGCGAGGAGGCGGTGTTCCGCTCGGTGTTCGCCCGCCTGCAGGCCCGCGGCCTGGTCCGCGAGGTCGTCGACCTGCCGCAGGGCGTGCTGCAGGAAGGGGCCGGCGACGCCATCTGGGACGCGGGGCGCAGGCTCTTCTGGGTGGGCTACGGCCAGCGCTCCACCCGCGGGTCGGTCGCGGCCATCCGCAAGACCTTCGGTGAAGAAGCCGTCGGCCTGGAGCTCGCCTCCGACCGCTTCTACCACCTGGATACCTGCTTCTGCCCGCTCTCTGGCGGCCAAGTGCTCTACTATCCGCCCGCCTTCACGCCGCAGAGCCTGGCGGCCATTCGCGAACGTGTGTCGCCGGAGCTGCGCATCGAAGCCAGCGCCGAGGAGGCCGCCGCCTTCTGCGTCAACGCCGTCAACCTCGACGACCGGCTGATCATGGCCCGCGCGCCCGCCAGCCTGCGCGCCAAGCTGCAGGCCGCCGGCTATCGGCTCACCGAGATCGGCCTCGATCCCTTCATCCTCTCCGGCGGCGCCGCCTACTGCATGACGCTGCGCCTCGACCGGACGAGCGAACCCCGCCCCGCCATCCTCGCCGCCGAATGAGGCCGTCATGAACGACATCGCCCTTGCCCACTCGCTCACCTCCGACCTGATCGCTCTGGAAAGCCTCTACGGCGCGAAGAACTACAAGCCCCTCGACGTGGTCCTGACCCGGGGCTCCGGCGTCCACGTCTGGGACGTGGAGGGCAACCGTTACCTCGACTGCCTCTCGGCCTATTCGGCCGTGAACCAGGGCCACTGCCACCCGAAGATCCTGGAGGCCATGGTCGAGCAGGCGGGGCGCCTGACGCTCACCAGCCGCGCCTTCCGCAACGACCAGCTGGCCCCCTTCTACGAGGAGCTCTGCGCGCTTACCGGCAGCCATAAGGCCCTGCCGATGAACTCCGGCGCCGAAGCCGTGGAGAGCGCCATCAAGGTGGCCCGCAAGTGGGGCTATGAGGTGAAAGGGGTGCCGGCGGGCCAGGCGGAGATCATCGTCGCCGCCGACAACTTCCACGGCCGCACGGTGGCCATCGTGGGCTTCTCCACCGACCCGCAGTCCCGCGGCGGCTTCGGGCCCTTCGCGCCCGGCTTCAAGGTCGTGCCCTATGGCGACGCCGGCGCCCTGGAGGCGGCCATCGGGCCCAACACCGTGGCCTTCCTGGTGGAGCCGATCCAGGGCGAGGCCGGGGTGATCATCCCGCCCGCCGGCTACCTGAAGCGCGCCCGCGATCTCTGCACGCGGCACAACGTCATCCTGATCCTGGATGAGATCCAGACGGGCCTCGGCCGCACAGGCAAGCTGCTCGCCGAGGCCCACGAGGGGGTCGAGGCGGACCTGACCCTGATCGGCAAGGCGCTTTCCGGTGGCTTCTATCCGGTGTCCGCTGTGCTCTCGAACTCCGAGGTCATGAGCGTGCTGCATCCGGGCGAGCACGGCTCGACCTTCGGCGGCAATCCCCTGGCCTGTGCGGTGGCCCGCGCGGCCCTGCGCGTCCTCGTGGAGGAGGGCATGGTGGAGAACGCCGCCCGGGTGGGCGACCGCCTCAAGGCTTCCCTCGCCTCCATCCGCGCCGATAGCGTCAGGGAGGTGCGCGGCCGCGGCCTGATGATCGCCGTCGAGCTGCACCCCGAGGCCGGCGGGGCGCGCCGCGTCTGCGAGGCCCTGCAGGCCCGCGGCCTCCTGGCCAAGGAGACCCACGACCACACCATCCGCATCGCCCCGCCCCTGATCCTCACCGACGCCCAGGCCGACTGGATCGCCGACCAGTTCGCGGCGGTGCTCTAACGGTCCTCTCCCGACCCCGAAGCCGCGCGGGAGCGGCCGGCGCGCGACCTAAGCGCAAGGTCGGAAGGGCGCGCCCGAACGACCAAGGATTCGGGGGAGACGAGTCTTACTGCTCGGGAGCCTTGATTTTCCAAGAACGGCTAAGTGCGAAAAGAACAAGGCCGCTCAGGGTGAAGATCAGGAGACCTGCAGCCATTTCGCCGCCGGTATGCGATCCCCCACCGAGCCGCCTCGCCACGGCGCCCACTGTAGCGGACAATCCGAAAATCCCGGCGATGATCGCCGTCCCCGCCAGCCAATATCGGCCCATTTTCATCAATCTTTCGCGTCGCAGCTGCCGACCCTGCGCCTTCAATTCGCGCACGAGGGCGGCCCGAGCGACGGGATCGAGAGACTCCTCCGGTCCTGACACCCCTTCCCACGGGTCAGGCGCGTCCTCACGGCGATACCAGCGAAGATCATGAACCCGGTTGTCAGTGCGTAGCGCCGTATCGACGACCTGCCAGAACTCGGGAAAGACCTTTTGCGCGCTAGGACGGCTTCGCGATGGATCCTTCAGACTAAGAAAATACTTCGGGTGGAACGATGTCGTTTGACAGGAGAACACCTGACCTTCGAACTTTGCGACGAAAGTCCACCCGTTCAGGCCCTCATATAGAAGGCCGGACACCTCGCAACCCGCGTCACTCAGCCATTGGCCGACCGCACCGGCGACATTCCGGCCGCCGTACAGAACGATATCCCGCGCGTCCTCGACGTGGTCGTCCGGAAAGTCCGCCGTGAAAACGGCTAACGGCGTGACGGTCATCAAGGACGATCCCCTCCAAACAGGTTGTAGCCTGTGAGCCCGCCTACGGCCGCAGCACCTCCGACGGCCGTCTTGAGAGGGGCTGGAGCGCCCTTCACAAGGCGTTCCACCGGCCCATAACGCCGGACGCCGAGTTCTCGCCCTCTCCAGCCCTTGCCGCCATTTACACGGGGCGGCATGAAGGCGCCGTAGAAGTCACCGTCATACCCGAAGTGGTCAGTATAGAGTTGGTCGCGGCTGACGCCCTCTGGCTTGAAGACGTTGAACCGACTTTCAATGAACCCCCGGGGCAACGGTTGTCCGGCGATGCTTTCCGGCAATGGAATTCCAAGGACCTTGTTGGGAAATTTGGCGCTCCTAGCGACGAAGTGCGACCCCATTCCGGTGCGCGGATAGGGGTCGGAAAGATAGTCGGCCATCGCCGGGGAGTCGCCGCGCGCACGAAGCCTCGCATATTCCGCTGGTTTGACCTTCGCCGCATATCTCGCGGCTTTTACCGCCTCTTCGCCGCCCTGCATGACCTCTACGGCGGCGCGGCCGCGATTGAACAGTGTGCCTGGGGTCAGGAACTCTCCGTCGTTCGCGCCGACCTCGAACTGATTGTCCATCTCCTCGGATGTCGTTGGCGCAATCGGGATGCTTGTCGGATCGTGGGCGATGCGCAGTTCGTGGAACTCGCGCGGGATGAGGCTCGCTGCGCCCGAAGGATCGCTAGCCGCCCATTGCCCCATGGCGACTGCGCCCCGTGCAAAATCCTTGACCTGCTGTCGGGCGGGGACGTCGAGAGGATGGTTCTCCGCATCTCGCGGATCACGCAACCGAGCTCCGAAATCCAAGGCATCGCCGATGAACTGGCCCGTTCGAACCGGGCCTCGGACCAGGCCTCCGTAGAGAAGCCCACCCGTGAATGCCGCAGCGCCCGCAGGAACCTTGATAGCTGGATTGTCGTACCAGGAAGGTCTGGTCGCGAGCGACGCGACCGAGCCAAGGTCGGAGCGAACGGGCACGGGACCGGCATAGGTAGGCTCTCCGGTCCACACGTTTTTGCCTGCCAGGAGCCGTGCCGTCAGCTGGTCGTTCGCAATGTTCCGCGCCCGCAAGGCGGCCGCTCGCGCATTGTCGCGCGCGAGGAGTTGGCTCCCCGCAGCCGTTTCATCGGCAGAGATTGTCGTGCCATCCGTCGGCAGGGCGTAGACGCGCCCCGAATAGATCGTCGAGCTGCCCCCATCCATGCCGTTGAGCGCCGCGAAGCGGCCGATCGCGCCGGGACTGCTCGTGCCCAGCAGGCTTGAGATACTGTCGCCAGGCCGCGCTCTCACATAGCGCGGCGCGGGGGATGTTGGCCCCTGGCCGCCCCTTACCTGGCCGCCCCTTACCTGGCCGCCAAGCGCCGGATCATCGTTGGCTCCTGCGGCGGCGGCGCCTAAACTCGATCCGCCGAGCGCGACCACGTCGCTCGGCTGAGCCGCCTGCAGGTTCGTCCCCGTGCCGGTGGAGCTTGCCCATTCGTCGTAGCCGGCGTCCTCATAGGCTTGGCGCTGAGCGACTTCGTCGTTGCGCCCATCCATCCAGTCCTCGATCGGAAGGTCGTCGTAGTCACGCGCTGTTCCGAACCGCGCCCACCCCATCCGGCTTGCCCTTTCCGCTGATGAAACACGGCCGCCACCGTGCGCCTCAGACTATGGCAGAGCTTGATCGCCAGGGGCAGTTATATACGTGACAAAGCAGGCCCGATTCGTTACCCCTCTGCCCGACAGGCCGGCGTTCTAGAGTTACGGAGATGACTGCCCTCACCGTCGAGGACAGATGGGCCAAGAGCCCACCAATGCCGATCTACGGGGTTCGCTGGAGCAGTCCTTCGAAGGCGTCCAGCGTTTCCGCGACGACCTCCACCACCTGAAGGAGCGTTGGGATAACAGGCTCGTTCTCGAACGGGTTTCCCTGGCCGAAGCGTACGTCAACGACGATCTGGACATTCTTCTGTACGGCGATTGGCGCCTCGGACGCGATAACACGCAACTCGTGTGCCGCATTTCCCCTGATCTCGCAGCTGTTCAGCGCGAGGTTATTGGCCCGCATCGAGCCGAGTATTCGGGCGGCTGCGACGGTCGGGATCAAGAGGTTGTGTTTGTCGTCGTTGTTCAGGCTGGCGAAGGCCCACGCCGCCTCGTTCGGTCCGTCCTTCGGGCGTATCTCGTTGAGAAGCAGTTTTTCGGAGCCGGGCAGGGCCTTCTCTATCGCCGCGAGTTCGGGGGCGGCTATGAGGTCTTCCCGCTTACGCCGGATCGGGAAGTGAGCCTGGGCGCCGGGTTTCACCGTCCGAACAATCCCGGAGGCAAGGTACTCAAGCGAAGATCTGATGTTGTTCAGCGTGTCTCCCACGATGAGCGACAGCGCCTCCGGAATGTCCTCTGTGGGCCGATAGGTCAGGCAATACTCGGAGCGGTTTGCATAGGGGATGAGCACGTGGTGCTCGACCTCGAAGGTGTAGAGGCTTGGGTCGAGGGGTTCGATAGTCCTTCGCAGCTCGTCAATGTGGCCGTAGGCCCGCTTAATCTTCGCGCGCGGACCTTTCAGCAGTAGGTTGGCGTCCATGACCGAAAAGCCCCCCGAAGACGATCAGCGCTCTGACGCCGACGAAGCATTTGCGGCCACGCTCCGCAACCTGGTGAACACGCCCCACAAGCCGCACAAGCCGCCGGTTAAGGAACCGGTAACCGACTCCCCCAATTCAAAGAGCAAGGGCCGCAGCTAGCCCGCTAAGACAAGCTGCGGCCCCCCTAGGAAGTCTTACGACTTCTTCGGAACGCGGATGGTTTCCACTTCGGTCGTGCGGGGATGCCGCACGGCCTCGCGGATCGGAATGAACTGGCCTGAGCCAGAATCCCGACCAACCTTGCGAGTTGTGTACTTCACGATAACCACCTCCTTTCCGGGGCCGTTGCCCCGCTCAACTGGCGCTGGCTCCGGTTCGGTAAGGTGGCGGTCGCGAAGGCTCGCAAGGCGACGCTATTCAGATTCCGGTGTTACGCGGCGCCTGCCAGATTGTCGCAGGCGCTGAAGCTTTCGCGCCTTCTGCTTACGCGTGCGCGCCTTCACTAGGCCGCCGATAGGTGAGGCGCTTCCCGGCGACGTTGCGGAGCAGTTCGTTGGTGCGTTCGGTGTCCTCGATCCCGAGGCCCGAGCGATGGTTGTAACGGAAGTCGAACTCCGCGAGGTAGCGGGCCAGATGGGCTTCGGACACGTGGATGAACGTGCCGTTGATCCCACGCTTCAGGATCGAGAAGAAGTTCTCAACGGTGTTGGAATGCGCCGAACCGCGGACGTACTCACCGCCTGAGTGATCGACGGCTTCATGGGAAGCGAACTCGCGGCCCAGGTAGCGATAGAAGCGCGCGCCGTCCGTCATGAGGTCGGACGAGCGATGCACGTTCTGAGTGACCAGCGGGCGCAGGGTCTTGGCGGTGACGTTGGCGACGTGGAACGAACGGGCCTGCCCGTCGCGCTCCACCAGCGTGAGCACGGCTTCTTTGGTCGAGAGGTGGTCGAACTTCGTTGAGCGCTTGTTGCGGTGCTTGTTCTTCTCGGAGCCGCCGACGTACGTCTCGTCCGCCTCCACGGTCTTGCCCGCGCCGCCAATCGGGGTCTTGGAGGTCGGGTTCATCGCCTCGCGGATGCGGTGGCACATGAACCACGCCGTCTTGTAGGTCACGCCCAGGGTGCGGTGCAGCTGGTGGGCCGAATAGCCCATCTTGGATGACGACATGAGGTAGGTGGCGAGCAGCCACTTGTTGAGCGGAACCTTGGAGGACTCGAACACGGTCCCGACCGTGACCGAGAACTGACCACGGCAGGCGTTGCACTGGAGGACGCCAGCACGAAGCGCGCCTTCCGGGTGAGCCTTCGTCGGCCGCCCACGCTGAGCCGGGAGCCGCGTCGCATCATCGACCACGCCGCAGTGCGGGCAGATCGGGCCGTTCGGCCAGCGGGTCGCCTCAAGATGGGCGCGGGCCTTGTCGGCGTCTTGGAAGATCGGATCGGTGAGGTTCATCGGAGGTTCTCGGGTCGTTCGGCTTGTGTCGCTCGATCCGCAAAACCATTGCGGAACCAGTGCCTTGATCAGTACCGGCTTGGTTCTGCTTTGTCAAGTATATAACTGCCTCGCCAGGTCAAGAACAAAAAGAGAACACCAATGTCTCACGCTCCACGCCCTACCGCGCGCCCACCGCCGTGGCGGGTGGAGCGCCGGCGATCGGCAGGGGCTCGCCCTTGCCCTGGCTGATCAGGAAGGCGCGCACGTCCTCCACGTCCTTGGCGGAGAGGAACTTCGCGAAACTGACCATGCCGTTGTGGGCGCGCACGCCCTGCAGGACGACGGAGTTGAAGTTTTCCGGCGTGGTGATCATCGGCGACCGCTTCAGGTCGGGCAGCCAGGAGCCGGTGGCGTTGGCGCCATGGCAGAACTGGCAGTTCTCGTTGAACACCACGTAGCCGTGCGCCTTGTCGCCGGTGGTGGTCACGCCGGTGAGGTCGATCTGCGGCTGGGCGGGCAGCACATAGGCCGGGGCCTTGGCCGTGGCGCCCAGCTTGAAGACCATGAGCCGCCCGGGCAGCCTGGGCCGCTGCGGCATGAAGGCGGAATAGGAGATCTGGCCGCCGCCGCCGGCGCCCACCATCACCGCCACATATTGCTCGCCGCCCAGCTCATAGGTCATCGGCGCGGCGATCACGCCATTGCCGGTCGGGTAGGCCCAGAGCTGCTTCCCGTTGGCCGCGTCGTAGGCATAGAACTGCCCCTCCGCCGCCCCCTGGAAGACCAGGCCGCCGCCTGTGGAGAGCACGCCGGCGTTCCAGAAATAGGGGTGCTGGACGCGCCAGACCTCCTTCTGGTTCACCGGGTCCCAGGCGATCAGATAGCCCTGGTAGCTCTGCGCCGCGGCCGTGGCCTGCGCGGGCGTCATCGGTCCGGCGCCTGCCAAGAGGTTCACGCCGAGGTTCCAGCCGCCCTTCTTGTATTTGAAATCCTTCACGCCCTGGTACGGGAACGGGTCCATCTGCGCCGGGATGTAGACCAGCCCGGTCTTCGGGCTGAACGACATCGGGTGCCAGTTGTGGCCGCCCAGGGCGCCGGGCTGCTGCAGGTCCACGTCACCGCCGCCCTTGTAGCGGGCCTGTGGCGTCTCGATGGGCCGCCCGGTCGCCAGGTCCACGCCCGTCGCCCAGGTCACCGGCACATAGTTCTTGGCCGACAGCAGCTTCCCGTTGGTGCGGTCGAGCACATAGAAGAAGCCGTTCTTGGGCGCCTGCATCAGCACCTTGGTGGGCTTCCCGCCGATGTTGAGGTCGGCCAGGATCATCGGCTGCACAGCCGAATAGTCCCAGCTCTCGCCGGGGTTCACCTGGTAGTGCCAGACGTAGGCGCCGGTGTCGGCGTTGATCGCCACGATGGACGAGAGGAAGAGGTTGTCGCCCTTGTCGCCGCTGCGCTGCTCGCGGTCCCAGGGGGTGCCGTTGTCGACCCCAAAGTAGATCAGGTTGAGCTGCGGATCGTAGACTATGGCGTCCCAGACCGTGCCGCCGCCGCCGACGATCTTCCAGGCGCCTTCCGGCCAGGTCGCCATGGCCTTTTCCTTGAGCACCTTGTCGGAGGGCTCGCCGTCCGGCGCGCCTGTGGGGTTGGGCAGGGTGTAGAAGCGCCAGAGCTTCTTGCCGGTGGCGGCGTCGTAGGCGGCCAGGAAGCCGCGCACGCCATATTCGGCGCCGGACTCGCCGATCAGCACCTTGTCCTTCACCACCCGCGGGGCCTGGGTGATGGTGAATGGCTTGGTGGGATCGGCGACCTGCGCCTGCCAGACCACGTGGCCGTCGGCGGCGTCGAGCGCGATCAGCCGCGCGTCCATGGTGCCGACGTAGACGCGGCCCTTCCAGATCGCGACGCCCCGGTTGACCACGTCGCAGCAGGCGTCGAAGCCCTTCTTCCCGTCGACCTTGGGATCGAAGGACCACTTGAGTTTCCCCGTGGCGGCGTCGAAGGCGTAGACCTTGGACCAGGCCGTGGTGGTGTAGAGCACCCCGTCCACCATGAGCGGCGTGGCTTCCTGGCCGCGGTCGGTGTCGAACTGGGCGTACCAGGCCAGGCCCAGCTGTCCCACGTTGGTCGTGTTGACCTTGTCCAGCGGGCTGAACCGCTGTTCCGAATAGCCCTTGCCGTAGGAGACCCACTCGGCGTTGGTGTCCGCCGCGGCGATGCGCGCGCCATCCACGGCGGCGACCTTGGCGGTCTTCTGGCAGGCGGCCACGGTGGCGGCCAGGCCGGCGGCGAGCGCCAGCGCCAGGCCAAGCTTGATGATCCTCATGGTCGCCCTCTCCCAATGGCCGTTCAGCTCGGCCTTGGGAGGCACTATGCGCGGAGTTCGCGCCCCTGCAAGCGGCGCGCGCCCTG
>Ga0207695_10005330_pt1 | contig 17114 bp, 15 predicted proteins | sample KBSC54metaG_FD_184354 | JGI IMG/M metagenome (GOLD analysis project Ga0207695, IMG submission 184354) | Corn rhizosphere microbial communities from Kellogg Biological Station, Michigan, USA - KBS C5-4 metaG (SPAdes) (version 2) | ecosystem: Host-associated > Plants > Roots > Rhizosphere > Soil... | reverse complement strand
CAGAGGCCCAGGCGCAAATGTTCGGCGAATTCACAGCTTGCCGCAAGCGCTGGCTGAATCGTTGGTGCCATGGGGATTTCGCAACAGCAATTCGGGCGCTACCAATGCAGGCCGTCAGGTTTCGGTTCGGCGTGCGTTCACCGCTTGGACTACCGGACACGGACGACTTGACGTTACTAATCCGGCCGAGCTTCCTAGACCACCGTTTCGGTACCCGAGCAGAATCGAGAGTTTCGACAAAGGTGCCACACGACCCTTGCAAGGCTATGGGAATTGTGATAATTTCTTGCCGTTACGTTTTTAGGGATGTAGGTTAGTTTCGATTCATGAGCCTCGGCTGTTAGGTATTTGCACCTGAGAAATTAGGAGGAATACTGTGTCTCTCTCCACCAAATATGCGGCTGTGCGTCTGCCCGTCCTGGGAATTCTTTTCGCTGCCTCTCTGCTGGCCCAGCGAGATTTGGGAACCATCACCGGCACGGTCACTGATCAAACCAATGCTGTGGTCCCGAACGCGAAGATTACCATCACCGAGAACGCAACAGGGCTCTCTTATAACGTTACGACGGACGCGTCCGGTACCTATGTCCGCCCCGCATTGAAGCCAGGCACCTACACAGTTCAGGTGGAAGCGGCCGGATTCGCAACCTCGGTACGCCGTGACGTCTTGATTACAGCGGGCGACCGCGTCGGTGTCAACCTCACATTGCAAGTTGGTCAAGCGAATCAAAACGTCGAGGTGACAGCGGGCGCGCCTCTTCTTCAGACGGAAAGTACTTCTGTCGGAGGTGACTTGAATTCGCGCGCCACGGCCGAATTACCCCTCGGTGGGCAACGCAAGATCGCTTACCTGGCAAGACTGGCTGTCGGCGTAGTGGCGGACGAGGTCGGTGCCGCTGGCGCCCAGGGAGGTGGATTCTCGGCCGCCGGCGTGCCCTCCATGGGCAACAGCAACTACTTGCTTAATGGCGTAGACAACAACCAGAACAACATCGACTATCAGGGACAGGCCGCTTATGTCGTCTCCCTTCCTCCGGACGCAGTCGGCGAGGTGCGAATTCTCACGAACGGCTACAACGCGGAATATGGACGCGGCGGCGGCGGCGTGATGGACGTCACGATTAAATCCGGCACCAACCAATTTCATGGGGTAGCCTACGAATTTCTTCAGAACGAAGATCTCAATACGAGCACGTGGGACGCAAACAAGGCTGGGTCTCCTAAGGGTAGCTGGCGGCAAAATCAGTTCGGCGCAACTCTGGGCGGTCCGGTGATTAAGAATCGTACGTTCGTCTTCGGAGATTATGAAGGGTTAAGGTTTTACTCTTTCGGCGCAGCCGTTCCCGGCACGTTTGGCGCATCAACTCTGTATACCATTCCAACCGCCGCCATGGTGCGCGGCGACTTCTCTCAGTTACTCGCTAAGCCACTCGGCACAGACTCGCTCGGCAACGCTGTCGTGGGTGGACAAATCTACGATTTCCTGAGCACTACACCCAACGGGAAGGGCGGGTTTACCCGTATGCCCTTCGCGGGCAATATCATCCCGATGAATCGGATGGATCCAGTCGCGGTGAAGATACTCAGTCAACTTCCCATTCCCAACCAAAATTTGAACGCGGCTGTCCCTGGCTCGAACTATTTCGCCCCCGCGCAGGCTAAGCAGAACAACGATCAAGGACATCTTCGAATAGACCATAAATTTACCGATAGAGACAGCCTTTTCGGCAGTTTGAGTTGGTCGAATGGAACGCTACTGAATCCTCCTGCGCTTAGTCAGGCCAACGGCGGCGCGCTCGCTCCTGGTTACAGTTCAGATCTGCTGTCCCGCTTGGCCATGTTAAGCTATACGCGCATCTGGACACCTTCAATTCTCACGGAAACGCGCGTCGCTTATACCCGCTCGGTGCAGAACCGTGCAGACAGCGATGGCACAATCGATAGTTACAAAGTTTACGGAATTCCCGGTTACGATCCTTTCACGTCGCAAGCCGGCGGCGGGTTGCCCACGTTTACGATCGATAACTATTCGAGTTTAGGCGGCCCAACCTTTAATCCTAGCTATGAGACGACCAACGTATGGAGTTTCATCCAGAACGTGGCGTGGAACCGCGGCAAACACGCTTGGAAGTTTGGCGCTGAGTTCCGTCCGATCTCTCTGCCAACTTTCCAGCCGAACGTGAGTCACGGTGGAATGGCATTTACGAAAAACTTCACCAACAATCCGGACCCCGCTTTCTCCGGCAAGACTGGCGATGGTATTGCGTCATTCCTGCTAGGCTATCCTAGTTCGTTCCGAATATCTTCCACATATCCCTCGTACCAGAAGCATGACACCACTGCATTTTACGTGCAGGATGACTGGAAGGTAACACCGAAGCTGACGTTGAACATCGGCGTGCGCTACGAGCTGTTCTCACCGTTTTATGACGACACTACAGCACAGGGGAATATGGTTCCCGCGAGCAACCCGAGCGGTTGGGAATTTCAGATCGGTGCTGGCAAGAATCAGAATTACCCGCTGTCCGTAGGGGAGCAGGCTTTCCTTGCTGGCGCTGGCGTGCCTGTCACCCGGGGCAAAGTAAGCAAGTATATGGTTCCTTGGGATAAGTTTGATTTCGGCCCGCGCGTCGGCATCGCGTATCAAATTCAGGACAAGATGGTGATTCGGGCAGCGTACGGGATTTTCTACGACGGCGAACAAAATCGCGGCGGTTTTACGCCGCTTGATGAAAACCCCCCCTTTAATGAAGACATTAACTACACGGGTTCGACGTTCACACTCAATCCTTACGTCACCCGCGTATCAAACGGCTTTCCGTCGGATATCTTCAACGAGACAATCCCCAGCAGCCGAAGTCTGCACGGCGTCGCCCCGGATTTGCTGAACCCGCGGGTCGATAAGTGGAACGTGGCGCTGCAACGCGAATTGCCTTGGACGTCATCCATTGAAGTCTCCTATCTGGGCAATCATATGTCGCACTTGTTCGTGGTCTGGGATCCGAACATGCCGCCGAATAGCCCAAACGTGCTGGTATCAAGTGCGTCTTTCAACAGCCTACGCCCCAACCCCGCACTGGGCGGCATGCCTAACTATCTCAGTTCCTTCGGTTACGGGAACTACGACGCGCTCGGCGTCAGCTTTCAGAAGCGCTACACTAAGGGCCTGCAGATGACGTCCGCGTACACTTGGGGGCACTCCCTCGCTGCCGCTCCAACCGGACCCTGGGCTCTGGGAAATGTTACTTCGCCCGACGCTCGCAACATGGGCGCCATCTATTCGAGTTCCCCTTGGGACATCCGCCATAATTGGGTCACAAGCGGCATCTACGAACTTCCCTTCGGCAAAGGCAAGGCCATCGGCTCGAATTGGAACACGCTTTTGCAGGATACTCTCGGAAATTGGCAAGTCAACGGGATTCTGACGCTGCACACTGGCCATTACTTCGCTCTGACGACGAGCCAAGGTGTTGGATATCTCGGATATAACAAGGGCAACAATGTCATCTATGCGTCTGTAGTCCCGGGAAAGGATTCGAATGCCGCACCAGCCGCCGGTCGTACGCCCAATCAGTGGTTTGATACTTCGAACATCGCTGCCCCCATCCCGTACGTGCAAGGCAACCTCGGCAATTCAACGAACACTTACCCGGGCGTGGTAAACATTGACCTTTCGGTCTTCAAAGATATCCCCATGACGGAGCGGTTCAAGCTGACCATTCGCGCCGAAGTCTTCAACTTAACCAACACGCCGCAATTCGCCAGTATCGGTAGCACTCAAGGGGTCGGTAACTTCGGTCAACTCTTGACGACCGTTCCGGCTAGTAACCGGCGCGCGCAACTCGGACTGCGAATTTCTTTCTGAGGTCATGAACCGGCGTCTCTTTCTTTCGTCTATGGCCGCAGCCGGCGCACTCCCCGGCGCGGACTCGCAGCGGGAACTGCTGTTGCCGAGCGATACTCCCGATGAGATGGGATTTCGGTTGATGTGGTATAGTCCGGTCCCGGCAATGGATCAAAGGATCTATCGGCTCAAGATCACTGGCCTCGTCGACGCACCACAAACCTTGACCTTGGATCAGATCCGTCAACTGCCACATGAAAAGCAAAATTCGCGTATGAAGTGTGTCCAGTGCTGGTCATCGCGAACGGAGTGGGGCGGGTTCCGCTTTGGCCATCTTATGGAGATGGTGAAGCCCAAGAGAACCGCCCACGCTATACGTCTGGATTGCGCCGACAAGTGGTATGAATACTTCAATCTGGATCAAGTGCTGTCGCCGCGGGTCCTTTTCGCGACGCATATGGCCGGTAAGCCGCTGGCTGATCGGCATGGAGCGCCTTTGCGTCTAATCGATCCGGCGCGGTACGGATATAAATCCGCGAAGCTCGTTACGTCGATCACATTCGTCGAAGAGGGCAAAGGCAGTATGGCGTGCGACCTTGGACCCTACTATTCCCCGACGGGCGAGATCCAAGCCGGCTACGATCACCCCCTGGACCTTGGAGAAAAAGTGCGTCGCAAGATCGGCGGCGGGGAGATCGTAGACTACTGATGTTCTCATCCTCCAAGCGACGGTTCGTTCGGCTTGCCGGGCTATCAATCGCCGAGAGCATCATAGCTCGCCGTTTGCTGGGCGCCCCGAAAGACACAGAAGGAACTGGTCGAAGAGTGATCATCGTCACCTTTGGCGGCGGCGTCCGCTACAGTGAAACTTTCGGGCTCGATGGACTTCGGAACATTCCCCGCTTGGCGCAGCTTCGCTCTCAGGGACACTTCTTCCGCAAGTGCACTAACGCGGGCGTCCTCGGACATTTCAACTCCAGCAGCAGCATCATCACCGGAAACTGGCAGCGAGTCGATGACTTCGGTTTCCAGCCGCCCGCTTCGCCTACGATCTTCGAACACTTCCGTAAACAGACAGGTGCAAGTTCGACGGATACCTGGGTGGTTGCAACCAACAAGGCGTTCTCGCAGATTGGATGGGGATCCGATCGCGAACTGGGCATGACCTACGGGGCCAACGTCGTGCTGCCAAAACAGCTGTTGCTCGATGCGGTAGGAGAACTCGTCAAGAGGAAGTCAAGCGGCGGGGTAGCGAATCGAGAGAATATGCTTCGCAACCTCGAATCGGTTCTCGCGGAAGGATACGAAGGAGTTGGATGGACGATCTTTAAGGGAGGGCGGGCGCTGGATAGCAAGGTGCGAGAAAGTCTGACGCGCGGGTTGGTGGAATACATCAATGGTCCGGAGTCGCCAGCCTCAGGGGACGAGCTCACCTTCTTCATCACGCGGGAGATTATGCGCGAATTCTCACCGCGCCTCATTTTGGTGAACTTCTGGGATATGGACGTGGCGCATTGGGGATCTTACTCACTTTATCTCCAGGCCATCACGCGTACTGACCGTCTCACGGGCATGCTATGGGACGAAGTCCAGAGCAATCCCCACTACCAAGGCAAGACGACCATGCTGATTCTGCCGGAACTCGGACGCGACGGCGATCAGAACGCAGCAAACGGATTCCTGAATCATCGCAGCGGCGATGCATCTTGTCGCGACATGTGGTTGCTTGCGCTCGGCGGTGGCGTGAGTATAGGGGAAACGGAGCGGCCCATATTCCACATTGATGTGGCTGCGACGGCGGCTGAGATGCTCGAAGTAAGAATGGGGGCAATCGCCGGCAGACCATTGAGCGAGATCCTCTAATGCCCGAAGCACCCACGGTTTCAACGGCGCTTCAGGAAATGCTCGACAAGGGCGTGTTGGACCGCCTGCCGACATCATTCTCGGCCTTCTTCTTTGACCAGGTGAAAACGTGGAATCTTCTCTTCCCCGCGGAAAAGAACTACTTCGAGCGGTTGGTGGCGCTGTTGGAGCGATCAGATCCGACTCAGCTCGATTTGGTTTTCGGACCCCTCCGAGATGTGGAGCGCCGCATGGGTGTCAACGAATCGATTTGGCCCGAGCGGCAGTTCACACTCAAGCAGATTGATTTCCTCAACCGTAGCCCGTTTTACCAAGAGTGGCGGCGCGCGGTCCAGATTGTATTCGCACACATCGACCCAATTCTTGACGAAGAAATTGCCAGCCGGGGCAAGGCGCGCCTCGTAATCATTACCGCGCCTTCCGAAATTCCCGCGGCGGTAGATCGCATGTGGCTCCGCATTCGCCAGCACGGACTTCGCGTTCCCCTGGATGTCGACCCCGACGAAAAGTATTATTTGCAAAAATTGCTTTCTGGAGGATCCGAGAATTCGCTCACAGGGCGATACGCAAAGGATCCATATGGCGCTTGGGCGATTTCAGCCGGTCACGTCTTCAATGCAGGCCCAGGCACTGTAAAGCTGGGCTATGAGGATTTGAAGGATTACCGATCGCGCCTGATGGCCGAAGTCGATCGGCTCGTGGAGGGCGGCACGCTGCGCGGACCGCAAGAATTGGAACAACGTCTCAAACAGCTCCAGATTCATGACCGAGAAGCCGCGTTTGCCGCTGACCCCGTGCTCGCTGAGTTCGCCAGGGAGGTACTGCTCAACGGCAACGGCACGCTGCTCGTCAATAATACATTTGTCGAGTGGGCTACGATACAGGCTGCGCGGCGTGCGCGGCCTTCTGTGTTGACAGTGTCATTTGGCGTGAGGAATAAGCTGAAGCCTTTTAGCAGCCTTCTGATATACGCTGATCAGGAAAAGTCGAGCCCGGTTCCCACACAGATGGACACGCTTGGAACCTACGTCGATTTGGAAATTTTTTATCAGTACCTGTGGCAGGAGTTCGAAAAGTACGGCGAGTATCGAAACAATACCGCTTACCTGTTTGTCGTTGACGGTTTCGAGGAATTGTTGTGCATCGGTCCCAGGGATTTCCCGCTCTTCGCGTCCGCACAAGACACCGTCGGTCTGCAGCGAGTTTTCGATTGCGCTACAGAGTGGCTGGGCATCTGAAACCTACTGGTAAGGAGCCGAAATGCATTCTCATCCTCACCCGCATCACCATTCGCGCCGTGATTTCTTCTCGAGGCTCTTAGGTGGGAGTCTAGCCACCGCGTCGTTTATGGACTTGGCGTACTACCGCGCCGCATTTGCTCAAGGCCTGTCCGCGACTGCCGACCCCAAGCTATTTGACATCCGAAAGGTGACGGACGACGTTTATTTCGCAGCTGCGCAGCGCCAGGTGGTCGCCAACTGCAACGCTTCGATCTTCGTCCAATCCAGTTACGTAGTCGTGGTGGACGCCCACTCCAAACCGTCGGCAGCAGCGTCGCTAATCGCCCAGATCAAGAAGGAAATCACGGAAAAACCGGTTCGCTACATCGTCGACACGCATTTCCACTGGGACCACTCGCAAGGCAACTCTGCCTATCGCGATCTCGGACACGTCGACATCGTCGCGAGTAATACTACAAAGCGAATGATGACGGAACTATCCCGGTCGCGCCTCATGGCCTCGCTGGACCCCGCCGGTCCCTCGCCGGCAGGTCAGCCATGGGTTCCGGAAATGATCGACGCAGCCCACCAACGTCTCGACGAGGCAACTTCGGCCACCGACCGTGCTGCCGTTGAGGAGCAGATCCGAGAACTCGAAGCATTTCAAAAGGAGATGCGCGATTTCAACCCAGTGTTGCCTACGATCACTTTCGACAATTCGTATGTCATTAAGGATTCCGCTCACGACCTGCACCTGGAGTTTCATGGGCACGCGCACACCGCTGGCGACGTTGTGATTTTCTGCCCGCAGAAACGCTGCGTTGCCACGGGAGATATGATCCTCGGTTCAACGCCGTTCATCGCGGATGGCTTTCCTAAGGCGTGGCCCAAGACCATTGAATCCGTAGGGAGACTGGAATTCGATTATGTCCTCCCTGGCCACGGAGGTGTTCAGCGGGGACGCCAACAGATGATGGATCTGCGGGATTACATAGCTGAGTTGACCGAGCGGGTTGAAAACGGTAAGAAGGCTGGTCTAGGAGTGCAGGACGTGCAGAAGCAGATAACCCTGGAGTCGCTTAAAACAGGTTTCCTCAGGTCTCTCGCCAGCAGTTCCAATATACCGCCGGCTCGCCAACTCGCAGCCATGCGCACTAACATTGGCGACATCTACTCACGGCTCGACATGATTTAATCCAGGCCATCTGTGCGTGCTCTGTTAGTGATCGCAGCTATCGTAGCGTTGACGTCTTATTTCACGCGGCCGCAGCCCTCTGCAAAATCGCATTCTCCGCTGCTTGTTGGAGCCCAGATTGATTCGGGAATCCGACAATTGATCGAGCGGTCCTGTCGAGACTGCCATTCCGAGGCGACACGGTACCCCTGGTACAGTTACGTCGCCCCTGTTTCGTGGCTTATCGATTATGACGTCCAGCAGGGCCGTGAGCACCTGAATCTGTCCCGCTGGGAACAGTATTCGCTAATTCGTCGAGAGCGCGCTCTTTCAGAGATCGCGAATCAGGTGAGGGACGGCGCTATGCCGCTATGGCAATACACCTGGATTCACCGTAATACAAGACTCTCAAACGCGGACGCCGATGTCATTTTTCAGTGGACTCAAGCTGAACGTCTGCGGCTGATTCTGGGGAGCATCGAAAAAAGCTCCCCTTTTCACTAGAAGAAACCGTACTAGAACGTAGCTATCGGGTTCAGCACGGAACCCGTTGCTCCCGGTGCTGCCACGGGAGAGGCAGTGACCAGGAAGTCCCAGCGATTCAGTCGGGCCGCTTCCTTACTCACCGCCTCCAGATCGAGGTTGTCAAAAATAGGCATCCCCATGGCGACGAGCACCAAGGCGTGAATTGGTTCTGCTATTCCGTCTATACCGGACGGGTGGACGTCTTGAGCTCCATCACTGCCGAGAATCGCCACGTCGCGGTCATGGAGCCACTTCGCGCAGGTGATATAAAGTCCTGCGAGTTGCTTTGCGTCCCATGCTCCCTTGGCATCACGGCGCGCCCAGCGTCCAGTCCGGATGAGGACCACATCGCCTGGTCCAATCTTAAGGTGAGCTTGTTTCGCCCAGGCATCCAGGTCTTCCGGATAAATCCGCGTACCCGGCTCCAGATAATCGACTCCTTTGAGCCGTGGAATATCCATCAGAACGCCATGGGTAACGATTCCGTCCTTGAAGGAGATGATCGAACCCTTGTTGCAACCCTTGTCATCAACCTCGCTGTCTGGTATGCCGTTGTACATTAGGCCTTTATACGTCCGATGGCAAAATGTGTCCATATGAGTGTGGACAAAACCGTGATAGGAGATGGTGAACGTGTCGGCGGCGCCTCCGATGTCGCTTTTCGGCGGGCCTCCTTGCCTTACGCTCATCTGACGAATGATTGGCCGTGAATTATCGATTGCAGGTTCCATTTCCGCGTTCCGCGCCATCGAGACGGAGATCCCGTCTTTTACTGAACTGAGAGCTTGCTTCCGCCTCGCCGGCGTAATGAGATTGACGGCCCCCATCTGGTCATCTTTACCCCATCGGCCCCAGTTGGATAGCTCCTTCATATACCTGTCGAAATCCGCGCGAGTCGCGTTATGGTTGGAGACCACATCTTGAGCAGAAACCGTCGCGATGGGTGACGAGACGACCCACGAACCGACAACTAGAGTGGCAGCGCCCAAAGCGAAGATGATGCGCCCTCGATGTTGCATGAGATTCTCCTTTTCCTGTGAGTAAGCGTCAGGATAGAACTCCAGCCTTGGGTATTATATCGCCCCTCAAGAGACCGAACGACCATATATCAGTCCTCTTATCTACCGCGTTGCCTTTGACGGCTCGCGAGGCATGTGCCTGGCGGTGCCAATAATTAGGCCGAACTGGGCGGCCTCGATGGTCGGCGTCGGTGAGTACTCTGGAACTAATCAGAAGCTGCAGTCCGCCGCCTCGCCACGATTCGAGAACGCTTTCGCCAGACCAAAGTCGAGGAGCTCGACGACGCCCTCCGGCGTAGCCATAATGTTGGCGGGCTTTAGGTCGCGATGAATGATTCTCTTGCCGTGGGCGTATTTGAGTGCTGTGCCGACCTGCGCGGAGGAGAAACTGTTTTCCCGCCAGCTCCGTCACCAGCGGTCTTCGACACGGTAGATGACCGCAATATCGGAATGGTTGAGGTAAGCCAGCACCTAAGCTTCGCGTTGAAAGCCCGCGACAGGATTGGCGTCGCGATCGAACGCGTCCGGCAGTACTTTGATTGCTACATCGCGCTTCAGCTTGGTGTCGCGTCCACGATACACCTTGGAACGTCGTTCACGGAATGACCCCACACGGCTGGCCGACGTTTCCATAGCTGGCGAGAACAGCCCTTTCGTTCAACAACCCGATAGATCCCGTGAGATGCCGTTCCCTGAAAAACAGGCGTTCTCCATTCGGTAGCCGGGACATGAGCCGGAAGGTCGTTCCCGGGAAAGTGGTTCCTTCGGGCGACTGGCCGGGTCGTGCAGTGTATCACGGCAGCGGTTAGATGGGGCAGTTTCCGAAGCGCGGCGGCCTCGTCCGCGCCCCTCGGCCCACGACTGCGCTGTGACTGCGCTGTGACGTCGGCCGTTCGTGGCGGTGTTTAGGACCATCGCGGAATACGAACTCGACCGAAAACACAACCACTTAGACCCAACTAGACCGAGCTGAACTGGCAGCCGTCGGGTTCGATTCCCGTTAGCGCTACCAATTCCTCATAGACTTACAGCCCAAGAGTGACAACGAGTGACAACGCGGCTCGGGCCTGAAGAGAACAACGGCTTCCGGCGCGGTGCGCGACGGGGACGAGAGCGGTCGTGAATCGCAGGCGCTTGAGTGCGTAAGGAGTTGTTGTTGGCGTCCAACGCCAGCCGATTTTGCCCCAAAGCACGGTCTATCTGGACGTTGCCGTCGCCGAGTCTGGAATGGAGCGCATGTCGAGAACGGTGTTCTCATTCGGTGCCACTTTCAAGAAGCCCATGGCCAGACGAGACTCGTTGTTGACCACAACGACATGCCCCTCCTGGGATCAGGTTTGTTGCGTCTTGCGTGACCTTCTGTCGGCGTCCCTGACACGGTTCATCAAAGCCGGCCATTTTTCGTAGTCCCCCCCTCCTTGGAGGAACTTCTCAATCTGATGAAAGCGGCGATGGACGGCAACCCGTGGAACGATTGCTCCCATCGATTCATGAAGAGCAAGCTTTTCGGGACTATCGAAGCCCTCGCGAACGCAACGACCATGTAGAGCGAACGCTACGGGCAGGTTCGGCGTCTTTCCGGTTTCAGCTTCGACCATTCGCTTGAATGTCTGGGTCACAATTCCAAAGAAGTAAGCTATGTCTGGCGCGAGGCGTAGAGACCAGTCTCGCGCCGCTTCGCATTTCTTCGGCTCTTCGTCAGTTAGGGCGTGCTCCAACTGATTCAACGGCGCACCGCTGATCCACATCGGGAATACTCCACGAAGGTGGCCAAGAAGCGCGGCCCCTTTACTATCGTCAGCTGCGAATCCTTCGAACTTCTTGCCGAATATGCTCTGAACGGTGATTGGCCTGAGAACTTCGCCCAACGCTGATCCGTTTTCCTCCAACCAATCCAGCCCCCACTCAACCCAGCGTTGAACAGTGCCCAGTGGTTCGCCGACCGACTGGCGCAGCTTATCTGCGATAGATCTGATGTGGCTCCCGCCAAGGATGCCGGTGGTCGCAGCCAACTCGTCCTCCCATGAAAAGACTTCGTCAAGTCCAGTCATCTCCTGGCGATGTGCCATTGCAGAATCAATGCGGTCCTCTATCCAGCCGTAGTCACCCGCCTGGCGCCTCTTGAATGCCCCGAAAGAAGATAGGAGCATTCTTCTGGCTGAGTCCTCCCCTTCGCCGACCCTAATAGGCAGGCGTCTCAACAGGTAGATATCGTCGGGATTTTTTATGATGGAAGCGGCGTGGATGCGGTCGAGTATTGGCTGAATGGGATCCTCGAGTTCCAGGCATTGATCACTGTTCGAAAAGATCTTCTGGAGATCCATCCAGTGCTTGGTGATTGTCGTTGACTCAACGTCATACGAAATGACTTTGCCAGGCACCAAGACAACCATGCCATCAGCGGCCTCGCCCGCGCGCCCGGCCCGACCAGCCGCGTTCAGTAGCTCATGGGTCTCAAGGAGTGCCATTTTCTCAAGTTCAACGTCAAACCTGTCATCGCCAGCGATTACGACCATTTGGCCTGGGAGGTTCATCCCTTGTGCCAAGGTTGAGGTGGCTATGAGGACATCGACCCCATCCTTGCGGCGAAAGAGAGATTCGTTTATCTGCCGCTCAACCGGGAGCAAGGCGCCGTGATGACAGGCCACACGGCCGCCCGGCACACAGTAGCTATGCGATTCGCCTCCGAGTTCAATTGCTGCCAGCTTAAAGTGCTCGGCCTCTTCGCTGTTGAAGTGAACCGACCGCGGCAGCATTATCTCCTGCGTCTGCCTCTGAATGCTAGTACAAAACGGAATAGTTTGCGCGAACACGAGAGTCTTAACGCCCGCGTCACCGGACCGGGCTGCGAGCGCGGCCGCGACAGCATTGCGATTAGGAGTGAGATAGACGTTCCATTGCTGCTTCCAAGGACTCTTCCTTTTGGTGGCGTCGAGTTGTACTTGCGCACTGATCAGGTCGAGCAGGGCGTAGTCTTCTTCGTTCGTAGTCTTCCACGTTTGGAATAACGAGAACATCCCACGTGGTGAAGCTTTGAGCAAGCGTTTCACACTTGCAGGAATACTCTTCCGGGAGCTCGAAGTCTCCTTTGCAACTAACATTTCCAGTTTTCTGATCTCATCGCTCGGGTAAACAATGCATCCCCTGGCCTGGCGTGTTGGCTTCCAAGAGAGTGTCAGCGATAAGGTGGGCCGCTGTGTAATCTCGCCGACCCACGCTGCCAACTCTTTCGCGTTGGCAATCATCGCGGAGATCAAGAGAACTTCCGTGTCTGGGACGGCCCGCAAGAACGCGAGAAGGCAGAGCATCGCGTCTATGCTCCGCCGAGCGGATCCCTCCCTCGGATGCATCAGGTGGCACTCATCAAAGACTAAAAGTCCGATTCCCGTGAACACATCCGGATTGAAGCCCAAAAGCGTTAGACATCGTTCCGGTGTCATCACGGAAATGTTCTTAAGGTCTTCGGGCTCCAGTTCATCCGACATCGTGGCTGCGGCTTCGGGGAATGTCCGCCGAACATCCGTCGTGACCTGATTCACCAAGGCGAGCGTTGGGGCAAGAAATACGACTTTTTTCTCGTTAAGGCGCGCCATGCCGATTTTCATCTCCGCGAGCGTTGACTTTCCGGCACCCGTGGGGAAACTCAGTATCGCCGATGTCCCTGGATTGAGATAGCCGCTGCTGATTGCTTCTCGGTGATTTGGCCAAAGATAGGGTCGTCTACGGGCAAGCCGTCGGAGAAAGGCCAGCCATTCTGTTGACGGAGTTGCCGGCGGCGTTTCGACATTGATCACACCAGCGGACCGCAGATCGGTTGAAGCACTGTGCATCAACGCCGCTAAATGATGGGGGCCAGAGAAGGTGCTGAGAACCCTGGTTCCATCACCGAATGCCACTTCCTCGACGCTGATTTCCCGCACCCTCGCGAACGTCTCTTCCGGTGTGGACGGAAGCGCCTGAACCACCCCGTCCTCCCCAATTAGATCTGCGGCCAATCTGCGAATACCATGAAGCAACTCCAACCACAGCAGGCCAACAACGCTGCCTTCACCAACCAGCCCGTCGGCGATGGCTTGGACATTTCGGTTGAGAATATCAGTGAGTCGGCCATGCGCCAAATCGACGATCGCTCGTCGCAGAACGTTCTCTACAGTTTCGTCTTCTGCGAGTTGGATCCCGCGAGACATTTGAGCGGCATCCGCACCCCGACCGGCAATGAGAAAGAGAACTGTGGCGGCGATCTCGGGTGCGATGGAGGCAGGAGTTAGGTAGCTGGGAGCGTTGTCGCTCGTTATCAGCCGTTTGGCAGAGAATCGAAGCTGGTGGGCGGATGCCGCAACAAAAGCGGCGGCGGCGCGGTTCTCCCTGTCTGGTGCCACCGTAACGAGTGCTTCTTGAGTCAACGCGATGGCCTGGAGTCGGCGCTCAGTCTCTCCCAGTTCAACTTCGTAGGCTTCCGCGCTAATGGATTGGCGCAACCGCATACGCAACGAAACGATGCTCGCGTATGCTCGCGTCAATTCCTTTGGTAACTCGGCCAGGTCAAGGCCTTCCAGTGGAGGAGCGGACTGAATGAGTTCAATTGTCTCTTGGTCAAACATTATCCTTCTCCTTGTCAATCGCCAACTCAATTGTTTTCGCGAAGGCATCCATCCACAACCGCACATCGCTGAAACAAAGAACGCCGGCTCGCCTTTTTACATCGTCTCCCGGGGCGACCGTATCGTAACCGTCAAAGAGCGCTTTGAAGCCGGTGGGTGCGCCGTGCGTCGATTCGCCAGTAACGCTGACACGGTACTGCCGTACATGCTGCCAGACGATGCCTTCAATTACCTTGTCTACGTCTATACCGGAAGCTCGTTCGAGCAGCGCTGTCGTCTCGTGCATCAACTCATTTTCTCTGGCTCCAGCCTCGATCTTCCTAAACTCCGGCCACACTTTGCTCGTAATAGTAGTCCTCGAATTCTTCGTGGCCTTGTCTTCGAAGATAACGAGACTCAGTATCTCCTGCTTGGCGCCGAGGTCAATTTGTAGGCCATCGAACCCCTTGTGGGCAGGAATGAGGTGGGGCAGCTTGATGATGCTCCCTTTGGATGCCTCACGTTGAGCAACTATCCAGGAGATCGCCTGAAAGATAAGTCCGTCTCGATGATCTGTAGTGATTGCGAGAAGTCGCTTTGCGTTTTTCGCGGCGCTGACGCTTACCGGAGGACTGGTTACACTTGGTCGCAGTCGCCGAAGGATGTTTTCGACATGGCGGGCGTGGCCTAGGTAAACTCGGGCGATCAAGCGAGCAAGCTCATTCTCGTCGCAAATCTTCCAGACGAAACCTCTAATGCCGGGGACCTGAACTGGGGTGCACACTATTGGCATGTTGTTTCGCGGTCGACGCAAGCGATCTGCGCCGTTCGTCTACAAGGCTTCCAGTAAGACGAGTGCTTTTTATAATACGTTAGCCGGGCTAAAGCAGCGCGGGCCGGGACGCAGGCGGGCGTTTTCCCAGCATCTGTGCGATATTATCAATTCGCATGCAGCATGGATACAAGACAGCGAAGGACGTTTTCTCCGGGCGCCTATACCACTATGAGAACTTCTGTCCCGAATGGCTGGAAGCCATCCTTCGAACCAGGAAGATCCACTGTTCAGATCCAGCCAAACTAAACGATCCTTGGGACTGCCGCGTCTCGTTCGACTACACAGCCATGTTGATAGACCCCGCTGAACGAGAGAAGATGTTCGCAGTCCATAGGAAGAGCCTGCCGCCCGAGATGCTCAACCACCCGCTAAGGCCCGTGTATGAGGACCTTATGCGCAACAACGATACAGAACTTGTCAAAGCCGTCGAGCTATCTTCTCTATTTCTCACGGAGCAACTTCAACAGCGCCGCATTTACTGTCTGACGCCTCACCCTCTGTCTACGCTGATGTGGTCACACTATGGGGGCGACCACACCGGCATCTGCCTTGAATTCCATATCGGCAATCCGCTCTTCCTCACAGCCCACGGCGTCAAGTATTTGGACCAATACCCCAAGTTTGTACTTACGCGGATGGAGCCATCCGACGCTATGGACTTTATTTTGACTAAGGCCAAGTGTTGGGAATATGAAGAGGAATATCGTCTGATCGGAAGCCCACATCATCCCGATGGCGTGCCATTAAAGCTGGATGGCGAATTTCTACGGCTACCCCACGACGCCCTTCTATCCGTCATCGTTGGTTGCAATGGGGACTATGCTGCCGTCCAAGAGATCGTACTTACGCATGCACCGCAGGTCCGCGCCATACAAATCGCACGGGCACCCAATCAGTACAGCCTTATGATGGCGTTGCCATGAACACCACTCCGGACACTACTCGCACTCACGCGGAAGGGCTGGCCGAAAACATCAATGAATTTGGTGGTCAGAAACAGCCGATGAAAACGCCATGTTCCCTGTTTTCAATCGACCAGCATTTTAGAAGGCTGATGCTCTATCCACCTGAGCTGCGCGCCACCGTTAGTTACAATAACCTGTAACTAGCGATTCCCGCCATTGCCCATTCTGACGCTAAGCGAGCTTTCGATTCTGTACTCGCTCTGTACGCTTCACTTCTTTCGGTCTCTCTACTTCTTGAGCAGGTCCTTGATCTCGATATCGCTGCTCTCTAACTGGCAAGCAACATCGAATTCTCGAAGATAGTTCCGAACGTCATCTGCTGGAAACGTGAAGACGCTTTTGTCGACTTTGAGTTTGCGAGGGATTCCCTTAACCGTCACGCCGAAGACATAACGGTCGGGTCTCGATGGCTCGTCGGTTACGTCATGGAAATGTTCCCGCAGGTACGTTCGGACATCCTCTGGAATCGGATCAACAGCCATCTTTCGATTCTAGCGGCGTCTGAGGCCGGTCCGTCAGCTCTTCCCATCACGTGTCCTGCGATCCACCGCCCCACTCCCGCCGGTGCGCGACTTTGGGCGCCGCCGCGGAATCTGGTGCTAAGTGGCAATGGAGCGGACCAACAAACTCATTTTGGCTTGGCACCTCGGACGCCGCAATGCCGAACACACGTTGGAGTTCGCGGAAAAACTGCGCGTGGCCACTGCGGGACGATTCCAAATAACAACCGATGGTTGGGGACCGTACCCGGATTCGATCAAGTACAGCCTCGGAACCCGCGTCGATTTCGCAAAATTGATAAAGGTCTATCGTTCCGGCACGCTGGGCGAAGGCCGCTATTCTCCCGCCGAGATCGTTTCAACGGAGGTAGTCCCAGTTATGGGTAGACCCAACCGGAAACGCATTTGCACGTCGCACATCGAACTCCAGAATCTCTCGATCCGCATGGGCATGCGCCGCATTGACGTGCTCTCGGTAATTTAGACCAGATAAAATTGAGGATCTTCAGGTCGGCGCGGGAGAAGAAGCGACGAAAGGAGATTCTGAGATGAAGAAGGGGCGGTTTACAGAAGAGCAGATCATCGGCAT
>Ga0207695_10005327_pt1 | contig 17122 bp, 16 predicted proteins | sample KBSC54metaG_FD_184354 | JGI IMG/M metagenome (GOLD analysis project Ga0207695, IMG submission 184354) | Corn rhizosphere microbial communities from Kellogg Biological Station, Michigan, USA - KBS C5-4 metaG (SPAdes) (version 2) | ecosystem: Host-associated > Plants > Roots > Rhizosphere > Soil... | reverse complement strand
GTTCATCCGCCACTGCTTCTCGAAGTCGGCGAGCGACGTCTCCGCGATCGGCGCCATCGCGAATCCACCGACGAGGTGGATCGACGCCCACAGCGCCGGCAGCGCGCCGTAGAACGCGGCGACCGCCGCTTCGTCGTCGAGCGACATCCGTTGCGCGTGGACTCGCTTGTCGGTGCGCCACGCGAGGTGCGCGGGCAGCTCGGGTTCGAACATCGGCAGGTGGACGTCCGCGCCGTGCTCGAGAAACGCTTCGACGACGCTGGCGCCGAGCCCGCCGGTGCCGCCCGTGATCACGACGTTCATCCGGCGGATTGTGCTACGCCCGACGCGTCATGGGTGCACAGTGGAAGCAGAAAGGCCGCGAGGCCAGCGCGAACGCGAAGGGCAAGGTCTTCAACAAGCTCGTCCGCGAGCTGATCATCGCGGCAAAGGCCGGACCGGATCCGGCGCTCAACTCGCGGCTGCGCGTCGCGGTCGATGCCGCGAAGAAGGCGTCGATGCCGCGCGATACGCTCGAGCGCTCGATCAAGCGCGGCGCCGGCCTGCTCGATGAAGGCCTGACGCTCGAGACCGTGACGTACGAGGGCTTCGCGCCGCACCAGGTCCCGGTCGTCGTCGAGTGCCTGACCGACAACAAGAACCGCACCGCCACGAACATCCGCGTCCTGTTCCGCAAGGGGCAGCTGGCCACCAGCGGCGCGGTGTCGTGGGACTTCGCCCACCTGGGGATCATCGAGGCCACGCCGCCCGCGGGCCCGGTCGACGCCGAGGCCGCCGCCATCGAGGCGGGCGCGCAGGACGTCGAGCCCGGGGACGAGGGGGCTTCTCGGTTCTACACCGATCCGCCCGACCTGGAGGCGGCGCAGAAGGCGCTGGCGGCGGCTGGCTGGCACGTCAGCTCGGTCGTGCTGGGCTGGCGGGCGAAGAACCCGGTCGCCGTACCGGCCGAGGCGCGGGCCGACGTCGAGGCGTTTCTCTCCGCGCTGGACGCGGACGACGACGTGCAGGCGATCTACGCCGGCCTGGCCGACTGAGCCCGCGTCCCCGGATCGCCCCGCCGGTTACCCGGCTGTGACGAATTTTCGGCGTTCGTGCTCAAGAGTTACCGGCGCTGGACGATAGGACATCGCCCCGACCGGAACCCTGCGATCTCTCCGGGTGGCACGGCATTTGATAGTCGGGGTTACGACCATGGGACACGACATGAAGACCGAGACCACCCCTCACGCCGATGACCTGCAGGTGCTGCGGGCAACCCGGGCCGCGCTGCCGGCGACCCAGCTGCGCGTGGAAGAGCTGATGGCGCGTGACTTCGTTTCGTTGCCGGCCTGGTTCTCCGCCGCGCAAGCGGGGAAGATCCTGCGCCAGACGGGAAAATCGTACGCGCTGTTCGGCGGCGACCGGCTGGCCACCGCGGCGGAGCTGGAGGCGGGAGGAGCCAAGGGCGCGGCTTCTTGCGCCCGGCCGCTGGGGCCCGCGGTCGCCATCGATGCTTCGCCGCACCAGGTGTGGTCGTTCCTGGAGAAGAACCGGCTGGACCGCGTGCCGGTCGTCCTGGGCCGCGTGCTGGTCGGGATCGTCACGCGCGAGGCGCTGGCCGAGCTGCTGTCCACCGGTTCGACGCTGCGTCTGGCCGCCTGAACGGCGACCGCACAAGGCGTGTCCGGCGTGAATGTCCGCGCCGGTAAAGGGCTTTTCCGATCGGATCCACGAATCGTCCCGTCGCGACGAATTCGAATTAGAATGCGCGTCGCCCGAAATGCTGACCGCAGACAACGTGGATCGAATCGACGTTTGGCTTCAGACGCAAGCCCGTCCCTGGCGTGAGGTCGTCGACGTACTGGTGAAGGCCGGCCGGCAGCTGGCGGCCGACCACGCGGCGGGGAAAATTCACGAGGACATCCGCCTGGACAACATCTTCGTGTCGTCCGACGGCCAGGTTTCGCTGCGCGATCTGCTGCCGGCCAAGCCCGCCGGCGAGCGCGGGGCGAACCCCAGCGAGGAGCTGCGGACGGCGGCGCAGTCCCTGCAGCAGCGGATGGCGGCGCTGGACAGCATGCGCGCGGCCATGTACCTGTCGCCCGAGCAGTTCCGCGGCGGGGCGGCCGAGCCGTCCAGCAACCAGTTCAGCTTCTGCGTGACGATGTACCGCGCGCTTTACGGGCAGGCGCCGTTCGACGCGGACGTGCCTTCGGCGGGGCAGGCGCGGCATACGCCGCTGGGCAGCGTGTCGCTGTCGCTGCTGCTGGGGGCGTTCGACCGCACCACCTTCATCAACATGGCGCGCGAGGTGCTGTCGGGGAACATCCGCCGGCCGCCGGATGGCCTGGACGTTCCGCCCTGGCTGTTCCCCATCATCGAGCGCGGGTTGAGCGTCGACGTCGACGAGCGGTACCCGAGCATGAACGCCTTGCTGGACGACATCGTCGCCGGCATGGATGGTGGTCGCAAGCGCCCGGCCGGCGGCGGGCTCTCGCGCACCTGGATCTTGATCGCGGGCGGCATCTTGCTGCTGGTCGCGCTCGGCGTCTGGGCGAGCTCGCTCAGCCGCTGACGGCGGGGGCGGGCCGCTCGCCCGCCGGTGCGCGGTCGAGCCGGAGCACGGTCGCGGCCGCCGCGAGCAGCGCCAGGTTGCGCAGCAGCGTCAGCGCGCCGATGGGGCCGCCGCCCGTGCCGAAGCAACCGCAGTCGATGTTGATCCGGCGAAAGTAGGCGGACGCGACCGCGCCCGTGAACATGACGAACAGGGCCAGCGCCGCGCACGCGGCGCCGCGGCGCCAGGCGCGGGGCAGGGCGATCAGGCTCGCGCCGACGACGACCTCGACCGACGGCAGGGTGGCGGCCAGCAGCGCGGCGCCGCCCGGCAGAAGCTGGTAGTTCGCGATCTCGGCGGCGAACGCCGTCGGATCGCGAAGCTTCAGCAGGCCGGCGGCGATCAGCAGGGCGCCCAGGGCCAGCCGCAGCAAAAGCGCGATCGCGGCCGCGGGGATCATGGCGCACCCGCCGGCGCGCCGGTGACGGAGGCGGACACCGCCGCCGGGGCGGCGCAGTGCAGGCAAGGTCCCGATGAGCAGGCCAGCCCCGCCTGGCTCCAGGCGCCGAAGCCGCCGGACACGACCACGATGCGCAGGTCGCGCCGGCGGACGCGCTGCCTCAGCTCGTCCGCCACGCGCCGGGCGTCGTCCGTGCCGTCGCCGTAGACGATCAGCGTCTGCGGGCCGGCGACCGGCGTCCGCCGGCCGGCGAACAGATCGACGGCCGCGCTGGCCGCCGCGCCGGAGGCCGTGCAGGGCAGGTGGATGGCGCCGGTCACGTGCCCCTCGGCGAAGTCGGCGGCGGGCCGCACGTCGGCAATCAGCGTCGAGGGATCGCCGCAGAGGCCGGCGGCGTCCTGCGGCGCCAGCGCCTCGACCGGAGCCGGGCCGGGAGCCTCGCCGGCGGCGACCGTCATCGTGCACACGCTGGGCGGCGCGAATCGGGCGAAGCGGACGCCGTCCGACCGGACACCGTTCACCGCGAGCCCCAGCACCGTCCCTGCGCCCAGCAGGCAGAGCGCACGTGTGATGACGGAGACCATCCACCCGGGAAACTACCAGGCCGGGGCGCGATATTCCCGCGCGCGGAGGGGGAAACCAGCGCCGGCCCGGGGCGCGGGCGGATGGTAGCTTTGCCGCATGGACGGCGAAGGCGAGCGACGGGAAGACGCAGGCGGGGAAGCTGCACGCGAGGCCACACGACTGGAAGCCCAGGACCGGATCGGGCTGTTTCCCGGCTGCGAGGGCGTCCGGGTGGAGGGGGATCAGGGGGAGTGGCGGGCTGTCATGACCATCAGCGCGGATGACCCGGCGGGCGGGCCGGCCCGCGAGGCCGACGACATCCTGGTGCGCCGCCCCACGCTGGCCCTGCTGGTCGATTTCTTCGAGCGCCATGGCGGCTACGCGCGCGAGACGTAGGCAAACGGGGCGCGCCCGCGCTCCCGCCGGCGCCGTGGGCGACAGCCGGGACACCGACCGCGTCCGCTGGTGGACCCAGGGCGTGGCCGTCGAGGAGCAGGCGCGCGCGCAGGTCCAGCGCATCGCCGCCATGCCCTTCATCCACCGGCACGTCGCCGTCATGCCCGACGTCCACCTGGGCAAGGGCGCGACTGTGGGCAGCGTCATCGCCACGAAGGGCGCCGTCATTCCCGCGGCCGTCGGCGTCGACATCGGCTGCGGCATGATGGCGGTGCGGACCGGCGCCACCGCCCAGGACCTGCCCACCAGCCTGGCCAATCTGCGCTCGTCCATCGAGCGGGCGGTGCCCCACGGCCGCACGGACAACGGCGGCCGGAACGATCGCGGCGCCCGCCATCAGCTGGTCGGTCCGGTGCTCGAGGCGTGGCGCGGCCTGTCGGGCCGCTTCGAGGCCATCGTGGGCAAGCATCCGAAGCTGGGGGATGGCAACGGCGCGAACCACCTGGGCACGCTGGGCACCGGCAACCACTTCATCGAGGTCTGCCTGGACGAGGCAAACCGGGTGTGGGTGATGCTTCACTCCGGCTCCCGCGGGGTCGGCAACCGCATCGGCACCTACTTCATCGAGCGCGCCAAGGCGGACATGCAGCGCCAGGGACTGGAGTTGCCCGACGCGGATCTGGCCTACCTGACCGAGCGCACGCAGGACTTCGACGACTACGTGGAGGCGGTATCGTGGGCGCAGGACTTCGCCACGACGAATCGCGCGCTGATGATGGACGCGGTGCTGGCCCAGGTGGCGCGCACCGTCGGCAAGCCGGTCGCCGGGGCGGAGCAGGTGGTGGCCTGCCACCACAACTACGTGTCGCGCGAGCACCACTTCGGCGCCGACGTGCTGGTCACGCGCAAGGGGGCGGTCAGCGCCCGCGCCGGCGAGCTGGGCATCATCCCGGGTTCGATGGGGACCCGCAGCTACATCGTGCGGGGAAAAGGGAACCCCGACAGCTTCGCCAGCTGCAGCCACGGGGCCGGCCGCGCCATGTCCCGCACGGAGGCGCGCCGCCGCTTCACGCTGGCCGACCACGCCCGCGCCGTCGAAGGCATCGAATGCCGCCGCGACGCCGCGGTCATCGACGAGACGCCCGCCGCCTACAAGGACATCGACGCCGTCATGGCCGCCCAGACCGACCTGGTCCAGGTCGAGCACACCCTGCGTCAGGTGCTGTGCGTGAAGGGGTAGGGCAGGCCGGGCGGTGCGGCAGGCCGCCGGCGGCCCCTGACGTTCCTAGCGGCCCCGGCCGCGCTGGTCTGCTACCCTCGCGCCCGTGCCGAAATGAATGACCTTTTCCTTTCTCGCGGATCGGCCGCTTTCCGCTCGGGCCGCTCTGCGTGTGACCGGGTTCCATCCGCTGGCCGATCTCGTCGTTGCCGAACCAGGTGTCCCGGCGTGTCTCGGGTGAACCGTGGCGCTCGCTAGCGTCCAGGGGGGGATGGCGCGGCGGCGAGGGATCGCGGCGTTACCGCTGCTGACGATCGTCAACTTCTTCAATTACATGGATCGGCAGGTCGTGTACGCCATGACCCCGTTCCTGGAGAAGAGCTTCAATCTGACGCTGGCCCAGGTCGGGTGGCTGGGCTCGGTCAACCTGGGGGTGTTCGCGCTGTCGTCGCTGATCTCGGGGCCCATCGCCGATCGGGTGGGGCCGCGCCGGGTCATCTTCGCCGGCGTCCTCCTGTGGAGCATCGCCACCATCGGCTCGGCCCTGTCGACGTCGTACGCGATGCTGATGTTCTTCCGGGCGATGGTGGGCGTGGGCGAGGGGTGCTACGGGCCCAGCGCCAACGCGTTGCTGTGCGCCGACGCGCCACCGCACGCGCGCGGGCGCGCGCTGGGCATCTACAACGCCGGCATGGCGGTCGGTGGATCCTCCGGCCTGTTCCTGGGCGCGGTACTGGCGCCCCACATCGGGTGGCGGGGCGTGTTCTGGATCGCGGGCATTCCGTCGATGCTGCTGGCGCTCTCGTCGGCGTTCATCGCGGCGCCGCCCCACCTCGAGCGGCCGCACTCCGAGCCGGCGCGCGCCTACCTGCTGAACCCCACGTACATCGCGGTGCTGATGGGGGGCGCGCTGATCACCTTCGGCGTGACCGCGCTGCTGTTCTGGGCGCGCACGCTGATCATCGACGAGCGTGGTTTCTCGGTGCTGGCGGGCAGCGCGCTGATGCTGATGATCGGGCTCGGCTGCGGGATCGGCGGCGTGCTGACCGGCGGGTACATAGGCGACAAGGTCGGCAAGCACCGGAAGGGCGGGCACGCGCTGGTCGTGGGGGTGTCCTTGCTGATCGCGGTGCCGCTGGGCGCCGGCTGTCTGCTGGTCACGAACAAGCCGGCCTTCGCGCTGTTCACGATCGCGGCCGTGTTCATGCTGTCGATCTACAACGGCCCCTCGGCCGTGGTCGTCGACCAGCTGGCCCCGGCCCGGTACGCGGCGACGTTGCAGGCGGTGTTCCTGTTCGTCACGCACGCGCTGGGGGACATCCCGGCGCCGCCGGCGGTGGGCAAGATCGGCGAGCACGCGACCATCGCGCACAGCCTGCTGATCTCGATCGCGGCCTTCGGCCTGTCGGGCGTCCTGTTCGTCTACGCCTCGCGCCGCCAGGTGCACGAACCGTCGTATCACGAGGAGCAGCAGAAGACGCCGCGCGAGGCCTCGCTGACGGCGTAGTCAGCCGACGCGGCAGGCCCACAGCTGGCGTTGCAGCGCCGCTTCATCCAGCTCGTCGCCGATCAACACCAGGCGGGTCCGGGGCGGCTCGTCGCCCCAGGGCCCGCCGAGCGACAGGGTGGTGTGGTTCCCGGCGCGCTCCAGGAACCCGCGGCGCGGCTCGCCGGCCAGGTGGACGAAGCCCTTGGCGCGCACCAGGCGGTCCCCCAGCCGCTCGCAGACCAGCAGCAGCGCCTCGGCGGCCAGCGGCACGTCGTCGACGAAGGACGCAGCGGTCAGTTGATGCCGGTGGCCCCCCGCGGCGTGGGGGGCGCGCCCGCCGGTCCGGCGCGCCGGCTCGAACAGCCAGGCCAGCAGGCCAGGCGTCGCCGCGTCACCTGGCGCGAAGGCGGCGCGCTCGGCCGCCGGATTCAGCTCGTGCAAGCGCCGGTGCAGGTCGACCAGGTTCCGCTCGGCGCCGGCCCGGTCCAGCTTGCTCAACAGCAGGCGATCGGCCGCTCGCACCTGATCGCGCGCCTCCTCGTGGCGCTCCAGCTGCGCCAGCCCGGCCTCCGCGTCGACGACGGTCACCACCGCCGAGGCGCGGACGGGCCCGCGGCCATCGGGCGCGTTCGCCGCCAGCGCGTCGAGTCCCCGCAGGATGGCGTCCGGCTCGGCCAGGCCGGTCGTCTCCAGGATGGCGATGTCGGGGCGCGAGCGGCGCACCACGTCCTCCAGCGCCGACCACAGCTCGCGCTGCACGCCGATCGCGTGGCACACACACCCGCCCGACAGCTCCAGCACGTCCCCGGCCCGGCCCCGGATCAGGCCGGCGTCGATGTCGATGCGGCCCAGCTCGTTCACCAGCACGGCGACCCGGCGGCGATGCTGGCTGCCGAGCACGCGGTTGAGGACGGTCGTCTTCCCCGCGCCCAGGAAGCCGGTCAGGATGACGAGAGGAACGGGCTGGGCGTCGGCGGTCACGGCCGCCCAGCATGCCACATCCAACCGCTTCGATTGCCGGCGGACTAGGCGCAATGCCGTTCACTCAAGCGCCAGGACGCCAGGACGCCAGCACGACGACAAGACGATCGGAAACCAGCAGGTCGAGGCAACTTTCACCGACTCGGTGCCCCTCGTACTCGACTCTGACTGGAACCTGCCGCCGAATTGGACATTTCTCTCGCCTCCTGGCGTTTCACACACCGGGGTTCGGCTGCCCTCCCGCGACGTTGCCGGCCTGAGTGAACGGCATTGGGACTAGGCGGGGTTCGCGCGGCTGTCGTTCAGCACGCCGCTGATGTCGGCGGCCGAGGTGGCGGGCAGCACCACCGTGAAGCGCGTGCCCTTCTCGGCGGAAGACTCGACGCGGATGTCGCCGCCCAGCCGGCGGATGATGTCCCGGCTGGTCGACAGCCCCAGGCCCGTGCCCACGCCGGGACCCTTGGTGGTGAAGAACGGCTCGAACAGGCGCGGCAGGTGCTCGGGGCTGATGGGCGGACCGTTGTTCGCGATCTCGGCCGTCACGGTCGTCCCGTCGCGGCGGGTCCGGATCTGGATCTCTCCCAGGTTGTCGCCGCGGTCGGCGACGGCCTGGGCGGCGTTCACCAGCAGGTTCAGGAACACCTGGGACAGCCGGCCCGTGCTGGCCATCGTCACCACGTCATTCCCCAGATCGGTCACCATCTTCCGCTGGCGCAGCTGCGCGCCCGCCACCCGCAGCGCCGAACGAATGGCGTCGTTCAGATCGACCACCACCGGCGCGTCACCGGTGCGGGCCAGGCCCCGCAGATCGAAGACGATCTCGCGGATGCGGCCCACGCCTTCGGCCAGGTCGCTGGTGGCCTGGGACATGTCGTCCAGCAGGGAGTCGCCGCCCATCTGCTTCCACATCTCGCGGATCCGCGAGTCCGCCGGCTCCGCGGCGATCGCCTCGGCCAGCTTGCTCAGCTGCCCCACGCGCTTCTGCAGGTACTCCTGGTTGCTGAGCACGTAGGACGCCGGGTTGTTGATCTCGTGCGCGACGCTGGCGGCCAGCTGGCCGATGGACGCCAGCCGCTCGGACGACACCATCTGCCGCAGCAGCCGCGAGTTCTCCAGCGCCAGCAGCGCCTGGGACGCGAGCACCGCGGCGCGATCCACGTCCGCCTTCCGGAACGGCCGCTCGGGATCGGCGCGGTTCAGGTTCAGCACGCCCACGATGCGATCGCGCGCCAGCAGCGGGTAGACGATGCTGGACGAGACCCGGCGATAGTCCTTGATGTCCGAGAACCGCGGATCGCCGCCCAGACCGTTCGTGATCAGCACGGGCTCGCGGCAGCGGGCGATGCGTGAGGCGACGCGCTCCTCGCCGCCCACGGCGGCCCGCACCTCGGCCAGCAGGCTGGACGAGTACGCCACGTAGAGCCGGCCTTCTGAGTCGGGCAGCATCAGCGAGGCGTCGTCCGCCTCCATCGCCTTGCGTGCCACCTCGACGATGACCTCGGGCAGGCGCTCGATCTCCTGGGTGTTCAGCACCGCCTGACCGGCTTGGACCAGCTCGCGGGTGGTGCGCAGCCGCTTCTGGGCCACGGCGCGGCCCACGGTGGAGACGAGGTCGACGATGTTGAAGGGCTTCTGGACGAAGTCGAAGGCGCCGGCGCGCAGGCACTCGATGGCCAGATCCAGCGAGGCGTAGCCGGTCGTCATCACGATCTCGGTCTCCGGCGTGCGGGTGCGCGCGGCCCGCAGCACCTCGACGCCGCTGGCGCCGGGCATGCGCACGTCGGTCACCACCACGTCGAACTCCGCCTCGGCCAGGCAGGTCAGGGCGGACAGGCCGTCGGCCGCGGTCGACACGCCGTAGCCCTCCTCGCCCAGTTCGTGGGCGACCATGTTCCGGAAGTCGGGCTCGTCCTCGACGACCAGGATCTTCGCCAGGGCCGTCACGGGGCACCTCCGCTGGCGCGGGCCGTCGTCTTCCAGGGGGCCGCGTCCGACAGCGGCTGCCCGGCCGGCGCGTCCGCGCCCGTCGCCGGGGGCGGCGTCAGCGGCAACCACACCCGCATGGTGGTGCCGATCCCCACCGCGGTGCGGACCTCGATCGAGCCGCCGTGCGCCTCGATGGCCTGGCGGCTGAGCGGCAGCCCGATGCCGGTGCCTTCGCCGATCGGCTTGGTGGTGAAGAACGGATCGAAGATGCGCGGCAACACCTCGGCCGGGATGCCGGCCCCGGTGTCGATCACGCTCAGCTCCAGCCCGGCGCGACCGGCCCGGGAGGCGGGGGTCGCCGACAGGGTGACGGAGCCGCCGGCGGGCGTCGCGTCGATGGCGTTCGAGACCAGGTTCATCAACACGGATTCGATGTCCTGTGGTCGGCTGATCAAGTGGGGAAGGGGACTGCGCGGCGTCCAGCGCAGGTCTATTTGCTTGCGACGGGCCTGGCCGCGGGCCAGCTCGACGACCCGCTCGACCAGCGGCGGGATGGCCGTCTCTTCCGGCTGTGAACGGCTGCTGCGAGAGAAGTCCAGGAGCGATCGTACCAGGTGGGCACAGCGCTGCGCCTGCCTTTCGATGGCGGCCAGCGATTCGCGGCCGGGCGCGTCGGCTGCCGCGCGCCGCAGCAGGCCCTGGGCGTACCCGACGATGATGCCCAGCGGGTTGTTCAGCTCGTGCGACAGGCCCGCGACCAGCGCGCCCACCGCCGCCATCTTCCCCGCGTGGATCAGCTGCTCCTGCGTCTGCCCCAGGCGGCGCAGGCTGGCCTCCAGATCGAAGTTGGTGCGCGCCAGTTCCTGGGTGCGCTCGAGGACCCGCTGCTCGAGGTCGCGGTTGTGCGTCCGGATCTCTTCGTCGGCGCCGGGCGAATCGACGGACACGCGGTGGATCCAGTAGCAGCCGTCGTACTCGGGACCGTTGTGGATGGGCAGGTAGTCCACCTCGACGTACAGGCCGTCGCTGCGTCGCAAGGTCTCCTCGAAGACCGGGACGCGCTCGGCGGCCAGCGCCTGCAGCCGGGCCAGCGCCCGCGCCGGCTCGGCCAGGACCGCGTCGGCGGGGCGGCCCACCTCCGCCGCCGGGCTGCCCACCAGCGCCGCGGCGTCGAACGGGATCTTCCAGATGCGGCAGAAGGCCTGGTTGACGGCCACGATCCGGCCCGCCGCGTCCTCGATCAGCACGCCGTTCCTCAGCGTGGCGATGCCGCCCTGGGAGCGCGATGCGAGAGCAATCGTCGAAGGAGCCGCCATTCGTGGGAGCCCTTCGCGGGAATCCCACCGTCTCAATCGGCCACCGCGCGCCGTAACTTTAAACAGTTCCTCGTGAAATTCGCGGGGCGCCCGGCTGATTCCGGGGGCGACGCCACGACCCGGATCGGTAGCGTCAGCTGGCCGCGCCCGCCTGCTTCAGCGCCTCGGCTTGCGAGTGGGCGCGCAGGCTGTCGATGACGTCCTGCAGATCGCCGTCCAGCAGCCCCGGCAGGTTGTGCTTGGTCAGCCCGATGCGGTGGTCCGTCAGGCGGTCCTGGGGGAAGTTGTAGGTGCGAATCTTCTCCGAGCGGTCGCCCGTGCCGATCTGCCCGCGCCGGGCGTCGCGCTCGGCGCTCTGCCGCTTCTCTTCCTCGATCGCGTACAGCTTCGAGCGCAGCAGGTTCATCGCCATCGCCTTGTTCTTGTGCTGCGACTTCTCTTGCTGGCAATGGACGATCAGGCCGGACGGGATGTGGTGGATGCGCACCGCCGAGTCGGTGGTGTTGACCGACTGGCCACCGGGGCCGCCCGAGCGCATCACGTCGATCTTCAGGTCCTTGGGATCGATCTCGATCTCGACGTCCTCGACCTCGGGCATCATCGCCACGGTCGCCGTCGACGTGTGGATGCGCCCCTGCGCCTCGGTGGCGGGGACGCGCTGCACCCGGTGCACGCCCGACTCGAACTTCAGCTGGCTGTAGACGCCCTGGCCCTTGATCAGGGCCACGACCTCCTTGATGCCGCCGGCCTGGGCGGACGACATGGACACGATCTCCACCGACCAGCGGCGGCGCTCCGCGAAGCGCGTGTACATGCGGAACAGATCGGCGGCGAACAGGGCGGCCTCCTCGCCGCCCGTGCCTGCCCGGATCTCGAGCATGATGTTCTTGTCGTCGTTCGGATCGCGCGGCAATAGCAGGATCTTGATGCGGTCTTCCAGCTCGGCCTGCTCGCCGAGGAGCTGCTTCTCCTCGTCGTAGGCCAGCTCCCGCATCTCGGGATCCTTCTGCATGTCCCGGGCGTCGGCGGCGCGCTGGTCCAGCTCACGATAGCGCCGGAACGCGTCGACCAGCTCGCGGGTGTCCGCGTGCTCCTTCGACATCTTCTGGAAGATCTGCCGGTTCCCCAGCACGGCGGGGTCGGACAGCTTTCCCGAAAGCTCCTCATGGCGCTGCTCGACAGCGGCCAGCTTCGAGAGCAGCAGATCATCCAGCACGGGTCATCTCCTGCGCGTCCTGCGTGCCGGTGTCAGCCGGCGTCCCGCTGTTGTCGTGCGTCGCGTCTTGACGTACAGCCGCACGCGGCGCCCCGAAGGCGCGCGTGCGGCTGGCGACGGCAATCTACGACGCCGGGGGCGTCGGGGTCTTGGTGCCGTACTTCTTGTTGAAGCGCTCGATGCGGCCGGCCGCGTCGACGAACTTCTGCTTGCCGGTGTAGAACGGGTGGCAGCTGGAGCAGATGTCCACCATGAAATCCCCGCGCGTCGAGTAGGTCTCGACCTTGTTGCCGCAGGCGCAGGAAATCACGGACTTTTTGTAAACGGGATGAATGCCTTTTTGAGCCATGGGGTTCCTCGAAGGGGCGTCTATATAGCCTCGGTCCGACATTGATGCAACATCCACGTCTTGCGAGGCCGACCGTTGCGCCACGTTGCCCCTGATGTGGCGAAGAAAGTCTGATGCCGCCCCCCCCGGCCCGGTCACCAAAATCCGCTATGTCGTAGGGGCTTGTAGGGTATCATGCGCGCCCACCTGAACGCGTGAATGGCACGTTCGGCTTTCCCCAACACGCGCCGCACCCCGTTTCACCAGAACTTGGAACTGTCGTTCCCCAACCCAGCGTAGCTGCTCCGGAGGCGAAGTATGCAATTCGGCTTTTTCGACGATCAGAACCGCGAGTACGTCATCACCACCCCGAAGACGCCGTACCCGTGGATCAACTACCTCGGCTCCGAGAAGTTCTTCGGCCTGGTCTCGCACCAGGCGGGCGGCTACTGCTTCTACCGTGACGCGCGCCTGCGCCGTCTGCTCCGCTACCGTTACAACAACGCGCCCACGGACGTCGGCGGGCGTTACTTCTACATCCGCGAGCAGGACGGCAGCTACTGGTCGCCGTCCTACATGCCGGTCAAGGCCGAGCTGGACAGCTTCGAGTGCCGCCACGGCCTGGGGTACACCAAGATCACCGGCGTCAAGAAGGGCCTGTCGGCCGAGGTCACCTTCCTGGTCCCCACCGGCGTGAACGCCGAGGTGCACCAGGTCCGCCTGAAGAACGGCGGCTCGACCCCGCGCACGGTCAAGCTGTTTTCGTACCTGGAGTTCTGTCTGTTCAACGCCTACGACGACATGACGAACTACCAGCGGAACTTCAGCACGGGCGAGGTCGAGATCGACAAGACCGCCACGAACAACACCATCTATCACAAGACCGAGTACCGGGAGCGCCGCGACCACTACGCCTTCTACAGCGTGAACGCGCCCGTCGCCGGCTTCGACACCGACCGCGAGACGTTCATGGGCCTGTACAACGGCATGGGCGAGCCGCAGGTCGTGCAGAAGGGCGAGTCGGGGAACTCCGTGGCCAGCGGCTGGGCCCCCGTCGGCTCGCACTGCCTGGACATGACGCTGGCCCCGGGCGAGGAGAAGACGTTCGTCTTCACGCTGGGCTACATCGAGAATCCGGTCGCCGAGAAGTGGGAGAAGCCGGGCGTCATCAACAAGACGCGGGCCCGCGAGGTCATCAAGGCGTTCTCCAGCGCGGAGCAGGTGGCGGCGGCGCTGAAGCAGCTACGCGACCACTGGACCGGCCTGCTGTCGCACTACGAGGTGAAGTCGGGCGACCAGAAGCTGGACCGCATGGTCAACATCTGGAACCCGTACCAGTGCATGGTCACGTTCAACATGTCGCGCAGCGCCTCGTACTTCGAGACGGGCATCGGCCGCGGCATGGGCTTTCGCGACTCGAACCAGGACCTGCTGGGCTTCGTGCACCTGGTGCCCGAGCGCGCCCGCGAGCGCATCATCGACATCGCGTCGACGCAGTTCCCCGACGGCAGCGCCTACCACCAGTACCAGCCGCTGACGAAGCGGGGCAACAACGACGTGGGCAGCGGCTTCAACGACGATCCGCTGTGGCTGATCTTCGGCGTGGCGGCCTACATCCGCGAGACCGGCGACTTCAGCATCCTGGAAGAGCAAGTTCCCTTCGACAACGACACCAAGAACAGCGCCACGCTGTTCGAGCACCTGAAGCGGTCGTTCCACCACGTGCTGAACAACCTGGGGCCGCACGGGCTGCCGCTGATCGGCCGCGCCGACTGGAACGACTGCCTGAACCTGAACTGCTTCTCCGAGACGCCCGACGAGTCGTTCCAGACCACCGGCAACCGCACCGGCCGCACGGCCGAGTCGGTGTTCATCGCCGGCATGTTCGTGGGCGTGGCCCCCGACTACGCCTACCTGGCCAACAAGATGGGCCAGGCCGACGAGGCGAAGAAGGCCGAGGCCGAGTCCGCCAAGATGACCGACGTCGTGCTGAAGCACGGCTGGGACGGCGAGTGGTTCCTGCGCGCCTATGACTTCTTCGGCAAGAAGGTGGGCACGAAGGAGACCGAGGAGGCGCAGATCTTCATCGAGCCGCAGGGCTTCTGCGTGATGGCGGGCATCGGCGTGAAGACGGGCGAGGCCAAGAAGGCGCTCGACTCGGTGAAGGAGCGCCTGGACACGCGCTACGGCATCGTCCTCAACAACCCGCCCTTCACGAGGTATCACGTCGAGCTGGGCGAGATCTCGAGCTACCCGCCCGGCTACAAGGAGAACGCGGGCATCTTCTGCCACAACAACCCGTGGATCATGATCGCCGAGACGGTCATCGGCCGCGGCGAGCGGGCGTTCGAGTACTGGAAGAAGATCACGCCGGCGTATCTGGAGGAGATCAGCGAGATCCACCGCCTGGAGCCGTACGTCTACGCGCAGATGATCGCCGGCAAGGATGCCCCCCGCCACGGCGAGGCCAAGAACTCGTGGCTGACCGGCACGGCGGCCTGGAACTTCGTGGCCATCTCGCAGTACATGCTGGGCATCCGCCCCGATTACGAGGGACTGCGCGTGCAGCCCTGCATCGGCAAGGAGGTCCCCGCCTTCACCGTCACCCGCAAGTGCCGTGGCGCCACCTACAAGATCAGCGTCAAGACCGGCAAGGGCGGCACGCCGACCCTGAAGGTCGACGGCAAGGTCGTGAGCGGCAACCTGGTCCCTTACGCCCCTTCCGGCGCGACCGTCTCGGTCGAGTACGAAGGCTGAGAGACGGCCCGCCTGTTTCCGGATGCCCGAGGAGCACCTGCGCTCGCCTGAACGTCCCTGGCGAGCGCGGGGCCCGCGTGCACGTCGGCCCTGGAGCCGGGACAGGCGTGGCTACCAGGTGGCGTGCCCCGCTAGAGTCAATGCCGTTCACTTAGGCCGGCAACGTCGCGGGAGGGCAGCCGAAAGCCGGTGTGTGAAACGCCAGGAGGCGAGGGACGCCAAGACGCTGGAGGAGCCGGCCAAGGAGCTCGATGAGGGTGTCTCCGCGTTGCTTGCCGCTGCCAGCGAGGTCCATCGGATTCTTGGGCCGGGATTCCTGGAGTCGTTCTATGAGCACGCTCTGTGCGTGGAGCTCGGATTGAGAAATGTCCAATTTCGGCGGCAGGTTCCAGTCAGAGTCGAGCACGAGGGGCACCGAGTCGGTGAAAGTTGCCTCGACCTGCTGGTTTCCGATCGTCTTGTCGTCGAGCTGAAGGCCGTCGAGGCGCTGGCACCGATTCACTGGGTCCAGGTCCGGTCGTAGCTCAAAGCGACGGGGTGCCTTCTCGGTCTCCTGATCAACTTCAACGTGCCCGTCCTTGTCCGCGGTGTTCGCCGAATCATTCTGACGCCTGACCTGGCGTCCCGGCGCTTAAGTGAACGGCATTGTCGCTACGATCGACGGAGGTCGCTGTCCATCGCGGCGGCGACGTCGAGCGTGCCGCGAGCTTCACGTGCCGCCGATGGGATGCGGACGCTGACACGAAAGCGAACACCTGCGTAGACTCCGTCACGAAGGCAGAAACGCGCAGGTGTACAGCGTCGGGGAGCAGGTGCCCGAGATGCAGTAGCCGCAGTCGCAGTCCGCGTCCGCCGCGCAGGTCTTGGGCGTGCACCCACCGACGATGGCGGAGGTCTGGCAGACGAAGTTGACGCGACAGCCGGTCACGCTGCACGGTCCGGGGCCGCAGCCGTGGCCGTCCACGCCCGGCTGGCCAGGGAAGCAGATCGTCTCCCCCGGACAGGTGTAGCCGTTCATGCAGGACACGGGCACGCATCCGTTGCTGTCGGCGCCGGCCGCCCCGGGATGGCACTCTGTGCTGGCCGGACACACGTAGCCTTCGTTGCAGGGGTTGATCTCGCAGTGACCGGCGCCGTTGCAGCGCTCCGTGGCGGCGCAGGACGTCGCCGTGCAGGCTGGGCCGCAGGCGTGTCCGATCAGGTCGCAGCAGGGAACGGTCGTGGGAACGCAGATCTGACCGGCTGCGCAGCCGGAGTCGTCGTTGCATTGCGAGGGGGGAGGCGTGGTGCAGCGGGCGCCGCACAGTCCCGTGTAGGCCCCGGGGTTGGACGTGCAGACGTACTGACCGGCCGGCCTGGGGCAGTCGTCGTTCGAACGGCAGGCCATGCCGCCGCCCGGCCGCTGCGCCCCGGGGCAGCTGAGGTCAGGGCCCGCGCCGCCCGCGCCGCCCCCACCACTTTGCGTCACCTGACCGCCGGCTCCGCCCGTCGTGTTCGCGCCGCCGGAGCCGGGCACGAAGCTTCCGCCAGAACCGGGGCTGCCCCCGCCGGCCATCCCGCCACTCGAGGAACCTCCTGTCGTGGCTCCTCCCGAGCCGGCGCCCTGGACACCAGCCCCGCCCGACCCCGTCCCGCCGACCGGTCCGGCGCCCTTGCCCCCCGAGCAGCCCACCGACACGAGGACCAGCAGCACGGACAGAAGCGGAATCGAACGCCTGAAACCGATCGGCCGGCGTGGGGAGCGACTCATGGGGCGCCAAGTTCTGCAAGATCTGGGACCAGCAAGCGGCCTCGCCGTTTCGGTTCGCGGCGCGACCAGACCGCGGCGAGGATGTCGCTGCCCCTCGAAGGCCCGACGAGGGGCGAAGGGAAACTGTGGCCGCCGAGATTCGGATCGGATTGTCACGCTCTCCGGCGCCGGAGGTAGGCGGCCGCCC
>Ga0207695_10005325_pt1 | contig 17124 bp, 13 predicted proteins | sample KBSC54metaG_FD_184354 | JGI IMG/M metagenome (GOLD analysis project Ga0207695, IMG submission 184354) | Corn rhizosphere microbial communities from Kellogg Biological Station, Michigan, USA - KBS C5-4 metaG (SPAdes) (version 2) | ecosystem: Host-associated > Plants > Roots > Rhizosphere > Soil... | reverse complement strand
GCCGGTGGTCGGGGCGGAAGTGGTGTCGATGTAGTCGACGAGCGGCGCCGTGGTCGCGCCGACCGGAGCCGGGGCAGGTGCGGGAGCCGGAGCCGGCGCGGGGGCCGGAGCCGGAGCCGGAGCCGGTGCGGGCGCCGGAGCCGGTGCGGGGGCCGGAGCAGGTGCCGGTGCCGGAGCCGGAGCAGGCGCGGGAGCCGGAGCAGGCGCCGGAGCAGGCGCCGGGGCCGGGGCAGGTGCGGGAGCCGGAGCCGGAGCCGGAGCCGGAGCCGGAGCCGGAGCCGGAGCCGGAGCGCTGGCCGCGAACATCGCGTAGATGGTTTCCGTCGAATTGACCGTCGTGTTGCAGGTCGCCGCGGTGCCCGAGCAGCCGCCGCCGCTCCAGCCCTTGAAGACGTAGCCCGGCAGCGTGCCTTCCGTCAAGGCGATCGGCTGGCCGACGGGAACGGTGGCCACGCAGGTCGAGGACTGGGGCGCGCTGGTGCAGCTGATCAGGCCGTAGGGGTCGCTTTGCACGCTGCCGCCGAGTTGCGCGCTGACAGTCAGCGTCACCGTGCTGGAGGTGGACGAGCGCACGCGCTGGGCGGTCATGTCGGTGCCGTTGGGGGTGTCGGCACCGGCACCGCCGCCGCAAGCGGCCAGGGTGGCAACAGCAGCGACTTCGACGGCCGTCATCGCGGCGAATTTCACTTTCGATTTCATGGGTGGAGATCCGGGCAACTTCTCTTGGACAGGCTTCCGCCCGCCTTGCGGCGTAGCGATGCGACTCAAAGGCAAGGTGCGGAGGGCCGTGCGACGGGTCGGGTGGAGGGTTGACCGACCGTGCAGGTCCCGTATGGCGTTGCCGGACTGGCGTCAGGGCGTTGGAAGCCTTGGGGCACGTTGCGTATGCACAGCGTATCGGCAGGCCGTGAGGCGTCGGTAAGGCCCGTTTGCGCCGTCGTTACAAACGGCCGCGCGATTCCAGCGCGACAGATTTCTCGTGGTCGAGCGCCGATTTCAAACTAGGGGGTACCCTCGGGGGCACTTCGAACGTTCCCCAAAAATGGGGATTGCGAATGGCCGGCCTCGCGAGATTTTCAGAGGGGGGACATGCCAAAAAGTTGGCATCCGACCGGGTTGGGGAGACGTCCGCAGCGGCGTCGGATGTGCTAGCTCGGCAGGCGTTGCTTTAGGGCAACGAATGTGCGTTTCCACCAAATTCGTGAAGCTCTTGGCAGAAATTCAAGTTACAGGGTCTTACCAATTCCGGCCTTCGAGGCGCCTCCCGGCAGCTCGACAGGACGATGCAACGGTGCAAATTCGACCCCGGCCGCGCGCCATTGCGGCAATTTCGAGTCGAGCGCGCGCACGGTGAACGGGTTGTGGTCGTGGAACAGCAGGACATCGCCGGCAACGGGCGGGTCGCGGTCGATGCGCGCGGTCAATGGTTCGATCCCGTCCTGCTTGTAGTCGCTGTAGGTCTTCGTCCAGTGCACCAGCGTGTACCCGGCGCGGCACACGGTGCGGATGGAGCGGAGGCTGACCTCTCCCCTGGGTGGCCGGAAAAGGCCGGTGTCCAGCCCCGTCGCCTCCCTGATCACGCGCCGGCAGTGCGCCAGGTCTTCCACCAGCGCGGCGTCGTCCAGCGTCGTCATCACGGTGTGGTCGTAGCTGTGGCCGCCGATGCCGTGACCCTCGGCGACGATGCGGCGCGCGACCTCGGGGTGCTTCTCGACCGCGCGTCCCACGACGAAGAAGGTCGCGCGCACGCCGGCGCGCGCGAGGACGTCCAGCATGGCCGGGGTGTGCTCCGGGTGCGGGCCGTCGTCGAACGTCAGCGCGATGGCGCGCCGCGGCTTGGGCAGGCGCCAGAGGAAGCGGTCGGGGAAGACGGCCTGCTGCAGCAGATCCTTGGACAGGGTTCTAGCGAGCGCCAGCATGGGCGGTCTCCGTGGCGACGGCGGCGAGCACGTCGTGGTTGCGGCGGCCCAGGGCCGGCCAGGTGAGGTGGGCGATCGACGCCGAGATCCGCGCGGCGTCCCACGTCCGCTGCAGCGCCGCGGCGAGCGCGTCGGCCAGCGCCGCGGCGTCGCCCGCAGGCACCAGCAGCCCGTTGACGCCGTCGTCGACGAGGTCCGGGACGCCGCCCACGCGGCTCGCGACGACGGGCGTGCCGCTGGCCAGGGCCTCGACGACGACGTTGGGCGAGCCCTCGGCGTGGCTCGGGAGGGTCAGCAGGTCGGCGGCCGCGATCCAGTCGGCGACGACCGGCTGCGGCTTCGGTCCGAGGAAGGCGACCCGGTCGGCGAGGCCCAGTTCGCGGGCCTGCTGCTCGAGCGTGTCACGTTGCGTGCCTTCTCCGATCAATACCAGTCGAAGGTGGGCGCCCACTGACGCAACCCGTGACAGCGCCGCCCAGGCGCGCAGCAGCACGTCCAGCGCCTTGACCGGCACGAGGTGACCCACGAACAGGACGATCCGGGCGTCGCCGCCGATGCCCAGCGATTGCCGCAGCGCAGCACGCTCGCCGGCGTCGCGCGGGCGGAACATGGCGGGCGAATAGCCGGCACACGGAATGCACGTCACCCTGTCGGCCGGCAGTTTCGTGAGCTCGCCGACGGCCTCGGCGAGTGGCGCGCTGACGGCGATGACCCGCCGCGCGCTGCGCAGCGCCCAGCGGATCTGCGGCCGCAGGAACCGCTGGCGACCGCTGATGTTGATGTCGCTGCCATGCGCCGTCGCCACCATCGGCAAGCCCAGCAGGCGCGCGGCGAGCGCGGCGCCGACGACGTCGGGGTAGGCGCAATGCGCGTGCAGCACGTAGCGGCCGTGGCGCTGCTGGAGCGCGCGCAGCGTCCGCCAAACGCCCAGGAAGTAGGTGACCCCCGACAGCCAGTGCAGTCCCGGGATCGCCAGGTAGCGCGGATGCGCCAGCGTCCAGCCGGCGTGGGTCTCGCTGGCCGGCACGGGTCGGGCATCGCGCCATGGGCCGATCGGCGGGCGCCGCGGCACGGGGATCACGAGCTCCTGGTCGCAGTCGCCGGCCATCGCGTCGACCAGGTTGCGCAGGAACGGTGTGCGGAACGGGTCGCGCGGGCTCGGGAAGAAGGTGGTGAGCACGACCACGCGCAGGCGGCCCTCGGCGGGGCTGGCATCGGCGCGCGGGGCCACGGGGCCGGCCGGCGCGGCCGCGAGCGGCTCGCCGCCCGGGGCGTTCATGAGGCGACCTCCGTGCTGCGCACGCCGGTGCGAGCGCCTTCGGGTGGACGGGCGTCTCTCATCGCGCCGTGCGTGCGTGCACGCGCTCGTAGAGGTGCTCGTAGCGCTCGATCATGTGGCGGATGTCGAACGTGGCCAGCACGCGCTCGCGCGCCGCGGCGCCCAGGCGGGCGCGTTCGGCGCCGTCGCGGCACAGCGCCACCAGGCAGCCCCGCAGCGCAGCCTCGTCGTCGCTGGGGAACAACCGGCCGTCGACGCCATCCCGCACGATCTCGCCATTGCCACCGACCTCGCTGGCCACCGGCGGCACGCCCGCGGCCATGGCCTCGAGCAGCGTGTTGGACATGCCCTCGCTGAACGACGGCAGCACGAACACGTCGAACGCACCGAGCACGCGGTCCACGTTGTTGCTGTGGCCCAGCAGGTGCACGCGCGAGGCGATGCCCAGCGACGCCGCCAGCGCGGTCAGGGCGGCGCGCTCCGGGCCCTCGCCGGCGAGCACGAGGTGGATGTCCAGCCCGCTGGCGGCGACGGCGCGCAGCAGCAGTCCGTAGTTCTTGACGGCCACCAGCCGGCCGACGCTGCCCACCACCAGCGCGCCCGCGGGCACGCCCCATTCGCGGCGCAGCGCCTCGCGCCCGCGCGCGTCCGCGCCCGCGCGAGCGGCGGTGTCGAAGCGGCTGAGGTCGACGCCGTTGTGCAGCACCTCGACGCGGTCCTCGGGCAGCCCCACGTGCTTGACGAGGTCGGACTTGAGCTGCCCCGACACCGCGAAGATCGCGTCGGTGTGCCGGCTCATCCAGCGCTGCACGGCGAAGCGCGCGGGGCGGTCGTCGAACTTGCGCCCGTGCTCGCTGTGCACCAGCGCCTGCGCCCGCGCCAGCTTGGCGCCGGCGAAGCCGTAGAAGAAGGGCTCGGCGTTGCGCGTGTGCACGATGTCGGGCCGCAGGCGGCGCAGCAGGCCCGCCAGGCGCAGCGCCAGGCGCGGGTCGTTGCCGCCGCGCCAGTGCAACTCGTGGATGTCCACGCGCGGATCCTCGATGCGGCGCGCGAACTCGCCGGCATGCTTCAGGCAGCACACCGACGATGCGAAGCGCTCGCGGTCGAGGCGGTTGATGACGTTGACGACCCCGTTCTCGAGGCCGCCGGGCTCCAGGCTCAGGAGAACGTGGAGGACCCGGATCGGCGGCCGGGGGCTCACGCCGCGAGCGCGGCAGGCCGCGCCTCGACGTCGAACACGCGATCCACGCGATCCCAGCGGAAATCCTGCAGCAGCCGCTCCAGCCGGCCTTCGGTGCGATGCAGGCTGACGTAGTGGCGGAAGCGCGACTTCGCGTCCACCCCGGCCACGCGCGGCTGGCCCGGATCGATCTCCCATGGGTGCATGTAGAAGATCGCCGGCCGTCGCTCCTCGCGGTGGAAGCGCGCGATGGCCCAGCGCGAGGCGGCGTAGGGCAGCAGGCGGAAATAGCCGCCGCCGCCGATCGGGATGTTGCGGCTGCCGGCGCGCACGGTGGAGATCGGGATCTCGGTGAGGCCGTCGACGCTGCTGTAGGGGAAGCGCGGCGCATCGGGCATGCCGTAGTGGTCGTGGTGCACCGGGTAGACGCTGGAGCTGTACGCGTAGCCGGCGTCGCGCAGGCTGTCGAACGCCCACAGGTTGCGCTTGTCGATCGAGAAGCTGGGCGCACGGTAGCCGCGGACCGCGACGCCACCGACATCCTCGAGGATGTGCTTGGCGCGCGTGATGTCGTCCTCGAACTCGGCGCGCGACAGGTCGGTGGCGCGCTGGTGGCCGTAGCCGTGGCTGGCCAGCTCGTGGCCGGCGGCGACGATGCGCCGGATCATCGCGGGGTAGCGCTCGGCGATCCAGCCGAGCGTGAAGAAGGTGGCGTGGGCGCCGTTGTCGGCGAAGCGCGCGAGCAGCCGATCCACGTTGTTCTCCACGCGGCACTCGATCGTGTCCCACGCGCTGCGCGCAATGTAGGGCGCCATCGCGGAGACCTGGAAGTAGTCCTCGACGTCGACGGTCAAGGCGTTGACGATCGCGCCCGGGGCGCGGCCTGGCTTTTCGGACGTCATCCGATGGTCTCCATGCCCTTGCGGCTGGTGCGGTACTTGTAGCCCAGCCAATGGGCCAGCCACTTGCTCACGCGCGCGGTGGCGCCGCCGTCCCAGACATCGGGGCCGGCGGCCTTGTCGTCGAGGCGGTTGTCGTTGGCGTTGACGACGCGCACGGCGCGCTGGGCCATCTGGGCGTCCAGGCCCACCGCCACGTCGCAGCGTCCGGCCTGTTCGTCGTCGTCGCCGGCCTCGGGGCCGACCGTCAGCGTGGTGATGCCCAGCGCGCTCGCTTCCTCCAGCAGGTGGCCCTCGGCGCCGCTGGCCAGGCAGCGCGCGTGGCGCAGCAGCGCGAGCATGTCGACGTAGCCGCGATCGCGCACGATGATCACGCCGGCCTGCTCCAGCAACGCGTCGCAGCCGGAGACGATGACGGCGCGGCGCTCGGCCGAGCGCAGCGGCCACACGAGCGGGATCTCCTGCGCGACGTGGCGCAGCACGGTCGCGACCTGGGCGACGACGTGCTGCGGGTCGGGGATCGCCGGGAAGCGCCAGGCCAGCACGCCATAGCGCCCGCGCAGCGATTCCGGCAGGTCGTACTCGGCCAGGATCTTGTCGGCCGAGCGCAGGTGCGGGAAGGCGATGCCGATGAACTTGGCGGCCAGGCTGCCCATGAAGTGCACGTTGCCGGACGGCTTGCCTTCGCGCACCAGCCGATTCGAGTCGGCGATGTCCTGCGTCAGGCACTCCGTGGCCAGGCGATCGAGCAGGGCGCCGTTGAGCGTCGCGTCGGTGCCCGGGCCGTGCAGGCGGCCGGCGTCCAGGTGCAGCACGGGGATGCCGCGCTTGCGCGCGAGCAGCGCGCACGCCAGCGTGGAATTCTGCGTGCCGGTGACCATCACGGCGGCCGGCGCCTGCTGCTCCAGCAGCGCGTCGAAGCGTGCCGTGGCGGCCGGCATGACGCGCCCGTAGTCGCCCGGATCGAGCGCCAGGTGGACGGCCGTGTACGTGGCGGTGAGCTTGGCGTCCACCACCTCGCCGACCGCGCGTTCGCTGCCGGTGTGCACGATGGTGGGCGCCGGCACGGTGGACGATTCCGCCAGCGCCTGCGCCAGCGATGCCAGCTTCCAGAAGCCCGAGGCCGAATCGCACACGCACAGCAGCGTGCGCTGCGCCGGGGGCGGCGGCGGCGTGGCGGCCGGCGGCTGCCACGCGGTCGTGGCGCCGGGCACCGGTATCCCGCCGCCACCGAACGAGGCCGCGGCGATCTTCGCGTCGGCCGCCGCGGCGTCGCCGGGCGTGTCGATCTCGAGATCGAGGTCGAGGTTGCCGCCGACGGCCTCGTCGGTGGCGGCGGCGCTGACCGGCGCGAAGTCGCTCAGGCCGCCGATCTCCGAGCGCAGTTCGGCGGCGGTGTCGACCACCATCTGCTCGGTGATGCCGGTGCGCTCCTGCAGGTAGGCCGACAGCATCAGCCGGTTGCACAGCCGGTTGATGCGGCGCGGCACGCCGGCCGTCCAGGCGTGGATCTTCTCGTAGGCCGCGACCGAGAACTCCGGGTTGCCGGCCCAGCCGACGTGGTGCAGGCGGTGCTCGATGTACTTGCGCGTGTCCTCGGCGTCCAGCGGTGTCAGGTGGCACGAGGCGGTCACGCGCTGGCGCAACTGCTCCATCGCCTTGGACTTGAGCAGGTTGCGCAGCTCGGGCTGGCCGACCAGGAAGCTCTGCAGCAGCGAGTGCGTGCCGATCTGGAAGTTCGACAGCATGCGCAGCTCCTCGATCGACTCGCGGCCCAGGTTCTGGGCCTCGTCGACGATCAGCAGGGCGCGCTTGCCTTGCACGGCCAGCGAGGTGAGGAAGGCCTCGAGCGTGGAGATCAGGTGCGCCTTGGAGTCGCCGCTCATGGGCACGCCGAAGGCGATCAGGATGGCGCGCAGCAGCTCGCCCGCGGCCAGCTGCGTGCTGACGATCTGGGCGGCCACGACCTTGCTGGTGTCCAGCTCCTCGAGCAGCGTGCGCACGATGGTGGTCTTGCCCGCGCCGATCTCGCCGGTGACGACGATGAAGCCCTCGCCCTGGTGGGCGCCGAACTTCAGGTAGGACAGGGCGTGGCTGTGCCCCCGGCTGTCGTAGAAGAAGGCCGGGTCCGGATTGAGCTGGAACGGGGAGCCCGTGAGGCCGAAATGCTTCTCGTACATGGACTCAGTATTGCACCCGCAACCCGGCGAAGGCCTGGTTTTCGCGCACTTCCGAAGTGGTCGACGCCGAATTCAGCACGACGTGGGAGGCGAAATGCCGCAGTCCCGCCGACAGGGTGGTGCGCGGGCCCAGGCGCTGCGTCAGGCTCAGCGTGCCGGCGACCTGGTGCTGCGAATCGCCCGAACGGGCCCCGAGCGCCTCGATGCGGCTCCACTCGATCTCGGCGGCGCCCGCCACCTGTGGCGTGAGCCGGTGGTACAGGCCGAGCGAGCCGCCCCACTGGCGGCTGTCGAAGGTCAGGCCGGGCGTGATGACGATGCTTCCGGGCAGCGTCGTCGCCTTCTCGTACCAGCTCGAGGCGTAGAACGTGTTGCGCTGCCCGTTGTAGATCAGGTTCAGCTGCGCGCGCGTCGCCAGTTGCGCCGACTCCGACGTGATCTGCTGCGGCTGCGTGAACGCGCCGGGCAGGTTGCGCGTCAGCATCAGGTCGTCGACCGCCTGGTCGCTGTTGGGCTGGTCGGGCGTGCGGCTGCTCAGGATCGCGCCCAGCAGCAGCGCCGGATCGCTGTCCGGGCCGTTCAGGCCGAAGGTGGTCGGCGACGCCTGCGCCGCGCGGGTCAGCGAGAGATCGATCGCGCTGCGCGGCAGCCGGTCGTGCAGGTGCAGGTTGAAGCCGGTGCCGAAGTAATGGTGCTGCGCGCCGATGTCCAGCGCCGTGCGCGGCGACGGCCGCCACTGCAGCACGCCGCCGTAGGTGGTGTCGTCCTGCGTCGTGCCGGCGTAGACCGCGTGCTCGCGGCCGCCGACGACGCCCAGCGTCAAGTCGGAGTCGGGTGCCGCCGAGAGCGTGGCCTGCAGCGAATCGGTCTTCAGCACGGAGGCGCTGGTGCCCTGGTACGTGGTGTCGTCGTGCAGGCCGTCGATCTGCACGCCGAACGGCGTGGGCTTGCGCACGAGGGTGAAGACGTCGTGCTGGGTCGTCGAGCCGTCGGGCGCGGCGGCCGAGGTGTCGGAGTGGTTGCGCGTGATCGTCGTGTCGCTGCGCAGGCGGGCGCTGAGCGTGGGCGAGAAGTCGTGCGCGATGTACGGGCTGGCGCGCAGGCTCACCGACGAGACGGTGTTGGCCGTCGACGTCTCCGATTGCGCCGCGAGCGGGTCGGCGCGCGTGCGCGAGGCCGAGAGGTCGGCGCCGAAGTACAGCCATTGGTCGACCAGCGTCGAGTTCAGGTCGAGACGGCCGCGCGGCAGCACGCGCGCGGGCTCGGAATGGCGCGCGTAGGCGAAGAAGTCGAGGCCGGCATTGCCGAGGATGGTGAGGCGCGCACCGCGGCTGCGCACGATGAGGCCGGCGTTGACCTCGCCGATCACGTCCTTGCGCTTGTCGCCTTGCGAGGCGAGCTCGGCGTTGTCGGTGGCCACGGCGCTGACGGCCAGCGTGGGCTCCACGGGCGGCGCCGTCGCGGCCCGGGCGGCCGTGGCGATCGTCAGCAGGGCCAGCCCGCTCGCGCACGCGCCCGCCTGCGCGAGCCGCGCTGCGCCCCGGGCTTCAGGTTTCGTAGTAGCCATACGCGCCCGGATCCGGCAGCGAGGATCGATTCAGCACGGTCGAGACCAGCGGGCACGCGTCCACGGCATCGAACGCCTGCGTGACGGTGCGCGAGTCGGCACTGTCGGCCTGCACGACCATGATCACCTGGCCGACGCGCGAGGCCAGGTGCCGGGTGCCGCTCGACACGAGGATCGGCGGGGCATCGAAGATCACCAGGCGGTCGGCATAACGCTCGGACAGCTCGGTCAGGAGACGGTCGATGTAGGCGCTGGACAGCAGCTCCGGCGACTTGTGCGACTGCTTGCCCGCAGGCAGCAGCGACAGCTTGGGCACGTTGGTGCGCAGCAGGACGTCGGACAGGTCGAGCTCGGGGCGCGCCGCGAGGTCCAGCAGGCCCGGCCCGGGCTCGACGCCGTAGCGCTCGAGCACGGACGGCCGCAGGACGTCGGCGTCGACCAGCAGTGCGTGGAAGTCGACCTCCATCGCCAGGCTCATCGCGACGTTCATCGAGAAGAAGGTCTTGCCCTCGCCGGCGGTGGCGCTGGTGACGAGCACCAGGTTGCGGCGCAGGCCGCGCGCGCCGGCGTCCTCGACGTTCTTCAGCACCGCCTGCTTGATGACGCGGATCTGCTCGGCCAGCACGCGGTCCGACAGCATGGGCGTGAGGTAGCCCTGGGCGGCGAGGTGGTCGAGGTCGATCGCGACCTCGCGCGAGGTCTTGCCGATGGAGCGGTCGTTGGCGGGCTCGGCGACCGGGGCTTCCGGCGCGGGCGCGTCGACCACCCGCATCACCGCGGCGCCGTTGGCCGAGGGCTCGAGGGCGGCGGTGGGCACCTGGATGCCGGCACGGCGAAGTTCCTCGAGGCGTCGCGTGGCTTGTTCGATGAGGTTCATGGTCGGCACGCGATCACAGGATGTAGCCCAGCCGCTTGGTGACGAGGACGATCCACACGCCCTGCACCGCGAAGAAGACCGCCATCACCAGGACGACCCGTTGCAGGTCGCGGCGGCGTTCGGCCGCGAGGCCCGGCGTGTTGACGCTGCTGATCATGCCGATCACGGGGCGCTTGGTGGCGACCTCGAGCTGGCGCGGTGTCGAGAAGGTGGGATAGATCAGGCTCAGCGCCCAGGCCAGGCCCAGGCCGACGCCCAGCGCGGCCAGCATCGCGAGCGCGGCGAGCGCGCTGCGATCCGGGAACACGGCCTTGGGCATCACGTGCGGCGGCTCGATGACGCGGAAGTCGGCCAGCTGCGCCGACTCGTCCATCTTGACGCCGAGCGACGCCGACTCGCGGCGCGACACCAGCATCTCGTAGTTCTTGCGGATGACGTCGTAGTCGCGATTGAGCTGCGCGAGCTCGGCCTCGGCCTGCGGCGCCTTGCTGGCGGACGCGCGCAGTTCGGCCAGGCGCGCCTGCTGCGCGGCCAGTTGCGATCCGAGCGAGGCGACGTTGGCCTCGGCGTCGGCCAGCGACACGCGGATGCGCTGGAACACCGGGCTGGTGGCGGCGGAGCCGGTGCGCCCGCCGTTCTTGAGGGCGGCGCGCTCGGCCGCGCGCTGGGCCTCGAGCGCCCGGATGGTCTGGCGCGCGCTGATGACGTCGGGATGGGCCTCGGTGTACTTGCGCAGCAGCTCGTCGAGCTGCTTCTTCTGCGTGTCGATGCGCGAGTCCAGCTCGCTCGGCGCGACCGGGATCTGAGGATTCGTGGCGTCGGGCGGCAGGTGCGGATCCTCCGACGAGAGCTCGCGCTTGAGGGCGTCGCGCGACTGCACGGCGGCCGAATACGCGATCTGCAGGCGCGTCACCTCGTCGGAGATCTGCGACGTGCGCGCGAAGTAGTCCTGCGTCGACACGCCCGACACGCCGAAGTTGCGGATCTTGAAGTCCTTGAGCCGGTTCTCCGCTTCGGACAGCTTGGTCTCGTAGGTCTTGATCTGCTCGTCGATGAAACTGCCGGCCTCGGACGAATCACGCTGCTTGGCCTCGGTGCCGTTGCCGACGAACAGCTCGACGAGCGCCGCCACGACCGCCTTGGCCGCGGCCGGATCGGTGTCCTTGACGCTGATCACGTACAGGTTGCCGCCGCCGTCGATCTTGATGCGGTCGATCATCTCGTCGATCGCCTTCTCGTGCGCGACGCCGGTGGGCGGCACCTTGGCGTGGACGGCCTTCAGGATGTGCTCGACGTTCGGCCGCGACACCAGGGTCTTGGCGAGCATGCGCACCTGCTGGTCGGTGTCGGGCTGGAAGGCCAGGCCCTGCATCAGCGGCTTGAGCACCGTCTGCGTGTCGACATAGACGCGCGCGTTCGCCTCGTAGCGGTTGGGCATGACCCACACCGCCGCGAACCCCAGCAGCGTCACGCTCCACATGGCGGCGATGGCGAGCCAGCGGCGGCGCCAGATGGCGCGCAAGGCGATCAGGATTTCTTCGACGATCTGGTTCACGGGCGTCCACCCAACCCTGCACGCGCGCGCATTCCCGGTCCTAGAACCAGCTCTGCGGCACGATGATGACGTCTCCCGGCGCGACCGCGGCGTTCGCGCTGATGTCGCCGCGCTTGAGGAGATCCTTCAGGCGCACGGTGTAGGACGTGTTGTTGCGGACCAGGACGGCGCTGTTGCCGTCCGCGAAATCGGTCAGCCCGCCGGCCTGGATCATGACGTCCAGCAGGGTCATGTTCTGGCGGTAGGCGATGGCCTGCGGCTTGGCGGCCTCGCCGACGATGCGGATCTGCTCGGAGAACGTGCCCTGGAACGACGTGACGAGCACGGTGACGTTCGGGTCGCGCACGTACTTGCCCAGTGCCTTCTCGATCTCGCGTGCGATCTCGGGCGGCGTCTTGCCGGCGACGTCGAGATCCTGCACCAGCGGCGTCGAGATGCGGCCGTCCGGCCGCACCTGCACCGCGCCGGAGAGGTCGGTGTTGCGCCAGACCACGATGTTGAGCGAATCGAGCGGGCCGACCTTGTAGACGTCCTCCGCCGACGGCGTGGAGGCCGGCACCGGAGGATGCGTGGAAACGCAGCCGGCCAGCGCGACGGCAGCGCAGGCCAGAACGAAAAGCGCCCGGAGGTGCCGGGCGGCCGAGGCGGATGCGGTCATGGTCACTGCCCTTCGCGGAAGACGACCACGCTGACGGTCTCGATCAGGACGAGCAGGTCGAGCACCAGCGAGTTGTTCTTCACGTAGTAAAGGTCGAATTGGTGCTTGCGGCGTGCATCCTCGATCGACGCGCCGTAGCCCGAACGCACCTGCGCCCACCCCGTCAGCCCGGGCTTGATGCTGTGGCGCAGATCATAGAACGGGATGTGCTTGCGCAGTTCGGCGACGAAGGCCGGACGCTCCGGGCGCGGGCCGATCAGGCTCATCTCGCCCTTGAGCACGCTGAACAGCTGCGGCAATTCGTCGATGCGGGTCTTGCGCATGAAGGCCCCGACCGGCGTCACGCGGCTGTCGTTCTTGGTCGCCCAGCGCGCCACGCCATCCTTCTCGGCGTCGTTGCGCATGCTGCGGAACTTCAGGCACATGAAGATCTTGCCGCCGAAGCCCACGCGTTCCTGGCGGTACAGGATCGGCCCGGGGCTGGTCAGGTGCACGGCGATCGCGGCCAGTACCATGATCGGCGCGGCGAGCGTCAGCAGGATGCCCGAGCCGATGATGTCGACCAGGCGCTTGACGACGTGGCGCACCTTGCCCTGCTCGAAGCCCTTGCCGTAGACCAGCCAGCTGGCCTTCAGGCTGTCCAGCGGCACCTCGGCGCGCGCGCGCTCGAAGCAGCCGGCCAGGTCGAGGACGGGGATGCCGCGGATGCGGCAGGCGAGCAGCTGGTCCATCGGCACGTTGCCGCCGCGCTGGTCGCGCACGGCCACGACGATCTCGTCGATGCCGTGGGTGTGCACCAGGTCGACGATCGAGCTCGCGCCGTCGAAGACCTGGGCCTTGCCCAGTTCGGCCGGCAGCGCGGTCTCGTCCTGCGGCGTCGCCACGTAGCCGACGACGTTGCGCTGCATCGTCTTGGATTCGTGGAAGTCGCGCGCCACCATCGCCGCGTCGGCGCCGGTGCCCACGATCAGCACGCGCGGCACGCGCAGCGCCTTGGTCAGGCGGCGGCCGAAATACTTGCCCACCAGCAGGCAGCCGGCCAGGCACCAGATGGCGCGCGGCAGGAACAGGGTGGCGTAGTTCGAGCCCAGGGTGGCCTCGAAGATCGGGTAGGCCAGGCAGCCGGCGATCGCGCTGGCCGTCAGCATGCGCCAGAACGTGGCCGACAGGCGCAGGCGCACCGGACGGTACAGGCCCAGGCAGGCGAACATGAATACCGCGGTCAGCGAGAACGCGCCGGCCAGCGTCAGCAGCCAGTTCAGCGGCAGCAGGTTGGACGAGCCGACGAGGTTCGGCGTCAGGGTCGAAGCCAGGACGACGGCCAGGAAGCACAGCGTGACGTCGAAGAACAACGACGACAGCGGCACGTTGCGAAATGCAGCGAACATGGAAAGCACCCTCCATCGCCACTCGGGACAGGCGGCGGATCTGTGTCTGCCGTCCTCGTCGCGTGTCGACGCTACTGATACAAAGGAAACAGGATGTGTCGTCGAGCGCGCGGCTCTCTGCGAACAACCCCGGACTGCCGTCACCGCCTCTTGATCCCGCTCGGGCCGGTGTGTGGGCAGGCGCTGAATCTGTTGCAACCAGTATCGAATAAGTCGGCCCGGGCGAGAATCCCCGCATTTGGGGGGGCTGCACATATCCGAACCGGAACTATTTCGGTTTCTTCGGCCCCGGCTCCCCGACGGCCTGGCGGCGGCAAGTGTTCTCCCGGACCGTGACGATGCCATGTCTTCCGGTCGGATGCGGGCGTGATTGCAACAGTGTCAGCAGATGTTTCGCGGCAGTTCCCCCAAAAATGGTGGGGCGCTGCCGAGGGGTGCTCGCGTAAACTTCCCGGGGAGGGAATTTAGCCAATGAACAAGACTTTGACGGTGGCCGTCGTCGGCCTGGGTTATGTTGGACTGCCGCTGGCGGTCGCCTTTGGAAAGAAGTTTCCGACGATCGGTTTCGACCTGTCGGAAAGCAAGGTCGAGAGCTATCGCCGCAACGTCGATCCGATGGGCGAGATCGAATCGTCGGATCTGCAGGCCGCGCGCCTGAAGCTGTCCACCGATCCTTCCGTGCTGCGCGAAGCCGACTTCGTCGTCATCGCCGTTCCCACCCCGGTCGACGATGCCCACATCCCCGATTTCTCGCCGCTGGTCGGCGCGAGCACCGTCGCGGGCAAGAACCTGAAGCCGGGCGCCGTCGTGGTGTTCGAATCGACCGTCTACCCGGGCGCGACGGAAGAAGTCTGCATCCCGCTGCTGGAGAAGCACTCCGGCCTCAAGTGGAAGAAGGACTTCTTCGTGGGCTACTCGCCCGAGCGCATCAACCCGGGCGACAAGGAGCACACGCTCACCCGCATCGTGAAGGTGGTGTCGGGCGACACGCCGGCGACGCTCGAGATCGTGGCCGACACGTACGGCGCCGTGATCGAGGCCGGCGTGCATCGCGCCAGCAGCATCAAGGTCGCCGAGGCCGCCAAGGTGATCGAGAACACGCAGCGTGACCTGAACATCGCGCTGGTCAACGAGCTCGCGCTGATCTTCCACCGCATCGGCATCGACACCACCGAGGTGCTGGAGGCCGCCGGCACGAAGTGGAACTTCCTGCCGTTCCGTCCGGGCCTGGTCGGCGGCCACTGCATCGGCGTCGATCCGTACTACCTCACGCACAAGGCCGAGATCCTGGGCCTGCACCCCGAGGTCATCCTCGCCGGCCGCCGCATCAACGACGGCATGGGCCGCTACATCGCCGAACAGACCGTCAAGTGCATGATCCGCCGCGGCCATTCCGTCAAGGACGCCGACGTGCTGGTGCTGGGCCTGACCTTCAAGGAGAACTGCGCCGACCTGCGCAATTCCAAGGTCATCGACGTGATCCGCGAGCTCCAGAGCTACGGCGCGCGCGTGCATGTGCACGACCCGATCGCCTCGCCCGAGGAGGCGCTGCACGAATACGGCGTCACGCTCGTCGCGTGGGACGAACTGCCGCGTGCATGCGCCATCGTCGGCGCCGTGTCGCACAAGGAACTGGTCGGCAAGGCGCCGTCCGAACTGCTCGCCAAGCTGCAGCCGGAGGGCGTCTACGTCGACGTGAAGTGCAAGGCCGACCAGGCCGCGCTGAACGCGCTCGGCGTGGAAGTCTGGCGCCTGTGACCGCGGACGTCAGCACTGCGGCGTTCGACCAGATCCTCGCGGAAGTCGCCGCCACGCCGCGCCGCTGGCTCGTCACCGGCGCCGCGGGCTTCATCGGCTCGCACCTGCTGGAGACGCTGCTGGCCGCCGGCCAGCACGTCGTCACGCTCGACAACTTCGCCACCGGCCACCAGCGCAACTTCGACAAGGTGCGCGCGTCCGTCGGCGAGCAGGCCTGGGCCCGGCACGTGGCCATCACCGGCGACATCGCCGACGAGGCCGCCTGCCGCACCGCCTGCGAGGGCGTCGACATCGTGCTGCACCAGGCCGCGCTCGGCTCGGTGCCGCGCTCGCTGGCCGACCCGCTGACCACGCACCGCGCCAATGCCACCGGATTCCTCACGATGCTGGTGGCCGCACGCGATGCCAAGGTGCAGCGCTTCGTCTACGCGGCGTCCAGCTCCACCTACGGCGACTCGCCCACGCTGCCCAAGGTCGAGGACGTGATCGGCCGGCCGCTGTCGCCGTACGCCGTCACCAAGTACCTCGACGAGCTGTACGCCGACGTGTTCTGCCGCAGCTACGGCATGCCCACGATGGGCCTGCGCTACTTCAACGTCTTCGGCCCGCGCCAGGACCCGGACGGCGCGTACGCGGCGGTCATCCCGCGCTGGATCGCCGCGATGCTGGAAGGCCGCGAGTGCGTCATCAATGGCGACGGCGAGACCTCGCGTGACTTCTGCTTCGTGCGCAACGTCGTGCAGGCCAACCTGCGCGCGGCGCTGACGACCAACGCCGAGGCCATCGGCCGCGTCTACAACGTGGCGGTGGGCCAGCGCACCACGCTGAACCAGCTGCACGCCGCGCTGGCCACCGCCATCGAGGCGCGCCAGGCCGGCACGCGCGTGCCCGCGCCCACGCACGCGCCCTTCCGCGCGGGCGACGTCCGCCATTCGCTGGCCGACATCTCGCTGGCCCGCCGCCTGCTGGGTTACGAGCCGACGCACACCATCGCCGCCGGGATGGCGGAAACGGTGGCTGCCTACTGAGGTTTCGCGGACGGGCCGCCGCGCCCGCGCGTCACGCGCGCGGGCGACGGGGGCCTGGTCCGATCTCAGGCCGCGGCCGGCATCGCCTTGGCCGGCGGGGCGGCCGCCTTGCAGTAGCGCGCGACATAGTCGGCATGCGCCGGCAGCTGCGCCACCGTGCGCTCCACCTGTCCACGGATCTCCTCCAGGAAGCCGTTCAGCTCGGCGTCGCTCATCAGGTTGGCGATCGGGTGGTGCTGCGCCGGCGTGATGCCCTGGCCGAGCATCACCTGGATCCACGAGTTCTCGGCGAACAGCTCGTTGGGCGCGCGGAACACGCGGCCGCTCTCGCGGAACAGCTCGATGCGGTGCTTCAGCGACGCCGGGACCTCCATCGTGCGCACCTGGTTCCAGAACGCGCTGTCACGGCGGTTGGTGACCTTGTAGTGCAGGATGATGAAGTCGCGGATGTGCTCCATCTCGTCGCGCGTCTGCCGGTTGTACTCGTCGACGTCGACCTGGCGCACGCCTTCGTTGGGAAAGCATTGCAGCAGGCGGATGATGCCGCGCTGGATCAGGTGGATGCTGGTCGACTCCAGCGGCTCCAGGAAGCCGCTGGACAGGCCGATCGCCACGACGTTGCGCACCCACGTGGACTCGCGCTGGCACGGCTTGAACGGGATGACGCGCGGCTTCGTCAGCAGCTCGCCCTCGATGTTGGCCTGCAATGCGGCGAGCGCCTCGTCGTCGCTGACGTGCCGGCTGCTGTAGACCATGCCGTTGCCCACGCGGTGCTGCAGCGGGATCTGCCATTGCCACCCGAACGGGTGCGCGATCGAGCGCACGTAGGGCACCGG
>Ga0207695_10005321_pt1 | contig 17138 bp, 16 predicted proteins | sample KBSC54metaG_FD_184354 | JGI IMG/M metagenome (GOLD analysis project Ga0207695, IMG submission 184354) | Corn rhizosphere microbial communities from Kellogg Biological Station, Michigan, USA - KBS C5-4 metaG (SPAdes) (version 2) | ecosystem: Host-associated > Plants > Roots > Rhizosphere > Soil... | reverse complement strand
AGCGTATTGCCGGGCTGGTGTCGTGCACGCGTGGCGGTCGAAGCGGCTAGCGCGGACTACTGGTACAAGTATGTCGGTCTGGACGGTGGCGTGGTCGGCATGACCACGTTTGGCGCTTCGGCACCGGCGAACAAGTTGTTCGACTACTTCGGCTTTACGGTCCCGAATGTGGTCGATACGGTGAAGCGCGTCATCGGTTGATGGTGGCGTAGCGATGAAGAAAAAGCCGCGGCATGTCCGCGGCTTTTTTGTGGGCCGTTATTTGCGGGCCCTTACGCGAGGAGTTCTGCCAGCGCTTCGGGTGTCGCCGCAATGGCATCGGCACCGGCTTCTTCGAGCTCGTTGCGGTCGCCAAAGCCCCACAGCACGCCGATCCCCCGCACTTTGTTTGCTAGCGCGCCTTCGATATCGAACTTGCGATCGCCGATCATCACGGTCTGTGCAACCGGTACGTCGAAATCATTCAATGCGGTGGCAATCATCGACGCCTTCTCGCTCACTGCGCTGCGCGCGTCCGGGTTGTACATGCCCGAAAAAAGATGGCCAAAGGGCAGGGCAGCGATGATCGGTTCGGCATTGCGGGCAATCTTGCTGGTCACGATCACCAGCGTATGCCCGGCCGCATGCAGCTTGCGCACGAGTGCTTCAATACCTGGATACACCGAATACTCGCGGTGTCCATGGGTACCAAAGCGGTCCTGGTAATGTTCCACGGCTGCCTCGATGCGTTCGGCATCGTGGTCGAGCAGTGGCGCAAAATTGTGCCGCAACGGCGGGCCGATCCAGCGGCGCAGGTCCGCGTCGCTGGGAATGGGCACATTCATTTGCGTCAAGGCATGTCGCACGCAGGCGACGATGCCTTCTTCCGAATCGATCAGCGTGCCATCCAGATCGAACAGGCAGAGCATCTTGCCAGCGCTCACTTTGTCGCGCGTGCCTTGAGTGCAGCGACAGCGGGCAGTTCCTTGCCTTCGAGGAATTCAAGGAAAGCGCCACCGCCGGTAGAGATATACGACACGTCTTTCTCGATGCCGTACTTGTCCACGGCCGCAAGCGTGTCGCCACCGCCGGCAATGGAAAAAGCGTCGGATGCGGCAATGGCACGCGCCAGTGTTTCGGTGCCATGCCCGAAGGCGTCGAACTCGAACACGCCCACGGGGCCGTTCCAGACCACGGTGCCGGCCTTGGCGATCAGCTCGGCGTAGCGCCTGGCCGTCTCCGGCCCGATATCAAGGATCATCTCGCCATCTTTCACTTGATCGACTGGCTTGACCGTGGCCGAGGCATGTGCGGAAAACTCCGGTGCAACGATGACGTCCACGGGCAACGGCACATCTGCGTTGCGACGCTTGGCGGCGTTGATGACCTTCTTGGCCGCATCGAGCAGATCCGGTTCGTAGAGCGAATTGCCGACGCCGTAACCGCTGGCGGCGATAAACGTATTGGCGATACCGCCACCGACGATCAGCTGGTCGACCTTGTCGATCAGGTTTTCCAGCAACTGCAGCTTGGTCGATACCTTCGAGCCGGCGACGATGGCAAGCAGCGGTCGTGCCGGTTGCTCAAGGGCCTTGCCCAGCGCGTCGAGTTCGGCCGACAGCAGCGGGCCGGCAGCAGCCACCGGGGCGAACTTGATCACGCCATGCGTGGAAGCCTGTGCGCGATGCGCTGTGCCGAAGGCATCCATCACGAAGATGTCGCACAGCGCGGCATATTTCTTCGACAGGGCGTCATCGTCCTTGCCTTCGCCGACGTTCATGCGGCAGTTCTCGAGCACCACGACCTCGCCATCGGCGACATCGACGCCGTCGAGGTAGTTGCGCACCAGGCGAACTTCCTTGCCGAGCTTTTCGCCCAGCCATTTGGCCACAGGCGCCAGCGAGGACTCTTCGTCGAACTTGCCTTCTTTCGGGCGACCCAGATGAGACAGCACCATAACCTTGGCGCCGGCGTCGCGTGCAGCCTTGATCGTCGGTAACGAGGCCTCCAGCCGCTGGGTGGAAGTGATGCGGCCGTTTTCGATCGGCACGTTCAAATCTTCACGGATCAGTACGCGCTTGCCGCGCAGATCCAGGTCGCTCATACGGGTGACGGACACGATGGCTTTCCCTTTAAGGCTTCGAAGGACAGGCGACACCGCTGGGCGGCGCGAACCGCCTATTGTCATGCCGCCCCGGAACCGATGCAAACCTTGGGTCGGGTTATCCTGTGGCCCCATTCCAAGCCTTTGCCCTCATGTCAGCACTCACGCTCTACGGTTATTGGCGTTCCAGCGCCGCTTATCGCGTTCGTATCGCCTTGAATCTCAAGGGGCTTGGGTACCGCGATCAGCCGGTACACCTGGTCAACAACGGCGGCGAGCAGCATCGGGCGGATTACCAGGAGCTCAATCCGCAAGAGTTGGTGCCCACGCTGGTCGATGGAAGCAAGGTGTTGACGCAGTCGCTGGCGATCGTCGAATACATCGACGAAACGCACCCGGAGCCACCGCTGCTGCCGGCCGATCCGCTAGGCCGCGCACGGGTACGCGCCTTGGCACAGATCCTTGCCAGCGACGTGCACCCGATCGGCAATCTGCGTGTTCTGCAATACCTGGACGGGCACTACGGCGACCAGGCGCACAAGGGCGAATGGTCCAAGCATTGGATCGGCAAGGGGCTGGAAGCTTTCGAGACGATGGTGGCGAACCATCCCGACACGGGCCACTTTTGCCATGGCGATACGCCTGGGCTGGCGGATCTGGTGCTGGTCCCGCAGTTGTACAACGCGGTGCGCTGGAATATGCCGCTGGATGTCTACCCGACGCTACAACGTATCCAGGCGGCCTGTCAGGAGCTGGATGCATTTCGGCGTGCGGAGCCGGAGGCGCAGGTGGATGCGCCTGCTGCGAGCTGACAAGAGCACCCCTTCACCATATCCCTTTCCCCCGTTTAGCCAGGGGAGGGGCACAAGGTGGGGCGAGATTGAAACCCGCCGGCTTTAGCTCCCTCTCCCCTGGTTTTGCCGGGGGAGAGGGCTGGGTGAGGGGGCTCTTAGAACCCCAGCCCGTACGGATCGTTGCCAACCAGTTCCGTGTTATTCGCACCGCCGCCTTCGGACAAGCGCACCTTCAACGCCAGCCCATCGCGCGAATCGGCCTTGTTGAGTGCCTCTTCCAGCTCGATGCGGCCTTCCTTGTAAAGGCGATACAGCGACTGGTCGAAGGTCTGCATGCCTTCCTGCAGGCTGCGGTCCATCGCTTCCTTGACCTCATGGATCTGGCCGCGGCGGATCATGTCGCGAATCAGCGGGGTATTGAGCAATACCTCGGTCGCCGGGATGCGGCGGCCGTCCTTGCCCAGTACCAGGCGCTGGCTGATTACCGCACGCAGGTTGAGCGCCAGGTTCATCAGCACGTTCTTGTGTGCCGATTCCGGGAAGAAGTTGAGGATGCGCTCCAGCGTCTGGTCGGCGTTGTTCGAGTGCAGGGTCGCCAGGCACAGGTGACCCGTTTCGGAGAACGAGATGGCCGCTTCCATCGTGTCGGTGTCGCGAATCTCGCCGATCATGATCACGTCGGGCGCCTCGCGCATCGCGTTCTTCAGCGCTTCGTGATAGCTGTGCGTGTCCAGGCCGACTTCGCGCTGGTTGACGATCGAACGCTTGTGGCGATGCAGGTACTCGATCGGGTCCTCGATGGTCAGGATGTGGCCAGACGAGTTCTGGTTGCGCTGGTCGATCATCGCGGCCAGGGTGGTCGACTTGCCCGAACCGGTGGCGCCGACCACCAGGATCAGGCCGCGTGGTTCCATGATCAGGTCGCGGAAGATGCCCGGCAGCTGCAACTGGTCGATGCTGGGGATCTCGCTCTTGATGGCGCGGATCACCATGCCCACTTCGCCGCGCTGCTTGAACACGTTGATACGGAAACGTCCCGCTTCCTTCACGGCCAATGCCATATTCAGTTCGAGATCGCGCTCGAACTGCGGTACCTGGCCTTCGTCCATCAGCGAATAGGCGATCTTCTTGACCATGCCGCTGGGCAGCCCGGTATTGCCCAGCGGGTAGAGCTTGCCTTCCACCTTGATGTTCACCGGGGCGCCGGTCGTCAGGAACATGTCCGACGCGCCCTTGTCCACCATGAGTTTCAGGAAATAACCGATATCCACATTTTTCCCCTATAAGACCCGTTGCGTGGCTCCGGTCTATCCATCGGCCGGGCCGTGCGTTTTATTAAGGGTAGCCAACAAATCGACCGCGTGCCGCTTCGACGCATGGCCGATGCTCGGAATCGTGGTGTACGTACATGTACACTCACGGTGTCCCGCGCGCCGTCCAAGCCCACCGAAGACAACGCTCGCCATAACGTGTAGGCGACCCCAAGTGCGCGTTGCAATCATGGATTATGCCCGCCCACAATACGCTGCAACACTCCGAGAGGAATGAGTGATGGTGCACATCTTTTCCCCGCTGAACGGGCGCTCCAGGCGCCTTCGGACAGCGGTTTCGACCCTGGCATTGGCCACGGTGATGGCCACGCTGGCCGGCTGCGCGAGTGTGCCGCCGCCCGATGGGTCGATGAATCTGGCGCAGTCGCAGCTGCAGGCTGCGCGCGACGCTGGCGCGGCTGACTACGCGCCGGTGGACCTGGGCTTTGCCCAAAGCAAGTTCCAGCAGGCCCAGTCGGCCATGGCCAGCCGCAAGTACGATGTGGCCGGCCAGTTGGCCGATGAAGCCCGCGCCGATGCCGAACTGGCCCGTGCCAAGGCTCGCCTGGCCGCCGCCCGGGCGCAGATCCAGCAGAAGTCCGATGATAACGAGCACCTGCGCCAGCAGATCGAGCAGGCGCACGCTCACGACAACGACCCGCCGCCGCCGGTTGCGGCGCCGGCCCCGGCCTCCAGTGACGGCCTGCCGCCTGCCCAGCCGATGGAAGACCTGCCGGCTCCGCCGTCCTCGCAGCTGAGCTCGCCGCAGGATCAGGGCCAGGGCACCCAGACCTTGCCTGACCAGACCTTGCCCGATCCGAACCATCAGGGAGGCCAGCTGTGAAGCGCCTACTCGCCACCACCCTAAGCGCCTTCGTGCTGGCCCTGGCCACCGCTGGCGCGGCGCATGCCGCCAAAGACGACATCGACATCAACCGGCTCAACAACAGCCTGAACCAGCTGTCCAACGATCCGAACCTCGGCAGCTATGCCCAGGCTGAACAGGCCCGTGCCCGCGATGCGGTCAGCCGCCTGGCCCAGGCCAAGTCCAAGGATCGCCCCCACGCGCTGTATATCGCCGAGCGGCAGGTCGATCTGGCCCGTGCTTCGGCTCAGTTCCAGGTGGCGCAATTGAGGCTCAACGAGCTGGACCGCGAGCACGACCAGATCCAGCTGGAGGGCAGCCGCCTCGATGCCGAGCAGGCACGCCGCGAGCTGGAGCGCCAGCGCGTGCAGTACCAGCTGGCCCAGGAAGAAGCCGCACGTCTGCAGCAGCAGGGCGAGGCCTCGGCGGCTGCCGCCGAACAGGCCAAGGCCGAAGCCGACCAGGCCCGCAAGCTGGCCGCGGCCCAGAGCAAGGTGGCCAATGCCGCCAAGCGTCAGGCGGATCTCGCAGCCCAGGCCGCGCGCGCATTGCGAGCGCAGCAGCAGAGCTCCAAGGGCGACTGAACAAAGGGGAAAGCCGGCCACTGCGTGGCCTGTAAGTGGTCAATGGTAAATAGGAAAAGCCAGCGTCTGGCGTCTAGCTCTTTCCGTTGACCCTTTACAGCGCCGCAGGCGCGACTTTACAGGCCACGTAGTGGCCGACCTCACCTAACGCGCAAAAGCCTGTTTCGACAGGCTTTTTGCTTTAAGTCCGTGTGACAAAAGATATTTCTGGACGCGCTTGCATGGCCCTCTTTCCGGGAGTAGGGTCAAGTTCCCATGGGGCATCAGCGCGCCATGGGTCACTGACCTGAATCATGCGCTCACTCTTTCAACGCCATCGTTTCCTTCCGCCGTCGCGGATGGATGGTGCGTGAGTGCGCGCGTGCACATCACCGTTGGCAGGCGCTCCGGTCACGCGCCTGCAGCCCCTAACGAGGAGGTCGGACTATGTTCGAAAACCAGCAGCGTGACGATGTCGAAGCCTTGATGAAAGCCGACGCCGAGTTCCGTCGGCTCTACCTGCACCACAAGGAACTCGACAGCAAAGTGCATGACGCCGAGATCGGTGTACTTCCCATCGACGACATAACGCTTCGTTGTATGAAAAGGGAAAAGCTGCAAGCCAAGGAACGATTACAACGGATGTGGGACACCAAGCAAGTAGCTCACTGACGCTGCGAGTTTTCGCACGAGCACCGGCCCCGGGGCGCGCAAGCGCTGCCGGGGCCGAGTCGTTATGGCGGCGCAAACATGCCGGGTTATCATGCGCATCTTGCCGACGCGCCATGTTGCCGTTCGGCGCAGCCTCAAGACGGAGCAGCTCATGACGGTCAACCAAAGTGTCCTCGAACTGATCGGACGTACCCCGATGGTACGCGCGCAGCGCCTGGACGTAGGGCCGTGTGAACTGTTTCTCAAACTGGAAAACAACAACCCGGGCGGCTCGATCAAGGACCGCATCGGCCTGTCGATGGTCGAAGGCGCCGAGCGCGCTGGCAAGATCAAGCCTGGCGCGACGCTGGTGGAAGGGACGGCGGGCAACACCGGCCTTGGCCTTGCACTGGTGGCGCAGCAGAAGGGTTATCGCCTGATCCTGGTCGTGCCGGACAAGATGAGTCGCGAGAAGATCTTCAACCTCAAGGCGATGGGCGCCGAGGTCGTGCTGACCCGCTCGGACGTCGCCAAGGGGCACCCGGAGTACTACCAGGACATGGCCGAGCGCATTGCGCGCGAAACGCCAGGCGCCTACTTCATCAACCAGTTCGGCAATCCGGACAACCCCGCCGCACATATCGCCAGCACCGGCCCGGAAATTCTCGAGCAGCTCGATGGCAAGGTCGACGCGATCGTGGTCGGCTGTGGTTCGTCGGGCACGTTGAGCGGCTTGTCCAAGTTTTTTGCCGAGGCTTCGCCGAACACCGATTTCGTGCTCGCCGATCCGGTCGGATCCATTCTTGCCCAATACATCAATGAAGGTGTGCTTTCGACCAAGTCCGGCAGCTGGATGGTCGAGGGCATCGGTGAGGACTTCCTGCCATCGATCAGTGACTTCACGCGGGTGAAAAAGGCATATGCCATTCCCGACAAGGAAAGCTTCCTGGCTGCGCGCGAATTGCTGTCCAAGGAGGGTGTGCTCGGTGGTTCGTCGACCGGTACCTTGCTTGCCGCCGCGCTGCGCTACTGTCGCGAACAGACCACCCCCAAGCGCGTGGTGACCTTTGTCTGCGATACCGGCAACAAGTACCTGTCGAAGATGTACAACGACTACTGGATGCTCGACAACGGCTTCATCGAGCGCGAACAGCATGGCGATCTGCGCGACCTGTTGTTGCGTCCCTTCTCCCAGCGCGACACGGTCGTCGTCGGTCCGAACGAGTTGTTGATGACGGCATACACACGTATGAAGCTCTACGATGTGTCGCAGTTACCAGTGATGGACGGTAGTCGCCTGGTCGGCATCCTCGACGAATCGGACGTGTTGATGCACGTACACGCTGATGAAGCGCGTTTCCGTGACTCGGTCGCCACTGCGATGATCAGCAACCTGCAGATGCTCGACGTTCGTTCGCCCATCGAGTCGCTGTTGCCGGTATTCGAGCGTGGGCATGTCGCGATTGTTGTCGACGGCGAGCAGTTCCTGGGCCTGATCACGCGTATCGACCTTTTGAACTATCTCCGACGCAAGGTGCACTAAGGGCATGGTGCCGCGTTAGTCTGGGGGCGGCGAAAGTCTGTTGAAATGGGCTGCAACGAAAGTGGTGGCCTGTTATTGCAAGGATTACTGCCCATGTGTGGAATTGTCGCGGCCGCCGCCCAGCGTGATGTCGCTCCGCTTTTGATCGCGGGCCTGAAAGCTCTCGAATACCGTGGCTATGACTCGGCTGGCCTTGCCGTGCTGGAAGGCGGTCGAATCCAGCGCGTCCGCGCCAAGGGCAAGGTGCGGGAAATGGAGGCGCAATATCAGGCTGCCCCGTTCCCGGGTGGCACCGGCATCGCCCATACGCGTTGGGCGACGCATGGCGTTCCCAACGAAGCGAATGCGCATCCACATGTTGCCGGCCGCGTCGCGCTGGTGCACAACGGCATCATCGAAAACTACGTCGAGTTGCGTGAAGAGCTGCGCAAGGGCGGCCACGTATTCACGTCGGAAACCGACACCGAAGTCATGGCGGCCCTGGTGGAGGCGCGTCTCAAGGAGGGCCTGAATCTGCGTGACGCCGTGATCGCGACGGTGCGCAACCTGGAAGGCGCCTATGCGATCGCCGTGATCAGCAGCGAGGAGCCCGGCCGTGTGGTCGGCGCGCGCCGTGGCGCGCCGCTGCTGGTTGGCGTGGGTATCGGCGAAAACTTCCTTGGTTCCGATGCGCAGGCATTGATTCAGGTCACGAACAAGATTGTCTATCTCGACGAAGATGATGTCGTCGACATTACGCGCGACAGCATGCAGATCTATGGCCTCGACGGCGTGCTGGTCGAACGCGCGCTGCATGAGAGCGAGCTGTCTGCCGACGCCGTCGAGCGTGGCGAGTATCGCCACTACATGCAGAAAGAAATCTTCGAGCAGCCGCGCGCGGTTGGCGACACGCTGGAAGCACGCATCGGCCCGCACGGGGTGCTGCCGAATATCTTCGGTGTCGGCGGCGATGAGTTGCTGGCCAAGGTCAAGGCGGTGCATATCATCGCCTGCGGCACCAGCTATCACGCCGGCATGGTGGCCAAGTACTGGATCGAAGACTACGCGCGCCTGCCGGTGAACGTCGAAGTCGCCAGCGAATATCGCTACCGCGAAGCGGTGGTCTCCAATGACACCCTGTTCGTGGCTATTTCCCAGTCCGGCGAAACAGCCGACACCTTGGCCGCGATGCGCGAATCGCGCCGCCGCGGCTACCTGGGTACGCTGGCGATCTGCAATGTGCCCGAGTCATCGGTGGTGCGCGAGTCGGACCTCAAGCTGATGACCCGTGCAGGTCCGGAAATCGGTGTTGCATCGACCAAGGCTTTCACTACCCAGCTTGCCGCGCTCGCGTTACTCACCTTGCAACTCGCACGCCCGCGCGGCCTCGATAGCGCCCGCTATACCGATCTGTGCACGCAATTGCAGCGCTTGCCACGCCTGATCGAAGAGGCGCTCAAGCTCGAACCGCAGATCATCGAGTTGGCCGAACACCTCATGCACCGGCAACACGCGCTGTTCCTGGGGCGTGGTGCGCAGTATCCGGTAGCGCTGGAAGGTTCGCTCAAGCTCAAGGAGATTTCCTATATCCATGCCGAGGCCTACCCGGCGGGCGAACTGAAGCATGGCCCGTTGGCGCTGGTCGATGAAGACATGCCGGTGATCGCGGTGGCCCCCAGTGGCCCGCTGCTCGACAAGCTCAAGTCCAACCTGCAGGAAGTCCGCGCACGTGGCGGCGAGCTGCTGGTCTTCGCCGATTCCCACGCGGTGATGGACGAAGGTGTCACCCGTGGTGCGATGCTGCGCCTCGATGGCGGCGGCGACTTTGTCGCGCCGGCGGTGTTTACGGTGCCGCTCCAATTGCTCGCCTACCATGTGGCGGTGCTCCGCGGTACGGATGTGGATCAGCCGCGCAATCTGGCCAAATCAGTCACGGTCGAGTAACCGCGAACTCAGTATTCGGGAAGTGGCAGGTTTCGATGGCTTTCTGGTCCAGATGTACCTGGGCCAGGAGGGCCGAATTGTTCGACAAGTAGGCAGGGGCTATCTGACGACGGCCCCGCAGTGAAAGTTGAGTGGTGGCGCCCGCTACTCGCGTGTACATCGCCTGTCTCCGTTCACGGATAGACGGCTGATCCGCTTGTTGCAGTTACCCGCAGCGGCTATCGGCAGTTCGACACGCCGTGTTCGGCATCCGCATGGGATGCCGAACACTATGACGACAAACGAAAGACCCTTCGAGCGCGCTTGCGCTAATGAACTGTCGGTGCGTGCTTCTGCCCCTGTGACGGGTCTTGTTGCTGTGGCGTCGCCTGTGCCTGCGGTTTTTCCTGCGTCGCCTGCTGCTGCCAGGCCTGACTGCTTTGTGTCACCGACGCCTGGGCTGCTTGCGCGGTTTGCACCTGCGCCATCTGCTTGAACGGCGAATTCAAATCACCCTGTACCGCGAAAGCATGCGACTTGTCCTCGCTCAATACCACGTGGTTGACCTGACTCAGCCCGTCGCGACGTGCCGCGACCACCAGGGCCGCAGCGAGGTTATCGCTGTTTTGATCCGGCGTACGATGCTGTTGCGCATCGAGCTTGTGAACCGCATCGCGAGCTTGCTGATAAAGCGCGTGATCGGGATGCGTCGATTGATCGAGGCTCGGCACCTGAGGCCCAGGTGGAGTCGTGGGCAGGTAAGTGTGCGGTGCTACCGAACTATCGCGGAAATTCGCCTGTGTCGGCGGCACCGTGCTTTTGTCCAGATAAGGCACGGCATTCTTATCCGCACCTAAATTCAGCCCATTTTCCGCTACCTGTTTGGCCGAAAGATGCAAGGAAGCCATATTTATGCTGATTTCCGGCGCTGTTTTGCCAGGTGTTGCCGGATTGTAGAAGCGCTCATATTTGATCACGTCGCCGATCGCCGTAGCTCCGTAGTAATTGGGGTAATCCGAATTGCCCGAAGGCCCCAGGCCGCCTGGTGCGCCGCGAGGCTTGTCGAAGAAGTTCTTTCCCATGCCTTCGAGGTTCTTTGCCGAGGCTTCCATCGAAAGATCCGGCTTGACCTCCAAGTTGGGTTTCAACGTGTATTTGGGCGGAAAGCTACTGTTATCCACGTCGACAAAATTACTCATGCGACCTGGGTTCTTTTTGTAGACATCTTCGATTGTCGCGGCTTTCCCCGCTGCGGCGGCCTCTTGGCTTACCGCGCCCGCCACTGCATTCCAGCCGGAAATTTCGGCGCTGGCTTCATCTCGGCGATAGTTGGCGATGTAGTTGCCGACAGGCACAGTGTAGTCGTGATAGTGTTCCGGTGATTTGGCGATATCGGTCAGTTCTTTGCCGAAGTCGACGAGCCCCTGCGCTGTCGCCGCTCGATTCAAACCATGCTGCAACTCATGGCCCAATACATACGTGGCCTCGCCAGTGTCATAGCTGCCAGCGGCAGGGTTATCCAGCATCTTCAACGGTAAACGCATCGATTGCGTCGGCGAGTCATACTCGCCGCCGGCATGCGGATTGTTCAAAGGCACGATGTGCTTGAGGTGACCATCTTTGACGGCCGTGTTGATTTCGTCGATCAGTGCAGGCGACCCGGCCAAGGTGGCTCGTAAATTATCGAGCTGCGGCGCCGTAACACCGGGCTGCGTGCCAAAGGCGTCAACGACGGCTTTGGCTTCTGGGGTAAGCGTGGGCATCTCTGGACTCCCTTCAGTTAGCGCACAATCACCATTTTTACGCAGGCCTTGGCGGCCGCCCCGTTATCGCCATGCACTTGCGGCGACACGTCCATGGCGTGCACTTCGACGCGCATCTTGCGTCCATCGAAGTAGTCGTAAAGCCAGCGTCCGTGTTCCCCGTAGTGCGACTGGCGTGCCAGCCCCATGGCTTCGAGTTCAGCGGTGAATTGGCCGAAATCGGGATCGCACACTTCAGCCGCCGAAGGCTGCTCGCCTGGCTTGCTGGTGAAGCTGAAATCGAGCTGGGTCGCTCCGGAAATTAGCTTTGAGCGCTGTATGCCACCGGCCCAATCCTTGGAAAACGATTGTCCGAATCCGTATTTGTCCGGATCGACGACGGTGATTTTCGTGCCCATCACTTTACCCATGTATTCGGGCGTTACGTCATTGACGCTTTGGATGCCACGAATCAATTCCAGCAAGCGCGATAATGCGTCTTTGCTCGTAAGTGTGGACTGCCCCAGATTTGCCGAATGCTCGCTCGTGGTCATCCCGGTCTCCTTGTCGAGCGTTGAAGTGGTGCCGGCCGCGGCCAATGTCGACGCACATGCGCCGGACGCCCCGAGGGCCAGCAAGGTCAGATAAAAACGAATGCGATATCCCGATCGTCGCCATAGCGTGGGCAAGGCGTTCTCCTTAGTGAACCGACTGTTCGAATCCTCGATAACCGGCGGGTATTGAACATCCCCATCCCCAGATCGCGAACTCTACCTGTTTCCCGTTCGCTCCGTGTTTCCAGATGATGATATCGCCAACTGGCTCACGCACCCGCCAGAAGCATCCCGGCCAAAAATAGATGGCGCTTCTTATTCAATCAGTTACAAAGAAACTATCAGTTATTTATATAACAAGTTTCCCGGGGCGATGCCCGAAGCCCTGCCCCAGGGAACGACAGCGAATGGCGAAACTCGGAGCCGTGCGTAACCTGCACCGTCAGGTGATTCAGGAACTTGGCCGGTCAATTGTGAGCGGCGAACGCGAAGCGGGCAAGAGCAGCTGACGGCACTGGAGGCCGCTTACCAGGTGATGGTCGCGGTCGAAGACCTCGATGCCTGGACCCGCACCGATCTTGCCTTTCAAGGATGCATGCTACGCGCCACCAACAACGAGCTGTTGACCTCGCTGTTCTCAGTGATCGAGACGGGCAACGGCGTAGCTTCCACCAGATAGTCTTGCAGGCGCGCTGGTCGCTCCATCGGCGTGGGGCTTCTCCGGTCGACAAATCGATAAGCCATGTCCATGGCTCAGCTACTGCCTTACATGCTTTATGGGGATAAGGCGGATGGATATCGAGACCCTGGCAAGGCACCATGCGAAGCTTGCGCGAGGCCGTCTTCGAAAATTTTTGCCGTGGCATTTCCACCAGGGCGTCATCAAACGTCTTTGTTCTTTATGACGCCCTGATAGTGAAGCCCACCGATGGTACGCAAGTTGCCCGCAAGGATCGTTTTGCAAAAGAGTCATGATCGTGATCGATAATTTCGCTTCGTTGAATGCGCTCCGCGCACGTCGAACCTTTAACAATACCCTCCGGATTTTTTGAATCCATGCTCAAGTATTCAACGGTAGCTGCGGTGTCCGACATCGCGGCAGCAACGCGGCGCATGCCGCTTGTCGGCATTCTCGGTTGGCAGGACGTTCGTCAGCGCTATCGAAGGTCAGCTCTTGGGCCGCTGTGGCTGACGATCAGCATGGGCGTGATGATCGCGACGATAGGCATTGTCTTCGGCTCGCTCTTCCATAGCCCGATGACTGAGTTTCTGCCTTCGCTGGCGAGCGGGATCATCTTGTGGGGTTTCATCTCGACGGTCATCAATGAAGGGTGCACCAGCTTCATTGCCTCTGACGCGATCATCAGGCAGCTGCCGATCCCGCTGTTCGTTCATGTGCTTCGCATGACGTGGCGTAACGTAATCATCCTAGGCCACAACCTATTGATATTGCCGATCGTATTTGTTGCAGTCGGAAAATCAATCCATCCCGTCATATTCGTTTCCATCGTCGGCTTCGCATTGCTGGTCCTCAACCTTCTTTGGATGGCACTTATCCTGGGCGCGGCCTGTGCGCGTTTTCGCGATTTGTCCCAGATGGTAGGCAGCGTTCTGCAGGTCGTGTTTTATCTGACCCCCATCATGTGGCTTCCAAAGAGTCTGCCGGCGAACGTGTCTGTGTATCTGCTGGACTTCAACCCGGCCTACCACTTGCTGGAAATTGTTCGCGCCCCGTTGCTTGGCTACGCGCCGAGCGCGATGAATTGGGCGGTGTCAGGCGTGTTCGCCGTCGTCGGCTGGTCGGTGGCCTTGATTTTCTATGGCTATTTTCGGCGACGCATTGCTTACTGGGTGTGATGGCACAAGCCGTATGTCATTCCCAACCACCCAATATTGATTGAAGTGACACCATGGCACTTATAGAATTTGAAAATGCAACTGTTGAATTTGCGATATATAACGCCACCGGCCGTTCGCTAAAGAAGCAGCTCTTCCAGATGGCAACCGGTGGGCAGATCGGTTCGGATGGGCGTGGTCGCGTAGTGGTACGTGCGCTTGAGAATCTGACGTTCTCACTGCGCGACGGCGACAAGGTTGGACTGCTTGGCCACAATGGGGCAGGAAAAAGCACCTTATTGCGAGTGCTCAGTGGGGTATATGAGCCGTCGGCAGGGAGTGCGCGTATTCAAGGGAAAGTCGGTTCGCTTATCGATATCTCGCTCGGCATCGATCATGAAGCCACTGGACGAGAAAATATCTATACGCGCGGTGCGCTGCTTGGCATCTCGCGCGCAAGCATGAAGCAACATATCGACGAGATTATCGATTTCTCCGAGCTCGGCAATTTTATCGACATGCCGTTGCGCACGTATTCGACGGGTATGCATCTGCGTCTTGTTTTTGCCGTTTCGACCATCCTGCGCCCGGAGATCCTGTTGATGGACGAATGGCTCTCCGTGGGGGACGAGGGATTCAAGCACCGCGCGGAAGCGCGTCTGGCCAGCATGGTGGAGGCCACTCAGATTCTTGTGCTTGCATCGCATTCCCGAGAACTCATCATGAACATCTGCAACCGCGTCATTTGGCTGGAGCACGGGAAGATCCGCATGATGGGCGATGCCAGGACAGTGACTGACGCCTACTTCGGGGTCGTGCCGAACGAGCTCCATGCCGCCTAGCGATTTTTGTGGCCAGCGGGGATGCGCACTGCGTCGTGACTGCTGCGCCGGACTTGGGCGACCCTTTGTCGGGGCTGGTCGAGTTGAGGGTTAAGCTGGGCTCGGTCAAAATGGCCTATCCGACTAATCCGATGCGCCCATATGAAGTGTTTCAAGGCCTATGACATCCGCGGTCGCGTACCCGATGAACTGAATGAAGAGATTGCCTACCGTTTGGGGCGCGCTTTCGCGCACACTGTAGGGCAGGGCGATATCGTTGTTGGGTACGACATTCGCCGCGATAGCCCTTCGTTTGCCCGGGAGATCGCCCGAGGCTTGAATGATGAGGGTAGGACTGTCATCGACATAGGTCTCTGCGGTACGGAAGAGGTCTATTTCCAGACATTTCACCGTGCCGTCGCCGGCGGTATCATGGTGACAGCAAGTCATAACCCGATCGATTACAACGGGATGAAACTCGTGCGCGAAGGCGCACGGCCGATCAGTGGTGATACCGGACTGCGCGATATCGAGCGCATAGTGGAACAAAACGCTCTCGATCTCTCGAGCGCAGGCTGCGGAAAGGTCGTCCGAGATCACGACAAGTCAGCATATGTAAGTCATCTGCTGAGCTACGTCGATGCATCTGCGCTGCGCCCGCTCAAGATCGTGGTCAACGCGGGCAATGGCGGTGCGGGTGCGGTTATCGACTTGCTTGCCGAACATTTGCCATTTGAGTTTGTGCGAGTGAATCACGAGCCGGATGGCAGTTTTCCCAATGGCATTCCTAATCCGTTGCTGCCGGAAAATCGGGAAGCGACAGCGCGGGCCGTCATCGTGCACGGAGCCGACTTCGGCATCGCCTGGGACGGCGATTTCGATCGATGCTTTCTTTTTGATGCCCAGGGAAATTTTATCGAGGGGTACTACATCGTAGGTCTGCTTGCCGCCCAATTGCTTGAGAAGCATGCAGGCGCAAAGATCATTCATGACCCCCGATTGACCTGGAACACCATCGACATGGTCGAGGCTGCCGGCGGTATACCGATCGAAAGCAAGACCGGTCATGCCTTCGTCAAGGAGCGCATGCGCTTGGAGGACGCCGTCTATGGTGGCGAGATGAGCGCCCATCATTACTTTCGTGAGTTTGCCTATTGCGACTCGGGGATGATCCCGTGGTTGCTTGTGGCCGAACGTCTGTCGAAGACGGGTATCAGCCTCGCCGATATGCTGGCGGAACGTATGGCGGCCTATCCGTGCAGTGGGGAAATCAATTTCGTCGTCGAGGATGCCCATGCGACGGTAGCGCGCATACACGATTTCTATGCCAAGGAAGATCCACGCGTCGATCGTGTTGATGGTCTCAGTGTCACGTTTGCAAGCTGGCGCTTCAATCTGCGCGCTTCCAATACAGAGCCGCTGTTGCGCCTGAATGTCGAATCCCGAGGTGATGAGGCCCTGATGCGAGAGAAGACGGCAGAGTTGTCCGGCTTGATCCGGGAATAAAAAGTCGTGTCCAGTGACCCACTCTGCCGTTTGGCGGAGATTTATACGCGTCCGTAGACGTCGTCAAATCGCACGATATCGTCCTCTCCCAGATAGCTGCCCGACTGCACCTCGATAAGGTCCAGCGGAAGCTTTCCAGGATTGCGAAGACGGTGCTTGCTACCTAACGGAATATACGTGCTCTCGTTTTCCGCAAGCAGAAAGACCTTGTCGTCGCAGGTAACTTCCGCCACACCTGATACGACAATCCAGTGTTCGGCACGATGATGATGCATCTGCAAACTCAGCGCTTCGCCCGGTTTGACCATGATGCGCTTTACCTGAAAGCGCTCGCTGACCTCCAGCGAGTTGTAGCTGCCCCAGGGGCGACGTACCGTTCGATGCAACTCGTGCTCGGTGCGTTCGGCGCTCTTCAGTTGCTCGACGATGAACTTGACGTCCTGTGACGCGTCGCGCCGTGTGACCAGGGTGGCATCGGGCGTAGTTACCACGACGACGTCTTTCAGCCCTACCGTCGCCACGAGGTGGCGATCATGCGAACGGATAAACGAGTTTTGCGTGTCGATGGCAATGACATCGCCTTCGCGATGGTTGCCCTCGGAATCGCGGTCGGCTGCCAGCCACAGTGCATCCCATGAACCGATATCGCTCCAGCCACAGCTCACCGGGACAACCGCAGCGTGCGTCGTCTTTTCCATGACCGCATAGTCGATGGAGTTGCTTGGCGAGGTTGCAAAAGCTTCGGCATCCAGTCGCACGAAATCCAGATCGGTCCGGGCCTTGGCGTAGGCAACGCGAGCCGCTTCAAGCATCGCCGGTGCATGCAGGCCGAGTTCTTCGAGATAACGGGAAGCCCGGAACATGAACATGCCGGAGTTCCAGTCATAGGTGCCCTGGGCCAGGTAGCCCTCTGCGACTGGCAGCGTAGGCTTTTCGACGAACTGATTGACGCGATACGCGTGCTCTCC
>Ga0207695_10005320_pt1 | contig 17140 bp, 21 predicted proteins | sample KBSC54metaG_FD_184354 | JGI IMG/M metagenome (GOLD analysis project Ga0207695, IMG submission 184354) | Corn rhizosphere microbial communities from Kellogg Biological Station, Michigan, USA - KBS C5-4 metaG (SPAdes) (version 2) | ecosystem: Host-associated > Plants > Roots > Rhizosphere > Soil... | reverse complement strand
GGAAAAACACGGATTTTTTTGGAAGGGTCGGGATGCCTACGGACCCCGGGAGCTAAGTTCAGCCCAGCGAGTAGATCTGGTACCAGTAAAAGAAGGCTTCCGGGTTTGATTTTTTTAATTTGTTCAGCCGGGTAGGGAAGGGCTGCTCGATCATCCAGTCGGCCATCATAAGCGGACCGGTGAACCGCGGCATCTCAGGGACGCGGCGGCGGATGAGCACAGAAAGGTAGGCTGCTTTCGCTGCATGGGCGATTGCCTTTTCTATGGTATAGGCTTCCGAAAAGATGTATGCCTTGATCTGTTGTAATCCTTGTTGGATCGCTTCGAAATCACCCCTGCCTTCTTTACCCCTGGTGCAGATATGCAGGGCGGTATGGTAAATGTCATCGAGCACGGCCACAATGTCCTGTTCAAGACCCCGGTAGCCTAACTCGGTGAGTGCAAACCGTTCAAAGGTGGCCGCGACGGTTTCGGGGTGATCGGACACCTCATACAAATAGCCAATGTCATAGAGTTGTTTGAGGATCTCCATGGTCCGGCTGATTCCGGCCTTTGTGTACGGAATGCCGGTAGTGTAGGGCGCGAAGGCCGTTAGTTTATCGCCGAGCAGATCATTCAGCGAGGCGGTAGTGACCGTTAGCGGCGCCCCATCCTGCATCACGAAGGGCGAATGGATGGGCAAGTCGACCAAGCTCGAATATTTTGCTTCCTCGAACAGGATATCGAGTAAAATGTATTCCTCCGCCTGAATCGTTTTGTACAGCGGCAGGTAATAGAATTTATAATGGGCCTTGTGGATACCGTAGCCGGCTGTCCTTTCGTGCTCGGCCACCCGGGTAAATCCCTGCGCGACGGCCACCTGGTCAAAAATGGCTTGCAGGTCGCTGGTTTCGGCCATGATGATATCGATATCGATGGACAGCCGCCTGGAGGACTGCAGATGCAGCATGAGCGCCGTGCCGCCTTTAAATACAAAAGACAGTTTACTGGCGGCCAAGCCTTCCAACAATAGCAGCGCCCGGATCACTTTTTCTACGAGGATCGGATCTGCGCGGTTATTGTCTTTTGACGCCTGACGGAGCCATTCGGGGCTAAGGGTGCTCTTCGAGATCACGGCGGGTAAGATTTTTTTTGGCAAAATTATTTGTTTCCAGGAATTCCTGTATCTCCTGCCGTTGCCCTTTTCGGGCCGCGTAACGGAGCAGTTTACTCGTATTGATGGAATAGCGGTCCCAGGCGTTTTGAAAGACGACGAGGAGTTCCTGTCCCTGCAGGTATCCAAATTCGCCATCTGCGAAAAGATCGGCCAGCATTTTTTCCAGCGTGACGGTAGGAACCGCAAAACACGTCTGAATGGGAGCTTCGGTGATGAGTTGTCTGACAACTAGATTTTCCCTGCGCGGTCCTATGTTACCGGACAGGATATAGCGGTCCATCGTCTTGTTGTCGGGTTTCAGCCACACGTGATCGGAACGGTCATGCAAGTAATCAAAAACCGCTTGCGTGGAGTCTTTTTCCACGTCGATCAGGATGAATTTAGCGCCAGGCAGATGTTGCTGAAAGCTCCTGACCATGTCCGTTTCCCAAACGCAATAGGTGATGTAGGGAAATGTAGTCTTGATTTTTGCGCTGAGCCGTTTGAGTGATGGAGTGATCGGGGGATTGAACGCAACGCCGGGTCCGACCGTAAACCTCCCCCTCCCCGTTCGTTCGATCATGCCCGATCTGACAAGCTCATACGCTCTCCAATTAACGGTCGATCTGGGGAGTTTTGGCTCGAACTGCCGGTAAAAGGCAAGCAGATCCGCGGTCGTAAACTCGCTGTTTACGGCAAAAGTTTCCTTTAATGCGTCAATTTGCAGGTCGCTGATGGCTGTGCACTTTCCATAAAGGTATTAAATTATTGGCAATAAATCTAAAATATTGCCGATGATTGGAAAAGATAGTTTCTAAATTTATGGCAAAAAAATAGTAAATTGCCGATAATTTAGATTAAAAAAATTTAAACGATAACGGCTGAAATCCGACCAGTTCAAAATTTGAAAATGTGCTCAAAAGCGATCCGTAGTATGGCCCCACGGACACCACTTGTTCAAAAGCTGCCACGATACCTGGCCACACTCTCCAAAAGCGTTTATTCGGGACCAGAGATCTCCCAACTGATCGAGGATTATGCCAAAGCCGTCAACGATCCTTTGGACACCGCCACCGAAATATACCTCCAATACATGGTCGATAACAGAATGATACAGCAGATCGTGATCGAAGGGCAACGACGCAGTATGAAAAGGTATTTGACCCGCAGCCAACCTTCACCTTACGAGATCGGCTGCTCCCTTCAGCGCAACGGCTATCTCTCCCATCTCGCTGCTGCATTTATACATGAACTCGTAGAGAGCGAGCCCGACCTTATTTGTATTTCTACCGAGGGGCGGGAAAGAGAAGCCGGCTACGATGAACTGGAGCAGGAAAATATTGACATTGCGTTTCAAAAACCACAGAGACAGTCCGGTGCTAAAATGCAGTGGAAAACGAAACATTTTCTGCTGCTGAGCGGCTCGCCTGCGGACGGGGCAGGGATCGAACAACGGAGATATTTTTCTCTGACCGGCATCGAAAGGACACTCATCGATCTGACCGTTCGACCGGCCTACGGAGGGGGAGCGGGTAACGTTTTGAATATCTATAAAAAGGCGATCACAAGCTTCAGCATCGGCACGCTGGTCAAGTTGCTCGACAAACTGCCTTACAAATACCCCTATCACCAAAGCATAGGATTTTATTTGTCCCTCGCTGGATTTAGTGACAGGAAGGAATTGGACAAACTAAAAAAGAAGGGGATGGATTACACCTTCTACCTGGACTATGAAATGGCCGACCCGGTTTATTCCGATGAGTGGAATCTCTTTTTTCCGAAAAATCTTGTAGCAGATAGCCGCTAACCCGGATTTCGAAGAACTGGCGGGCAGCACCCCAATTATTTCATCCCAGCCCCTGAACGCCTTCAGATCGCACCAGGGTCTCCCGATTTTTGAAAATCTTTGTACGTTTGTGGGAGATGCCCACCGCCCAGCACAGTGATGCCCTCCTCCTCGCCTTTCAGCAGCATGACCCGGCTCTATCACCTGAACGATTCCATCAAAAACGGTGTGGCCGGCTGGGGAGACGCGGCGACGATCATCCCCTGGACCCTTTACCATGTCTATGGCGATACAGCGATCCTGCGGGACTGTTATACCAGCATGACCGGTTGGGTCCACTATATTCAATCCAAAAGCCCGAATTATCTCTGGAAAGCCCGCGGCTACGGTGACTGGTACCCGCAAGGCGATTCAACAAGCCTGCCCTACATCGATCAGTGCTATTTCGCCCATTCCGTCGACCTCCTGCAAAAATCGGCTGCTGTTTTAAACAAATCTTCCGACGCAATCACCTATCTCACGCTGCTCGACTCAGTTAAGACTGCCTTTTTAAATGAATACATTGTAAACGGTCAAACGCGCGCAACGTCTACCCAAACCGCCTACGCATTAGCCTTAGCGTTTGATCTGTTGCCGGATAGTTTAAGGCCCAATGCAGCGGCTGAACTGGCTCGAAAAATCCATGAGAATAACGACCACCTCGCTACCGGCTTCCTCGGCACCCCTTACCTGTTACCCGTTCTGTTCCACTTCGGCTACGACAGCCTCGCCTTCACCCTCCTTACCCAAAAAACCCTCCCCTCCTGGCTCTACCCGATCACCAAAGGCGCCACGACGATCTGGGAAAAATGGGACGCTATCTGCTCAGACGGCAGCTTCGATACCTGTAGCCTGAACCATTACGCCTACGGCGCCGTCGGCAACTTTCTCTATCGCTACCTTACCGGCATCTCCCCCGCATCGCCAGGATACAAAAAGATTAGTATTCATCCCCATGTCGGGGGCGGTCTGCGTTGGGTAAAAGCGTGGTACGTCTGCTCGTACGGAAAAATTGAACGTAGCTGGAAGGTTACCGGAAAGCGAATAAAGCTGCAAATAGATATTCCGGCCGCTACATCAGCAGATGTTTTATTGCCAGATGGAAGTAAAAGAGCGGTAGGATGGGGGAAGCATCGTTTTGTCACAGCTTCGCCTTCACCTTGTCCAATATGTCCAAAAAAACAAAAGAGCTATGACAGCCTGAAAAACCTGGTTTATGCAGAAATCAAGAACAAGAACTATGATGCCGTAATAAGCCTCACCAAAGCGATGCTCGGCAAATACCTCGAACCCGGCCTCAAACGCCGCTGCGTAAAATGGTGCGACGACTTCAACTATGCAAACCGGGCCCTTGAACTCATCACCGGCAAAAAAGAGAAATTCAAAGCGCCGCCCGATCCAGCCCAAATTCAACTATAAAAAAGATTTTATGTACGACCGCAAGTCGCCAACCGAACTTTTGCCCGGTTCGATTCTCCTCCACGGCATCACCCCGACAGAATTCTACGAGCAACTTCGGGCAATCATCAAAGAAGAGCTGCAACAGGACCAGCTTCTGACCAAAGAGGGCGCCCTGAAAATCTCCGGCGTCAGCAATGCCACTTTCCTAAAGGCGATCAACGCGGGCATCATCCATCCCCAGCTCGTCCGCGGCCGCACCCGCGCTATGTACCTCGAATCCGAAGTCCTCAAACTCGAAAAGAAACGCAAGCACCTGCCGGAGGAGGGAGGGGGATCAGCTCGCCCTTGCTAACGGCTTATTTGTTCCATTGGCTTGGTCGACAATTGCCTAAAAGGTATCGTTGGCATGGTAGGTCTAGGCGATTTCTCTGTTTGACCGCTTGCGCGGGCTTTCTATGCCCATCCCGGTGGAGACGACGGGTCGACAGCCGTCAATTTTCGTTAAATTCCTTGCAACCGATTGCGGATATTACTATCTTAACAGTACCAAGACTGCCTTGTACTTTGACGACGACTTATATCTTATCGAACCTGATCCTCGGCGCTTGCATCTTGCTTTTTACTGCCGGTCCCAGCTATAAAGCGTGGGCGGGCATGACCGTAACTGCGACAGTAACGAATGTAACAGGACCGGCTCGTAACGTTGGTCCCGCCATTATCTACAACGGAGCCATCAACGCAGCCGCGACGGGCGGAACCGCTCCATATACCTTCAGCATTAGCCCAATATACACGCTAAACAACGGCTATTTTCCCGAACTTCCCGCCGGCACTTATACCGTAGTGGCTACGGATGCCACCGGGCAACAGGCCAGCATCACAGTTACTATTAGTAATATATACCCGCAACCTGCCGTCTCCATTTCGGGAATCAACCAACCATCCGGATGCAATACAGCCGATGCTGCATTCACACTCATGGGTACCGGCGGTACGCCTCCGTACACCTACAGCATCGATGGCGGCTATACCTTCTCGTCGAACAACGTATTTGGCAACCTGACCCAGGGAGCCTATGAGATCCTCATAAAGGATGCAAATGGGCAGCTTGCACGACTCAGCGTAAATCCCACGTCAAACTACTCCCCCGATGTTCTTTTATCGGCTTCAAATTGCCTCCTTTATCCCGGGAGCTCGCCGGGATTCACCGCATCCTGCATGAATACGGGTTCCGTTGCTATAACTATCTATTCCTATACCGCCGTAGATAGCTTTTCTCTGGATGGGGTCCACTATCGGCAGATACCACCAATCGCTAATTTTGCTTATAATGTCTACGCATATGATAGCCTTGGGATAGCTCCCGGCCTTTACCAGTTTTACCTGAAAGAAGGAACAAGGATCGATGTCTCTTCCGGCGTTTGCGAAAAATATTGTTACGTGAAGATCGACTATATCAGCATCGACGCCTCCTGTGGCCAGACCGATGGCGGTTTCCAGGTGCTTGCGAGTAGTGGATATCCTCCTTACAGTTATAGCTTGGATGGGATCAATTACCAATCGAGCAATACATTCACCGGGCTCGCATCGGGATCTTACAACGTAACCGTAAAAGATGTCGCGGGGATCACGTCCTCAGCGACCGCTACCGTATTTAATAAATGCCCCATCGTCAGTGCCTCCACAACCAACGACGTCTGCAACCAGCACAACGGGACCATAACGGCAACGGGTCAAAAAGGAACCCGCCCTTATCAATTTTCGATCGATGGAACAAATTTCCAATCCGGCGCCACATTCACCGGTCTGTCCTCCGGCAATTATACCGTGACGATCAAAGACGCATTGGGATACAAAAGCACTACTACAGTGACCATTATTGCCTGGTGCCTTTCGGTATCGGGAGTCCCCTTCGGCGCAGAGTGCGGCAATCCGAATGGAAGTATCGCCGCTGCCGGCGCAGGTGGCGAGCCGCCTTACGCCTATTCGCTCGATGGTGTGAATTTCCAGGCCTCTGGTATCTTCCTGGGTCTCGCGGCTGGCAATTATACCCTTACCGTTAAAGATGGCACAAGCAACACCGCGGCTACGCCCATTACTATTACGAATGCCTCTGGTCCCACTATGACGGTCAACATCCAACCGGCAGGCTGCGATAATACCGGCGGCGGTCTTACGATTCAGGGATCCGGCGGGACTGCACCCTACAATTACAGCCTGGATGGCATTAACTACCAATCCGCCAACAAATTCAATTTGGTCTCGGGATCGTATACGGCTTGGTTGAAGGACGCTCTCGGCTGCACAGTGAGTTCACCAGCCACTGTTGCTCTTATCAACAACCTCACTTTAGATCCCGGAAACGCCGTCACCATCTGCCAGGGCAACTCCACAAATATTTCGGCGACCTCAAACGGCGCCGACTTCACTTGGTCACCCACTGCCGGGCTAAGCAATTCCGCCATTCTTCAACCTGCTGCGAACCCGGCTACGACCACCAACTATACCTGCACGGCCACCTGGGGCTCCTGTCAAAAGCAGGCCTCCGTCACCATTACCGTCAACCCTGCACCTATACCCAACGCCGGTCAGGATACCACCGTCTGTTATGGCAAATCCGTACACCTCGACGGTTCCGGCGGCATATCTTACAACTGGTCCCCAGCTGCCGGTTTAAACAACCCCTCGATTTCGGACCCCATCGTCGAAAAGCCTGACCAAACCGTCACCTATCAGCTCTCTGTGACCGATGCCAACAATTGCACCTCTCTTCAACCCGCAACCGTCACCGTCCACGTTACTCCGCCCGCCGCGCTCACCGCTGGCAACGATACCTCGGTACTTACCGGCCAACCCCTTCAACTCCAGGCTGTCGACATCAACAACAGTGGCTTCACAAGTTACAACTGGACCCCAGCCGACGGCCTAAACAACCCCTCGATTGCCAACCCGATTACCACGCTAACCACCTCCACTATCTATACCGTCAATGCACAAACACCCGCCGGCTGCGAGGCGACCGCTACGCTCAATGTAAAGGTCTACTACGCGATCGGTCTCTTCTTACCCAACGCTTTCACGCCCAATGGCGACGGCCACAACGACATCTTGAAGGTGATTCCCTACGGCATCCGCCAGCTCCGCTACTTCGCCATCTATAACCGCTGGGGCGGGCGCATCTTCTATACCGAAAACCCATCCCAGGGTTGGGACGGCACGATCAACGGCGAACCCCAACCATCCGGAACATATGTCTGGACGGCGGCGGGCATTGTCTTGAATGGTCAGTTTCTGGAAAGAAAGGGCTCGGTGCTGCTGATCCGTTGATAATTGCGTACATTTTTCACGCAGATTAATATACGGAAGAATTGCGCGACGCGTTCATGTAGCAAAAGCGATCCGTGGCGGATGTATACAAAGTGAGCAGCCTCCTGTATTAAGACAGTCGTCACTTAATAATTATATAGAATCGAAGAATCGATCATATACATATGAATAAATTCCTCCAGCTTTTTGGTGATCACTTTAAATTTACTCACTTCCGGAATTATGCCAATTTCGTACTCCTCCTCGTTTTTTGAAATTCTGACACCATACCACCAGCTCTTATGCATAAATTCTGCAAAGATCAAACAATTTTGGTCAACTATAGTTTTGTCCGCATCAAACTCCTCCTCCAAGGTAGTTACTTCTTCAAGTGGATAAAATAGAAAGCCTTCATTGTCAAAATAATTTGGATACAGATTCAGCATCCCGTTATTCATCAAATAGAAACTTCTAAAGTCATCTGGCAATCTCACATTTTTCGAAAATTCGAAATGAAGAATATCATCCAAGGAGTTGGCCGCTGAAATTATTTCCTGGTTCTTCCAAAATTCCAGCAATCGGTTCATGGCATCTTCAATTTCATTCATTCCCATAGCGATAATATTTTTTCCATCAATTCCTTCCTCGGCAAAAGGTTTATGTTCTTCAATTTGTCACCTCCCTTAATTATAGCTTTAGTATAAAGTTCCAATTGTTTGGTTATCCATTCTTTCGTCAATCCAACCTGTTTCCATACCTGTACCTGCTCTGCCGTTAAGCCCTCTGTTACGGCTTTTGTTTGAGCAACTGCCGCTTCTGTTGCTCCTTCCCCCCACCCAATTAGCTTGCCCATCTTAGCGGAAAATGCTTCGACACCGCCAGTGCCCTCCCCAAAGTCCATATCCATAAACAACACCGTTAATGTTGTACCGGCAATAAATTTATCAGATCCCTCTTGAGAATTATTCTGGTCCGGGTTCGGATCACAATCTTCACACTTCATGAAAACAAAAAAATAGTAGACTACCGGATGTTTTTCATAATAATCGCTTTTGTCGTAGTATTTATATCGCCCTCCAATATGGTAGACGGCATTAGGATCCATGAAACCCACCTGAGAATTAGGCCCGCCATTATTGATATAAACTCCGGGGTCACCGTCAAGATTGATTTGGGTAATAAGCCCTTGCCCATTAAGTATTACGCTTCTCCCATCGCGGTCGAGGTATCTGATAGGATTGTCAATAGCATAATTATAATTACTCCAGTTTTGAGTTCCGCTCGACAAGGGGTCTGGCACAAACCATCTCCCTAATTGGGGGTCTTGGAACCTGGCCCCATAGTCATAATTCTCCAATCCGCCCCCATTTGAAAACTCCTGGTTCTGAAGTTCCTTTCCGTTAAACCGATACTTGTTCTGCGCATATGGCGATTTAATCGCCGTGCCGGACGTAGCCGCAATTGTCAATCCATAGGGATAATAATCGGTCATTTCCAGCAGTGGACCCCGCACATCGGTCAGCATAAAATTATCAAAATATACCGTTGTATTGCTTTCATTGCTAAAATAAACATAGGCATACCCGTCTTTGATAACAGCCAGGCTATTGGTTATAGTTGCGGCGGCAGATCCCAAGCCGGTCCTGCACTTCTTTCTGTACCTGCTCCCTTGTTTGCAGGCCTGCAATTGCTAGCGGGGTGCCAGCTACTCCTGGCGGTGGCGTCGGGAACATATGTGAGAAATAACTATTCTGCTGCCAGAATTTCTGAAACGCCGGCAGCTGACGCACCACGCCAAGCACCGATTGGGCCATCTTGTTTGGATCATTCAGCATGTCTTTGTACTGCCCGAGCTGCGCCTGATAATAATAGGCCTCTTGATTGATTGCCCGGAGCTGCTTGGCTACTCCGGAATTCATCAGTTGATCCTTCAGATCTTGTTCCCGTTGCCGGATAAAACTTTGGATCTCGTTGGCCTGCTGCAATTTGGCTTGCAGCTGCATCAGCTCCTGGCAGGCAGACCTAACTTCTTGCTGCTGTGAAGGCAACAGTCCCAGTACCTCAGTCTGAACGGTGGTTTGTCCGAGAAAACGCAAGGCGGTTTGCATGCTGTCGATGCCCGGAATGTACTGCCGAAGCGGCATGGCATTGATGGCGGTTCCAGGCGCGTTAGAAGTGGACTTGATGTTCGCCAACAGGCGCTCATAGTTAGTCTGCGACTGAGAAAACAGCACCCGCGCTTTCAGACTGTCTTTTCCTTGAATTTGTCGTTGCAGGGCCATCTCCTTACGCCGCATAGCGAGCAGCATCTTTTCTGTTTTCCGCTGCACCAGTTTGTTCATCAAGGTATAGCGAGTATTCAACATGCGCAGCGCATGTTCACTAAGCTTCTGTGGCGAAAAGGCGGAAGGTGATGTCGTGTCCGTTGGAGAATAAAGGCTGCGCCCAAATTGGGCACTATTGGCCGGCGACGAGGCCGCGGTGACGCACAGGCAAAATATAGCCAGTACGCCGGTGGTAGCGCGATTCATAAGAAAGGGTCTCAGTTATAAAATTGTTTATTGAACGGGGGGACGGGAGAAGGTGAACGGATAAGAACCTATTCAGGTTATGCTTTGCTATTGATCAGAACGATAAAACCGAATTGCAATCGAATGTAAAAACTAATTCTTGAAAATGCAAAGAGAACTACACATAAAATGTATAAGTGCGTCAAAATCGACGTTTACTCGTGTCAATTTCGGGTATAATTGTGTAAGCGGTACGAATCGATCTAATGGTTTTTTGTTGTATAGTAAATGTTTCTCCTTAGTCGGATACACGTTCCTTGAAATAAATTGACCGCTGTCGCCAAAAAGAGTGTCTGTAAAAAGGCCACCGGAACCATAAAGGCGGCTTTGAATCAGAGCGCAATTTGAAAAACGTCCGCAGAGGCGAAGCTGCTATTTCGGCTTTTCCGCAGGATCCTTCCTGGATTGCAGCACCCGCTGAATTTCTTCGATATCATAAAACACGATGTTTCCAATCTTGGTCGATGGCAGCGTGCCATTGGCCCTTAGAGAATGCAGTGTCCCTGCCGAAATCTTCAGAATCTTTCGTACTTCATGCGATTTCAGCCATTTCTTGTTGGGTTGGCCCACATACTCCTTCAGCATGCATTTGATCTCGTACAAGAGCTGGATTTTGAACTCAAACAAGTCGTCGACCGTAAGGAGCTGTTCGCGGTAGATCCGGGGCCGGTCAAGGATCGATTTTGGTTTGGGGTTGGACGGATGGTCCATTGGGGTTTTTGCTAAAGGTAAATCTATTTTAGAACTCACTAACAGTGTACCATGTACGCAAAAGGCCAATGGAATAATACCATTTGAGTGCATTTGGAAATACTGCTTGGCCTATGCGTCTCTTTTGCCTTTTGTTTATATCGGCTTGATACGATTCGGTCTCGCTTTTCGAATTTAGGAATAAAAGTCTCTAAGTCTCTTTGAAGCACGGCAAAACGAAATATTTTTGAGCGGACAATAGGCCTCAAAAGGAGCTCAAAAAGACTGAATGCCAAATTTATTTTTACCACAGGAAGAAGACTTTAAGAAATGGATCCGCGAAGCAATCCGTGAGGAATGGAGAAGCTTTGCGGCTGACCTGCCGCGTGAGACTGGGACAGCAGAGGCGCCGCTACTCACCCGAAAGGAGATCGCTGGGTATCTGCATATATCACTCGTGACATTGCATGATTGGATGAACAGAGGGCTTTCCTGCCATAAAAAGGGTGGACGCGTCTATTTCATCAAAGCCGACGTATTGGAATGGGTAAAAAACCATAATTCTTCATGGAACCATCGGAGAAGCTAATTAAGGAAACGCAAACAGCACTGGAAAAGGAGCACGGGCGTCCCATCAGCTACGATGAGGCCGAAAAAGCCGTCAGGTTTCTGCAGTTACTCGCCGAGATGGTGGTCGACAATGCCCTTGAGGACGCGCGGCGGCAATCGCTGCTCCGGGCGTCACCGGCCGGCTTTCACTTCGATAAAAAAGGATACAGTTGTCGTATTTGCCGTAGCGGCGCCAGCGGCGAGAATTCTTGGTTTGACGAGTACGGGTTGAAATGCGGGTGCTGTCAGCAGGCGATCAATGACAAGGGGGTGCCTCCGACGGTCGTCAACCACGATACCTGGTATTCCGATTGGGAATTGGAGCACTTTTTCGGTCTGACGGCTACAGCCCTCCGACATTGGCGCAGGAAAGGGTGGATAGTTTCCCGCACCATCGCCCGGGGACCGAAGCAGTGTCATCTGACACTCTACTTAATCGGAGACAATCCGGAGATGCTTCCCGCGAAAGCGCTTGTGGAGGCGCCGCCAACGCCCGAAACCATTAAGCAACTCAGCCACTTCAGGATTTTTGACTATCTGACCCGGAAAAAATGACCCAACAGATCCTTGACGCTTTTGTTGCCTGTCCGTACAAAGCCTGGCGCCTTTCCCGTGAAGACGACTGGCCAGAGGACCATTCGCTCAGCACCGCCGGAGCGTGAAGGGGATGGTGTACTGACCCCCTAAAAGGCTGGACTAATTGATCAAATCAATTTAGTCATTTAAATTTAGGGTATTATGGCAAAACAACGCCGCAAGTTTTCTGTAGAACAGAAGCTTCAAGTCATCCAGGAGGCCGATCAGCACGGCATAACTCAGACACTCCGGAAGCACAACGTTTCCCATTCCGTCTATCTCCGGTGGAAGCAGCAATTTGACAAGGGTGGTATATCCTCGCTGGGTCCCCAGTACCGCAAGGTGGATCCGGAGCTCAGGGCGTTACAAGAGGAAAATGCTCGGCTGAAAAAGATCATCGGTAACCAAGCACTGGAGTTGGAGTTCAAAACTGAATTATTAAAAAAAAACGAGGCCTACGAGCGGAGGCTCAAGGGCTCGTGAAGACCTATGCCCTGCGAAGCGTATCAGTTCGGAGTTTAGTGAAATGGGCTGGTTTGCCGGCCAGCAGTTTTTATTACAAGCCTTCCGGTGGCCGCAAAGGAATAAAGCCCAGTCCCATAGTATGACGGCTAACGGCGAATTGGTGGAGAACAGGATCGTCGTTCTGCATGTGGAACAGGTTCTCCGACAGGAATTCTGCTGCTACGGGTATAAGAACATGACGGCCGAGCTCCGGGAGCTGGGATGGATCATCAACCACAAAAAAGTGTACCGGCTGATGAAGGAAGCAAAACTGCTGTACGGCACCAAAATCAGGCCCTTGCCGTTCAAGCGGAACTTTATCCGGTTCCGTAGCCTTAAGCCGGAAAGAGCTCTGCAGTACCTGGCGATGGACATCAAATACGTGCAGATCCATGGGACTGGTAGAAATGTGCTCCTGCTGACGGTGACAGACGTTTACAGTAGAAAGGTGTTGATCTACCAGTTGCGGAGCCACATCCGCAAAGGAGACGTCCTGGTGATGCTGTCACTGATGCTATTGGAATATAAAGCCGAAGGGATGTCCATCCGTAATGACAATGGATCGCAGTTCATCGCTCAGGTGGTCAGGGCTTATCTGAAAGACAAGGGCGTCCTTCAGGAGTTCTCCCATGTCGGCACCCCGGAGGACAACGCCTACATCGAGGCGTTCCACTCGAACCTGCAACGGGAGGTGATCGACCGGTATGAGTTCGACTCGATCTATCACGCTCAAATGGTCCTGGACCGGTATTACGAATGGTACAACGAAAAAAGGAGGCATGGCGCACTGAACAGGCAAACCCAGAACCACGTGTTCCAAAATATTAATCCGATCCCTTTTGAAAATGAAAAACTACTAAACTATCTTTAGAAAACTGTCCAGGTTATAAGGGGTCGAGACACTATGAATAGCGATACGGGGAAGTTTCCACTGCTCAAAAACGCATTTTAGGATTTAAGAACTTATTTGTAAATTAGGGTACATAAAATTGTATAATGGAAGGAAAAGTGATCAATATTGATCCCGAAATTTTAGGTGGTACACCGGTATTCAATGGCACAAGGGTTCCCATTAAAAATCTTTTCGATTATTTGGAAACTGGTGACTCAATTGAGGCTTTTTTGCTTGATTTTGACGGCGTTCGAAAAGATCAGGTGATTAGAGTTTTGGAGATGTCTCAAAAACTAATTGAAACTTCAACGAACATACTCCATGAAAATTTTGCTTGATGAGTGTGTTACGAAACGTCTTAAAGAGCATTTAAAGGAGTATGATGTATTTACGGTGTCAGAGCAAGGTTGGAGTGGAATAAAGAATGGAAAACTCATGACCTTGTGTGTTGAAAATGGCTTCGATATTCTGCTGACGATTGATAAAAATATGATCAACCAGCAAAATCTCATCAAACATAAACTCACCCTGGCTATATTAAACTCTATGACGAGCAAGTTGGAAGAGCTTGTACTTTTTCTACCTTCTTTTAAGGCCCAAGCCGGCCAATTTGAAAAGCATCGGGCATATATTATCGAAAAGTAGATCCTGTTACTGAAATGTTTCCCGGATGATGGAAGTGAGATCGAAATCAATAGGTTAACATTTTCTGTATTGGTGCAAGTAACCCCTTTCTTATACTTTGCTCAGTTTTCTTATTCTTTTGTAATATAGAGCTATAGCGGATTACAGCAAGATAAATTTGCTACTCGCCGAGATCCCAGATGTATTGCGCCTTCGGGCCTTTGAACTCGACCGGCTTATTGATGCCTTTATTGATGGGATAGCTGGTTGACATACCGTCGGGTTAAGCGATACCCCACAAGCTTTTGATCACGGGTGCTACAGCAACGAGGAACACACAGGCTCCGAACCAGGCGGCGGCAACCTTGCCGGTCTCGGGGTCGCCCGCACTCCATTTCTGATAGACTTTGACGGCACCGACGATGGCGACGATACCGCCGATGGCATACATGAGGTTGGTACCGACCGCGAAATAACCTCGAACTTCGGTATTGGCTTCGTTGAGGCCCGCGTTGCCGTCCTTGGCCCGACTGACAAGGGTAATCAATGGCCGATGGCGTTATGAAATGAGAAAGGAAAATGATGAAAAAGGTAGAAAGGAGTCGGGCAGTCACTTGTCGTCTGGGAATCGCGCACCCTTACTTCTCTTTTTAAGGGTATATACTCCATAGGCAAAATAGCCAATGCCTACTGCGGTGAAGGCGATTGCCTTTAAGGGAATATGGGCGCAGGTTTGCAGAAAACTGTAAACAGCAAGGGCTAAAAAGCCGAAAGAAAGAAGAAATCGGATGTGGGCAACAGATATGCTTCCGAGAAAGACGCCTATTCTTTTCATATCAGTGCAATATATCCAAAAAAGTTTGTCCATGCAAGGTCTGGATGCTTGTCGATGTTGCCAGAGGGAATGAATGGTGGAGTGCCGAATCCGTCCGTTTGCTTCCTATCGCAGGTCTATCTTGGCGGGCGGACGACGACGGTCATGCCGAGTGTGCAGCCATCTCGCGGAGCGCGGTTACCAGCTTGTCCAACTCTGATGTGAGGGTGTAAATATTTGGTGTAATCCGACACCCGCGGACATCGGCTGCAGGATAGTCGATAGCAACGGTATAGATCTTATACTGCTGCAAGAGGTGTGTTGCCATATCAGCGGGGGCGACATCCTTAATCCCTACGTTGGCAATTGCGCAGCTCCGGGAGGGATCCGCGGGCGTGTTGACGATAATATTGGGAACGTTCCTAACCTTAGACGTCCAGTACTGCTGAAGATACCTAAGCCGGGTCTCTTTGCGCTCCGCTCCGAGTATGGTATAAAAGTCCAATGCATCGCCGATGGCCAGGTCGGTATGAACCGGCAGCGTACCCGTATGGTTAAGCCTTGCAATGCCAGCAGCAGCGTTATCAGGTTCGGCAAATAACGGCCAGATCTTACCCGTGTGTTCCTTTTTTACGTACAGAATGCCGGCGCCGAGCGGCGTACTCAGCCATTTGTGCAGGCTTGCGCCGTAATAGTCCCCACCCAACTCCGGTATGGTATGACGGACGTGAGCATACGTATGGGCCGCGTCAATCATGACCTCTACACCATGTGCATGCGCCATGTCACATATCTTACGCACCGGAAGGATCTGACCGGTGATATTTATCATATGACAGACCATCAATAACCGGGTCCGCGGAGTGATGGCCTGCTCATAGACGGCTATCACGTCTGCGTCGGACTCAGGATGATTTGGAACAGAGATTCGCTTTACGACTATGCCGTGACGCTTCTCCACCTCGCTGAACATCGCGAGCATGGCCGGATAGTCCTGCTCTGCTACGATGGCCTCATCGCCTGCCTTCCAGGGATATCCGCTGATGATCATGTCGAGCGATTCGGTGGTGTTGCGGGTGATAATGAGTTCATCCGGATCGCATCCGCCAAGGGCTGCGAGCCTTGCTGCAATCGTTTTTTTGCGGTCGAATTGTACGGTCCGCATATAATAGGCGCCTTCATAGTTGACTTCCCGCACATGGCGTATATACGCTTCCAGGATCGGCCTGGGTTGGATATTGTAATATCCGTTCTCCAAATTGATATAGTCGGGTTTGAGACTGTATTGGCCCCTGATACCGGTCCAGAACGCTTCGTCCTCTGCAAGAGCGGCTGGCGGAATATTGCTGTAATGGGTGATGTGATCTTTCAGATCGGTCAGGGTTGCCGGATTCTGCGGATCAGTCAATTTTGCGAACGGCAGACCGAGGCCTGCCAGCGTCATCTGTTTCATGAATGTCCTTTTGTCCATGTGCAGGGCTTATTCGATCAAAGCTAAGGAAATATTTGCTGATGAGCACAGTGATCATGCGGTCATTCCCTCCCCCTCCTAACCCACTCCGGAGTTTCCCAAAAGTAATTCCGCTAGCCGTTGGGAAGCCTTCCGGCGAAAGGGAATCCATCGCGACCAAACAGTGAATAGCCAGCATTGCAGGGTATCTGGTGTGAAAGGACGCTGCCGCTGGCGGTCGGCAAAGCCAAAGGCTTTTTCATAGATGATCTTGTCATGCGAAGCGATAAGGACGGCGCCGGTGAACTGGCCATGCTGGTAAACTGCGTTCATCAATGAGTCTATACGACCGGCCTGTCCTGCCTGCAGCGGCTTACCAACGATTTTCGGCTTATAGCACAGGGTGATTATTGAAAGGATACAGCATAACGAAATTATTAATGGTGAAAACACCCATCTTTCTCGTGTCCGATGGCACAATTCATTAAAGCTCCGGTCGATTTTTTTCTCTGTTTTCCCGATATCTAAAGAAATAGATATACAAGGGCACGCCGGAGGGTTACAAATGGACAGGGGTGACACCAAAAATGGCAGACAGGTATCAGTAGAAGACCGGAACGTCTTTAAAAGTACCCTTGGTGATCAGCACCGATCCCGGAGCGCCATAGGTATTCGTCGGATAACCGGCGGTGGCCACGGGCGTAAGTTTTCCCGAAAAATTTCCGCTTATATGTCCTTTCGTGT
>Ga0207695_10005319_pt1 | contig 17141 bp, 15 predicted proteins | sample KBSC54metaG_FD_184354 | JGI IMG/M metagenome (GOLD analysis project Ga0207695, IMG submission 184354) | Corn rhizosphere microbial communities from Kellogg Biological Station, Michigan, USA - KBS C5-4 metaG (SPAdes) (version 2) | ecosystem: Host-associated > Plants > Roots > Rhizosphere > Soil... | reverse complement strand
CTCCTTCGCCCGCACATCCATGGGACCGTGGGGCGGCTACATCACCGGACTCGCCGAGAACATGGAGTACATCCTGACGCCGGCGGTGATCGTGGTCGGCATCGGCGGCTATCTGGGCGCGATCTTCGGCACGTCCACGGCATGGGAGCCCGCTTGGTGGCTGCTCTGCTACGGCATCTTTGTCGCGCTCAACATCTGGGGAGTGGAGATGACGTTCCATGTCTCGGTCGTCGTCACCGCGATCGCGCTGGCCGTGCTCGCCTTCTTCTGGATCGGCGCCGCCCCGCATTTCGACCTCGCGCGTTGGGCATCGCCGTACTTCCCGCGCGGTGCGCATCCGCTCTCCGCCACCTTCCTCGAATTGCCCTTCGCGCTCTGGCTCTACCTGGGCATCGAGCAACTCCCGCTCGCCGCCGAGGAGAGTCACGACCCGGCGCGAGACATGCCCCGCGGCATTCTGTACGGGCTCGTCACGCTGATCGTTGTCTCTTTCCTGACCGTCGTGCTGAGCGCAGGTATCGCTCCCGGCGTCGCGAAGGTCGCGGCATCCAACGAGCCGCTGTTCCTCGGGTTTCAGACCATCTTTGGACATGGCCTCAAGACACGCGTTCTCGCACTGCTCGCCTGTACCGGGCTGATCGCCAGTTTCCACACGATTATCTTTGCGTATGGCCGCCAGATCTATTCGCTGTCGCGGGCCGGCTATTTCCCGACGTTTCTCTCGGTTACTCACGGCACGCGCGAAACGCCGCAGCGCGCGCTGTTGGCAGGTTCGGCCCTGGGATTCGCCGCGGCTCTTGTCATCCACCTTGTGCCGCAGGGCAGTCCCGTCGGCGCGGTGCTGCTGAACATGGCGGTGTTCGGCGCGGTGCTCGCATACATCCTGCAGATGGCGTCGTTTGTCATGCTGCGCATCCGCTTCCCGCATCTCAAGCGGCCGTATCGAAGTCCGGCCGGAATTCCCGGCGCGGTGATCGCGGCCGTGATCGCCGCAGCCACGCTGGTCGTGCTGTTCCGCAATCCCGACTACAACAAAGGCGTGTTGGGCGCGGCCATCTGGTTCCTGTTCGGCATCGGCTACTACGCCCTGCACGCGCGCCATCGACTGGTGCTGGCCCCCGAGGAAGAGACGGCGTTCGCCGCGCGCCAGGAAATGCCGGAAATATGAACCTGCGCGAACTGCTCGCCAAGGCATCCCCGCTCCGCTCCGGCGATCAGCTCGCTGGACTCGCCGCGGCCACCGCCGAAGAGCGTGTCCGCGCGCAGATGAAACTGGCCGACCTGCCGTTGAAAGCCTTCCTCGCCGACCCTGTCATCCCCTACGAGACCGACGAGGTCACGCGCCTCATCTGCGACTCTCACGACGCGCAGGCTTTCGCGCCCATCTCGCACCTCACAGTCGGCGAACTGCGCGAGTGGCTGCTCGGCGACGAAGCCACGTCCGACCGTCTCGCCGCCCTCGCCCCCGGACTCACGCCCGAAATGGCCGCCGCTGTTTCCAAAATCATGCGCCTGCAGGACCTGGTTACTGCCGCCGCAAAGTGCCGCGTCGTGACCTGCTTCCGTTCGACCATCGGACTCCCCGGCCGCCTCTCCACGCGCCTACAGCCGAACCATCCTACCGACGATCTGAAGGGCATCGCCGCCAGCGTGCTCGACGGGCTCACCTACGGCAGCGGCGACGCGGTGATCGGTGTGAACCCCGCCAGCGACAGCGTCGCGACGGTCGAGGCGATCCTGCATATGCTCGAGGCCATCCGCGAGCGCTACCGCATTCCAACACAGATCTGTGTGCTGGCGCACGTCACCACGCAGATGCAGGCGCTGGCGCGCAAGGCTCCCATCGATCTCGTGTTCCAGTCGATCGCGGGCACTGAGCCGGCCAACGCGTCGTTCGGCGTCAACCTCGCTCTGCTCGACGAGGCATGCCAGGCGGCGCGCGAATCCAACGGCATGCGCCACGTCATGTACTTCGAGACGGGGCAAGGCAGCGCGCTATCCGCCAACGCGCATCACGGCGTCGATCAGCAGACCTGCGAGGCGCGCGCGTACGCGGTGGCGCGGCGGTATCAGCCGCTGCTGGTGAATTCGGTCGTCGGCTTCATCGGCCCCGAGTACCTCTGCGACGGCAAACAGATTCTGCGCGCCGGCTTGGAAGATCACTTCTGCGGCAAACTGCTGGGCATCCCCATGGGCTGCGACATCTGCTACACCAATCATGCTGAGGCCGATCAGGACGATATGGACGCGTTGCTCACGATGCTCGGCGTGGCCGGGTGCAACTACATCATGGGAGTGCCGGGCGCCGACGATGTCATGCTGCACTACCAGAGCACCAGCTTCCACGACGCGCTCTATCTGCGCAGCGTGCTCGGCCTCAAACCGGCGCCCGAATTCGAGGCCTGGTTGAACAGCAAACCCGAACTGCTTCCCGCGACATGGCTGCTTTCCTGAGACAATTCACACCCGCGCGTGTTGCCGTCGGCCGCTCCGGCCACAGCCTGCCGACCGCGGAACTGCTGCGCTTCCAACTCGACCATGCCCGCGCCCGCGATGCAGTCTACGACGCGCTCGATCCAGCCTCGCTCGCGCATCCGCACATCCTTCTGCACAGCGCCGCGCCCGACCGCCGCACCTACCTGCGCCGTCCCGACCTCGGCCGCCGCCTCGACGAAGCCTCGCGCGCGCAACTCATACGCGGCGAGTATGACGCCGCCATCGTGATCGCCGACGGACTCGCCGCTCCCGCGGTCCACCACCACGCCGCGCCGCTTCTCGACGCGCTGCTTCCGCTGCTGGACGACTGGCGCCTTGCCCCGCTCACGGTTGTACTGCAGGGCCGCGTCGCGATCGGCGACGAAATCGGCGGCCTAATCGGTGCGCAGCAGGTCGCCGTGCTCATCGGCGAGCGCCCCGGTCTCACTTCGCCCGACAGCCTCGGCGTATATCTGACGTACGGTCCTAGCCCCGGCCGCAGCGATGCGGAACGAAACTGCATCTCCAACATCTGCACCGAAGGGCTGTCCTACGCCGCCGCCGCGCATCACCTCCATTTCCTCATGCAGGAAGCCCGCACCCGCAAACTCACGGGCGTCGCCCTCGCGCCCCGACTTGCGTTAAATTAACTTTTAGTTCAGAGTTCAAACAAAAAGAGGTGCATCATGATTTTTCGTCGCGTCCTCATTTTCGTGGCGTTATCTACCGCCGCTCTTGCGCAGACCGCCCCTTGGACCTCCATGCTGCGGGGCTCCTGGGTGCAGGCCGGCGCTCCCGCCACCGGCGACATCATCCTCGCCGGGAAAGGGGTCGCGAACGAGATCGTCGCCGCCGATAACGAAAACTCCGCCGTGCACCAGGCCGCCGAGTTTCTGGCCGGCGACATCGAAAAGATCAGCGGCGCCAAGCCTCCAATCGTGAAGACTCCGACCGCCGATCGCGTGAGCATCCGCCTGGTCACGCTCGGCAACGGCCAGATTCCCGCCGAGGTGAACGCGGCCGCCATGCAGGGCCAATGGGAGGCGTATCGCGTCGCGACGATCGGTCACACCATATGGCTAGTCGGCTCCAACCCGCGGGGCACCGCCTTTGCCGCCTACGCTCTTTCCGAACGGCTCGGCATCGACCCCATCTACCTCTGGACCGGCTACGTTCCGGAACATCACGACCCGCTGGTGATGAAGCACGCCTCGCTAGCGCAGAATCCGCCGGCCTTCCGGTACCGCGGCTGGTTCCACGACGATGAGGATCTGCTGCCGCGCCCCTTCGATGCCAACGGCTACCCGCTGCAGACCGGCGATGTCCCGCTCGATTGGTACAAGCGTTTCTTCGAGACCGCCCTGCGCCTCCGCATGAACATGGTGGCGCCGTACACGCGTGTGCACCGCCGGTACGAAGTGCAGAAGCTCGCCGGCGATTGGGGCCTCTACTATACCTCGCACCACTACGACATCCTGCTCTCGAACCCGTTCGGCCTGACCACTTTCAACCTGGCAGCCGAGCGCGGCGTGAAGCCCGATTGGAACTGGTTCACCAACAAAGACGGCATGCTGAAATTCTGGCGCGGCGGATTGGAGGAGAACAAAGCGCTCGACTGCATCTGGCCGGTGGGCATGCGCGGCACCTCCGATCGTCCGTTTACATTCCCGCCGAATACGACTGAGGATCAGCGCGCCGCCACCTTTCGCGAAGTCATCAACGACCAGGTGAAGATGGCCCATGAGGTGGTCAAGGACCGGACGCCGCTGTTCCACTTCACGATGTACTCGGAGATGCTGCCGGCGTATCAGCGCAATCCCGCCGCGTTCGATTTGCCTGAGGACGTGATGATCGTCTGGCCCGACGATAACGACGGCCACATGCGCGGCCTGCCCACTTCACTCGGCAAGTGGAAGCATGGCGTCTACTATCACCTCGCCTATCTCGGCGGCCAGCTTTCGAAGCAACTCACTCACACCGTGACGCCCGCGACCGTCGCCAGCGAGTTCGAAAAGATCGTAAAATCCGGTGCCACCGAGTACATGCTGGTCAACATGTCCGAGGTCCGCGACTACGTGATGGGCGGCCGCATGATTGCTGACATCACCTGGGACGCGAAGGACATCTACGCGCAGCCGAACGCCGCCGCGCGCTACAACGCCTGGTGGTCGCACGAATATTTCAATCCGAACGCCGCCGCCGTGGAACAGGCATACAGCAAGTACGACACCGTGCTCGACGTGCCCAACAAGCTGTGGGTCGCGTCGGATGCGATCGAGCAACTGCTGGATCGTCTGTATAAGAAAGTGACCGGCGAGCCGTTCGAGCCGATGAACGCCGAAGGCATGGCCGCCATGCGCGCGCGCACCACACAACTGGATGAAGCGCTCGGCGCGACATCCCGCGCGCTGAACGGGCTGTCCATGACGGAGCAGCGCTTCCTCTCCATCGATATCGCCCTCGGCCTCGAAACGGCACACGACCAGGCGTTGGCTGCCGTCAAACTGGACGAGGCTCTGCGTGCTCCCGATGCCGCGCAGATGTGGCAGTCCGTGCGCGATGCCCGTACGGCGCTGGAAAATCTGGAAGTGGTCTTATCGCGCGGAGAATATCCGCCCTTTGACCGCTGGTATGAGGAAAGCTGGATCCGCTCGAAATTCAGCCAGAACAACCCGCATCGTCCGTATATCCAACTGCGGGCGTTCATCGGCAGCGAAGGCAAGGGTACGCCCCTAAAGTTGCGCCGGCCGTGATCTTAAGCGATCTTTTGCTTTAAGTCCTCGTCCGACCATTGCTCGTCCTCCACCACAGCGGCAGGACGCGGGCACACCGTCTCCAGCACCGTCATCAAATCGTTGCTGAATAACTGGGATTCCGCCGAACTCGCATCGCAGGGGATCATCTGCCGCGAGAGTTCGTGCAGGTCCGCGCGCAATCGCGCCACGCCGCCTTCGGTCGAAGCGATGTGCAGCGCCAGATCGCGGCACTGCTGTTCCAGATTCAGATTCAGCCAATCGCGGAAGCTCTGGCTGTGCAGCCGCGTCAATGTCCGATTGGTCTCCGCCTCGCCGTACTCGCGTACGGACCCTACCTCGAAGTAATCCCCATTTGTGCGATTGCGGAACGAGGTGACATACGCCAGAGTCCCGAATGCGGTCGGAATATGCGCCAGGCGGTCGCCCCAGTGGTCCGCGCACGAAGGCACGCTGGACGGCATGATCGTCGACTCCATGACCTGCCCCTCCTGCTCTTCCTGCAGGAAACAGCTATCGTATGCGCGATCCAGAATCTCAGGATTCAGCTCGTACGGCAGCTTTTCAAAGTGCATCAGATTCAACGCGTGCGAGAGCACGTCGCGCGGATGGCAGCGGCGAAATATCTTGCCCGTCTTCCTGTATCGCTTATCGATGAACCATTGCACCAGGCCTTTCGGACAGGGCAGACGGCGAGCCGAACAGAAGCCCTCGAAGATGCGGATGAACTCGTTTTCCGCCGGACCGCGCATCAGCATCTTGTATTGAATGCGGCGCAGGAAGGCTTCATCGCCCAGATCGTCGGGATTGAGGTTCGTGGAGAAGACCAGGAACGCCTCGAACGGCGCGGTCATCTTGCCGCCCGTGAGGAAGCTCAGATAGTCGACCCGCCGCTCCATGGGCACGATCCAGCGGTTCAATACCTCGTGAGGAGTGGCGCGCTGCCGCCCGAAGTCGTCGATGAGGTACACGCCGTTGTTGGCCTTCAGTTGGAAAGGCGCTTCGTAGATTTTCGAGACTTCGTTGAAGCGCAAGTCCAGCATGTCCAGGGACAACTCGCCGCCGGACACAATGAACGGCCGTTTGCACTTGATCCAGCGCTTGTCGCTTGTCCCTTCCAGCGCGACCGCCAGCGCGGACGGCTCTTCCACGTCGAGCGGCTGGTGGTACACCGGGTCGAACACCTGGATGATGTTGCCCTGGCATTCGATCGCGTGCGGCACGTAGACCGGCGCCGTTTCCAGATTGTTGAGCTGCTCCACCAGGAACGTCTTGCCGTCGCCCGGTTTGCCGTAGATCAGCATGGAATTCCCGGAGCTGACCGCCGGCCCTACCTGCGACAACACGTGCTCGGTGAGCACCATTCCCTTGAATGCTTTGCGCAGCGCCTCGCGGGTCAACCAGCCTGCCCGCGGCTTCTGCTGGCGGACCATCTCGCAGTATTGCTCCAGCGGAACGGGCGCCGAACCGGCGTATTGGTTGGCTTCCAGATACTCGCGCGCGCGGCTGCGTCCGGCCTCGGTTAGCGCGAAGACCGCTCCCACATTGCCCATGCCGAGCGATCGCTTGACCTGGACCTCGTGGCGCAGCTTGAGCGACTCCACGATGTCCTGAATGACGCTGAACTTCAACCCGATCGCCTTCGAAAGGTCCTGTCCGTAAACATCCCCGCGGTAATAGAGGATCTTCACGATCAGCTGTTCCAGCAGCGACTCGGTTAAGCCAGTCTGCTCCAGCGATTCCGGTTCCGGTGGCACGCACTGCCCGATGTCCGCGGTAATCATACACGATTTCTAAGTAATTTAATTAGATCGGAGGCAATGCGGAAAATATAGTTAACTTTGGGTAAGTGGGTACTGCATAGCTTAACCCGGCAACCGCAGCCGCGCCACGCAACCCGGACCGTCCGTCCGGTTCTCCAGCGCCAGCGCTCCGCCGTGGCCCTCGGCGATTTGACGGCTGAGCACCAGCCCGATACCCGACCCGCCCGGCTTCGTCGTGAAGAACGGGACGAACAGATTGGCCGTGCTCGACAGGCCCGGCCCATCGTCCTTGATCCAGATCTCGAGCATCGATCCGTCGCGACGCCATCCGATGCGCACGCGGCCGTTCGTGGTTAGCGACGCGTCTGCGGCGTTCCGCAGCAGATTGATGAGCACCTGTTCGAGTTGATCGGGATCGCCCTGTACGGTGATCGGCGGCCCCGGGTCCACCTGCACCGGTAAGCGCGTCTCGAAGCTCACCGCGCGCTCCACTGCCGCCGCAACTTCGAGCGGTTGTAACTGCGGACGCGGCAGCTTGGCCAGGCGCGCATACGCTCCGATAAACCGGCTTAAACTCTCCGACCGCGACACGATGACGTGCAGTCCGCGCCGCATATCGTCGCGCCAGTCGTCGGGCAGTTCCTGCCGGGAAACGATCGCTTCCAGGCTGCCGGCGATCGACTTGATAGGCGCCAGCGAGTTATTCAATTCGTGCCCGAGCACGCGAACCAGCCGCTGCCACGCCTGCAATTCCTGTTCGCTCAATGCCTGTGTCAAATCGCTGATCACGACCAGTTCCAGAGGCAATCCCCGCTCGCGAATGCGCGTTCGCCGCACCCCGAAGCGTCCCGCGCCGCCGGGAAATACCGACTGCAACGTAGTCTGCTCCGGTCCGTCCAGGCAGACGTCGAGCTTCAACTCCTCCGCCGTCTGTCCCAGCAGATTCTCCTGCGGCTGATCGAGCAGGCGTTCGCCGGTCCGGTTTACCAGGCGCAGCCGCTGATTTTCGTCGAAGGCGAAAATGGCGACGTCGATCTCGCGCATGACGGTGCGCAGCAGCATGGTGGCTTCCATCGCCCCCAATCGCTGCTCGCGCAGCGTGCTACCGAGCGTGTTGACTTCGCGCATCACCTCGCCCAGCGCATCGTCAGGACGAGGTGAGCGGCCGCGCACCGAGAAGTCGCCCTCGCGCAGCGCACCCAGCAGGTTGGATAAGGTCTGCAGCGGGAAGACCACGCGCTCGCGCACGGCCATCGCAAACCCGATCCACGTGACCACGATGACCACCGTGAGTGTGGTCTGCAGATTCAGCCGGATGCCGGGCACCCAATACCACAACAGAATCAGCGCGCAGACCGATCCCGGCAGTCCCGCCAGAAATGCCAGCAGGACCACGCGGCCTTCGTAGCCGACGCGCGCCGGTTTCTGTTGGTGCTCGAAGAGGTCTCGATGCTCAGCCACGATCAGCGCTGCTCTCCACTACAATCCATACCGCTGCAGCCGGCGGTACAACGCGCTGCGGCTCAGGCCGAGTGCGTTTGCGGCGTGGCTCACGTTGCCGTTGAACCGCGCCAGCGCTTTCTTGATGAGCAGCGCCTCCACGTCTTCGAGGCTCATCTCCTCCATGCGCGGGGGACCCTCGCGGCCGGACCGCAAACCCAGGTCGACTGCCTTGATCGCATCGCCCTGCGCCATCAGAACGGCGCGTTCGACGGCATGATCCAGCTCGCGGACGTTGCCCGGCCACGTATGGCCGAGCAGCGCCTTGATGGCGCCTTCGTCGAAGCCGGTCATCGGCTTGCGATAGTGATCGCAGTGCTGCCGCAGGAAGTGCGCCGCCAGCACCGGGATGTCCTCGCGCCGGTCGCGCAGCGGAGGCAGCCGGATTTCGATGGTGTTCAGCCGGAACAGCAGGTCCTGCCGGAAGCGGCCATCGGCTACGCTGGCGTTGAGGTCGGCGTTGGTCGCGGAGAAGACGCGCACGTCCACGCGCCGGGTCTTCGACGAGCCCACGCGTTCGAACTCGCCGGTCTCGAGCGTGCGCAGCAGCTTGGCCTGCAGCGCTTGCGAGATGTTGGCGATTTCGTCCAGAAACAGCGTGCCGCCATCGGCCATTTCGAAGCGGCCCACGCGGTCCGTCTTGGCGTCGGTGAACGCGCCCTTCACGTGGCCGAACAACTCGCTCTCGAAGACGCCCTCGGCGAGGCCGCCAGTGTTCACCGTGACCAGCGGGCGCGTCGATCGCAGCGATACCGAATGCAGCGTCTGCGCGACCAGTCCCTTGCCGGTGCCGTTCTCGCCCGTGATCAGAACGTTGGCGTCCGATGGCCCGACGCGCGAAATCACATCCAGCACGGGACGCATCGCCAGCGATTGCGCGATCAGTTGCGGGAATCGTTCGGCGCGCAGCGCACGATTCTCCGCCTCCAATCGCTGCCCCTTGCGCAGCGCGCGGCCCAGCTCGATCTGCGTCTTCAGAATCGCCGACAGCCGCGCATTGTCCCAAGGCTTCTGGATGAAATCCCGCGCGCCCCGGCGCATCGCCTCGACCGCCAGTTCCACCGAGCCCCACGCCGTCATCACGATCACCGGCAGCGTGCCATCGAGCGTCTGGATGTGATTCAGAAGCTCCAGCCCTTCCTGACCGCTGGTGGTGTCGCGCGTGTAATTCAGGTCCATCAGGACGGCATCGAAGTCGCGCGACTCCACCGCGTCGATGGCCGCGGCCGGGGAATTCACAGACTCGGACTGGTAGCCTTCTCCCTTCACCAGGAAGCGAAGCGCTTCCAGCACATCCGCTTGATCGTCGGCAATGAGGATAGTGGGCGTTCGGGAATCGGGAGATTTCATCAGATTATATTGAACCACGATGGCAAGTGCGGGGCCATTCGGAAGCGACTGATGAAAAAAGGTTTATTCCCGTTAACAAACTGTCCCAAGTGTCCGATTGTGGGACGGGCAGGACACGCTAGTTGGCCCGTGTCACCGTAGCTTCGACCTGGAAATGCCGCGTCGTGACCGGATCGTCGATGGCGGCGATCACGGCCGGCTTGCCCGGTTCGATGACCGTATCGAGGTCGAGCTTCGTCTGCACCACCGTGGGGTTCGGCGGGTTGGCGGCGTTGGGCGGCGCTTCGGTCTTCTGGATCGTGCTCAGGTCGAGGTTGCCGTGCATCTCGATGCGGCCGTTCACCTCGTTAATCGTGCAGTCGATGTTCACGCCGACGTCGATGTACGTGTATTGCGTATTCACCAGCGGGTTGACCCCAACGCCGGCGACCCCAGGCTGAAACGACCCGGTCGCCACCGGCACCCGGTTTCCTACCCGGAAATTCGCTTTCCGGCCCGGCTGTATCAGCATCGTGTAGTGCCGGGGGGTTCGCGCGGCAGCGTCGTTGCCATCGCGAATATTGAACTCGACCTTATATGTGGCAGGTCCGAAGTTCCGTTCCTGGGCATAAGCCGGCAGCAACATAGCCGCCGCGATCAACGCAACGCGCAAGCGCATCATCGTGATCCTCCTGCCCGTGTAGACGCAATAGGCGCGCGAAACGTGCAGGGCTACTTCGGCCGATCCATGACGAAGCGGTCCGTCGTCCGCACGTAGGTCGGACCGCCCATGCGCCCGATGGCATGCAGCTTATCGGGATCGATCCGTCCGTTGGTGACTACCGCATCGTCCACGTGAAAGCGGAGCACCTCGCCGAGCACCAGGCTGCCTCCGCGCGGCAGCGGACTCACGTGCACCACCTGGACCAGCCGGCACTCCATATTGACGTGCGACTCGGCGACCCGCGGCGGCCGTACGAGGTCGCTGGCCAGAGGCGTCAGTCCGGAGATCGCGAACTCGTCCGTGTCCGCCGCATATTCGGGAGCGCAGAGATTCATCTTGTCTTTGAACTCCTCGCTCACGATGTTGACGACGAACTCGCCCGTCTCCTCGATGTTCCGCAACGTGTCCTTCTTCGACCCGTCGCGCCGGATCATCGGCGCGAAGCAGATCACCGGCGGGTTCGCGCTCGCGGCCGTGAAGAAACTGAACGGCGCCAGGTTCAGCACGCCGGCCGTGCTCAGCGTCGAGATGAACGCGATCGGCCGCGGAATGATGGCCTGCACCAGCAACTGATCGATGTCGATTCCGTCCCCCGTGCCCGGATCGACGATCAACTCTTCTTCTCCATCCAACTGGCCCAATACTCCTGCCATTCCACCTGCTCGCCCGCGGGCAGCACGTGGATGGGATTCAGCCCGTCGAGCATCACCGCGTACTCGTCGGTGTGCGTCTTCTTGTGCTGATTGGCGAGCGCCTTCGGATGCGGCCCGTGATGAATGCCGCGCGGATGCAAGGTGGCGTATCCCGGCTTGATGTTGTCCTTACTGAAGAAGTCGCCGTCGTGATAGAAGAGGAACTCGTCGTAGTCCGTGTTGCGATGGAAGAACGGCACGCGCAGCGCCTCGGCGTCCTGCTCCAGCGGACGCGGTAGGAAGCTGCACACCACGGCGCCTTCGGTGAGGAAGGTCGTATGCGCGCTTGGCGGCAGATGCGCGCGATGGCTCATCACGGGACGCAGGTCGCGCATGTTGATCTTCCAGGTGGTGAGGTCGCCCTTCCACCCCACCACGTCGATGGGATTGAACGGGTAGAAGACCTTGGAGATTTCGTCCTCGACCTTGATGCGCACTTCCCACTCGCGGTGATCGTCCACGACGGGCGCGGGTTCCGGCACCGTGATCACGCCGGGATCGTAGAGCGCGTGGCGCCCGAGCATGCCTTTGTCCGGCTGCTCGAACTCCGTCCGCGATTGAATGATCAGGAAAAAGTTGTCCGTCGTCTCGGGCAGCAGACGATACGTGACAGCGCGCGGCAGGACCACGTAATCGCCGGGCTCGAACGCCATCGGACCGAAGTCCGTTTCGATGCGCCCAGTGCCGCGATGCACGAAGAGCAGTTCGTCGCCGTCGGCATTGCGATAGTAGAACGGCATGGGCTGCGAGCGCCGCGAGACGTACAGCGTCACGTCGTCATTGCCCAGGAACGCCACCGGCATGCCGTCGGCGTCGTGCATGTCGGACGGTACCAGCTTATTCAGATCGAACAGGTGCGGCCGTAGTTTCCCCTCGAAGCGGATCCAGCCCGTGGGCGGATGGGCATGGTACAAATGCGAACTCTTGCCGTAGAATCCCTTGCGCCCGTGCTCCTCTTCGAACGTCCCCTCGGGAATTCCTACGTGGGCCTGTTTGGCGAATTTCCCTCTCTTGAGCGGGTACATACGACCTCCCTTCTTAGGATACGCCGGGAGTATGCTGGGATCGGTATGCGTGCCATCGTTCTCCTGCTCGCCGGCGCGATTCTGCACGCGCAGACACCGCGCGCGGACCGCATCATTCCCTGGCTGGGGGAAGTGCCGCTGATGCTCGCGCCGGGCATGCTCGTATCGATCTACGGCAGTAACCTCGGCCCGCTCGAAGGCTGCCGCGGCTACGGCGACCAGCAGCGCGTGGACATCCTGCCCCCGACAATCCCTTCCACATCTGGGAGCGGATGGCGATCTATCCCACGCAGTTGTGCGACGTCCAGGTGACGATCGGTGACGCCCCCGCAGGGTTGCTGTGGGTGCAGGCCGACCAGATCAATTTCCAGGTGCCGAAGGAAGTTCCCTTCGAGGCCGGCGCCGACCTGCGCATCATCCACGCCGGCGTCGCCAGCGACCCTGTCCCGCTGCGCTTCGGCCTCGAACGCATGACCATCACGCAGGACGAACCCGCGCACGCCGGTGGACCCGTCTGGGTCCGCGTCCACACCTCCGCCGATCTCGAACGGCCCATTCAGTTCCCGTTCAACACCGATCCGCTGTGGCTCCCGTGTCAGGATATCGAGGTCCGGCGGAACGGCGTCGAACTGCCGCGGCAGACGGCGAAGAATCCGCTCGGCCGCGTGATTGGCGGCAATATCTGCGGCACCATGGGGTTAGCCGACAAGCCGTCGAAGCCCGGCCGACTGCCTCTACAGTTGTTCTACCGCTTCGACCAGCCTGGGACGTACGAGGTTCGTTTCACGCGCCTGCAGGGCGACGCGAAGACCATCCGCGATCGCACGGAGTGGACGACCATCGAGGTCGGGCCGCCGGTCGCCCGCCGCATCCCTCCCGCACCGAAGAGCGCCACCGAGATGCTGAGCGACTACCTGCCGTCGCTGATGGGTTACGGCGATGCTGCGACTCTCCTGATTCTGCGCCAGGCGCTCTCTTTCCCTGACGAGTCGGTCCGCCAATTCGCCAGGTACGGGATTGCCGACTACTATTAACGGTGTTGAACGGGCCTAGCTGCGTTCGGCTTTGTGGGCAGGCGAAAGCGCCTGCCCCACTCGCCTACAGATTGCCGCGGCGCTCCTGCTCGCGCTCGATGGCCTCGAACAGCGCCTTGAAATTGCCTTTGCCGAAGCTGCGGCTGCCCTTGCGCTGGATCACTTCGTAGAACAAGGTCGGGCGATCCTCGACGGGGCGGGTGAAGATCTGGAGCATGTAGCCTTCGTCATCGCGGTCGACCAGGATGCCCAAGTCCTGCAGGGCGGCGATGGGCTCGTCGATGGGACCGGCGCGTGACAGCAGATCCTCGTAATACGTATTCGGCACGCGCAGGAACTCCACGCCTTGCCGCTTGAGCGAGCCGACCGTCTCGATGATATTGCTCGTCGCCATGGCGATATGCTGCACGCCGGGCGCGTGGTAGAACTCCAGGTACTCCTCGATCTGTGACTTCCGCTTGCCCTCGGCCGGCTCGTTGATGGGGAACTTCACGCGCTCGTTGCCGTTCGACATGACCTTCGACATCAGCGCTGAGTAGTCCGTCGAAATGTCCTTGTCGTCGAAGTGCTTGAACATGCGGAAGCCCATCACGTCGCGGTAGAAATCGACCCAGCGATTCATCTCGCCCCATCCGACGTTGCCCACCATGTGGTCGATATACCGCAGTCCCACGGGACGCGACACCGTGTCTTCGCCTTCCACCGCGACGAAGCCCGGCAGGAAGGCCCCGTTGTAATTGCGCCGCTCGACGAAGGTGTGGATCGTGTCGCCGTAAATGCCGATGGCCGCGACCTTCACCTCGCCGTTGGAATCGCGCAGGGTCTCGGGTTCACGCACACTGCGGGCGCCGCGCTGGGTCGTCTCGCGCCACGCCGATTCGGCATCGTCCACCCACAGCGCGATGTCGCGGACACCGTCGCCGTGGGCGCGGACGTGGTCGTTGATGGCGTGCTCCGGTTGCAGCGCCGTGGTCAGCACGAAGCGGATCTTGTCCTGTACGACGACATACGAGGCCCGGTCGCGCACACCCGTCTCGGGTCCCTGATAGGCCACCAGTTTGAAACCGAACGCGCTGCGATAGTAGTAAGCCGACTGGCGCGCGTTGCCGACGTAGAACTCGACATAGTCCGTGCCGTTCAGCGGCAGGAAGTCCTTCTCAACCGGCGTGGGATGCTCCAAGATTTGCGGCATAGCTCCTCTTCATTGCCTCGACACAGAGGCGGTTGTCCTCGTCGGCGCCGGTGGAGATCCGCAGGCAATTCGGCAGCCCGAATGCTTTCAGAGGACGCACCACCACGCCCTGCGACAGGAGTTCTTCAAAGATGCGACTCGCGTCCTGCTCACTGGGCAGGACGGTCATCAGAAAATTGGCTTGCGACGGCACCACGGTCATGCCGAGTTCGCGGAGTCCCTCGGACAGGAACTTCAAGCCGCGCGCGTTCAACTCCAGCGAGCGATGCAGGAATTCCTGATCGCTCAGCGCACCGATGCCGGCCGCCTGCGCGGTGCTCGACGGCTCGAACGGCAGCTTCACCTTCAGCAGATTGCGAATCAGTTCCTCGTGCGCGAAGCCGTAGCCGATGCGCGCGCCGGCGAGCCCGTAGATCTTCGAAAACGTCCGCAGCGTGATCACGTTGTCGTAGCGATAGTGCATCGAATCCGGGTACCGCGGATTGTCCTTGGCGTACTCGAAATACGCTTCGTCGAGGATGATGAGCACGCGCTCGGGGACATGCTTGTAGAAGTCGTCGAACTGATGCCGCGTGAAAATCGTCCCGGTGGGATTGTTAGGATTCGCCAGGTAGATGATCTTCGTATTGCTGTTGATCTGCGCGGCCAACGCCGGCAGGTCGTAGTGCCATTCGCGATAGGGCACCGTCCGATACTTCACGCCGCGCGATTTGGCCAGTACCTGGAAGCCGATGAACGCCGCTTCCGTCGTCAACACCTCGTCCTCGTCGCACAGGAAGGCGCGGATGATGTTGCTCATGATGCCTTCCGACCCGCTCCCGGCGATCACGTTCTCGACTTTGACATCGTATTCCCGCGCCAGCACCTCGCGGAGATCGAGGCCGCCGTTCGGATAGAAGTTCAGTCCGTTGACGACTCTCACCATGGCTTCGACGGCCTTGGGCGACGACCCCGACGGATTCTCGTTGGACGCCAGCTTGGCGATGTGTGCGAGGCCGTACTGTTTGCGTACGGACTCTATCGTCCGTCCCGCTTCATACGGGCGCAGCGATTCGATATATGGAGGGACTAACGGCACCGTTATTATTCTAAACTGTGCATAGGAGATTGGCCCATGTTGCGAGCGAACCATGCACGCGTCGAGTGGGATCAGGCCCATAAACGCTGGGAAGTTCATATTGTTGTGGGCGCCGAAGTGATTAAGCGTCCCATATCCAAGGACGATGCCGAGCCCGGTGAGGATGCCCTCCGGTCGCTCGCCATATCAACAGCCCGGGACGAAGGCTACGAGATCGACCCGGCCCGTGTCGAAGTCGTTCAGAACACCGGTCACGCGGCGTAGCCGGAGCTCGAATGGGCGCTTGCAACCCCCGGTGAGGGGTTATAGAGTGTGCCCATGGACTCGAACCGCCGAACGTTTCTTACCACTGCCGTGGCCGCCGCGCCGCTGTTTATTCCGCGCAGCGCCTGGGGCGCAAACGATCGCCTGGCCTACGGATTGATCGGCGCGGGTGGCCGCGGCCGCTATCTCAATGGCTATTTCCAGAAGCTGGGCGCGGAGTGCGTCGCCATCGCGGAGGTCTACGAGCCCAACCTGAACAACGCGCTGAAGGACGCGCCCAACGCCAAGCCGCACGTGGATTATCACGACCTGCTGGCGCAGGCCGGCGTCGATGCCGTGGTCATCGCATCGCCCGATCACCAGCACGCGCCCATGCTCTTCGCCGCGCTCGATGCCAAGAAGGACGTGTACCTCGAAAAGCCGATGTCGCATTCGCTGGCGCAAAGCAAGCTCATGATCGAGGCCGTGCGCAAGACCGACCGGATCGTGCAGGTCGGCATGCAGCGGCGCAGCGCGCCCGCCGTGATTGAAGCCAAGAAACTGCTCGACAGCGGCATCTTGGGCAAGATCACGATGGCCAAGCCGATGTGGAACTGGAACGTCTCCAAGGCGCTCGACAACAAGCCACTCCCGGGCAAACTCGATTGGAAGCGCTTCCTCGGGTCGGCGCCCGACCGCGACCTCGAACCCATGCGCTTCCGTTCGTGGCGCTACTTCTGGGACTATTCCGGCGGCAACATGACGGACCAGGGCACCCACCTGATGGACGTGGTCCAGTGGTTCACCGGCGCGGGGTTGGCGAAGTCCGCGGTGTGTTACGGGCAGAAGGCTAAGAACACCGGTTCGGAGGTGCCCGATGTGTTCTGCGCGGTCTTCGAATACCCGAACCTGATGGCCACGTGGACGCTCAATTACTGCAACTCGTACGACAACGACTGGTCGATCCAATTCCAGGGCGACGAGGGGACGATGATCCTCAACAACGCCGGATACCGCATCTGGAAAGAGCCGGTCCCGAAGAATCCCGATCCCGTGCAGATGGTGGCCGCGCCCATCCCGATCGAGACCCACATCCAGAATTTCCTGGACTGCGTGAAGTCGCGGCAGCAGCCGAATGCGCCGGTCGAGGTCGGCGCCAGCGCAGTGTCGGCGCCGCATCTGGCGAACATGGCATTCCACGCCGGACGGCAAGTGCAGATGCCGGCGTAGCGACCACCGGTCCGTTAGCAGACGAAATTGGCTTTGTTCCGCCGGCGCCTGGGGAGGCGAGGTGGCGGCGGTCTGCTTGTGATGTTCGGACAGGCCCAGCAGG
>Ga0207695_10005313_pt1 | contig 17157 bp, 10 predicted proteins | sample KBSC54metaG_FD_184354 | JGI IMG/M metagenome (GOLD analysis project Ga0207695, IMG submission 184354) | Corn rhizosphere microbial communities from Kellogg Biological Station, Michigan, USA - KBS C5-4 metaG (SPAdes) (version 2) | ecosystem: Host-associated > Plants > Roots > Rhizosphere > Soil... | reverse complement strand
CCGACAGCACGACGCCCATGAGGTACCACGTGCCTGGCGTAACGTGGCAGAAGGTGTGAGCGCGCAATGTTGGATCGACGCGGGGCTCATGCATCGGCGCGAGAACGGTCCCGGACGTTCCCCAACTCGTCACGGCTTCGCCGGCCGCAATCGCGCCGACGCCGGCCGCACCGCACGCATTGTCGGCGCCGCCACCGACGACTGGCGTTGCGGCGGCCAGTCCGGTCAGCGACGCTGCTTCCAGCGTGACACGTCCAAGGATTTCCGCGGATCCACCGACGTCGGGCACCAACGATCGCGGAAGACCGACCGCCAAAAGAATCTCGTCGCTCCATCTGAGACGGGCGGTGTCGTACATCAACGTCGCCGACGCGTCCGACGGCTCGGTCGCGAGTGTGCGCGTCAATCGATAGCGAATGAAGTCCTTGGGCAGCAGCACAGTTGCCAACCGGGCGAATGCGTCGGGCTCGCAATTGCGCAGCCACAGCACCTTCGGGAGTGTGAACCCCTCCAGAGCCGGATTGCCCGCGAGATCGCGCATTCTGCTTTCGCCGCCGACACGCTCGGTGATCTCGCGGCACTCGGCGGTCGTTCGACCATCACACCACAGCAGGGCAGGGCGAATCACTTCTCCGTGCGCGTCGAGAAAAACCGAGGAGTGCATCTGTCCCGAGATGCCGATGGCGGCGACGATGGCTCGTGGTTGCGCTGCGAGCACTGTACGAATCGACGCGATGCTCGCTTGCCACCACGCTTCTGGATCCTGCTCGGCCCACCCCGGCTGCGGTGTAGACATGAACAACGGTGCAACAGCGGCCGCCACGACATCGCCGGCGGCATCGACGAGAATCGCCTTCACGCCGCTCGTGCCCACGTCGATGCCCAAGAAGCAGGACTCGGGCATATCAGCGCACTCCGAGGAGGATCTCCATCGTGAGCTGGTCGAGCCGCTCATATGCGTAACCTTGGGCACGCATCGCATCGAGATCGAAGGCGCGTCCCTTGAGCTCACGCGCGCTCAGTGCACTGAACTTCGGAACGCTGTGCGGATTTCCGCCACGCGACCGAAGCTCGTCGAGCAAACTTTGAATGTCGGCGTCGGCGTTGAATTGCGCGACTTTCTCTTTGAGAATGAGATAGGTGCGCATGCTGCCCGCGGCGAAGTCCCATACGCCTTGCTCGTCCTCCGTGCGATAGGCGTGGCTATCGAAATGACGCATGCCCGGCCATTTCGCATCCTCAATCAGCTTGACGAGGAAGAAGGCACCCTTGAGGTCTTCGCTGCCGAATCGGAGATCTTGATCGAAGCGACCCGGCTTCTGCGCATTCAGGTCGAGGTGAAACAGCTTGCCCGCCTCGAGTGCTTGCGCGACGCCGTGCGAGAAGTCGAGTCCAGCCATCGTGTCGTGCGCGACCTCGGGGTTGAGGCCAACCATGTCCGGATGATCGAGCGTGTAGATGAACGCGAGCATGTGGCCGATCGTCGGCAGAAAGATGTCGCCGCGCGGTTCGTTGGGCTTGGGCTCGAGGGCGAACTTGATCGTGAATCCCTGCGCGCGGACATACTCGCACAAGAAGTTGATCGCGTCGCGAAACCACTTGATCGACTCCTGCGGATCCTTCGCGGCGTTCGTCTCCACGCCTTCGCGTCCGCCCCAGAACACATACGTCTCGGCGCCAAGCTCCACGCCGAGATCGATGGAGTGCATTGTCTTTTGTAGTGCGTAGGCACGGACGCGCGCGTCGTTGCTTGTGAACGCTCCGTCGCGAAAGACCGGATCGCCGAAGAGGTTGGTCGTCGCCATCGGCACTTTCATGTCGGTGTCGGCGAGGGCGTTCTTGAACTCGCGCACGATGCGATCGCGATCAGTCGCGGACGCATCGCGGGGAACGAGATCGTTGTCGTGCAAGTTGACGCCGTATGCGCCGAGCGACGCGAGCTGTTGCACGATCCGGCTAGGGGAAAGTGCGGCGCGGACCGGATCACCGAACGGATCTCGACCAACGTTGCCGACGGTCCAGAGGCCGAAGGTGAAGTGGTGTTCCGGGCGCGGCGAGTAATCGATTGGCATTTTCAGTCGGTTGATGGTGTCGTCATCCTGAGGAGCGAAACACATCCGCCATCAATACACGGCAGGACACCGAGGACGCGTGCGATCGGCTGGACAATGCAGCTCGAGATAAAACGACAGCGGATGCGCCGGGCGTTCGTACCGGTCTGGTATCGGCAGATGTGAAAACGTTTGGAAGTACTGAAGCGCGGCGTCGCGCCACCAGCGTGCCTCGTGTTCCTGAATGCCAAGGAACGATTCCACTTCGTCGAATCGCGCGTCATCGATCTTGCCCTGGATTCCCATCCACGTGCGCTCCATCGATCGCACGGAGTCGACGCCGGCGTAATAGTGGCGCACGAGCTCGTCCCACAATGTGGCGCCCGATCGCATCGGCTCGCTCCAGCTGACATGATGAAACCAGAGTAGGAAAGCATCGGGCACGGAGTCACGACTGGCGAAGCGCGCGCGTACCGGCGGAAAGTATTGCTCGACGGCGTTGCTTCCGGTTGCGGTGCGATCGAAGCCAATGCCGATAGAGTCGGCTCGATGGAAGTAGCTCGGAGTCTGGTCGGCTCGCGGCAGCTTTGCCCACGGGCCCGGGCCATAGTGATGGTTGCTCGCCATGATGTGCGCGAGGCCGAGCGGCGTCATGTAGTCGACGACGGCGTCGCGGGAAATGAGCATCATGTGCTTGACGGGCTTCACGACTGTCGAGTCGTTGGAGAATGTCATGCGGATCCAATCGTCGGCGATGTCGGCGGACGACTGGCGCGGATCCCACGCCAAACGTCCGTACGCGTACCAGTTCGCTTGGTTGAATTGCGAGCCGGTCCAGTTGCGATCCGTTCCGATATTCGCGACGCCGGCGATCCCGGTGCGTGCGTAGCGCTGCAACGAGCCATCGATCACGCTCGCGACGGTCGATCCCTCGCCCTTGGCCCACGTGTCGGAACGCAAAACTTCCTCGAACAGGGGTCCGAGATAGGCGAGGTGCGTGTCTTGTCCCAGATACTCTTTCGTGATCTGGAACTCCATCATGAGCGGAGTTTTCGGCATTGCGCCGAACAGCGGATGGAACGGTTCGCGCGGCTGAAAGTCGAGCGGCCCGTTCTTGACCTGCACCAACACGTTCGAGCGAAACGCGCCGTCGAGCGGCTTGAATTCGTCGTACGCTTGCTTGGTTCGGTCGAGCGGGACTTCGTTGCTGTACACGAATGCGCGCCACATGACGATCCCACCGTGCGGCGCCACCGCTTCGGCGAGCATGTTGGCGCCGTCAGCGTGCGTGCGTTTGTAGTCTTGCGGGCCGGGTTGTCCTTCGGAGTTCGCTTTGACGAGGAAGCCACCGAAGTCCGGAATCGAGCGATAGATCTCGTCGGCTTTATTCCTCCACCATTTTCGTACGGCGGAATCGAGTGGGTCTGCCGTTTTCAGGCCGCCAATCTCGATCGGTGCGCTGAAGCGCGCGGTGAGATAGACGCGAATGCCGTAGGTCCGAAACACGTTGGCGAGCGCCGCGACCTTCGCGATGTATTCGGGAGACAGCACCTTCGCATTCGCGTTGACATTGGTGAGCACCGTCCCGTTGATGCCGATCGACGCATTCGCTCGCCCGTAGTCGCGATAGCGCGGTGAAAGCGAATCCGGCAATCGCTCCCATTCCCACAACGACTGACCCGCGTACCCACGCTCCACCGTTCGATCGAGATTGTCCCAGTGGTCGAGCATGCGAAGCTGAATGCGCGGTGCGTCCATGATCGACAACTCGGCGATCGAGGCGTTCGTCTGAAGCTGCCGCAGCAATCGAAATACGCCGTAAAGCGCGCCGACATCTGTGTTGCCCGCGACGACGATCGCGCGCTTGCCCGCAACTTTCACCGAGCGGATGATGAAGCCTTCGCGCCCGGTGCGCGCAAGCTCGGCGACGAGCGGCAACGTCGCGATCGTGCGTGAGCTACTCGGCGTGCCGACGATGACGGAACCATCAACGCGAAAATTCTCATCGATGGGAATCGTGCGACCGAGTAGACCTTGCAGGCCCGTTGCCAACTCATCGCGTGCGACGTGCAGCGTCGGTGAGTCACCCTGGACGACCAGCCGTGTTATCGCCGCTCGATACGCCGCGAGCCGCGACGCATCCGGCACCAACCGGTATCGGAGCCACAGGTCGTAGCCATCTTCATCCGGCGGCGGCGATGTCTGAGCACCAACGCGCGCGGCGAACGCGAATGAAAGCGCGAGCAAGACGCGAACAGCAGCGTCGCGTTTCGTGATGCTCCACACGAATGATTGCGCTCAGCGCGGAATCAGTGGGATCCGTTCATCGAGAGGGTCCGCCCACGACTGATTTGGAATGAGCGGCGACCAGCCCGGGCGCAGCGGATCCTGATCATATGCATACGAGCCGAGGCGACGAAACATCTCGTGGTATTCGCCCATGCGATCGCGATCGAGCTTCACGCCAAGGCCCGGTCCGGTCGGCACCGGCATGGCACCGTGACAATACTGCAGCTTGCCGCCTTCGATCACGTCGTCCATCAAGTGATGGTAGTGCGCATCGGCGGCGAAGGTGAGATTCGGGATCACCGCGCCCAGGTGCAACATCGTCGCGAGCTGAATTCCAAGCTCACCCGACGAATGCACCGCGACGCCGAGCTGGAAGGTCTCGCAGATCGCCGCGGCTTTCACGCACGGACGAATGCCGCCCCAAAAGGTGGTGTCGAGCAGCACGACGTCGACGGCTGGCTGCAGCACGTTCGCGGCCAATTGCTCGAAGTTCACGACCACCGTATTCGTCGCCAGCGGCATGCGCAACTTTTGACGTGCGCGACGCATGCCGTTCATGCCGAACACGGGGTCCTCGAGGTAATCGTTGTTCAGGTCCTCGATGTGTTGGCCGAACCAGATCGCCTGCTCCGTAGACCACACGCCGTTTGGATCGAAACGAAAGCGATCACCTGGCAATGCGTGTGCGATCGCGCGATAGCATTCGAGCTCGAACTCCGGCGGAAAGACGCCGCCCTTCAGCTTGTGCGACGTAAAGCCATACGACGCCTTGAGCGACAGCGCCTCGGCCACCAACTGGTCGCACGTTCGGACTTCGCCCGAGCCATCGGTCGGGCTCGGATAGCGGAAGAACAGGTACGACGCGAATGGCACGTGGTCGCGGAGTCGTCCGCCGAGAATATCGCAGACTGGAACGCCCCACGCCTGGCCCATGATGTCGAGGCACGCGAACTCCAATGCGGCGAGCATCTGGGTACGGTCGTTGTAAAGCGATGCCGTCGGATTGGCGATGCGAAATCGCATCTCCTCGAGCCGCGTCGGATCGTAGCCGATGACATACGGCTTGAGCGCATTGAAGGCGGCAACGGCACTTTCGCCGCCACCACCCATCTCACCAAGACCGATCAACCCATTGTCGGTCTCGACTTCGACGATGGTCCGAACGAAGCGACCCCAATGGCAGCCGTTCGCGTGTCGCAGCGGCGCCGCGAGCGGAACGCTGACCGGCGTGGCCCGGATGTCGATGATCTTCATGCAGCTCGCGGAACGAGAGAGGAAAAGCGACCGGACAACGCCAACTGAGGCAGTTTCGACTGAGATCAATTGACCTTATCACTCTCAATTCTGTCCCAATTGCCCCGGGTCTGTCAAGCAAAATCCGCGCAGACGTCGTTAGTCGGTCGTCGATCGGCTTCAATTGGGGTCAGACTCCATTTCGCGCAAATGGGGTCAGACTCCAATTAGTTGTCCGCCGACCCCAAGTCGGGATCGCTACACGCCGCTGAAGGCGCTGAATCCACCATCGACTGGGATGACTACCCCCGTCACGAACGACGCAGCGTCGCTGCACAACCAGCGCACCGGTCCGAGCAACTCCTCCGGGTCGCCGAACCGACCCATCGGTGTGCGACCGATGATCGCCCGCGCCCTGGCCGTCGGAGCTCCAGCGTCGTCGATCAGCACCGCGCGATTCTGCGTGGAGACAAAAAATCCCGGCGCGATCGCGTTGACGCGCAGGCCGTCGCCATGCTTTCGCGCCAAATCCACCGCGAGCCAGCGCGTAAAGTTGTCGATGCCCGCCTTGGCTACCGAATAACCCAGTACTCCGCTGAGTGCCTGCAACGACGCCATCGATGAAATGTTGACGATACATCCCGATCCGCGCCGAGCCATCGTCTCGCCGAACACGAGCGATGGAATCACGGTGCCATGCAGGTTCAGACGGAGCACTTCGTCGAACGCGTCGATGGGAACCTCGAAGATGCTTCGATTGTCGTTCCTCGCGCGCGCCACATTGCCGCCGGCGGCATTCACGAGAATATCGACATCCTGCCAACCGCCCTTCAACGAGTCGCGGGCATCGCGCAGTTGCTGTTCATCCAACACGTCGGCGGCGAGCGCGATGGCATCGCCGCCGGCGCGACGGATTTCGTCGGCCTTCGCGTCCGCCGCGTCACGACGCCGACCGAGCACCGCGACGCGAACGCCCGACGATGCGAGTCCCGAAGAGATCATCCCGCCGAGCACGCCGTAACCGCCGGTGACAATGGCGACGCGCCCAGTGAGATCGAACGATCGTGATTTGTCGGCGGGCAAAGGTCGTATTCTCGCGCGTCAGGATGCTAGATGGACCCTGAGTATGGCACGCCTCCGCACACAACGGGAGCCGTGCGACGCGTGACGACCTGCTTATTTGCTGATCCCGACCGTGAACTCCGTCGTCTTCCGAGCGAATCCGGAGCCAATCGCACGCGTCCGCGCCTCGGCGCGTAGCCCGAACGGGATCAGCGGTAGTCCGAGCCGCACACCGGCGGACGCGGAGTATGTCACGTCATTCGGCGCCGGCGACGGCCCACTCACTGCGCGGAACCATCCGATCCCGGCGCCGACATACGGTCGAACGAACATCGGCAGAATCTGCCATTGAAGCTGCGCCTCGGGGATGACATAGGTGCGCCGCACCGTTTGCTCATCGGGACGAAACGCGCCGAGGCTGCCTTCGAGGACCAACGTCGCGAGCGGAAGCTCGAGTCGAGCGGCGCCGAATGGCGCGCTGCCGGTCGTCGCGAGATCGTAGTGCGAGACACCGCCGACAATCGCGAATCTCGGAATCGGCAGTTGGGCACGACTCCATCGAGGAAAAATGAGCGCTGCGCAAGACAATGCCGCGGTTGCTGCGCAACGCGCGGCGGATCGACCGAATCTGGCCATGAGAATCTTCATTGAGTGCGTGTGTGTGCGATCGTGTCGTGCGCGATCGTGTCGCGGCCGGACGTGTCCAGTCGCGCTGTGGAAGTATCCGGTATGGTCGTCGGCCGCCTGAGCGCAGGTGTTCGCGCGGGAGCCGGTCGCACGAGCGGCGCGCTTCGCGGCGCCATGACCTCGCCTGCCGACGATGCGGGACGGCGCTGGTGCGACATCGTGGCTACGAGGCTCGCGATGAGAAGAAGCAGGATCGCCGCGAGGCTCACCGGGATTGCCCAGTGCGCGTCCGGCGGCTGGTCGTCGTCGGGTATTGATTGGCGGGCCACCGGTGTGTTGGCGGCGCGCCGGCTCACCTCTTCGCTCATCTTCTCGATCGCGGCGCGCCGCTTGTCGAGCACGACCAACCGGCGCGCGATCTCGGCGCGTTGCTTGTCGAGCTCCGCTCGTACCGCGGCGAGCTGCTCCTGGCGTTCCTTCATGAGTCGCTCGAACGCGGCGCGCTCCGTTGCCAGACGTTCGGCCTGTTCCGCAGCCGCGCGTTCGATTTCGGTGCGTTGGCTCTCATAGCTCTCGAGCACGATGCGATGCTGCTCGTCGAACTCGCGTTGGCGCTCGGTCATGATCAACTCGGCGCGTCGGAGCACGTCGCCCGATGCCACCAATGCGAGGAACGCGGGAACGTCGGGCGTGCCTTCCTCACTCTCGGCGCGCACCATCTTCTCGGTCGCTTCGACGACACGCGCGGCCAGATCCGGATTCACCTCGCCGAGCGGTGGATTTGCTTTGTCGTCCCGGTCGTCATAACGTCTCCCGGCGAGCATCGTCCAGGCGAGCACGCCGATCGTTCGTGCGTCGCCACGCGCGTCGGGCACGCCGCTGATTGGAATGCGCGACGGCGCGAATGAAACGATGACGCGGTCAGTTCCGGGCTCGAACCACAGCGTCTCTGGCGTGACTTTGCGATGGACGATTCCTTGGCTTCTCGCCCAATCCAACACCCCGTCGACCTCTTGCAGAACGACAGATACTCGCGCATTGGCGAACTTCTCACCGCGCGACACGAACTCGGCGAGTGGCGTTGCGTGTACCGGATCATTGACGACTGCATAGGCGTCCGGGCCAAGCCAGTGTCCGGCGTGTACGCGCGGGACGTTGGCGTGCGTGACGTTCGTCAGGAGTTGCGTGTCGGACGCCAAGTGCGCGAGCGCGTTGTTGTCGTCGTCCTCTGGCGCGCGAGCGACGGTGATCATCACCTCGGTGCTGTCCTCACGGCGGTGCGCCACGAATCGATGCGTGTCCGGAGGGCCGCGGAGCTCGCCAACGATCTCGTAGTTGCGCTCGAGTGCCCGGAGGTCCGGGCTGGGTTGTCGATCGCTCATACGACTACGAGTGCGCGATCCATGCCGCGGCCCGCGCGTCGGCGTGCCGCGTGACACACGTCACGAGCGCCGACGGCGTCAAACCGCTGAACATCGCGTCGGCCACGCGGTATATTCTGAACATGAGAGTGTTGTGCGTCGGTCGACATCCGTTCTTGAGTGAACATCTCTGCCGGTACTTCGAGCCATTGGGCGTCGACGCGATTCCATGTGTCGGCGTCAGCGAGGCGGCGAGCCTCGTCCCAGTGCATGAGCCCGATGCGATTATCTGCGATTATGATCTGCTAGCGACGATCTCGCTGGCGGATTGGGAGCAGGATCCGGTCGTCGCTGCCGTGCCCGTGATTGCCGTGAGCCTCACTCGGCATCCGGGAGAAGCGCATCTGCTCGACATCAACGGGATCGCCGGCTTTCTCTATCTCCCGACGCTCGACCGGGAGGATGCGCGGCGTTTGCTGGCGGCAATTCGGCCGAAGCGTCCCCGAATTGATCCGCCAAACGTGCTTCCGTGGCCCGGAACGACGCCAATCGCCCAGGTCCGCTAGACAAAGGCGCTGAAAGGGAGGAAAGCGCTCACGCGCTCTTCCCGGCCGCGCCTCTGCTCAGCGCGCTAAGCGCGACGAGCGCCGATGGCGTGCCGCGGCGCGTCGTGCTCGCGGATGCGTCAGACCGTTCGCTGGACGTCGCTGTGTGTCGCGAACGAGATGGCTTGTACCTGCGCCTCAAGACAAACGCCCTCGACGACAGCGAGCCGCTACGTCGCATTGCGCGACAGATGGCAGGCGAGACCGACACGGCGAAGATTCTCGAAATCCTGTGCAGCGCCGGAGCCGAGCAATGCAACGCCACCGGCGCCGCGGTGCTCAAGTCGGTCATGAACGAGGGCGAGATCGTCGCCGCGATCGGTCCGCTTGCGCTCGCGCGTGGTCGTCGATTCGCGCTGACCGGATCGCTCGCGAGGGAGGTCATCCGGACGCGCGACGTCGTGGCGGTCGCCGATTTTAGCGGATCGACGCGACCGCTCACGAGAGTCGCGCCGGACCTTGGCCTCGGTCCAATGTTGCTCGCGCCGCTCATCGCGCATGACGTCATACTCGGAGTGCTGTCCGTTACGCGCGACACCGGCGAGATCCCATTTTCGTCGCGTGAAGCGCATCGTTTGCGCGCGATCGCCGACTACGCGGCACTGGCTTTATGGAAGGCTGATCTGCTCGACCAAGCGCAGGCAGCCGACCGAGCCAAGAGCCGTTTCTTGGCCACAGTGTCGCACGAGCTGCGCACGCCACTCACGGCGCTCGCCGGGTATGAGGAGCTGTTGGCCGATCAGGTCGTCGGCCCGTTGGCTGAAGGGCAAATCGACATTCTCGAGCGAATGCGGTCGGTGACGCAGCATCTGGCCTCGGTCATCGAGGAAGTGCTCACGTTCTCGAGTCTCGACGAGGGGCGAGAGACGATTCGTCCGACGGATTTTCTCGCTGCCGACCTCGTTCGCGCCACGGCCGCCGTCATCGAACCGCTCGCGCAGCAGAAGCATCTTGCCTTCCGCCATTCCATTCCCGACGCGGCGATTCGCATGACGAGCGACGTCGACAAGGTTCGCCAAATTCTCATCAACCTGGCCGGGAACGCGGTGAAGTTCACCGACGCGGGCGAGGTCCGTCTCGAAGTCGAGCAACGAGACGGCAACGTGCGCTTCACCGTGCAAGACACGGGGATCGGAATTGCGTCCGACGATTTGGAGCGGCTGTTCAAGCCGTTCGCCCAGCTCGACACACGCCTCACGCGACGTCACGGCGGCACGGGTCTCGGCCTCTACATCGCGCGCCGCTTAGCCGAACTTCTCAACGGTCGCATCGAAGTCGAGTCGCAGCCTGGCAAGGGCTCGACGTTCACTCTAATCCTGCCTGGAGACGACGCGTAGATCGTATCCCGAGCCTCATCGTCGTCATTACATTTCGTGCCATGTCAGCTCTTCCCATCACGAGCGTCTTCAACGATGGCTACATCGCGGAGACGTACGAGGCGTTCCGCCGTGACCCGGCCTCGGTCGATGAATCGTGGCGCCAATTCTTTCGGGTCGCCGAACGGCTTGCCGGTTCTCCCAGCGGCCAGGGCGGCTACGATGCGTCTCTTCTAAGAAAAGCGGCGGGCGCGGGCGCACTCGTCGGTGCCATTCAACGTCACGGCCACTTGGCTGTGCAAATCGATCCGCTCGGTACGCCGCCACCAGGTGCGGCCGAGCTGAAACCGGAATTTCACGGGATTACCGACGCCGATCTCGCACGGATCCCGGCCTCCGCGCTCGGTGGCGAAGAGACGGGCACCGCAGCCGACGTCGTACACCGGATGCGGGAGCATTATTGCGGCGCGATCGGTTACGAGTTCGAGCACATCGGCGACGAAATCGAACGGGAATGGTTCCGCACGATGATCGAGTCGGGGCAAGCCACGGCGCCGCTTTCACCCGACGAGAAGAAGCTGCTGCTGCAGCGGTTGACCGAAGTCGATGGTCTCGAGCGCTTTCTTGGATTGGCGTATGTGAGCGTCAAGCGGTTCTCGATCGAGGGCGTCGACGCGTTGGTGCCGATGCTCGATGAGGCCATCGAGCGTGGCGCCGGAGTCGGAGCGCGTTACGTCGTGATCGGCATGGCGCATCGCGGTCGCCTCAACGTGCTCACGCACGTGATGGGCAAACCGTATCGTGCGTTGCTCGAGGAGTTCGAGGGTCATCATCCCGATACGAATGCTGAAAGCGATACCGGCGACGTGAAGTACCACATGGGTTATCGCGGCCACCGGGATGTTCCCGGCATCGGTTCGGTGGCCGTGGACCTCGTTCCCAACCCGAGCCATCTCGAAGTGGTGAACCCGGTTGTCACCGGCGTCGCCCGTGCGCGGCAGCGCGTGAAAGGCGCCGCTCCGAACACACGCAACGAAGCGAGCGTCCTGCCGATCCTCGTGCATGGCGACGCGTCCTTCCCGGGCGAAGGCATTGTTCCCGAGACGCTCAACATGTCGCTGCTGCGCGGCTACCGCGTTGGCGGCACGTTGCACATCATTGCGAACAACCAGGTGGGCTTCACGACCGATCCCATCGACGGCCGGTCGACGCACTACGCGAGCGATCTCGCCAAAGGCTTCGACATCCCCATCCTCCACGTCAGCGCCGACGACGCCGAAGCGTGCGTTCAAAGCGTTCGGCTCGGCATCGCGTACCGCCAGCGCTTCAATAAGGATTTCCTCATCGACGTCGTCGGCTACCGCCGTCACGGCCACAACGAAGCCGATCAGCCGGCGTTCACGCAGCCGGTGATGTACAAATCGGTCGCAGAGCATCCGACCGCTCGCCAAGTGTGGGCGGCGCGGCTGGTGCGCGAGCGTGTCGTCACTGAAGACGACGTGAAGTCAGCGGACAAAGCGGTCGCTGAAGCGTTGCAGGAGCTCTACAAGGAACTGAAGAAGGAGACGCATACGGAGTCGGACGCCGGCGACGAAAAGAGCACGCCGGCAACGACCAGTGCCCCAGTCGCGACTGCCGTGCGCGCCGAGCGACTCGTCGCGCTCAACGAGCAGCTCCTCAGCTGGCCGTCCACGCTCAAGCTCCATCCGACGATCCAACGCACGCTTCCTCGCCGCCGCGATGCCATCAATACCGGCGCGATCGATTGGGGACATGCCGAGGCGCTCGCGTTCGCATCGTTGCTCGCTGAAGGCGTGAGCATTCGGATATCCGGCCAGGACGCCGAGCGCGGAACGTTCTCGCATCGTCACGCCGTCCTGCACGACGTCAATACCGGAGAGACGTACACGCCGCTGGCCAATCTGCCACAGGCAACCGGCGCGTTCGAGATCTATAACAGCCCTCTGGCCGAGACCGCGGTGCTCGGCTTCGAGTATGGCTTCAGCGTCGCGGCGCCCGACGAGCTGGTGTTGTGGGAAGCGCAGTACGGCGACTTTGCCAACGTCGCCCAACCGATCTTCGACCAGTTCATCTCGGCAGCGCGTGCGAAGTGGCGTCAGGAATCGGGATTGGTGCTGCTGCTGCCCCACGGCTACGAAGGGCAGGGGCCAGAGCACTCGAGTGCCCGGCTCGAGCGGTTTCTTCAGCTTTCGGCCGAAGACAACATGGTTGTCGCGTACCCGTCGACGCCGTCGCAATACTTCCATATTTTGCGTCGACAGGCGGCGAGACGCCCGCAGAAGCCGCTCGTGCTCATGCAGCCAAAGTCGCTGCTGCGGCTGCCGGCCGCGACGTCGAAGCTCGAGGCGCTGGCGAATGATCAATTCAAACCGGTGATCGATGACCCGATCGCGTCGCAAAATCGCGATGCGGTGCAGCGATTGGTCTTCTGTACCGGCAAGATCTATTACGAGCTCGTTGCCGCGGGCGAACATCCCGTCAACGTCGCGCTGATCCGCGTCGAAGAGTTGGCGCCGTGGCCGCGCGAGATCGGAGAGCTCGTCGACCAATATCCGAACGTCGACGAAGTCGTGTGGGCGCAAGAAGAGCCGAAGAACATGGGCGCGTGGACGTACATCCAGCCGCGTCTGCGCGCGTCGATTGGCACGCTCACCACGCTCCGCTACATCGGCCGGCCGGAACGTTCGAGTCCGGCCGAAGGTTACAAGTCTTCACATGACGTCGAGCAGGCGCGGATCATCCGCGACGTGCTGGCGTACACGCCAGTATCGAAGAAAAGGGCGGGCGCAACTCGATAGGCGATCTAGAGTCGAGAAGCCCGCGCTTCATGCAACGAGGATCTCGAGTGTCGAAACGAGCGTTCATTTTTCTCTGTAGCATATTGTCGGTCGTTGCGCCGCGTCTCTCTGCCCAAGGACGCGGCGCCGCTGTGTTGGGCGAGGCGATCGAGGGCCTTGGCACGACGACGCGCGTGCTCATGATCGGTGCCCATCCGGACGATGAGGACACCCAGCTCATCTCGTGGCTCGCGACGGGCCGCCACGTCGAGACGGCATATCTGTCGCTGACGCGCGGCGACGGCGGACAGAATCTCATCGGCAACGAGCTCGGCGAGCAGCTCGGAATGATTCGCACTGAAGAGTTGCTCGCCGCTCGCCGCATCGATGGCGGACGACAGTACTTCTCCCGCGCATTCGATTTCGGATTCTCGAAGACGCTCGACGAGACGTTGCAGCATTGGCCCAAGGACTCGATTCTCGAGGACGCCGTCGCGATCGTGCGTGCGTTCAGGCCGCAGGTGATCATCGCCGTGTTCACCGGAACGCCGGCCGACGGCCACGGACATCATCAATATTCGGGCGTAATCGCTCGCGAGGTATTCGATGCCGCCGCGGACAGCGTGCGATTTCCCGCGAGTCGTGTGGGCGGGTTGAAGCCGTGGACGCCGCTCAAGTTCTATCGACTGGTTCGTGGTGGCGGCGGAACTCTCAGCTTCAATGTCGGCGAATATGATCCGCTGCTGGGCGAGACATACTCGCAGATCGCGACGGTGAGTCGCTCGCAGCATCGGTCGCAGGGACAAGGTGCGCTGCCGCAGGCGGGGCCGCGTTACAGTGGGGTGCGATTAGAGGTTTCGCGAGTGTCTGACGTCAAGGCGCCGGAGAAAGGCCTCTTCGACGGCATCGATACGAGCTGGGCGCGCTTCAAGTCCGTGTCGCTCGCCGATTCTGTCCGCAGCGCGATCGACTCACTGGTTCCGGCGCAGACGGCGGTTGTTCGTTTGGCGAACCCCATGGATCCGTCGAAGCTCGTGGCGCCGCTCGCGTCCTATGTGCGGCTGGCTACGCGCGCCGCATCCGGTGTCAGATGTTCGACGTTGGAGGTCGCCCCGAATGATCCGCCAGCATGCTCGAGCGCGATGGCGGATCTCGCGCTCGCGCTGCGGACGACACGCGAGCGAGCAACGACAGCGCTTCTCACCGCATCGGGCATCCACATCGAAGCGACCGCTCCGCGAGAGTTGATCGCCGAGCGTGACAGCGCTCCAATTACGATCGCGGTGTACAACGAAGGAACGGCACCGGTCGCACTCGAGCGCGTATCGATCACGACACAGAATGCCGCCGAGACGGCGGCTCGATCGATTCAACCAGACAGCGTCATGCGTCAAACGCTCATCTATCATGCGGCGGCGAGTCCGATGGTGGCGTGGTGGCTGACTCGCCCGCGGCGCGGCGACATGTTCGTCGAGCCAGCTCCGCCGGGCTACGTCGCGCCGCAGATGGTCGCCGGCGAAGATCGTTTAGAGAATTCTGGCGTCGATGCCGTGCTCAAGATCGCCGATGTGGACGTGCCGGTTCACATCGGACCGGTCGTATATCGGTTCGCGGATCCCGCGCGCGGAGAAGTTCGTCGCCCCATCGCGGTGGTTCCCGAAATCACGGTGTTGCTTCGGCATGATGTCGAGTACGCGCGCGCCAACGTCCCATTCGACCGCACAGTCGTCGTCGCGGTTCATTCCGCGGCCACTGCGCCGCGCGACGTCGACGTCTCGCTTTCGCTCCCCGCAGGCCTGCGCGCGGACTCGGCGGTTCGTCACGTGACGCTCAAACCGTCGGGCGACGCGAGTCTGTATTTTCGCGTGCAGGGGAAGCTGGCCGCCGGTCGCCATCAGATCAAAGCAATGGCCACCGTGGGCGACGAAGCCTTCGATCTCGGATTCGTGCCGATCGAGTACGAGCACATTCGTCCGCAGCGATACTATCGCCAGTCGATAACGCAGCTCGAGGCGGTGAACGCGACCTTTGCGAATCTCCGCATCGGATACATTCGCGGCGTCGGCGACAACGTCATGCCGATGCTCGAGGAGCTCGGTCTGCCGGTGACCGAGTTGGATCCGGCGACGTTGCCGCAGATCAATCTGTCCAACTATACGGCGATCGTGCTTGGGACGCGTGCGTATGAAGCAAGTCCAGCGCTCGTGGCGAACAACGCCGTGTTGATGCGCTTCGTGCGAAACGGCGGCACGGTCGTCACGCAGTACGGGCAGTACGAGTACACGCGACCGGGAATACTGCCGTACCCGATCACGCTGAGCCGTCCGGCCGACCGCGTGACCGACGAGCATGCGGCAGTCCGCGTGATCGATCCGTCATCGCCGCTGTTGGCGACGCCGAACAAGATCGGTGAAAGTGACTTTGCGAATTGGGTGCAAGAGCGCTCGTCGTACATGCCGCACACCTTCGACAAGCAGTATCACGCGCTGTTCTCGCTCAACGACCCGAACGAGCCGCCGAATGACGCCGCGGTGCTCGTCGCACCGATCGGGAAGGGAACGTACATCTACACGACGTTCGCGTTCTTCCGCCAATTGCCTGCCGGCAATCCCGGCGCGGCTCGGCTGTTCATCAATCTCCTCTCGGCCGATCAACGCGCGGCGAGCCGGCCGGCGGCGGCGTCCGGTCCCATCCGGCCGTGAGCACCGATCCGTCGGGCTCGCGCCGATTTCGCCGCACGCTTGCGAGCGTCATGCTCGTTCAAGTGCTGACGCTATGCGCGTTGTGGCTGCTCCAGTGGCGGTTCTCGGCCTAACGTGCATCCACTCAACTGGGCGATCGTGATCGGGTGGTTGGCCTACGTCGTCGTCCACGGCATTCGCCGGTCGTCGGGCACAAAAGGAATCGAAGGTTACTACCTAGCAAATCGCAGCCTGCCCTGGTGGGCTGTTGGCCTGTCGGTGATGGCGACGCAATTGTCGGCCGTGACGATGATCGGCACGACCGGACAGGGCGCGACGGACGGAATGCGATTCGTCCAGTTCTACTTCGGGTTGCCGCTGGCGATGGTGATCCTCGGCGTGACGCTCGTTCCATTCTTGCACGGATCCGGCGTCTACACGGCGTATGAGTTTCTCGAGCGACGCTTCGACGCGAAAACGCGATCGCTCACCGCGTTTCTGTTTCTCGTATCGCGCGCGATGTCGTGCGGGACGATCATCTCCGCGCCGGCCGTCGTCTTCTCGGCGATTTTCGGTTGGAGCATCGGCTGGTCGGTGGCGATCATCGGCGTCCCCGCAGTGCTCTACACGATGATCGGGGGCGTGCAGGCGGTAACGTGGGTCGACGTCAAGCAGATGATGCTGATCGTGACGGCGATCGTCGCGGTGACCGTCACGCTGCTCGTCCAAATCCCGGTATCGCCGAGCGACGCGTTGCACATCGCTGGCGCGACGGGCCGGTTGCGCGTGTTCGATTTCTCGTTCAACCTGACGAACACCTATACGTTCTGGTCGGGCGTCATCGGCGGAACGTTCCTGATGCTGTCGTACTTCGGTACGGACCAGAGTCAGGTGCAGCGGTACTTGGCCGCGAAGTCGGTGGACGAAGCGCGCAGCTCGCTGCTGATCAGCGCCTACTGGAAAATTCCGTTGCAGGCGATGGTGCTGCTCATCGGCGTGCTCGTGTTCGTGTTCTATCAATTCGTGCCAGCGCCGCTGCTCTTCAACCCCGCGCACGAACATCAGGTTCGGACGGCACAACCCGCGGTCTACGGTGCGCTCGAATCACGCTACACGGCGGATATTGCCGCACGC